>JDSG01000026.1_pt1 | contig 97540 bp, 152 predicted proteins | sample 199341 | NCBI WGS metagenome assembly JDSG01 (sample SAMN02584197, study PRJNA231836) | bioreactor metagenome | isolation source: continuous culture bioreactor short generation time transfer1 day 52 after... | place: Germany: Bremen | reverse complement strand
GTTAGTTTTTTTATTATTGTAATTTAGATAACAGAGATTGTAAACATATCTATAGTGTGAAAATATCTATTTTAATTACATAAGAATGACTCGACACTGCACTCATAGTATTTAGCGAGTAAATACAGGTGCTTCAGATTGAAGTGTTTTCCGTTTTTGAGGTTTTCGGCCTGATTGACAAAAGCAGTAGAGCTGTGCCCAAGAGCTTCGATGGCGATCTCTTCTGTTGTTTTGCCGTGCTCCATACGCATACGCTTCACATTCCCGGAAACTAGCTTTAGAAATTCTTGATAATCTTCCATTTTGCAACCTCACGTTTATTAATTATCCGCTAGTCGCTCTGTTTCTTCATTTCCCTATAGGTAAACATTTTCCTTGAGGTAATTTTACTCTGCTGATATTTTAGAGATTATTATTTGGAGGTTTACATGCGAATTACATCATTTTTTATCTGCATGCTCGTGGCGATCGCGGTCACTGGTTGCGGCGGCACGGCGGTTCAGCTAAATATCCCATCAAAGGCTGTGATCAAGCGGGAAATAGGTAACACAACTCTCAGAGAGAAAATTGCTCGAATAGGCAAAGTTAACTTTCTTTATGCCAGCCACCCTGTGGAATATATCAACCTATCAGAGTCCAAAACAGCAATCCTAACGGATGACTACTGGTTCGGTTTTGTAAATAATGCTTTAAGAAAAATATGTGACAATGTAAATGGCAAGCAAGTTGCCAGAAAGGAAGTTATTGACTCATTTACAGGTCAGAGAACGATTCAAACCACAGGTATAAAAGCAAACACCAGACAGTGGGAATGCACTGGTGGCAGTATAGATTACTCTATTGATTCGATAGTAACTAATAGCTACTCAAAAGCCAACATGGGAGGCAGATCTCCAAAAATCTTGATCATGGTGGAAAGCTCTTACTCCGGAAAACCGGTATTGTCACGCAATCAGGCTAAAATGATGGCTAAGTACCCTGCGAATGTCTCGTTAAAGCAGTTTCTCGATTCAAAATTCGCACTGTTCAGCGGTACAGCTGCAACTGATATTAGAATTCAACCAGATGGCGCTATATATCAGGAGTATTACAGGAAAAAAAGTAATGTTACCGACATAGAAAAAGACATTGGCATCCTTTATGACCTTAGTGCTTTGTGCGCTAGTAGCGGTGGTTTCGCCACGCCGATAAAAGGATACAATAAGTCCGATATAGCCTTTTCTCTTATCCCATCAAGCGCAACTTTCCAATGCACATCTAAGACCAAGCCATTTTATGTAAAATTCAAAGATCTTTCAAAGAGGAAATATGCCATTTATGCAAAAGACGGAGTACTAGACGCTTCCCGACTTCAAACTCAGCCCCCCCTCAAAACGCAGGTAACTCAAATATGTCACTCAAAGAGATGCTTGCGAACAAGCTTCATGAGCAAATAGGGTTTGCAGATATCAACAAGCAGAAATACATACTTGCTGTTTCAGAAACAAATCCTGTCATGTCAATTACAGATATGAACTATGCCACTGAGGTACACTGGATATATAAATCAGGACAGTGCGACCAGATAGCAACAGTAACAAAGAACACTGACACTCACAGTTTTGAGAAAATAGAGAATTACTTCAGGTGCGGAACATCATTAAAAGAACTCGGTAACTCCTCTCTTTTGACGGTTCTACCTGAATCATTGAGATCAAAAGTTGATATATTCTTCGATATAATTAAAGAGAGCGGCTACATAGCTAGAGTTGATAGTTTTTCAGGCATTACTGTTATCGGTCGCAGAGTAAACACGTATAATACAAAATACTTATACTTTTTGAAAAACAATAAGCTTATTCATTTAGTGATAAGATAGACGACTTAGCCGCCGTTAAAATAATTAGCGGCGGTTTTTCTCATAGTCATCTTTATCTACTCTGTGTTCAAAATAAATTCCAATGCTGGTCATAACTAAAATAATACCAATTAATAGGTATATTCCAAAAATAGACATACAATTCACCTCATGGTAAATAAGATAGTATCAACTAAAAAAATTACAACAAATTAATGATGAACGATATCGACAGCAACCAGAAAGGCTCAGACACATCTAAAAACTACAATATGTATAAGCTGAAGGGAAACGTATTAAAAAAAACAAAATTACTGCACACAATAAAAACAAACAACTCTCAACAATATTAGTCACTTATAGTCGCTACGTGTTTAATAGTGGCTTATAGTGTCAGTTTATTAAAAGCAAAAAAATAATCCATAAAATTAGTTTACATACCGAACTAAAGGTAACCAGTCTGCTAAAAAAAAGTGAGCAGACCAGCTCGCATATTAAATGAAATTAAATACGCAGGGTGGTTCTAACTAAATAATATCTACTCAAGTAACGAGTCTGCTGAAAATACGTGTTTCACAAGGTCACTTTCTCAGACAAACGAGAGATTTACTGAGTGGCACATAGCGACTAATAGTGGCTCTAACATTCTAGTAATAAAACGAAAAAAAATTTAGTAAAATAGCAAAAACAACACTTATTCACATTTTTTTTGAGCTAGCCTCAATGTCTGAGGTGAAGTGATGAAAGAGAGAAATATTGTAGTTAATGAAATCTATATCCCCCCCGAAAAACCCGATTTTATGAGCAAAAAACGTTTAGCAAAAGAATTAGATGTATCAGAAGATACTGTTGAGCGATGGGTTAAAAGCGAGTTTTTTTTAAATATAACGAACATTACTTCACGAAAGATAGAGTTTTGAGATTTTATTACCCTGCTATCAAACTTTTACTTGCACCAAAAGCACTCAAAGATTAATTTACCTATAGGTAATCGGTTAACATATATGGGAAGCATACGAAAACGTGGAAAGAAAAACAGAATAGAAATCATCTTTATGTTCCAAGGTATCAGGCGTTACGAGCAAAGTCTGTACTTTTGCGAAACGTCAAAGCAAAACTGCAAGTGCCGAGATTGCAAGTCAGCTAATGCCTTACTGAATGAAATTGAACGTAAAATAGCTGAAAAGAGTTTTAAGTATGAAATCTATTTTCCAGACTCAAAATATGTTCATGAAAACCAGCAGCTTCACCTCAATGGTGATATGTATTTCAACACCTATGCAGAGCTTTGGTTATCTAGCACTGAAAGCTCAGTTGCCTATTCGACTTTTAAAACCTATGGCACTGCAGTAGGTAAACTTTCATCGTACTTCTCCCGTTTTAAGCTATGCGAAATCAAGCCGTCACACGTCCAGCAATATATAACTACCTCAAAGTTATCTGCTAAAACGATTGCTAACTACCTAGGGGGGGTCTTACACAGCATATTTGAATCTGCAGTCAGAGATGATCTCATCACCAAAAACCCATCCAAGCATATTAAGAAACCACGTGTACGCACGGAACAGGTTGACCCGTTCGACAAAAAGGAGATCTTTGCAATTCTTAACTGGATGAACCAACACCACCCGCACATGACCATAATCTTCGCTCTAGGCTTCTTTACAGGTATGCGCATAGGTGAGGTGATCGCTCTTAAGTGGTCAGATATCGACTTTCAGAAATACACAATCACTGTGCAACGCACCATAACTAAAAACCGTATAAAAGAGAGCACCAAAACCTCAGAGTATCGCATAATTGACATCATCCCCCCCACACTGGATGAATTCCTTAGCTTTCAGAAACAATACTCCTTCATGAATTCAGAGTGGGTTACTGTCACAAGCTACGACCAACCATTCATGAAAACGCAAAACATCATCGAAGATTATTACAAACCCTGCTTAAAGGCTCTCGGTATAAGATATAGGATTCTAAATCAGATGAGGCATACTTTTGCATGTTCAATGATAGACTCAGGCGAAAACCTGAACTGGATCAAAAACACACTAGGGCACTCGACTCTTGAGATGTTAATGAAGCGTTATGGAAACAGAGTAAATCGTGTGGATGGGACAAGAAAAGGTCTGCTTTTTTTCGGCAAATTGTGACGAATTTGTGACAAATAAAAAGGCTAGCCCTTGGGAGCTAGCCACAGTTGAATCTTACATATCGGGGGGGTGAAAGGATTTGAACCTTCGACCCCCCCCTGTTCCCAAGACAGGTGCGCTACCAACCTGCGCTACACCCCCCCGTAAGAGAGAGCTATTTATATATGACCAAAAAGGAATTGTCAAGCCATACATGAAAGAAAATTGACTAAAAATACATTAATTTTATCTTTACCCATAAAATCCCTAACATGAACAGGTTATCCTTTCCACCAGTGACGTTCATAGGAGGGGGGGAGTTTATGCAGACTAAAGCTTTATTAAGAGCTGCTTTAATACTTGCGTTATCAACAACATTCGCATGTTCCAAAAAAAAGGGAATCAGACAGATTTTTCTGTCCCTGAAAAGACCCAGCATGTTGTGGAGATGCATCTGGCTGATTCAATCTTTTCATCGGGCAAGAAGATGTCCTTATCCACAGGTATCGGCAGCGGTGCGTACCGCCTTCAGGCTGACCCGACCGGAATTATATATACTATCTCGGACAGAGGTCCAAACATAAAGTGTAGCGACGACAAAAAGCTGATCGGTGCAGATATATGTCAGAAAGGGAAGGTTTTCCCTGTTCCAAGTTTCACTCCGACAATCTACAAATATAAAATCACAGAAAAATCTGCGGAGCTAATCGACAAAATAACACTTAAAAATGCACTGGGCGAGGACATCACAGGTCTGCCGAATCCATTTATGAAGACGAACACAGAGCAGGCATTCGATGTAAATGGTGTACCGATAGAGTATGACGCATCAGGTCTCGACACCGAAGCACTCGTAAAGCTTTCCGACGGAACATTCTGGCTTGCTGAAGAGTACGGTCCGAGTATCCTCCATGTGGATGCAGAGGGTAAAATACTTAAAAGGCTCGTGCCTGCAGGACTCGAAGAAGACCTTAAAGAAGCAAAATACCCTGTCAAAGGTTCTCTCCCTGCGATACTCATGAAGCGTAAGCTGAACAGAGGGATCGAGTCTATAGCCGTAGACCCGTCCGAAAAGAACCTTTACTTTATTCTGCAAAGCCCGCTTGCGAACCCTGATTCGAAAGCGTATAAAAAAAATCTTCAACAGTGCGTCTGTTTAAGATGAATCTGGCAGACGAAACAGTTACACATGAATTCATATACCAGCTGGAAGACCCTGCAAGTTTCATAAAAGACAACCTCAAAAAGAACCGTAAGCAGAATGACGTAAAGATATCTGAGATGGTCGGGCTTTCAGAAGACAAGCTGCTGGTTCTCGAAAGGATATCTACCTCCACAAAGCTCTATGTCATAAGCCTTGCCAATGCTGAGAACATTCTCGGAACTGTGTGGGACGACATAGCCAAAAAAGAGACTTTGGAGCAAATCGAAAAAATCGACATAAAGCCTGTAAGCAAAATGATCGTATATGACACAGACAATGAAGAGAATCTGCCTAACAAAATAGAGGGGGGGATAGCACTTATGAAGAACAATAAAGCTGTCCTCGTTAATGATAACGACTTCGGCATAGCCGGCGATAAAACCTCATTTACAGTAATATCATTACCCCCCCTGAAGTAAGAACAGCGCCTTACATTTTATTAGTGCCGGAGACCCCCCCTCTTCGGCACTTTTTTTTGTTTAAAAATGAACTTGTCAGGTTTTCGGTAGCGGTCACCCTAAAATAGCAATATTGTTAGAAATGCCTGCTATTATTAATATTGAGGGTGCTCATGGATAATTCAGCTTTAACGCCGACTCTTACCTTTCAGGAAAAATATAATGCAATCCGCAGAGATTCGCCCTATGACGGTGTTTTTGTGACGGGTGTAGTTACAACAGGGATTTTTTGCAAACCGACATGCAGAGCGAAAAAGCCCAAGATAGAAAACGTTATTTTTTATGACACCCCCCCCGCAGAGGCAATAAAAAACGGATTCAGACCGTGTAAAATATGCAAACCTATGCACTTCGCAGATGAAACACCTGATTATATAGATAAAATAATCACAGAACTGCACCAAACCCCCCCTTACCGGAAAATCAAAGACTACGACCTTATACTGAGGGGGGGCATCGAGCCGAACAAGATCAGAAGGTGGTTCAAAGAGAACCATAATATGACGTTTCACGCTTACCAGAGGATGTTACGCATCAATGCCGCATATAATCAGATAAAAGGCGGCAACTCAGTCACTAATGCTGCTTTCGGCATAGGTTATGACTCACTCAGCGGTTTTAATGAAAGCTGGAAGAATATCTTCGGCGAAGCTCCTAAAAACTCTAAAGACAAAACTATTATCAATATCATCCGCTTTACCACCAAGATTGGTCCTATGTTCGCATGTGCCACGGATCGAGGTCTATGTATGCTAGAATTCACTGACAGGAGGATGCTTGAGACCGAGTTTCAGGATTTATGCAAACGCCTTAATGCCGTTATCCTCCCCCCCGGGCAGAATGAATATCTTGATCTCGTGCAGATTCAGTTCGCTGAGTATCTGGACGGAAAGCGGAAAGAATTTGATATCCCCCCCCTCGAAACACCAGGAACTGAGTTTCAGCAATCCGTATGGCAGATGTTGCGTAAGATACCCTATGGGCAGACATGGTCTTACAAACAGCAGGCGATTGCCTTAAATAACCCAAAGGCAGTCAGGGCTGTAGCAACGGCAAACGGCTATAACAAAATCGCCGTTATAATCCCGTGTCACAGAGTCATAGGGAGCGACGGCAGTCTGACGGGTTACGGCGGTGGTCTGGGACGCAAACAGTGGCTGCTTGATTTGGAAAAGAGTATGTCATCCTGAATGCCCGCTTTGATTTTCTTCTTGACTAATAATCACCTCACGAGTATTCGTGTAATTCCACTTATTAACTCATAAGGTGACAAATGCTCAAAGGTCTGGTCTATGCCATAATATCTGCCATCTGCTATGCGACACTCCCTGTCTTTGCCAAAATGGGGGGGTATGACGTGGGTCTGACCGCTGTGCAGATGTTGACATACAGGTTCAGCATAGGGGGGGCGGCTGCACTGGCAGTCTTTTTTTCTGCTGTTTCGACGGAAAGCTCTGATCCCGACACCGAAACTGCTCCTCAAATGTGCAGGACTCGGCATAGGGTTGTATATGATCCAAAGCATGTTTTTTATCAGTGCCGTCAAATACATACCTGCATCCACAACAGCTCTGCTGCTATATCTGTATCCGCTTGTAGTGCTCATCCAGTCCACAGTCTTTTTAAAGATAAAGTTCCGATTCGCATCCCTCTTATCTGTTATACTGATAATGCTGGCGTGCTGTTTTGTTTTCTACGATGCATTTGAGCGTCAGCTAAACACAACTGGGCTGCTCCTCGCACTTGGTGCTCCCCCCCTTACATTCGGTACATATCTCACCATGAGTCAGGTTGTTCTGAAAAATGAGCGTCCGACAACGGTAGCTCTATACATGACTGCTTTCACAGGACTGGGGGGGTATATGGTTTTGAACGGGGGGGGCTGGATATGGCGAATGCGACATCAGGTCAGCTTGCCGTCGGGATAGCTCTGGGGGGGATAATCCCTGCCGCAATAGCGATAGCACTCCTTTACGCCGCCATAGACCTTATAGGAGCAACATACGTCTCACTCTTCAGCTCGTTTGAGCCTGCTGCAACTCTGCTGTTCGCTGCGGTATTACTGGGCGAAGATATAGTTACATTCCAGATATACGGCGTGGTGCTTCTGATACTGGGGGGGATAATACTGCCGAACTATAAGCTGATTCTGAACAAACCGTAACGCTCGGTTCAAAGGAGCTCATCCAGCATCTCAAGCCAGTTATCCGAGTCTTTTATGACAACAGGGTCATACCCTTTTGCTTTGATGTGAGATTTAATACGAGAGGCACTGACACTGTCTTTCACCTGAAAGATGATAACCTTGTCTCCGCCTGTGACAGTACCGCCTATGGCATCACGAACAGTCTCCAGCAGCTCCACCAGCTTCTCCACACCGCTTTCAAAGACAGTCTGCTTGATCTGGGCTTCGCTAGCCCCCCCCATACCGCCAAGTACAGCCGAATCCTTCGGTGAAAAGACAATTAAACCCAGCTTCTGCATATAAAGACTGGTCGCACCGAACTCGTCCGTAATCAGCTTACCTGCGTACTGGATGATTTTATCTTTAGCATCGTAGTCGTCGTATTTCAAAGAACACGCCGACCTAACTAAATTGTCAGCAATATCATAAGTTTTGCCCATACTTCACCTATAAAAATAATTACAGTTCAAGTATACCACATAGCTCTGATTAAAGAGAGGGGGGGCAGTCTCAAAAAGTTATTTGTTTGGGATTTCCGAAAAGAATGCAAACCTGTTTTTCCCTGTATCTTTCACGTGATACATAGCCTTGTCCGCATTTGTCATAAGCTCGTCATGATTTTCGGAATCGTCAGGATAGATACTGATCCCCCCCATGCTTGCACCGACGTTAAAAGTATGATCATCGATACTGATCGGGATATTAATACTCTCGAGGATACGGCTTGCGATTGAGCGTATCTCATCATTATCTTTCACACCTTCCAGCAGGACGACAAACTCGTCCCCCCCACCTATACGTGCGGCTGTATCACTCCCTCGTATGGAGCTCTCCAGTCTGGAGGCTATCTCTTTCAGTGCATCATCACCTGCAGCGTGCCCAAGTGTGTCATTCACAGGTTTAAAACCGTCAAGGTCGAGGTAAATCACGGAGTTTTTCAGCTCATCCCTTTTACGGCGTTCTATCGCTTTTGCAACTCTGTCTGATAGGAGTTCTCTGTTCGGAAGCCCTGTAAGTGAATCATGCAGAGCAAGATATCTTATATACGAATCCTGCTTCTTCTTCTCGGTGATGTCCCTGATGACAACCTGAACGGCTGTCTTCCCTTCCATATCGAAAGGCATGGCTGCAAACTCAACATTAATAGCACTGCCGTCGACACGAAGCATCTCGCCTTCCATCAGCGGCATGGATCTTTTATGCTCATACAGGTCTTTCAGGCGTTCTTTGATGACTTCCCTTTTATCTTCTGTGAAGAATTCCATAACAGGTCTGCCGAGGATATCCTCTTCAGCAACAGCACCTAATATAGCTGCTCCGGCTGGATTGATATACTTCACTATCCCCCCCTGACGATGTATAACGATGCCGTCAGGCGAATGTTCCACAAGCTGCCTGTATCTATTCTCAGAGTTTTTCAGCTCATCTTCCATTCTTTTCTTATCGGTAACATCTCTGATGGTAGCCAGTACCACTTCATGCCCCCCCATTTTATACGTCTTCGTAAAATTTATTTCGACGTCGATATTACTGCCGTCAGCAGGTTTTTTAAGTATCCACGTGAATGTCTGATCAACCCCCCCTGTGAACGTATCCGCCAGATACTTATTCGCAACTTTAATGTTCAGCTCATCCGAAGAGAGGCTGTGAAAATTGCCTACGTTAGTCATATAGTCCATATCCACATCAAGCAGAGAAAGGATCTTCATGTTGTAGCTGATGATATTTCCGCCGGCATCTATGATCAGTATTGAATCCTGTATGCCGTGAAAGATGTTGCAGAGAAATTCTTCTTTCTGGTCTTTGTCTTTGATGGCAACCCACTTGACATTCCCATATTCGTCCACATGGCTTTTATTAAGATATTCACCTGAGTATTTATCAAAATAAAGCACGTGCCCTGCTATATTTCCGTTTTCATCATTGATGTTGAATGTGGTGGCGAGACAGTCGAGGTATTCTTTGCCGGCTTTTAGGAATTTCAGAAAAATGCCTGATTCATTCCTGCTTTGACCAGCCATGTGTTTGCAGTTAGCATAAAGATCGTCAAAGTAATCAGGATGAATGAAATCCGTGATATGTCCGCCTGCCAGTTCATCGTGAGTGAAACCTGTCATAGCCAGCATTTTGTTATTTGAGGCGATAATCTTTCCGTTGTCATCAGATAGAATGATCCCTCTGAACGGAGTATTAAAGAGCTGTTCTTTAGTAATGTCTTCCAATTTCAATTTAAATAACCAATAATCATATTTCCCGAGTTAAAACATTTCGCCAAAATCAGGCACAATAATAAAGAACTTCTATCTATGACTTCACAATATTATAACTCAAGTCTATAATCATTCAAGAGGTTTATGAATGCTAAAAGTGTACACCGGAAACAGGCTTGAAAATCTGCTCCTGCAAATGGATACCAACATTAAGTCCGACACCGCCTCACCTCTTGAAAAAAATCCCCCCCGTCTGTATCCAGACACCCGGTATGCAGAGGTGGATAGGGATTGAGCTAGCAAGGCGTACAGGAATCAGTGCAAACCTCGATTTCATCTTCCCCCCCGGTGCTCTGATGAAGAGGCTCGCAGGGGGGGTCAAGGCTCACGAGCGTACACCGTGGTATGAGAAACATGAACTGACATGGAAGATACTCAGCCGACTAAAATCCCTCCCCCCCGAGACCGAGCTATACAGCAATATCCTCAGATACCTGAGCAACGACCCTGACAATATAAAAGCCTACAGGCTGGCTATGCGTATAGCAGATACATTCGACCAGTACCAGATATACAGACCTGAGATGGTGCTCGACTGGCTGAAACCAAAACCAAAGGAAATACCTGACGAAACGGGCGATCAGTGGCAGCTTGATCTTTTCAGATCAGTCTTCCAGACACGAGACACCTGTAAAACCTTTGTATTCGACAGATTTATCAAAAACTGCATCAGAAACCGAGAAGTAGAACATATCAACTCGCCTATGCACATCTTCGGCATAAGTGTCATGCCGGCTTTTTTTTATAGAGATGCTTAAGGCGGCATCGGCACACACTAACATTTATTTCTACCTGCTAAGCCCCCCCACCAGACAATACTGGGGGGGGACAGCAAAACCATCAGAGAGAAACGCAGACTGGAAAAGATCAGCTCAAAAACGGCAGAAGAGATGTATATCGAAGAGAAACATGAACTTCTGGACAATCTGGGTGTGATCGGGCGTGATTTCTTTGACTATATATTCGGCTCTGACGAAAGCTTCATAGATGAAGACGACTATCGTGACATAGAAAAAAAACATCAATACTTTCGGCTATACAGGCCGAAATACTCGATCTTGAATACGGCAACGATAAACCTAAATACGACGGGTCTATCATTATCAACAATTGCCACAACCCTCTCAGAGAGCTGGAATCCCTTTACGATCAGCTCCTTGCTCTCTTTGATTCAGACTCACGGCTAAAACCGTCTGACGTGCTGGTGATGACCCCCCCCGACATCGAAAAATATTCCCCCCCGTATATAAAGGCGGTTTTCGACAATCCATACAGCGAAAGGGAACGTATCCCCCCCTATTCTGTGGCTGACGTAAGCGAGAAACAGTCCAACAGACCTGCAGGGGGGGTATTTCTGGAACTGATCGAGACGATACGCGGAGATTTCAGTCTGGCTGACGTTTTTAAACTGCTCTCTTACGATGTTATCGCAGATAACTACGGGATTAATACTTCCAATTTAAAGACTATCTCATCCGTCCTTAACCTTACAGGTGCTTTCTGGGGGGGTTTCGACTCTGACCACCTGCTCAGAGAAGACCTTGATATAGACGGCAAATTCACATGGCGAAAGGCTCTCAGGCGGGTAGCACTGGGGGGGCTTGCCGAAGGGGGGGATACGGGAGCATTCTACAAGGATGCGGCAGGCATGAACATCCCATTCTCGCTGGCAGAAGAGATAGGCAGCCTGATGAGGTTTGTTGATAACGCATCACGGTTCGCCGCTGAGCTGAACGATGAAAAGACTATCACAGAGTGGTGCAGCCTCTTCCGCCTTATGATCACAGAGTTTATGGGGGGGGATTCCTATGAATACTCTGACGACCTTTTATACCTGAACAAATGCATAGCCGACATAGACAGAGAATCGGTCGGCTTTATATCACAGATAAATGCTGAACCTATAATAGAAAGGGTTACGGAAGTGCTGTCTGAAACACGTGGTGCGAAAGGGTTCATCTCGGGCAGAGTTACATTATGTGCTATGCTGCCTATGCGTAGTATCCCGTTCAAGGTGATAAGCATCATAGGTCTGGATGAAAACACTTTCCCCCCCCGTCAGAAGATTTCACTGGAATTCGACCTGATAGCCAAGCATCCGAAGGCAGGGGGGGACAGAAACAACCGTGACAGCGACAGATACCTCTTTCTGGAGACTTTAATCTCCGCACGTGAAAAGCTGATCCTGAGCTATGTCGGGCAGAGCGAACGGGACAATGCGGAGCTGCCGCCGTCTACATTGATAACGGAACTGACAGCCCACCTGCACAACAGGTTCGGTATAGATAACGTCATAACCAAACACAGACTTCACAGTTTCTCTAGGGAATACTTCAAAGGCGGAAACCTGTTCACATACTCCGCAGGAAGGTACGAAGCATCTATGGCATTCACTTCCGCAAAGAGTAAACATACATTCTGCGAAAAACCGATTGACGTTGAGGACTTGATGAATGTTTCCATCTCCGAATTTGAATCCTTTTTCATCAGTTCCCCCCGTCATTCTTCCTGAGTAAAATACTGGGGGGATTAATATAAATATTTATGACGAGACCCTCCCCCCCGAGACAGAACCCCCCCTGTCACTTGATACATTAACGAAATACCAGATAGAGAACGACGCAATAAAAGAGTGCATGTCAGGCAGCGACCCAAGCAGAACACTCGAATACCTCTATCAGACAGCCCAGCTTCCACCTGAGAACTTAGGGCAGTTTCACATAGATGAGACTATACAGAAAAGCTCAGAGATAGCTGGCAGGGCTTCGGATTTCCTCGGAGGTGTCCCCCCCTCTGCGGTGCATATCGAATCAGAGGTAGACGGACTTATGATATCCGGCGATATCGAAGGTGTCTGCGGAGATAAACACACTTATATCAAGCCTGCGACATAAAAGCGAAAGACCTTATGCGTGCGTGGATCAGGCATCTTCTGCTGAATCAGTCCCAAAAGATCACGACAGACTGATAGGCAAAAGCCAAAGCCTGACACTTCAGCCTGCGAACCCTGAGTTATTGGCAGATATGGTTAAAACATTCAAAAACGGGTTAAAAAGACCTGCGAAATTCCACGTTACGGATGCCATACAGTTAAACAAGCCGAAAGGCTCTCAGGAGATTCTTTCAATAATATGCAAAACGACTATTCTTTCAAAATCTGTTTCGGCAGTGACGTGACACTAGATACGGTGCTTGCTGATGAGATTACGAAACCTATATTTGAGAACCTGAAGGACGGCAAATGAACAGAGAAAAGCTGAATGTTCTGACTGCCCCCCCCTTACGAGGGGGGGCAAACCTCATAGAAGCTAATGCAGGGACAGGAAAAACCTACAACATTACAGCTCTGTACGCCCGTATGCTGGTGGAGCTTGACTTCACTATAGAATCGATTCTCGTGGTGACTTACACAAACGCCGCCGTATCCGACCTGAAAGGGAAGATACACTCAAGGCTCTGCTCGCTCAGAGATGCAATGACTGCATTCAGCAGCGGCGAAACATTGGAAATGGACGATGAGTTTGCATCTGTTTACGCAAAACAGAGGGAAAACACACTTCATAAAGACATAAAAACGATAAAGAGTGCAATAAGGGACTTCGACCAGTCCTCAATATTCACTATACACGGCTTCTGCCAGCGTATGCTTAAGGAGAATGCATTTTCGGGCGGCATACCTTATGACGTTCAGTTAACGGGCGACAGCAGAGAGCTGATCAGAAAGCCGATACAGGATTTCTGGCGTAAAAATGCATACAAAGCAAACAAGGCAGTCCTCCCCCCCTATCTCCTCAAGGATACTCCCGATCAGCTGATGGAATTTTACAGGAGTATCCAGAGCAACCTTTCGATACAGGTGCTTAAGCCTGAAAATTTCGTAACAGAAAAAGAGCTTATCGCTCAAGAGGAAGAGCTTAGGTGCAGTTTTAATAAAGTACGTGAGGCATTTTACGAAAATCTGCCAAAGCTGCATGAGCTTATGGATAATACAAGACCTGACTTTCCACTGGCTAAAACAACTTACCGCAAGGACTATATAGAGCAGTCATTCATAGAGATTTCGACACTGTTCACCGACAATAATCCTCACTGCCCCCCCCTAGAGAAAGAGAATAAGAAGATACACAGATTCACACAGTCGGCGATAAACGATAAAGCGACTGCCAAGGGGGGGACGATCGAGCATCCTTTCTTCTCTCTGGTGGAGGACTGGTATAACCATGAGGAAAAGTTCAGACAGGTGGCGAACGACTTCTCCGCAACCTTCAGATTCAATCTGTATCAATACATGCAGACCGTACTGGAACAGCATAAACTTAAGAATAATATGCAGTCATACGACGACCTGATCGCAAGGATGCGTAACGCTGTTCAGGAGAACGAAGGAAAAGGGGGGGTCATGACATCCAGCCTGAATAAAAAGTATAAAGCGGCTCTGATAGACGAGTTTCAGGATACCGACCCTTATCAGTACGACATATTCCACACGGCTTTCGGCAAGCAGAATAAGCCGTTCTTTATGATAGGCGACCCGAAACAGGCTATATACTCTTTCAGAGGGGGGGCTGATGTTTTCGCTTATCTGAAGGCAGCCACAGCGGAAGGGAAACAATACACCCTCCTTGACAATTACCGCTCCGACCCTAATCTCGTAAATGCAGTGAACAGCTTCTTTAAGATTGATAAAGCATTTCTGCTGAACCAGATAGAATACGCCCCCCCATCCAGCGGTGCATCAGACGAGATGAAGCTTGTCGTGGACGGGGGGGTGACTGAACCGCCTATCACCATATGGGAATCAGAAGACAAAGGTGCTAAAAAAAAGAATCGACCATTAAAGTGGACGATGTTGCAAAATCGACGGCACACCACATAGCCGGCCTGCTGAATAAGTCCGAATCCGGCAACGCATCATTAAACGGGAAAAAGATAAAACCTTCGGACATTGCAGTTTTATGCAAATCGAGACCGCAAATGATAATGGTCAAAAACGCTCTGGCGGATTGTAACGTACCTGCCGTTGTTTCAGGCTCAGAGAACGTCTTCGCAAGTGACGAGGCAAAAGAGCTGGTAAATCTCCTGTCGGCTGTCGCAGCACCGTTTAACCAGAAGGCAATTAAAACGGCACTCGCAACCCCCCCTATATTCGGCTACACGGCGGAACAGATACATAACCTGACAGAGACTGACGAATGGGACGAGATAACCGAAGAATTCAGAACATATAATGATCTCATAAATATAAACGGCTTCGCTCCTATGTTCTTTCATATGGCCAGCAGACGCAGACTGTACAGGTCTATAGCAGGCATGCAGAACGGGGGGGAACGCAAGCTGACTAACTATATCCATATCACAGAGCTGGCACAAAGGCACGAGGCGGACAAAAAGGCAGCTCCGATAGATTTACTCAACTGGATGAAAGAATCCATCCACAACTCCAAAGACCGCATAGACGAAGCGGAACTAAAAATGGACAGTGACGACAACGCCGTCACCATAATAACAATCCACAAAAGTAAAGGGCTTGAATACAACATAGTCTATACCCCCCCTTTCTTTATATTCAATAAAAGCAGAAGCAACAGCTATTATAAATACCATGCCGACGATAATTATATCCTCGACCTTGCAGGCTCGGCTTCTGCGGAAGAAGCCTCCGAACATGAGAAGAAGGCGGAAGATATCCGCATCGCATATGTTGCTCTCACCAGAGCAAAATCCGTCTGCTACACTGCATGGGGGGGGAACGCCACGGGCAGCCAAAGCTCAGCTATCCATTACCTGACTGACGGTTATTCACCGAGCTTTTTCAATAATAAAGATGTATGCATAAAGAAATTCCCGTCAGCAGATATTCAGACATACACGGCATCAAAACAACAGCCTGAAATATATAATAAATCATTCGGCAAATCTGTCCCTTCTCCATGGCAGATAAACAGCTTTTCACGCCTAATACACTCATCATCTGCCGTAGTAAAAGATACTGACCAATATACCAAGCCCGACCGCACAGCCCAGCCTGTCAATAAGTTCGATATTTTCGCCTTCCCGAAGGGTGCTAAAGCAGGGACGTGCCTGCACGAATGTATGGAGGACACACTCTTTGAGAGCTGTTCAAAAGCAGGCATGCTAAACACTGTCGCAGACAAGCTTGAGCTATTCTCCTTTGACGAAGGCTTTGTACCTGCCGTGGCCGATAATCTGATGTGCATAATCGAAAAAGATATGCAGGGGGGGATCAAACTCGCAGACCTTAAGGCAGGTAAGTACATTCACGAGATGGAGTTTCAAATCTCGACGGATAATTTCACCTCCGAAGGTATAACAAAAATCTTTATGGACAACGGGGGGGAAACCGACTTTGCGGCGGCATCATCGACTCTCGGTTTCAGTGCCGTCGAAGGATTCATGAACGGATTCGCAGACCTTATCTTCGAACAAAACGGGCTGTATTATATACTCGACTGGAAATCAAACCACCTTGGTACGGGAACAGCGGAATACTCATATGAAAAGATGCATGCCGAGATGATAGGCAGTCACTACTATATGCAGCTGTACATATACACACTCGCTCTGCACATGCACCTGACTAATTTCATAAAAGGCTATGACTACGATACACATATGGGGGGGGCGGACTATATATCTTCATGCGTGGGGGGGTAAACCATGCAGGGGGGGACGAAGGGGGGGTATACTTCCACAGACCAAAGAAACAGACAATAATGGAACTTCATAAACTGGTGAAAAACTCATGAATATATTGCTGACTAAATTGCACGAAGAAAAACATCTCCGTGACATAGATATATATTTTGCGAAGTCGATAGCCGACAGTTTTCAATCACCCGAAGGGGGGGAGCTTCTGTTTGCACTTATCTTCAACATAACAAAACAGGGGGGGAACACTTGTCTCGACATAACGGCGTCCGATCAGTTTGACTTCTACGAAGAGTATCAGAAGGAGATATCGGAGAGTATCACGCATGTCAACGGTCTTATAACAAAAGGGGGGGTGATCTGCGAAGCACCACACACAAACGCACCATTTATAAAGTCAGGTAATAAGCTATACATGAAGAGCTTTTACACCAACGAAAAGAATGTATCGCAATTCATACGAATGCATGCAGAAAACAGTATGGATATAAACAGCGGCAAATTAATCAGCTTGCTTAATAAATATTTCAAGGAAAACAGCATGCAGAAGGCGGCAGCACTGAATGCCGCACTGAACAGCTTCACCGTCATATCAGGCGGACCGGGAACAGGCAAAACGTCAACAGTCTTCAAGCTGCTGGCTGTCCTTTCGGAAATGTCGGACGAGAGCTTAAAGATCGCTGTATGTGCCCCCCCCACGGGGGGGAAGGCGGCGTCCAGACTGACCGAAACCATCACCGAGCAGAGGGAGCATTTTAAAAACGATTCATTTATCAAAAATATACCCGAGAAAGCGGTCACCATACATAAACTCCTCGGCATGACAGGCGACAGCAGACAGCCCCCCCTGCATGACACACATAACAAACTGCCCTATGACATCCTTATTGCCGACGAGGCTTCCATGATAGATGTACGGCTTATGTCCAAGCTGGTAAGCGCAATGTCCGACAAATGCAGACTCATCCTCCTCGGCGACAAAGACCAGCTGGCATCCGTTCAGCCAGGCTCTGTGCTGGGGGGGGATATATGCGGTTATTCACAAGTGGATGAATTCACTCGTGAAAGAGCCGCCAAGCTGAGTGAGCTGTCCGGCACTGAATTCAAAACAACAGACAACATCTATTCCGACATCACTATAATGCTCGACAAAAGCTATAGATACCATAATGATAAAGGCATATGGCTACTCGCTGATGCAAGCGGTAAAGGTGACTTTGAGACCGCCCTGTCGGTATTAAATGGGGGGGATAAAAGCGGCGAGGTTGACTACATAAGATTAGACGATAATTTTGAAAAACTGGTCGGTAAACTCATTATAGAACACTTCAGATCCTATATGGCGGAATCCGATACGGCAGACATTATAAGATCATTCAATAAATTCGGAATTCTGTCACCACACAGAAAACAGCTTGGAGGGACAGACCACATTAATGCACTGGCCCTGAAGTCGCTCTTCAAGGCTGGCTTGTGCGACAATACTAAACGTTTCTACCACGGTATGCCCATAATGATCACAGAGAATGACTACAGCCAGAATCTGCTGAACGGAGAGACGGGCATTATTGTCAATGAAAATGAACTGAAAGCCTGTTTCCTCCATGAAAATGATAAAGTAAGGAGGCTTACCCCCCCCGCAAGACTGCCGAATCACACGCCGTCTTACTGCATGACAGTGCATAAAAGTCAGGGTTCAGAGTTCGATCATGTGCTCTTTATACTCCCTGAGACGGAATCCCCCCCCATCCTCACAAGAGAGCTGTTTTACACTGCCGTCACCAGAGCTAAATCTAAGCTGACTATCATCTCAACAGACGAAACAATAGAGAAATGTCTCGGCAAACGCATAATCAGGACATCGGGATTGATGAGCTAAATACCTCCTATTGCCTATATTTCCAGCGACATAGCCGATAGTCATGTCGATTTGTTAGAAAAATCCTTCTTAATATTATATAATATAATTAAGAATATACATAAGGAGGAGCACAATGATTTACAGTTCAAACATATTCGTTGTCGCAGACCCAACCACAGACAATAAGCCGGTGCTGGATAGAGTGAGCAGACTTACTAACTCCGCATGCAGCTATGTGCACTTCTTTCTTAGTGATTATCCTGACAAGGAATTCATCAAAAAGTCCGGATCTATGAAAGATGCAAAAACAAAATTCCTCAAGGAGAGATTAGAATGGCTGGATGATTTAATCAGTCCTCTGGCAAAAGATAATCTTAAAACCTCCACGGAGCTGTACTGGAATCAGGACTGGCACGAGGCTATCCCCCCCCATGCCGCCGTACGCAGAGGGAGCAACCTCATCATAAAGTCCTCCTTCGCACATACGCTCTCAAAGAGAAAATATAAGAAGACATCCGACTGGCTGCTCATCAGAAGGTGCGTAAGCCCAATACTCTTTGTACATGATGAAGCATGCTGGGACAGCAATATCGTACTGGCAGCAGTGAACCTTGAGGCGGCAGACGAAGAGCACACACGTCTCAATCAGGCTGTAATCCAAAGAGCAAAGACTATTGCTCAGCTCACAGGCATGAAAGTCGCTCTGGTCAGCACCATCTCAGGCAAGGTCGATTTTAAAAGCTATATCGAAGATGCCGACGCTGATCTGTCTACTAACGAGGAGATCATAGGTGCTTATTACGGGCTGGATCCTGCGGACATTTACCTGTCCGACGACAAGCCTAAGAAGGCTATTATCAAAACCAGCAAAAACATAAATGCCGATATAGTAGTGATCGGTTCTGTCGGCCGCAGCGGCATAAGCGGAGCTCTGATAGGCAACACCGCAGAGAAAATCCTCGATGAGGTGACAGCAGACGTACTAGTTGTAACTTAAATATACAAGCGTCTCTTTATCCATGACCTGAAGCCGCCGGGGGGGAGGTGGCAGTATGAGTGGAGTTATTGAAACTTTCAGACATTATATTATGTCTGAAAATCCGACCCTGAACCTGTTGATGATGCTCGTCATTATATGGACGACGGGTGTCATATGCAGAATTGTAAAACAGCCCCCCCCTGTTCTGGGTGAGCTCACTGCGGGGGGGATTATCTTTGGTCCTGCATTTCTGGGGGGGATCATAGTTAATAACGACATGGTGCACACCCTCTCTGAGCTGGGAGCATTCTTTCTGATGTTTTATGCAGGGCTTGAGACAGACCCGATACAGCTCAAAAAGAACAGCTACCGTTCGAGCATGGTGGGTGTTCTCGGTTTTGTCGTACCTTTCGTAATGGCGTACTTTGTATGCAGTCTTTTCAATGTGGGCATGAAGCAGTCGCTCTTCATATCCATGGGGGGGATGTCGATAACAGCAATAGCCGTGAACGCAAGAGTTCTGCACGATATGGGGGGGCTGACAAAAAAGCGTGTAACCCCCCCCGTCATAATAGGTGCTTCGATCATAGATGATGTCATGTCCCTCGCATTCTTCACCGCTATCATCGAAATAGCGACCCATACCGGATCTTTCAACTTTTTCATTTTCATGATCCTGATCGGCAAGGTGATCGCCTTCTTTGCCGTTACGATAGGTGTAGGTCTGTTTGTTTACCCGAAGATAGGTAAATACTTTTCCGCCAGAGAGGCCAAAGGCTTCACATTCGCACTTATAATGGCGTTCCTCTTCGGGCTGATGGCTGAGATAGCAGGACTGCATATTATTATCGGAGCTTATATGGCAGGGCTTTTTGTAAGGGAAGGTGTTGTGGATAAAGACCTTTTTAATAAGATAAGCGACAGATTCGTTTCCATTACATATGGTTTTATAGGACCGATCTTTTTCGTGAGCTTGTCATTTCATGTGACATTCGACATCTTCAAAACTCATTTATGGTTCTTGGTTGTTCTTCTGTTAGCTGCCATATTAGGCAAATTCATCGGCGGCGGTGCAGGGGGGGCACTGCTCAGCAGGATGAACAGACAGGAAGCGGCAATAATAGGTTTCTCTCTGAATGGAAGGGGGGGAGCGGTTGAGCTTGTGGTAGCATCCATAGGTCTAAAGCTTGGGATAATTGACGATGCGATATTCTCAGTGCTGGTACTGGTGGCATTCGTAACAACAATGCTTCCGCCTCTTAGCCTCGGCTTTTATCTGAAAAGATTAAAGTCTGAACTACCCTCCAGTTAGGTCATGGGCGAATAACTGAGATAATAATTAAGACTTGGAAATCACTTCCAGCATACCTTCGATGGTCTTTATCTTACGCATAACGGATTCCAGCTCGTTCTTATTCTTTACTTCTATGGAGAAATCCAGAGCCGCTGTCCCGGTGACAGTGTTTCTCTTGGTGGAAAGCTCGACAATATTAAGCCCCCCCATATCTTTCAGAACTGTTGTCAATGCATTGAGCAGACCTGTTCTGTCTTCCACTGATGCATGGAGTTTCACAGGCATTTTGTAGTTCTTCTTCTCATCCCACTGGACATCCACCAATCTCTCTTCGCTGAAAGCAGAGTTCTTCAGGTTTTCGCAATTCACTCGGTGGACAACAATCCCCCCCCTGCCCCCCCTGCTTATATACCCGACAACATCTTCACCCGGCAGAGGTGAACAGCATTTCGCTATTTTAACCATAACATCATCTATCCCCCCTCAATAATGAAAGGGTTTGACGATTTTTTACGCTCTTTGCTCTGCGGTTTATTTATATCTTCCGGCTTTATCTCTTTCGGTTCAGAAAACATATGTACTATCTGCTTCGGGGGGGATACCCTTCCGAAACCGACACTTACATATATGTCCTCTTCGTCCCTCAAATTAAACCTTTCGACTACTTTTTTTTAACATTCTTTGACTTATTAAAAATCTCTCGGACTTCGAGTGATTCCGCACTGAACTCTTTTTCCAGAATCTCAAAGCCGACATTCCTGCTTAAATCAGTATCTATCTTTCTGAGTGCCGCTCTTATTCTGTTCTTTGCCCGGCTGGTTTTAACAAACGACAGCCAGTCACGGCTAGGCTTGTGGTCTTCACCTGTGATGATGGAAACTCTGTCGCCGTTACGCAGTTTGTATTTAAGCGGAACTATCCTTCCGTCGACCTTCGCCCCCCCTTTACACTTATGCCCAACTTCGGTGTGAATACTGTACGCAAAATCTATGGGTGTAGAACCTACGGGGGGGAGTTCCTGCACATCACCGTTTGGTGTAAACACGTAAATCTGTGTGGGGGGGAGAACATCCTCTTTCAGTGCTTCCACAAGGTCTTCAGGCTTTTGCAGTTCGTGCTGTTCCAGAAGCTGACGCAGCCATGTGAACGTTCTGTCTTCCTGAGGGTCAAACACTTTCCCCCCCTCTTTATATTTCCAGTGGGCTGCAATCCCCCCCTCTTCTGCCACTTTATGCATCTCGTGGGTTCTGATCTGGAACTCAACCGTAACGCCTCTGTTGCTCACTATCGTGGTGTGCAGAGACTGATACAGGTTAGTCTTTTGCATAGCTATATAATCTTTGAACCTGTGCTGGATAGGATTCCATATATTGTGCAGTATCCCCCCCATCACGGCGTAGCAGGTGTACATCATCGACCAGAATACGCAGAGCGAGCAGGTCATAAATCTCTTCGAAGCTGACCTTCTTCTTACGCATTTTGTTATAAATCGAATAAAAATGCTTTGGTCTGCCGGTTACACTCGCTTTGATATTGTGTTTCTGAAGTTCATCGACAACCTTCTCACGGACATCGACAAGCTGCTGTTCACGTTCACCACGTTTAAGCTTAACTTTCTCATATATCTCGTAATAATTCTCAGGTTCGAGGATGCGGAAGCACCTGTCTTCAAGCTCCCATTTAATCCATGCGATACCCATACGGTGTGCCATGGGTGCATATATATCCGTGGTTTCCTGAGCGATCCGCCGCTTCTTCTCGTCGCTGAGAAAATCCAGCGTACGCATATTATGGAGTCTGTCGGCCAGTTTTATCAGGATAACCCGCACATCTTTCGACATGGATATCAGCATTTTACGAAAGTTCTCCGCCTGTTTCTCCTGCTGGGATTTAAACTCTATCTTACCTATCTTAGTAACACCGTCCACGATGAAAGCAACATCGTCACCAAAGATACCAGCGACCTCCTCAAAGGTTGCGTCGGTATCCTCTATAGTGTCGTGGAGCAGACCGCCGATGACAGTATCCACGTCCATATTCATCTGAGCAAGGATATATGCCACATTCAACGGGTGTGAAAGATACGGTTCACCGCTTTTACGCAGCTGTCCTCTATGCTTCTGTGCTGCATAAACATAGGCGGTATGGACACGGTCAAAACCGTCTTTGATACCGTTCTTTATCAATCTATCTTGTATGTCCATCAAGCGGACTATTCGTTCTCTGCTACCCATTCTTCCTCTGCCGGTTTGATATCTTTTAATATTAGTTGTGTATGCCGACCGCCATAATAGCCTGTCACAGCCGGAGAAAACACTATGTCAAACCTGTCATAATCTTTTACTAGGTCTTTACAGATCCTCATATTATAGCCGATGCAGTCGAAAGATTTCCCGTCTTTTTCAAGAAACATCTTCAGGTGCATATGGTCACGCCCTACAAAGGACGGTTCTTGCAGTTTGCCTACATTTTTCAGGCAAAAAAACAGGCTCTCTGTTGCCCGAACCGTAAGGTTCCATCCTCTCAAGCCATTTCATAAGCTCAGAACCTATGTCCTCAGGCTTAAGAAATGCATCTATGGTCAGCTCCGCCACAAAATCCGCAGGCTCAAGCAGCTCATTAACAGCGTTATGAAACCTCTTTTGCAGATCGGTTATGTATTGCTCTTCGATCTTAAGTCCGGCTGCATATTTATGCCCGCCGAAAGAGAGCAGAATATCCTGCATCTTCTCCAGACCTTTATAAAGGTCGAAAGATGGGATGCTACGCCCTGAACCCTTCCCTACACCGTCATCGAAGGTGAGGACTATCGCAGGCATATGATACTTTTCCACCAGCCTCGATGCAACAATCCCTATGACACCCTGATGCCACTGCTCTGAGTACAAAACCAGACCTTTATATTTTTCGTGCAGTCTATTCTTCTCCACACGCTCGAACGACTCTTCTATTATCTGACGCTCAATATCCTGACGGGATTTATTCTCCTGATCGAGCTCGTCAGCCAGATAGACCGACATATCCCTGTCCACCGTGGTGAGCAGTTTCAGCCCCCCCTTATCGGAATCACCCATCCTGCCCACGGCATTGATACGGGGGGGTGCGAGCCCGAAACCAACGTGGGTGGTAGTAACCTTCTGACCGTCTATCCCTGCCACTCGTTTCAGCTCTTTGAGCCCGGGTCTGCAAAGTTTCCCTGAGAGAATCTCCAGCCCGTGTTTAACTATGATCCTGTTCTCCCCCCCTACAAGCGGAACAACGTCCGCCACAGTTCCAAGGGTCACAAGGTCTAAATATTTCTTTATATTAGGTATCTTACCTTTAAATTTACCGACTTCGTTAAGCTTATATCTGAGAGCCATGACAAGCTTAAATGCCACCCCCCCGACCCCCCCTGAAAGCCCTTTAAATTCGCTGGTGTCGTCCCCCCCACGCATAGGGTTAACGACAGCCAAAGCATCGGGGGGGATCTCCTCAGAGGCTGGTGATGATCGGTGATAATAACACCTATCCCCCCTTGGATTTAGCGTATTCGACCTCTTTGACTGCGTTTATACCACAGTCCACGGTGATCATCAGCTTAGTGTTGCTCGACGCTATGTCATCGATAGCAGTAATGTTAAGCCCGTACCCCCCCTCTTCAAGCCTGTTCGGGATATAATAAGAGACATCTGCCCCCCCTATCTCTTCCAGGAAAAGGAACATCAGGCAACGGATGTAACACCGTCGACATCATAGTCTCCGTATATGCATATCCGCTCTTTGCGGTCGATATATGAGGCGAGAATCTCCGCTGCTTTTTCCATATCCTTGATAAGAAACGGCGACGATATCCCCCCCTTCAGAGGGCTTTTGAAAAATGAATCCAGCACATCCACAGCATACAAATCACGTTTATACAGCACTTCACTGATACACTCAGGCATCCCAAGCTCTTTGGCAAGCTTAGAGATATCATCGCATTCAGGTTTACTATATACCCATTTATACCTTTGACTCTTGTAGCTGATTTTTGACATAACTGTAGTTACATTTCTCCTATCTTATTGATTATTAACTTAAAATCATTGGAAAGCAAGACATTTTCAGAGCTGAAAACAGTTATCTGAGGGGGGTAAAAAAAGATATAAAACAATTATCAGATTTGTAAATTTTAATTTAAAGACTTAATAACTCTGAATTATTTTTTAATAGAATTTATCATCAGAAGATTATGCGTAGATGAAACTGAATTCTTTAATTCTGGCAGACTTTGAGTTTCCTGTTGCTTACCAGAGTAATCCCTTCGCACTTATTGTTCTTTGATGTTACGAACAGGTCGCCCTTTCCGCAGTTTCCGACTTTATAACCTTCGCCGTAATAGTATATCAAACCGGACTTAGGCTCCCAGTGATTATAAAAACCTTCATCCACACATACCTGCAGATTATTCAGTTTTACAAACGGTTTAATATCGGACAACTCATTATAGCCCTTCTGCCCCCCGTGTCACCCGGATAAAGAACCAAGACCAAAGCCATCACCACGGCTAAACCGAACATAACACGTTTCAGCTCGTATCTCACCAATGTGGCAAGCCCCCCCACCCCCCCCGCCGCAACACTGCACATAGGCATTATCATATAAAGATAACGAGAGTATTTCGACTGCAGAAAGTGCAGAGAGATTAAGTATGCCAGCATGAAAAATACCGTCAGTTTCACGGCATCAAGCTTTCGCATGCTCCATATTTTCTTTCTGATACCGATAACCAGAAACGGTATCATTACAAAATTATACTTCATAAACGTAACATAGTGCTTATAAAAAGCCTTACTGTCAAAACTGCCTCTGCTGCTCCCTACAACCCTTTCCAGGCTCTCGTTTACTATTAACTGCTGATAGAGATTAGTATTCAGAAATGCGTATGCATACCACCAAGAAAAGCTTATCAGGAACACAACGGAAGCTAAAATCAGGTCAGCCACGAGTTTGAACTTTCTGGTCTTCAGTTCCGTAACAAGCAGGTATAATATGATGAATCCGAAAGCAAAAAGCCCTGCAAAGCCTTTTGTCAATACAGCCAGCCCAGAAAATAAGCCGACAAGCAGTAAATACTTTTTGTCATGATCCTTTATATACTTATAAGTAAACAGCAGACTCAGAAGTACAAGCAGAGTCAGAAGACTCTCAAGCATGCATGCCTGCGAATTTTTATATACTATATAGTTCACCACAAAGAAAAAAACCGCTCCATATCCAGCATTTGCACTATCGAAAGCTTTACAGGTAATATGGAAAATCAAAAGCATGATCCCCCCCGTTGCGGCAGCAATTGAAACAAACTTCGCACCATAAACATTGCTTCCGAAAATAGAAATAAAGACAGAGTTTAACCAGAAAAACAGCGGAGGTTTATTAAGATACGGTTCACCATCCAGACTCAGCAGTAAAGGGTTATCTGAAAATAACAGACTCTTGGAAATCGCAGCATAGTGCAGACTGTCGGAAGTCAGACCGTGTTCGTAAGATCTTGCAAAAAAAACAACGATACTGAAAAAAAAGAATATTATGATAATGGGTAAATTCAAAAAGCTTTTTCACAATACCCCCCCTCTATAAAAAAGCAAACATACGGCAGAACCTTAGTCCAAAAATTTTATTGGTTTAACAGGCTCATAAGACTTGGTAACGGGCAGTCTTTCAGGACGCGTCATGGAATCCGCTCTGACCTCTTTACTGCCGATAACCTTCCCGCTGTTGTCATAAGCCGTCAGCTTGTACCTGCTCACCGCAGAATTGTTGACCAGATTGATAACAAACCATGATATCACCAGCACGAAAGCCACGTACCAGTATTTCATGTATCTGCCGCCAAAATATTGAGTAATGTTACTATATTTCATGGGTGCTGTTATACCTCAGATTAAAATGAATTGCAAAACATTAATACTCTGCTAATATATTTGGTTAACTCCGTGATGAGGTTATGAAATTTGAACAATATCCTAGTCTTTTTGCAGCACAAGCCGTTTCTTGGGGGGGCTCAGGTCGTACAGCTTCCGTTCTATTACCTACTGAAAGAGAGATACCCGGACGCTCACATAACAGCCGTGGGCACAAAGGGATCAGGCGAATTTCTGAACAGATACGGCATCATCGACGAACTGTATGTTGTTGATGACAACAAGACCAGCCTGAATGATGTTGTGAAAAAACTGAAAGGGCGTGAATTCTCATTCGGATTTCAGCACAGGAGACATTCATTCCGCTTTCTGGTCACAAGCAGACGAATATGCAGTCATCTGATCGGTTTCAAAAATGAATACCTTAACCTGTTCCAGAAAAAATCATATCATTTTGATAAAAAAAAGATACATCGCCCATAATTATCTCTCTCTTGTCGGAAAACGGCTGGAAGATTATTTAGCTTTCAGATCGTTTGAGCGGCAAGAGCATATTTCCATAATACCCGCTGGGAGCAATGATTTCAAAAAAATACCCTTTGAAGCAATATCTCAAAATCGCTGATAATCTCAGTAAAAATCATGAGATCAGATTCATCCTAGGTCCTGATATGCAGGAAGAGGTCGATGCTTTGAAAGATACCGGATACAAGCTCGAGATAAACCTTCCTCTCAAAGAGCTGGAAAAGACAGTCGCCTCATCCAGACTTGTTATTACAAACGACTGCGGCCCCCCCGGACATTTTGCACACATCCACGACACACCGAGAGTTTCGCTTTTCGCTATCAAACGTTACACACACGAATGGTTTTATCCTTCTGAAAAGTCAGAGCTTCTGCTTCCGGCAGAGGATGGCGACATTTCTGAGATACCTGAGAATATGGTATTGGATAAAGCGTATAAATTATTGTAATATATATCTATGACGCAGATAATTCAGATAGTCCTGCCTGTTTTTATCGTCCTTTTTTTGGGATGGTTCATCAAGCAGATCAAACTCATTGATGATGATTTTATCAAAACAGCTAATAAGCTAATCTTTAATGTATGTCTGCCGGTTCTGCTGTTTTATAAAATATCTGCCGCCGACCTCCGTTCCGTATTCAGCGTGAGCCATCTGGTCATTATGACTATCAGTATACTCATAATGTTTGCTGTGGCTTTCATAGCCGCAAGCCTTATGGGGGGGTTAAAGAGCTCTTCTGGTACATTCGCCATGAACACCTTCCGTGCGAACTATGCATACATGGGACTACCCGTCAGTGCATATGCATATGGTGACAAAGGGCTTGTGATAGCCAGTGTACTCATGGCTTTTGTCGTGCCTATGGTCAACTTTATGTCCGTAGTGGCACTCAGTATCTCTATGAAAGGAGGACGGTCTTTTAAACCGTTTCTGAAAAACACTCTGCTCAACCTCTGGCGATAGCATGCCTCTTGGGTATTGCCTCATCATGGTACTCGGTCGGCTTTCCCGTATTTTTCGAAAGATCTATGGCGATAGTGAGCGGTGTAACTCTGCCTCTTGCACTGTTTTGTGTGGGTGGAAGCATGAGCCGTGAACGTATGCAGGGGGGGGATTTTTTTTACTGCAGGCATCTCATCCGCTCTGAAGCTGATGCTTATGCCTTTTTGTGCTTTTCTTATGCTTAAGATATTAGGTATGGAATTTACGATAGCATCAAAGACTCTTGTTATAATGCTGTCAGCCCCCCCCACAGCCACGGTCAATTATGTTCTGGCGGCACAGATGCAGGGGGGGGACGCTCCTCTCGCAGGCAGTACGATAGTATTATCCACACTTTTGTCGATACTCAGCTTCTCTTTCTGGTTGTTCATACTGGGGGGGGTATAAATTATAACGGCAGGCGTATAGTAAATTCAGTCCCTTTCCCTTCGGTGCTCTTGAACTCTATTGTCCCTTTATGTCTCTTTACAATCAAATCATACACAACAGCCAGACCGTTCCCTGTGACACGTCCGATCTCTTTGGTGGTATACCCTTTATCGAATATCCTCTTGAGGTTCTTCTTTTTGATACCTATCCTGTGTCTGTAATTTTATTTCATAAAAACCACTGGCATACCTGCTTGCAAGCCTGATGTAACCTCGTTCACCGTCAGCCTCATACTTCTTCCTCACGGCATGAGCAGCATTTATCAGCAGATTCAGAAAGACCTGTCCCATCTCGTCAGGACAACAGGTTATAGTTCTGGAGTCACTGTTTATGCAGAGATCGACATCCGCATACGGGTTCCATTTATCCTTGGTCAAAAGGACACAGTTTTTAACTATCTGATTGATGTCGACACAGGCAGTCTCTGTTTCATACTGGACGATGGACTCTAAAGCACCTATGGTCTCGTTTATATGATTTGCACCATCAAGAGCCGAAAGCACCTTAGGCAGAGAATGCTTAACACCTTTATCTTCTGCAAGTTCTTCCAGCACATCCTGAATACTCCTTGCACTCTCCCTCAGCATAAACGGGAGTGAACCTGCGATATCCCCCCCCAGCACCTCAAGCTGCTGGATATGATTAGCTCTCCGCTCAAGCATCTTTTCACGTGTGATATCAAAGATAATAACTATCTTATGTCTTCTGTTCTGAAACCATGCCTCGATGGTGAAGAGCCTGACAGGCTTCATAGCACCCGAACATGTGTCAAGCAGTCTCTCTTCATTGCTCACCAACTGATCCGCCAGTTCGAATATCGTAGCCTGAGTTCCGCCTATCTCTGCAAAAAAAATCTCGGACAATCCCCCCCTTCAAAACCTTCACTGGCAAATCTGGAAGAGAATAGCCCCCCCATCACTTTCGAGTTATAGTCAACAACCACCTGATTCTCCATATCGAGAACAAGAGCCGCAGCTTCTATCCCCCCCTCCATAAAGGCTTTTCGGAGTGACTCGCTCTCTTCAAGAACCGATTCTGTACGCCTCTTTGCCGTGATATCGTTAAACAATATAGCCAGACCTATGAACTTACCGCTCACATCCTTCAAGCGTGTGTAGGTCACAGAGAATATCTTATCACCGATAACATGGGTTGCTTCCATAGATTCATGATACTCTTTAAGAAATTCTTTCGCTTTTTTTGCTGACAGCCAGGCTCAGCTCAGGGATCTGACCTTTATAATAAACTGTTTCAGGTTTAGCATAACCTATAAATAGCTCCATGGCGGACTGGTTCATGATTATCGGATTGCCTATGGAATCTGTCACAGCCACAGGCTGCTTAAGGCTCTCAAGTATGGTCATATACATAGATTTTTCTTTCGTAAGCTTTACGTTCGCATCCGCCATCTCGGTATTTATCTCTTCACTGCTCATGCGAACCCACTCATCCAGAAAGCCCAGCTCAACCCTATCGAAATACCTCTTCAGAAATGTTCTGCTGTGCTTCACATCATCAGGAGTCATTTCGACCTTGAATATAAGATCCTCGTATGTCTGCCTGTAATACTTGAACAGACCTATAAACATCACAAGGTCGATTCCTCTTGCTCTGTGTCTCCTCGCCTCTTCAACACCGAATGCGGCATAGGGATCGTTCATATAATCTGCGTGAGGGTATAGTTCGAGCAGCCTGAAAGACGTAACGGGAGTATCAAGGATAGGCTTACTTAGTCCGACAATAGAGGCACGCCAAGCCTCCTCAAGCGTGGACGTATAGACCGAATAGCCCTGTTGTTTTGCGTAGTGTAAAATGCGTTTGATAAGCCAGTCTTCGCTTTCAGAGATATGCCTCTTAAGCTCCGCAGCCAGCTCTTTAGTCAGCCCATGTTCCATAGATATTTATACCACAATTTTCACATAGCCGCTGTCAGGATAAAAATGAGTTTTTCTTTCTCTTTTCCACAATAACTTTAGCTGTTTCAAAATCGAGCTCACTGTCTATATCTATCGAACTCTCAGCATCCATAAGATATGCATACGACCTGTCGGAGTATAGTTTCATTGTAGACAGCATATACGAACAGCGGACTGCGTAGACACCGCCGTTAATACGGTAATACTTAGGCAGATCCTGACGGTTCTTGTTTTCCGCCTCAGGTCTAATGAATCCTTGCATGCTCATATCGGCAGGCAGTTCGTTCATCCATAGAGGGTGGTGTTCCGCTTCAACCACACTGATAACAGAATCTGCATCATTATCAGACAGCATCGCAAGGCAGTCATCTATATGGGCAGCATTCCTAAGAGGGGGGGTGGTCGGCTGAAGGAGGACAAAATAATCATAGATTTCGCCGCTCTCAATTAGAGTTTCAAGGGCGTGTTTTATGACATCGATGCTCTTCGCACTATCAGATGCCAGCTCTGACGGGCGTACAAACGGTACTTTGCATCCGCATTTTTTTCGCCGCTTCGGCAATCTTTTCATCGTCGGTGGAGATAACCACATCATCAATGTATTTACTCTCCAGCCTGCGGTAATGCTGTGGCAGATAAGCGGTTTCCCGTCAAGCTCGAGCAGATTTTTACCCGGCAGCCCTTTGCTTCCACCTCTTGCTATCACAAGCCCCCCCAGAACCTTTTTGCCGTTTATCATTCGTCAATCACCTTCAATTTGCTGACAGATTTTTTATACTCTTCCCACTGACCTATATCGATATATTCATTCTCGTTCACGGGATAGGTCAAAACCTTATCTTTCTGCTTGATCAGCATGCTTATCAGGTCGGTCATATCTATGTGTACCCCCCCTTCAGGGATCAGCTTTATGGCACGTTTATTCAGAACATAAAGCCCGGTATTCACAGTGAAGGTGAACTCAGGTTTCTCTTTTATTCCGGTCACTTCGCCGCCACTCTTAAAATCCACCACACCATAAGGTATCCTGTAATGCTGTATCGCTGAAACTATAGTGAGAGCGGCATCCTGCTCCTTATGAAACTCCAGAATGTTTTCATACTTTGCCTTGATTATAACATCGCAATTGGAGACAAACAGGTCTTCACCTGCTATATTCTCCATCATTTTAAGCCCGCCTGCCGTACCGTAAAAATCTTTTTCCCATAGATAGTTGATGTCGTACTCTTCGGAAAGGTGATTAAAATATGACTGAATCATCTCCCCCCCTTTATAATTTACGATGAAGTAAAACTTGTTTGCACCTCGTGCCTTGAACTTATCAACTATAACCTGAATAATCGGCTTCTCTCCGATGGGGGGGATGAGAGGCTTCGGAAGTATCTTTGTAAATGGCTCTAGCCTTGTCCCCCCCTTCCCGCCTGCCATGACAACCAGCGGACAATCCTTCAGGATATCCGATTCGCTGTCTTTCTTCTCGGAAAAGACCTTAGCCCATGTGATGAAGTCCACTACGGTTCTATCCTGCTCAATAACAGGCATCAGCTCTACTTTATGGGTTATTAATATCTTCTTTATTTTATCGAAATCGAAATCTTCCACGAAGATATAAAGAGGCTTGCTGTTATAAATCTTTGCTATACTGCTGTCGAGATTATCCCCCCCTGCAAGCAGGCTTCTGCGGATGTCTCCATCAGTGAGAGCACCAAGGAGTTTCAAATCCTCATCCACAACGATAAGAACCTTCTCTGCGGATTTATCGAGCTTTCTGAGTGCTTCTTTCAATGTTGCATCAGGTCTGATGAGTAAATCGCTACCTCTCATACATACTCCCCCCCGTTACTTTCGTGTATTGTGTACGGCATTATCTATATTATCATATTTATATCTGACGGGACACACCCTGCAGTTTTCAAGCTCTTCAAGGTCGCCGCCGCATATCTTCGTACGGAGCTGCTCCGCTCTGCCGCCACGCCATATATCCATCAGGCTCTCCTGATAAACATTACCGTAGACAAGCCCTTCCGTGTAAGCACCGCAGCATGCACAGATATCTCCATTCGGCTTAACAAGCATCTCAAAATTAGGCAGGAAGCACTTCACCTTCCCTTTTAAATCAGGTCTATCCAGCCCGAACTCGTCCCAAATCTTCTCTTTGCCGAAATGATCCGACACATGGACAAAGTGAGTAAAGCCCGACACCTGAACCTCGTCCACATAGGCACTGTGGGTTGCGATAAAATCTTCGATCTCAGCCGCACTATCCCTTTTAGTGACAGTAGTTGTAAGCTTCATCCGTAAGTCTTTTTTTATTGAATAGAGATATTTTATATTCTCAATAACCTTCTCATACATGGGGGGGGCACTCAAATTTCGCATGGCTATATATTCATCTTTAGAGCCGCCCTGAAACGAAAAGATGATACTGTCCAGACCTGCTTCTACAAGAAATTCAGACATCCCTTTGTCCAGCATACTGGCGTTTGTAGTCATGTGCAGCAAAAGCCCCCCCTTGGACTTCACGTAATTCACGGCATCTTTGATGTGCTCATACATAAGCGGTTCGCAATAGCCGATAAACCTGACCATGCTCCCGTACTCTGCAATCTCGTCTATTACCTGCTTCAGCTTATTCAGGTCAAACTGCACGGTCTTGTGATCCTGATAGGTGAGAGAACACATACTGCATCTGAAATTACATTCATTTAACAGCTCTATTGTTATGTATGGGGGGGGAACGGAGAGGTGCTCTCACTCTTGTTATATTTCCGTGCTTCATTATAAGCATCGCCAACAGTCTTGAATTTATACATAATTAAACCCTGCCATTCATATATAATCGTCATTTTGCAGGGTTTTATGATACATTATATCAATATAATTGTAAAAAAATTAATGTACGTATATATTTATCATCTGACGTATTTAATCAAAGGCGGGTATCTGTAAAATGAAGTTCGAAAGATTCATAGTAACTTTTGTGATGATGAATATTGTCCTGATGATAGCAGTGGTGTTCTCAGCCAAAGACCATGTGGTAATGGAGGCTCTCAGCGAGCTTATCTATGGCAGAAAAACTGCACCTGCACACTATGAATCATCCCCCCCTGATAAACTGGCAGAAAAAGGTTTTAAAACCGACTCTGCAAATGTCTTCCCGAACGGTATGTCCGAAATATATTCAGCTACATCTATCTCTGCGGAAAAGATAGCCGGGATTGACAATCTCCCCCCCCGTATGAAAAGGGTGTGGCTATAGTACAGATGTTCAGCCTGATGGGGGGGGACGGAGAGTGCTTTACGGAAGAGGATATGCCGGAAAGGATCAATAAAGCTCTTAAAAAGAATGGCTGTGCCAAGGATTTTGCACAGATTTTTACCGTTTTGGCTCTTGCGGCAGGGCTTGACGTAAGGATTGTATCCAACGGAGTGCATTACGCCTCAGAGATATACAATGGCAAAAAAATGGATATACATAGACCCTTATTTTGCAATGTCTGCAGCAGGGAAGGACGGAAGGATGTCTTATCTCGAGTTCTCCGATGCTCTGCTGAATAACGGCTGGATCAAATTCGAGTATTTCGGCGGAGAAAACCACTGCATGGCAGGAAAGCCTGTAGCCGATCATCCTTATTTCAGCAATCAGGAGCAGTTCGCATCCATATTCTCCCTCAACGGGAACAACATCTTCCGTATAAATGAGCTGGAGCGTAAATACAGCAAAAAACCTGCATTCATGAAGCACCTTTATCCATATATGAAAGGGAAGCCGACACTACTCATCACAGAACTTAAACCAACAGACAGAAGCATAGTACGTAAGTATGTTGCAGGTCTGATGGCTGTCATTTTTATAGTCTTCATCGGGACAAATATTTTATTACCTGCCTATTACCTCACCTGCCTTCTAAGGCAGTACAGAAAGTAACTATTACCAAAACCTGCAGTTTTAATTAGGTTTTATGTTTAATCATTTGGGTAGAATTTCATTATTTCCTTATACAATAAAATCTTTATTAGTGATATTGAGATTTGGCGTTTTTTTAAGTCCATCTTTTCAAAGAGCGTGAAACTTATGAACCAAACTTACGAGTTAGGTTGTGCTGTAAAATCAATATCCTGCTCCGATTACTTCATAGAAGCATGAATCCCTATTGCTTTAATATACATATAAAAATACAATATACTATCCAGTAAAAGAGGTGGAATTTATGACCGACAAAGAGACAAAGAATATAGAAAAGTTTACGTTGGTTATAGGTGTCGGGATGTTCGAGCAGGAATTGATAATTCACCTCAGTAAAAAACGAAAAGTGAAAGTCGTTGATATCCGTCAAAATAATATCGCTAAGCTGAAAGAAAAGTTTCCACAGGCTGATTTTATTGTTGGTGATTCCTCCAGTCTTGTGACGTGGAAAAATCTTCATACAGAAGCAATATCGCAAGTGATAATAACCCTAAGAGACCCTGATATTGTGAAAGAAACCTGTAGAATCATTAGAGAATCCCTCAGAATAGAAGTCATGGTTCTGATTATCAGCTATGAAGTTTATGACACATCTATTTTAGATGAATACAACGTCATTGTGATCAAACCTATGCAGCTAGGTCTTGATATTATTTCCTCCATGCTGGACAAAAATGTGGCATGGCCTATTAATATAGGCAACAGGCAGGGTGAAATTGTTGAAGTTCAGGTTATGAAAAACTCTCACCTTGTTGGAGTTAAATTCAAGCATATCAGACCTGCAAACTGGAGTGTCGCTCTTATATATAAGGACGGCAAACCTACCATTCCAAATTCAAATACGCGTATTAAAATTGGAGATAGGCTTATTATTGTGGGAGAACCACAAGTTGTTAAAGGTGTTATTGACACACTTTCTAAGGGTGAGCCCAATTTTCCTCTTCAATTCGGACCAAACATTGCGGTTGTGTGTACAAGCAGTAATCCGGCTATCATTGATGAATCGATCTATTTCCTGAAAAACACTATGGCAAAGAAGCTTAAGCTGTTTCCTGTGGTTGGGCAAATAGTTAAAAATCTGGCAGAAAAAAAATAAAAAGTGAAGAGATAGAATTTACAACAGGCGAAAAAGTCGCAGATTGCAAAGAAGTCGCAGATTTTCAGGAAGGAATGATTATTATTCCCAAAAAAAACAGGTTTGTTTTCAAGCATGTTTTACAGACATTTCTTCAAAAATGCAATATCTCCCGTGCTTTTTTTCAAATGGAAAAAATAAATACGACAAAGTGATAATAAGTCTAAATAACGAAACCCCCCCAGTTTTTACTTTAGAGACGGGTGTTGAAGTTGCTAAACTACTAAGCCTGCCTTTTACTATTTTATATGTTGTAAAACCGTATGATATGCATATGCAGCAAGACATTGAATACTTAAACTTTAGAAAAAAAATATAGTCACAGATTTTGAACTTTCAGAAGGAGTTACTCTGGATTTTTTACTCATTGAAGGGAATCCTGTTATTGAGACAGTAAAAAAAATTAAACTCTGTGAATAATGAGGAATTACTGCTAATTACAACTTTTGACCCAAAAGATAGCATAAGTTTTTTTTAACCCGAATGTGCCTTATCTGTTAGCCAAAAAGTTGCAATCAAGTATTCTGGCTATACCAGTGGAAGATACCCATGCATAGTTCTGAAGCACTTTTACTTTTGATGCTTTGTTTGGGTGCATACATGGCTCCTGCTGTTTCTAAAAAAAATCATGCTGCCACCATCGGTGGGAGAGATTTTCTTCGGCATACTTATCGCACCTTTTTTTTCACTCAGTTTCACACGGATCTAATATTGTAAACTTTTTGGCAGAGCTTGGCTTTCTTATCCTAATGTATCTAGCAGGATTGGAAATCGATTTTGAAATTATTCGTAAAATGAAAAAAAAGAGTTCTTGGAAGCTATTTTGCGTCCATTTTAATGATTGCCGTTCTCTCTTTCGGAATAGTCTTTTTTACCGGTGACAAACCACTTATGGCAGTGGCGTATATGACCGTTGCTATCGGACTCCTTTTTCCTGTCCTGCATGATCTGCATCTTCTTGAGAAACCTGAAGGTCAGTCACTACTTGTTCTGGGTGGGATCGGAGAGATATCCAGTCTTGCCGGGCTTACAATAGTTTCGTTGTATTACCAGTACGGCATTAGCACAAAGGCACTGCTAAATTTTTCAGGACTTATTCTGTTTATCGTAGCAATATTATTTATCACTACCCTTTTTCGTCTTGCTGTGTGGTGGTTTCCAAATATGTCGCGAGGACTTACAACCACAGGTACAGCTTCTGAAATTGGCATAAGGGCAAACTTTGTTATAATGTTTGTTTTTGTAACCGGTGCAGTTTATATGGGGGGGATTGAGGCAATTATTGGTGCTTTTATCGGCGGTATGATCTTTTCTCTCCTTTTTAAAAGCAAAGAGGACATACAGGATATTTTCAGTGGGGGGTTGGGAATGGCTTTCTTATTCCAATTTTTTTTATAAACGTCGGGCTTAATTTTAAAGTGAATTATCTATTTGATGTCAATGTGCTAATCGGTGCTATTATATTCTCGGTTGTGCTTCTTATAATACGTTATATTTCAATGGTGCATTTTCTGTTTACGGGTATCAGCCTGAAAATATTTCTGATAGCACCTATCGCCATGTCGTTTCCGCTCACTTTGATGGTTACGGTTGCAATGTTCGGTCGCAGCTATAACATATTGACTGAAAAAGAGTCTGCAGTCCTTATAATAACTGCATTGCTGACAGCTGTTGCATATCCTATTTTGACAAAATGGATGGCTAGAAAACTGTTCACTTGAAAACCCATAATATTATTCAGTATATTATGCTGACAATAAGTTACAGTGATTCGGTACTGATTATTAATCACGAAAAAAGCCCGTAACATCTTAACAATATTACGGGCTTTATTTTCATAATTAATTGGTTATCTAATTAAGACAACTAGACCAATAGTTACAGTAAGTTACTAGGCTTTCTGTACTTTACCGGCTTTCATGCATTTTGTGCAAACTTTCTTGCGGACAACTTCACCTGACTCTACAACTCTAATTCTATGTACATTAGGATAGAAAACCCTTCTGTTTACATTATGAGCGTGGCTGATCTGGTGGCCGAACATTGGGCCTTTACCGCAGATTTCACATCTTTTAGCCATCGTACCTACCTCCTTGATTTCAAGAGCTTAAAATGCTAGCATAAATCCCAATTTTAAATCAAGCACTTTTTTAAAAAAAAGATATAAGCTTGATAAATAAGGATAAATGTCCATTTTAGGAGAAATTATGACAGACAACACAAAGGTCAGGCTCGAGCTCAACTTCGAGGACGACCTATATTTGTTCTCGGATAGTATCAGAACTCAAACAGAAAAGATACAAAAATACGGTCATGGCGGCGAATATGAAGGGTATGAAAAACTGACAGGGAAGGATTTCTTCGGCAATGATAAACCGTTCAATATAGAGATAGGTATCGGAAACGGCGAATTCTCTGCTGAATACGCAAAAAAGACCCTGAAAGCAATTTTCTGGGTTTTGAGGTGATGAAAAAGATATTCAGAAAAGCGATAATAAAAGGGCGGCAGGTGGAATCCGACAACCTTCGGCTTATACATTTTGACGCTACTTTCTTCGTCTCAATTCTGGAGGACGGATGTGTGGATAATTTTTACGTCAACTTCCCTGATCCGTGGCCAAAGAAACGACATAAAAAAACGCAGAATCCTGAAAACGAAATTTATAGAGCTTCTGGTCAGAAAACTTCGCCCGGGAGGGACTCTCTGCATAGCCACGGACCAGATAGATTATGCTGAGGAGATTGTGGAAAACCTGAAACCTGTTGCGGCACTTAAGAGTGTGTACAATACTATATATATACAAGAGCTGGACGACTATATACCGACCAAGTATTATAGAAAATTCGTTCCTGAGCTTGGAGTTCATTTTTCAGACTGAAAAAGATTACGGAGTAAATATGCGTGGTATTTTTATCCTGCTGCTGATTCTCACAGCTTTAACATCACACGGCAAAGAGATATTCGCTGTTCAGATTGACGGCGTTATAACAGGGTATACCGAAAAATACATACAGAAATCACTGGATACTGCTGCTCAGTCCGACGGGGGGGTGCTGCTCATAAGGCTGGACACTCCGGGAGGCATACTTGAATCCACCAGAGGGATAGTCCAGACCATACTTGAGAGTGAAACCCCCCTGTGATAACGTTCGTCGCTCCGCAAGGGTCGAGAGCAGGATCGGCAGGAACATTCATTGTCCTCGCCTCTCACTATGCAGGCATGGCAGAGGGGGGGACAAATATAGGTGCGGCTCACCCCCCCGTCAATATAACTGGCAAAGACCTCGAAGGGCACATGGCGAAAAAGGTGGAGAACGACACTGTAGCTTCATTAAATCCATAGCTGAGAAGCGTGCCAGAAACGTGACCGCCGCCGAAGAGACGGTAACCCTCTCTAAAAGTTACACGGCACAGGAAGCACACACGCTCGGCATAATAGATGCTGTCGCAAACAGTGATCGTGAGATAGTGGACAAGGCATCAGAGAAGCTCGGTTTTAAGGCAGGCAACATTACATACTTAAAGGCAACCCCCCCCATACAGAAAGTAGCCTTCTTCCTGAGCGATCCGAATGTGTTGGTGTTATTGCTTTTCATAGGCATACTTGCCATCGTCCTTGAGTTCAAGATGCCCGGGACTTTTGTATTTGCTGTTCTGGGTATATCGGCAATACTTATGTTTCTGATGGGTATTAATATCATCCCTATCAATTCGCTGGCACTTCTATTAGTTGTGGCAGGTCTCGGACTCCTGGGTGCAGAGATATTTATACCCAGCTTCGGACTACTCACAATATCTGCAATAGCGTGTCTGGGGGGGGCAGGTCTATACCTCCTGTTCTCCACAGAGGGGGGGAACATGGGTATAGGAGTATCACTCTGGCTTATCAGTGTCCTCATAGGCTTTGTGATGGCTATTGCTATCCTTATCGGCAGACTTGTTTTCAGAGATTTTAAATCCAAGCCAAAAACAGGGAAAGATGCCCTAAAGGGTGAAGTGGGGGGGAGAGTCGTTGACTGGAAAGGATATAAAGGACGGGTTTTTGTTCATGGTGAGCTTTGGGGGGGTGCAGAGTCCGAAGAAGTTCTTGAAAAAGATGATAAAGTAACTATTCTGGAAGTGAACGGAATGAAACTGACAGTGGAGAAAGAACGTGTCTGAAAAAATGAAAGAGATGATGGAGTTCCCCCCCGTTATATACACATTCAAGGCGATGGGGGGGATTAACGACAGAAAGTTTGTCAATGACGTAAAAAGTGTTTTCGACTCTAAAAAGGTCGATTCATTCATAGAGAAACCAAGCAGCAAAGGCAGTTATATATCAGTATCGGTAACCACAGAAGTATCCGACTATGACGAGCTTCAGGATATCTATACCTCTATCAAAAAAGTAAACGGTTTGAAATACCACCTTTAATAAAACCTATCATTTAAAACAATTTAGCCTTTATTTTTTTTATATTGCACATTACACTTTTTTTTAAATATAATTAAATTTAAAACAGTATTATACATATGTGCGAGGTTAAAATGTTTAAATCTATATACACGAGCCTAGAGAAAAACTTTTTCAACACACTCAGCAAGAAGCTATTCGGAAACCTTCTTTTTATTGCAGCCCTTCAGTTCGCCGCTATCATATCCTTTGGTCTTACAAAAGGCGAAATCACAGCCGCCCTCAATGCTCTCCCTGTGGAAAGAGCCGCCATAGACAATATAATAAACCTTTGCAGTGACAGGTTTATTGTCCCGCTCGTCCTTATGGGTATTACATTTGCAATGCTGTTTTTTATGATGTTCTTCTTCACTATATTAATCGTACGACCGATAAAAAAAGATCGCAGCCGTCTTCGCAGAGATAGGTGCAGGCGGAAGCGACCTATCCAAAAACATGCCTCTGTTAACACATGACGAAATGAGAGACCTCTCCCATAATTATAACCTCTTTATGGAAAAGCTGCGGAAAATCCTCCTAAAGGTTAGACTGCTCAGCGTAAACATAGGGGGTCGAGTCAGCTCAGGTCGTTCTGAGCGTAAAGAAAGCATCGGAAGAGGTCAACAAACAGGCGAGCTGTCCAGAGATATCTATGAGGCCAGCTCAAGAACTAACGAAACAATCGAAAGCATCAGGTCGAACTCCGTATCCATAAGTGATGCCGCTAACCAGAACCTTATAAGTGCCCAGAAGTCGAAAGATGAAATGTCCGCACTCACTGGGAATATGGATTCCATCAGTAATATGCTGGAAGATTTTCAGGGGGGGACAGTATCCGACCTGACAAAAAACTCTGAAAATATCAGAGATATAGTATCACTCATTGAAGACATATCAGACCAGACCAACCTTCTTGCACTAAATGCTGCCATCGAAGCGGCTAGAGCAGGAGAGGCGGGGGGGAGAGGATTCGCCGTTGTCGCAGACGAAGTAAGAAAGCTTGCGGAGCGTGTCAAATCTGCAACCGAAGAGATATCAGGCAACATCAACGAGATGATCGGACAGGTCAAGCATACGGAAGAGCAGACAGGACGGATAGACCTCTTCATCAGAGAGACAAGAGATGTCGTGGACAACACCGCAGAGAGCTTTGAAAATATGGTTCGTGATTTCGAGGAGACAGGCAGAGGGGGGGTCAACGAGATCACTGTGTCACTCGACGATTTCACCAGCATAAACTCTGAGATTTTCGAAAATGTAAATATGATCAATACTCTGGCCACACAGGTGACCGGAAAGATGGAAGAATCGAATAATAACACGACAAGCCTGAATCAGAGGATTGAGGACATACAGGACAATGTCACCAGATTCAAGATAGGTATGGGATACATGGAGAGCATTCTGGAGGCCGCCATGGCGACCAAAGGTGAGTACGAGCAAGTCCTGTCGGATCTTGCTAATCAGGGGGGGGTTGATATCTTCGATAAAAACTACAGAGATATACCGAATACCAATCCTCAGAAGTTCTCCACTAAATACGACTCAAAGGTCGAGGCGAAATTTCAGGACATATCAGAAAAACTGCTGAACTCCGTCAAAGGGTGTATATTTACCCTCGGTGTCGATATAAACGGATATGCACCTACACACAACAAAAAGATAGCTCAGAAGCCTACCGGAAATCCTGAAATCGACATGGCTAAAAGCAGAGACAAGCGTATATTCAATGATCCTGCAGGTCTCAGGGCGGCTCAGAACAAAATGCCGTTCCTCATGCAGACATACGCAAGGGACACAGGCGAGATTCTTAATGATTTAAGCATCCCTATATCAGTGAATGGCAAGCATTGGGGGGGAGCACTCAGAGTAGGTTTTGACCCAAGGGTTCTTCTCAGCGAGGGTGGAAAACTAACGAAATAGATTATAAGAACAGAACGATAATAAGCAGAAGGATTAGAGCACCTATCACGTTCATAAGCAACGTGATTGCCTGATCCTTCTCGAAACGGTTAAAGACGGTGTTCTTCTCTTTGAATTCATTTTTGATACGTGTAATCTCTTCCTGCTGCTTAGTTCTGTCAACAAAGAGGCTTTTCATAAACGGAGCAATCTCAAGCTCGCTAACAGTATCCTTCTTAACTGCCAGTTTCAGCATCTCTGCCCTTTCGATATTCAGTATCCCTTTGTTGTTATCCTCTCCGTCAAACCTGAACCAGAACCCGAACTTCTCCAGAAAAGCAAAAAATGCTCCCCCCCTGTCGACATCCTCATCTTCCTGAGAAAAAGAGAACTGCACAGGCTCGACTTCATAGTCAGGATACTGCTCTTTAAGTATCGTGGCTATCTCGTTCAACGCATAGGTGCTCAGACCGTAGCCTCTGTAGTTTTTGGAAATTTTATATCTGTTAAGGTGCGGAAATCTGATTACTTTGGAGATAATATCAATATTACAGGTCAGCTTATTCTCTTTTTTTAAACATATTTGTCTGGGCGGCAGGCCCTGAGGAGACGAAATCATCAAGGACAGGGTCGCCTCGGGTGTGTTTTTAACTATTGGAGAGATTATTGATGTGATAGTGACTTCTGACTTAGTACGGATGATATCCAGCTCATAAAGGACGTACGCCATGGTAACAGATCTAGTGTCCGTCACTTTGCCGGTAATCTTAAGTAACCTAATATCCTTAGATTTCTCTCTAGCCATAAGCCACCGCTTTATTTAAATATTTTTATCAGTCTACCACTTAAAAAGCTCTTTTCAAACTCTATGTGTATCAGCATATTTCTGGCATCTTCATTTTTCATAACATTCGGAATAATGGACGAAAACGAATTTAACTGCTGCATCAGCAACATCTGAGGAAGTCTGGTATTGCTTGTGCCCGATTCCATCATTTCAGAAACGAAGCTTTTCAGCACAGCCATAAATATCTGAACAGTCTCCTTAGACTCCTCCTCCATTTTTGCAAGATAATGCTTATCCAGAAACTGTTTTTTTATCCCCCCCTGTGAGAGGTTGAGCTTCTTTGTGTGGCTCATGAACTGGCGTCTGGATTTCCCTGTGGTCATACAGAGTATGTAATTGTAGTAACAGATAAAAAAACTGGATACGATGATCCTCAAGCGGGTCGAGTTCTTTGTCGATTATATTGTCGGAATTGACGGCGACATCGATAGACATAACGGCAAGGTCAACGGACTTAGAATACAGCTTTTTAGTAAACTCAGTGAGAGAAAGGTCAAACTCTCCGTCAATAATCTGCTCTGCGGTAAATTCCCAATCCATTTATGAACTCCTCTATGTCTATGAGTATATAATATACTCCAGTTTGAATATTTTACACAAGTAATTTACAAGCAGATTATAATATCGGCATCAAGTAAGGAAAAATTTACCTCTAATTATCGGCATGTTTTTTTTGCGATAGTATATATAGGAGATAAAAATCTCAGCACTTCTGCAAAGTCTCATCCGTTTGGAAAATCGAGATACTCGCAGGAGAGGTTTATAAAAAGGGACTCCCCCCCTTTTTCCGTTAAAACGGCGTGGCAATAGCTTTTCCAAAGCGTAATTACCTGTATAGTTAAATGTTCAGAATACCCAACAATACAGGTGTCACCTTGAGGTTATAATCATGTTAGGACTTGAGATTTTTAACAAATGGATAGAGAATAAAAATGATGATCCTGATATTTTGGAAATATTATTTGTTGAGGGCAATGTAACGATGAAAGAGAAAGTTAAGAATTTCGGCGACTATATGGACGTAAACACCAGAATAGCAGTCAGTGTGAAAAGGTCTGACTACCCTGGCGTATACGACTCCAGAGTGGAGGATATAGAGAAAAAAATACATCTTGATTTCACACCCCCCCACAGACGGAGGTGTCCCCCCCATCCCTATGCTGCCTGGTTCAAAGCTTACTGTTGAATACGTCAGCAACGACGGCAGGTTTAAGTTCGACTCATCAGTTATCGACAGACACACCGAAGGGAGTCTCAGCTTTATAAAGATCAATATCCCCCCCGAAACAGTATCCAGAAATCAGCTCAGAGAATTCTTCAGGGTCTCGACAAACCTAAAAGGTCTCGTAAAGATATTCTACGCAAAAGTTCCCGACAAAAACATGAAGATCCCTCACAAAAAAGTACCGTGCAAGGTTGTAGACCTCTCGGGCGGCGGCGGCAAGCTCATAACTGAAGCCCCCCCTTTCGAAAGCGGTCAGGTATTCGGTCTTGATATGTCGGAGGAGATCGAGGGTGAAGGCGTAGCAGATATCAGATGCACATGCATCCGCTCAAAAAGGATTCAGGAGAAGAGTGAAGTCAGCTTTAAGTTTAACTTTACGAAGGATTCCGAAAGGAACGACATAATCAAATACGTATTCAAAAGACAGATAGAGCTTAAACAGCTGCTCGGTTAATCAGGAAAAACTACGTCAGGGTTCTGCTTCTTAACCTTATAACGCACAAGAACCGAAAGAGCCTTTGCCGCCTTGATAAGGTGCAGTTCGTCCTCTTTCAGCCATTTAGTGACCAGCCCGTGAGCAAGCTCAGTCCCTTCCATTTCGGGTTCTTCTATTAAGGTGTCGGCATCTATCTCCACCGCAAACACGTTCACTTCCTCGTTCGTCATGCCCACACCGCTGTATATAACACCGAGATCGATCAAATCATCCTGCGAAATCTTTATCCCTGTCTCCTCGTGAACCTCTCTGACAGCGGCCTCTGCAGGGGGGGTCTCACCTATATCTATCAGCCCGGCAGGCATTTCAAGAACCCTGCACCCCCCCACAGGCGGACGATACTGCTCCACCATAAGGTATTCCTCTCTGCCTGTATGATATACCAAAACGATTGCAGCACCACCGCTATTCACCCTTCTGACATACTCCCAACCTTCCTCGGTTGTTACCAGCTCAAGAAATTTTCCCATAATTTTTAACCTTTTTTTTAATTACATTACTTAATATATAAATATTTTATATTTACTAACTCAATATTTTTTTTAAGAATATTTTTAATTAAATTTTGCCCAGACAGGTGCGTGATCAGACGGCTTTTCCATACCTCTGATTTCATAATCTATCCCGACATCAGTACATCTATCGGCCATCCCCCCCGATGTAGCCATTATAAGGTCGATTCTGAGACCGCTTTTCGGCTCTGCTTCAAACCCTTTGCTCCTATAGTCGAACCAGCTCATCTGCTCACTGCATTCAGGGCGGAGCTTTCTATACATCTCCTCAAGCCCCCCCCAGTCAGAGACTGACTGCAGCCATTCACGCTCCTCAGGCAGAAAGCTTGTCTTCCCCCCCTGTTTCAGCCAACGCTTTACGCTGTCTGGCTTGATACCTACATCGAATTCGGTCGGGGGGGCAACGTTCATATCCCCCCTACTAGCACAATGTTGTCAGAGTTATTAAATGAAGTGTTTAAATAATTCAGTAGATCGGCATAGAACTTCTCTTTAGCAGGAAACTTAACAGGGTGTTCCCTGCTCTCCCCCCCCTGAGGAAAATAACCGTTCATAAATTTCAAATCACCGAAATCACACATTATAAAACGTCTCTGTGCTTCTGCATCATCCGTCGGAAAGCCCTTCTGAACAGAAATCGGCTTCTGTTTTGACATTACGGCAACGCCGTAGTGCGTCTTCTGACCAAAGAACTCCACATGGTATCCAAGCCTTTCTATCTCCTCCACAGGGAACTCTTCGTCCCTGACCTTTATCTCCTGCAGTCCGATAATGTCGGGTGAATGCTTCTCTATAAGTCTCTCAAGCTGGTGCTGTCTGGTTCTTATGCTGTTTACATTAAATGTAACTATTTTCATTTCATCTCCATATCGTAAAATCTCTTGATCTTTAGTTTTGACGTATCGATCCCCCCCTTCAGGATAGATACTATCTTCTCAGCAGTCTTACCGTCGCCGTAAGGTGATTCCAGATTGGCTAACGAAGACTGAAAATCTGCGGATAACAGTCTTGTCACTGCCGGAGAAATCTCCTTTGAGGATACTCCGCAGTCTATGACATTTGCTCCGCGAACACGCCCCCCCATCTGCCTTATGCCTATATTAACAGCCCCCCCTTTTTTACAAACAGCGGCTTCGATAATAGCACTGGAAGAGTTCCCCCCCACCATGCCGTCACACTGATTAAGCACGGACAGATATCTTCTGTGTCCAAATGATTTTGTCACATATGCCCTGTCGGAATTTGCCTGCACAAACTCTTCAATGAGACTGTTGATCTCGCTCCCCCCCCGTGTCTGCATTTGAATAAGTGAATATAAGGTATGCATCGGTGGCCGAAAGTGCCTTGAGCAGCTCCACAAACTGCTCTCTCGGAGACTTCTCATCCAGTATAACAGGATGGTATGTAATCAGAAGGTTAATCTTTCTGAATCTGAGACCCAAATCAGCCTCAAGCTCATCTTTAGTCATAAGCTCCACGGCAAGGGTCGCATCCACGGCAGGCGAGCCTGTATTAAATACTGTCGGGTTGTTCGCCCATCTGGATAACCCTGTTTCTGTACTCATCTGCGGCGGTTAAATGTATGTGTGACATCTTTGTGATGCAATGCCTGAACTGATCATCCATGACACCTTCGGTGAGTTCTCCACCATGTATGTGTGCCACGGGGGGGATACCATGTACGCACGCCGCCGAAACAGCACCGAATATTTCAAACCTGTCACCGAGTACGAGGAGAATATCAGGTCTGCTGACGGCAAAAATGTCAGCAAAACCCATCATGGCAAGTGCTGTGGATCTTGATACACCTCTGGCTGTATCGTCCTGCAAAAAGATATCCACCTGCTTTGCTATTTCGAAACCTGCTTCGGTTATCTCTGTTATCGTCCTGCCGAATCTCCCTTCGATATGCATTCCTGTGGCATATAATTGAAGATTTAGCTGTTCATCATCTTTGATGCACTGCAGGACATGTTTCAAAAGTCCGAATTCTGCCCTTGAGCCTGTCACCACTGCTATATTTCTTTTATCAGACATTGTATATATCCGTTTTATACCCTTTCAGTCCACGTTCTCTAAACCAGTTTATGGTATCCTGCAGACCGTCAGAGAGCTGTTTCTCCGCCTTAAAGCCTGTTAATGCCGTGAGTTTACCGCTGTCGCCCATCAGCCGCATAACTTCTGATTTATCAGGTCTTAACCTGTCTTCATCTGTTATGATCTCTGCGGATGGATTTATTATCTTTATTATATTGTCAGCCAGCTCGCCTATGGATATCTCAGCACCCGTGGCGATATTAATCTCTTCGCCTATCGCCTCGTCGCATTCGGCTATTTTACAAAATGCCTCCGCCGTATCACCGACATAAACCATGTCCCTCTTTGGCTGAGAGCACCAAGCTTTATTACGTCTTTGCCGTCCAGAAGCTGAGTTATTATTGTCGGGATAACCGCTCTTGCCGACTGCCTCGGACCGTATGTATTGAATGGTCTGACGATAGTAACAGGCATATCAAAACTTCTATAGAAGGATTCCGCCATATGATCTGCACCTATCTTGGTAGCGGAATATGGTGATTGCCCCCCCTGTTTCGGATGCTTCTCATCTATCGGAGCATAGATAGCTGTGCCGTAAACCTCGGATGTTGACGTCACCAGCACCCTCTCCACGGACTCGTCACGTGCCGCCTGCAATATATTCAACGTACCCTTGATGTTTGTATCCACATAAGAATCAGGAGAGTGATAGCTGTAGGGGGGGATGCCTATCAGAGCGGCTAAATGAAAAACGACATCGATACCTTTCATGGCTGTACGAACTCCGTTAGGGTCACGCACATCACCCATGAATATGTCTATGTTATTAAGCTTCTCTTTTGGCAGATCCTCGAGCCAGCCGTATGAACCGAATGAATTATAATAAACGAAAGCCCTCAGTTCACAGCCTTCATCAAGAAGACGCTCAGCCAGATGACTGCCTATAAAACCACACGCACCCGTGAGCAGTACTCTTTTCCCTTTCAGCTTCATATGTCACTTCCATTATTCTTTCTATAAGAGTTTATAACAAAAAAAGGGGGGGGCTCTCAAGCCCCCCCAGATGTTTAAATGGTCTATTAAAGTGTACTTACAAGCCTTGTCATTCTGAATGAACAAAGTAAATGAAGAATCTGATGCAATTAAATAATCAACGGGATAAGATCCTTCGGCAAAAGCCTCAGGATGACAGCAAAACAGAACCATGCTTAAAAGCCTTGTCATTCTGAATGAACAAAGTGAATGAAGAATCTGATGCGATTAAATAATCCAAGGGATAAGATCCTTCGGCAAAAGCCTCAGGATGACGACAAAACAGAACCTCACTTAAAAGTCTTGTCATTCTGAATGAACAAAGTGAATGAAGAATCTGATGCGACTAAATAATCAACGGGATAAGATCCTTCAGCAAAAGCCTAAGGATGACGGCAAAACAGAACCACACTTACAAGCCTTGTCATTCTGAATGAATAAAGTGAATGAAGAATCTAATACGATTAAATTATCGACTGGATAAGATCCTTCGGCAAAAGCCTCAGGATGACAGCAAAACAGAACATGCCATATTATCAGCAAAAAAAGGGGGGGGCTCTCAAGCCCCCCCCTTTTCGGTTATCTATAATTTTCTGTCAAATTTTAACAGACTCTGTTTTGCGTACGATTGTTACTCGTCCCGCCTCGAATTTAACTTCAACAGAGCCGTAGAAACTTGTCTGGAACATGTCCTTCAGCATATTCTGAAGCTGCTCCATCTGGGATTTATTGTTGTCTTTCTTTTGAACACTCATAGCAGCCATTGTACTACCTCCCTTATTTTTCTACATCCGCTCATCATATTACTGAAGTAGCTGTAAAGCCATTTGCGGAATCTGGTTAGCCTGTGCAAGCATTGATATACCAGCCTGTGAAAGCATCTGATATCTGGTAAATGTCGCCATCTCTGCAGCCATATCCAGATCACGAATCCTTGACTCAGAAGCAGTCATATTCTCGGTTGCTGTATCAAGGTTTACTATTGTGTGCTCAAGTCTGTTGATCTGTGCACCAATTGTAGCTCTGATACTTACAACCTTATCGACTGCGGCATCAATGTCAGGGATCGCTTTCTGAGCAAGTTTCTGTGACACGAGTGTCACGTCGTCCAGCCCAAGACCTGTAACGTCAAGCTGAGGGATGCTAACCGCAAGTGTTTGACCTTCGTTCGCACCGATCTGAAGATCAGTCGAGTTGTCAACCACATGGAGGAAATACTCTTCGTTAGCAGCTGCTGCGTTTGTTGTGAAAGATATACTTTCTGTTGTTGAGTCCCAAGTCTCGTCAAGTCCGGCTCTGGAATCCAGAACAAGCTCGACACCACCTATGATACCGAATACTCTGTCATTACCTGTCTCATCCGTTCCGATGAGATCGCCTGTGTGTGCATCATAGATTTCGACTTTTGTTGTATTGTTTGTAGATGCCTGAATCTCGTTCAGTGAGAGTCCGTCTATCAGTCTCTGGTCACCTGAGAAAGCCAGCTCACCCTGCTCGCCTGTAAGGGCAGACTGAATGATAAATGTACCTTTCACAGCCTTTGGACCGTCTGATGAAGGGACTGAAACATAATCAACCAAGTGGCCGTTTACGTTGTTATCATCTGAACCCATCTTAAGATCATCGACTAGCGCAGCTGTCATCTTCTCTTCAACATCTGCTATTGTATCATCACCTTCGAGGTAGATAGTAGCACTTGTGCCGTTACCCCCCCAGAGAGTGAGTTCCTGCTTGTTTTCGAAGAGTGAGTTACCATCCGCATCAACAAAAACTGCAAGGTCTTTGAGTTTTGTTGTTGTTGCAGCAGCTTCACCGGCTCCGGTTATCTGTACTTCAAATCCGTCTAAATCAAGATTTGTTGTTCCGGTAGCTGAATCTATAGGGTTTGTATTCTCTCTAAAGTTAAATGTCAGACTACCTACATCAACGTTACCAGTCTTCTGGTTGATCGCTGCGTGGTAAATATCTACACTGTGAGTGTCGATAAAGTTGTCGCCATTATCTTTAAAGGTTAGTGTTTCCGTACTGGTATTACTGGCGTCAAAATTAATGACCGGTCCAGTCTGACCTGTAGGTCCACCCGAAATCTGAATAGAACCACCGCCTGAAGAGGCAGCGAAGTCTATAGATGCAGGTGATATGTTCATAAGGATTTTATCGCCGTCCTGAATAGCACCTGTTGAGAAATCGATCTCCATATCAAAGCTGATCGCCTCGCCTGCTGTGTTTTGCAGACTGAAATCCGTTGTTGAAGTTGCAGAGAAGACACCTATACCAGTGTCATCATTGAAAGTTATAGTTCCCCCCCACTCGCCTACTTCACCTGTTTTTGCATCGATAAATCTGGCATTTGCACTGATTGTTGCACCTGCACTGGCATTAGCAGAATCGAAATCCTGGGTGAATTCGATCTCTACGTAACCTGACTGTGAGCCAAGTGAGCCGGAACCGGTTGTAGCACCGTCAACAACAAAAGCTGATCCCGACTGCTGATACATACCTGTAACACCCACAGAAGCGGAAGCAGAAGTATCTGCTATTGTTACAGTATAGTTAGCTGTGCCTGATGTAGCTAATGTTTCTGGATTTGTTACGCTGAATACGTTAGATGTGTTTGTGTTTGTTTCAGTTACGATCTCTGCACCGATAACACCATCTCTCAGCGTCATGATATCTGTTTTGAATATCTGGTTTTCCCCCCCTGCTGATGACTCAAGCTTGATCTTATAGTTGCCTTCGTCCACGTTCTCGCGGATGATAGCCTCTATCTTGTCTGAGCTTGCAGACCAGAGGGCAGTTCCGTCACCATTAAGTAATTTTTTTTGGTGTTGAACTCTGTCGATGTGGAAATACGGTCGATCTCATCTTTGAGCTGCTCAACTTCCTTCTGGATCTCTACACGGTCGTTTGATGTGTAAGTTCCGTTGGAAGCCTGAACTGCAAGCTCACGTATCCTGCTAAGCATATTACTTACTTCGCCGAGCGCGCCTTCCGCTGTTTGCAACATAGAAATACCGTCCTGAGCGTTCATTGAAGCACGCTGTAAACCGGCAATTTGACCTCTGAGTTTTTCTGATATTGCTAGACCGGACGCATCGTCTGCGGCATGGTTGATACGAAGCCCTGATGAGAGCCTTTCGATAGACTTGCCAAGTTGGCTTTGGCTTGTGCCTAAATGTCTTTGCGAATTGAGAGACATTACGTTTTGATAGATTCTAATAGCCATCTCTATCCTCCTTGATTCTTTCAATAGAGGTCTGCACATCCTTGTGCAGTTTTAAATTCGGCTAATATTCACTATTTCTTTAGAGTTTTTTTTAATATTTTTTTTCAGACTATCCTATAACTCACTAATAAACCAAGTGAAATTTTATTTAAAAAAAATCTCATGATATCATTATAAAAAGCAAAAAAAACATAACAAATAACAGCAGAGAAAGCCCTGCCATATTCGCATATTCCCTTATTTTGATACTAACAGGACGACGGAAAATCGCCTCCATAGTAAAAAAACATCAGGTGTCCGCCATCGAGAACAGGAATTGGGAGCAGGTTAAGGATACCGAGGTTTATGCTGATGATAGCCATGAAACTCAGAAAACTGATAATACCTGTCTCCGCCGAGTCTTTAGCCATCTTCACTATCATAATAGGTCCGCCGAGAGAATCAGCAGGCACGACCTTCTGGAATATCTTCACAACGCCGAGTATCATCAGCTCAGAAATCTTATATGTTTGCTCTACGCCTTTTGCAAATGCCTTAAAAGGATTGAGTTCTCTGACAGTCTCTGTCATCTCACCACGCTGAATACCGATTCGACCAATCTTTATCTCTTCACCGAAGACATTCTTATCAACAACGACTTCAGGGACAACTTCTATATCCAGAATCTGATTATTACGCTCGATCTTAAAGAAGACAGGCTCACCCGGATTTTCACTTATATACAAGGACATCTCATCCCAGTATTTCATCTCTTTACCATTAAGAGCCTTTATGACGTCACCATCCATAAGCCTGCCGCCTGTGCAGGAGCACCCTCTAAAACACCGCCGACCGAAGCGAGAAAACGAGGTGTACCTATCATAAAGATAAGGGAATAGATAAATATAGCCAATACGAAATTGAAGACAGGACCTGCCAGAACTATGGCAAACCTGTCTTTCAGAGGCTTATGTGCAAACGATCTGTTTTTCAGGCTCTCATCGACATCAGCGTCGAGTGATTCACCGTACATCTTTACGAAACCGCCGAGGGGGGTATAGCAGAGAGGACATATTCTGTCTCCCCCCCTTTCTTCCTTGAAAACAGCTTAGGTCCAAAACCTATCGAAAATTTCTCAACAAGAACGCCGCTCCTTTTAGCAAAAAGAAAATGTCCAAGCTCGTGTATAAAGATCAGAACTCCAAGCAGGAGTATCGCAGAAAGTATTCCCATTATATTTATATCCCTTTATTTACTATTTCATTTGCCGCGATTCTCACGGCCTTATCTATTTCTAAGACAGCCTCGACGCTGTCCGGTTCAGAAAATGTACATACAGAAAGAGTCTCTTTTATAAGCGACCCTATGCCAAGATATGTGATTTTACCTTCGATAAACTTTTCTACAGCGATTTCGTTTGCTGCATTCATTATTATCATAGGACTGCTCATGTCCTTTTTCAAGACATCAATTGCAATGTTCAGGCATTCATATTTTTCAAGTTCAGGTTTTTTTTAAAGGTCAGTTTTCCGACCTCTGCCATATTAAGAGGTGTCACTCCCGATATGGTTCTCTCAGGATATGCCATAGCATAAGCTATGGGGGGGGTGCACATATTAGGACTCCCCCCCATCTGGGCAATCATACTGCCGTCCACAAACGTAACATAAGAGTGAACAATAGACTGAGGATGTATGACGACATCAAGCTTTTCAGGAGGTGTGTCGAATAAGAAACGGGCTTCGATAAGCTCCAGCCCTTTATTCATCATGGTGGCACTGTCTATAGTAATCTTGCTCCCCCCCATGCTCCAGTTTGGATGTTTCAAAGCCTCGAGAGGACTCATAAACTCCAGTGCATCAAAGGGAGTGTCCCTGAATGCTCCTCCGCTGGCTGTCAGAACTATCTTGTCCAGAAAATTTTTATCATGCCCGTCAAGAGCCTGAAATATAGCAGAATGCTCCGAATCAACAGGTATCACACGACTCCCTGTCTCTTTCGCCTTATCAAGTATTATACGCCCTGAAGCCACAATAGACTCTTTATTAGCCAGAGCTAAATCTATCCCTCTACATACCGTCTCATATGCAGGAACTATCCCCCCCGCAGCACCGACGGCAGCCAGAAGTATCAGATCCACATCTTCGTTACGGATGAGGTCGGTCAGACCGTCTTCGCCATATATCGCACCATCGAGTTTACCTTCGCCTGTGATGCATATCTTATCAGGCTTAAACTCTTCACGCTGTTCTTTGAGAAGATTGATATTGTTATTACAGCTGAGAAAAACAACTTTGTACTTATCTGGATTTAGGCGGATAACATCGAGAGCCTGTGTTCCGATAGAACCTGTAGAACCGATAATACCGATCCGTTTAAACATAGTTAGACCATCACATATATTACATATAAATAAAGAGCAGGAGCTCCGAACAGAAGGGAATCCACCCTATCAAGGAAACCGCCGTGCCCGGGGGGGATGATAGTACCTGAGTCCTTCACGTCTGCCCGTCTCTTAAACATGGATTCCACAAGATCCCCCCCTATGAGACCTGCAGTTACTACAAGGAATGACGCAAAGCCTGCATGATAGATAGACACATCCATAAGGAAATAACTATAAATGACACCTGCTGCCACACCGCCGATATAAGCGGCGAAAGCACCTTCGACACTCTTTTTCGGGCTTATCTTTTCATACAGCCTGTGTTTGCCGTACCTGCACCCGAAGAAATATGCCGAAGTATCGCTCATCCATATGACAACAACAAGCAGGAATATATAATGTACACCTATCTTGCGGAGCAGGATTATAAACGAGAACATCAAAGGGGGGGCATACAAGACCGTAAGCAGAGTACTGCCTATGGCAATGAATGTCTCCTCCAAAGGCTCTTTGGAAAAGAGCTTAAAGATCATAGCAAGCCCTGCCGTCACGACAAGAGCTGATGAAAAAATCCTGACATCCCCCCCTACATATATACTATACGGGAGGAGTATTGAGCCGAAAAAAGCAGGGAAATAAAGGATTTTTATGCCTGCACTCTCCAGCATATTCATAAACTCTTTGGCAGAAACAAGTATCACCGCAAGAACGGCAATGAAAAACACAATATTATCAAAATATATAATGAGAGCAACGATAGGCGGAATGCCCACCAGTGCAGTTAAAATTCTTTTAGAACGCTCACCCATCATCTTCCGCCAGCTGTTCATCTGTCATGCCGAATCTTCTATCCCTGCGTGAATACTCTGCGAAAGCATCGTCGATGATCTTTTCATTAAAGTCAGGCCAGAGGCAGTCGGTAAAATACAGTTCGCTGTAAGCAGCTCGCCACAGCATAAAGTTGCTTATCCTGATTTCACCGCTCGTTCGTATCATCAAATCGATGTCGGGTATCTCGGAATTATACATAAACTGTCCGAACTCGTCCCTTTCTATCTTGGAAAGATCTATCTCGCCCTGAATAGCAAGCTCCGCCATCTTTTTAGCGGCATCCACAATCTCACTCCGACCGCCGTAAGAGATAGCAAGATTAAGCACCATCCCATCGCAGTCACTCAGTTCGGAGACGGCATTATCCATAATCTTCGCAGTCTTCTCAGGGAGCAGATGAGTCCTTCCTGATATAACCAGACGGACATTATTGCTCTTAAGCTCGGAAGTCTCTTTCTGCAGGTAATCCTCAAGAAGCCCCCCCATAAGGAAGCTGACCTCTTTTTTTTAGGACGCAGCCAGTTCTCCATGGAGAAAGCATATAAGGTCAGATATTTCACCCCCCCTAGCTTTGAAGTATACTTCACTATATCACGGACAACCTCAGCCCCCCCCTTTTTGTGACCCAGAACACGGGGGGGCATCCCCCCCTTGTTCTTAGCCCAGCGGCCGTTTCCGTCCATAATTATTGCTAGATGTTCAGGTATTTTAATATCCGGCACTATATCTCCATTACCTCTTTCTCTTTGTTAGCTGTAACTTCGTCTACTTTCTTGATGTAGTCATTAGTGATATCCTGAATCTGGTCTATGTATTTCTTAGAATCATCTTCAGATATCTCTTTGTCTTTTTCCAGTTTTTTGATCTTGTCGTTTGCATCTCTGCGAAGGTTTCTGACAGCGACTTTATTATCTTCCGCCATCTTCTTCACAAGCTTCACTATCTCTTTTCTCCTCTCCTCAGTGAGCTGAGGTACAGGGATACGGATCATCTTACCGTCGTTTGAAGGGTTGAAACCCATGTTTGAGTTCTGGATAGCCTTCTCTATGGCAGGGATTATAGTTGCATCCCATGGTGAGATGGTGATGAGTCTGGGCTCTGGAGCTGAGAGTGTTGCAACACCGTTAAGAGGTGTCGGAGAGCCGTAATAATCGACTGTCACATTGTCGAACATGCTGATTGATGCTCTTCCTGTTCTGACAGATTTAAGCTCCTCTTTGTAGTGAACAATGGTTTTATCCATTCTATCTTTTGTTTCTTTAATAACCGAACTAGGCATGTTACCCCCCCTCCACAGTAGTTCCGATTTTTTTGCCAAGGACAACATCTTTCATGTTACCTTTGCCAAAGATATCGAAAACAATTATTGGTATTTTATTATCCATACACATGGAAATCGCTGTCGAATCCATAACTTTGAGCCCTTTGTTTATAACATCAAGGTAAGTTATATTATCGAACTTTACAGCGTCTTTATTTTTAAACGGATCAGATGTATATACCCCCCCGTCAACCTTAGTGGCTTTCAGGATAACCTCTGCATTTATCTCTGTACCGCGAAGTGTCGCGGCTGTATCTGTCGTGAAATAAGGATTACCCGTACCTGCGGCAAAGATAACCACCCTCTCTTTCTCCAGATGACGCATAGCACGTCTTCTTATGAATGGCTCGGCGATCTGTCTCATCTCTATGGCTGTCTGAACTCTTGTCGGGATGCCGACCTTTTCCAGTCCATCCTGAAGAGCAAGAGAGTTCATAACAGTGGCGAGCATACCCATATAATCGGCTGCGACCCTGTCCATATTCTGTGCTGTCCCCCCCTGCATACCACGGAAGATATTCCCGCCGCCGACAACTATACCCACACGGACACCCATGTCGACAATACTCTTTATCTCACTAACAATAAAGCTGGCCGTTTTAAAATCTATACCGTATTCGGAATCTCCCATCAGGCTTCACCGCTGAGTTTCAGCAGTATCGTTTCGTAAACAGGTTTTGCCACCACGCACCTCTAATATATTTAAACCATTATAATTATTACATGAATCTATTCTTATTTCAATTTATAAGCTTAAAGAAACGATCAAACCTGTCATACTTCGGATTGAGAAATCTGAAAGGTTTGAGCGGAAACTTAGCCCATATAGAGTTATACTTAGGCTGCTCAAGAGACCAGTATATAAGGAATGCTTTCCCTTTAATCTTGCTCTCGTCGACAAATCCCCCCCAGAAGCGGCTGTCGTAGCTGTTGTCTCTGTTGTCACCCATCACGAAATACTTCCCTTCAGGCACGGTAAACTCCGAAAAGTTATCCTTTGTGGTCATCTCTTCAGATAAAGACATCTGTCCGTTCGTCAGCTTATAAGGTTCATCGACAGCAACACCGTTTACGTATAAGACCTTATCCACGAGTTTCAGTTTATCACCCGGAATCCCTACGACCCTCTTTATAAAATCTTTATGCGGTTCGAGAGGATACTCGAATATAACGACATCGCCGTTTTCCGGCTCGCTGAAAGTATATGCCATTCTGTTTAAGATGAGGAAATCCCCCCCGATCCTGAGAGTCCCCCCCAGCATAGACTCGGAAGGGATAGTGTAGGTCTGAAGGAATATCCCTTTGATTATCATGGCAATAACAACAGCTACCACCAGAGAATCAAAAAAAACCGTCCTTCTTCTTTTTCCCTTTATCTAAGTCTGCAGTATTTATATCTTCATTCATTATTCATCACCCAATTTCAGCACAGCCATGAAAGCTTCCTGAGGAACTTCCACACTACCAATATTTTTCATTCTCTTCTTACCGGCTTTCTGCTTCTCCAGAAGTTTCTTCTTTCTGGTGATGTCACCGCCGTAACACTTTGCAGTAACATTCTTCCTGTATGCCTTCACGGTTGTTCTCGCAAGAATCTTATTCCCCCCCACGGCCGCCTGTATAGCGACATCGAACATCTGTCTGTGAATAACATCTTTCAGCTTTACGGTGAGGTCACGCCCTTTAAAAAAACGCCTGATCTTTGTGTATGATAACAGAAAGGGCATCCACCTTCTCTTTGTTAAGGAGTATATCCAGCTTCACAAGGTCGCCTGCCATATATCCCGAAAACTCGTAATCGAAGGAAGCATATCCTCTGGAAACTGACTTAAGCTTATCATAAAAATCCATGACAACTTCGTTAAGCGGAAGTTTATACTCCAGCATAACCCGTGTCTCGTTGATATATTTCATATTAGTCTGCATACCACGCCTTGAAACAAGGAGCTTCATGACAGGTCCGACAAACTCTTCAGGCAGAATGATAGTGGCCGTGATCACGGGTTCTTCGATCATCTCTATCTCGCCGGGATCAGGCATCTGGGCAGGGTTATCTATCTCGAACTGCTCGCCGTTCTTTTTGGTGATACGGAAGATAACTGTCGGGGGGGCGGTGCTCACAAGATTGAGGTCAAATTCCCTCTCCAGCCTCTCCTGAATAATCTCCATATGCAGCAGTCCGAGGAAACCGCAACGGAATCCAAAACCGAGAGCCATGGATGTCTCAGGTTCATACGTTATAGAGCTGTCGTTAAGTGACAGCTTTTCGAAAGCATCACGTAAATCCTCATAGTCTTTCGAATCGACAGGATACATTCCGCTGAAAACAACGGGGGGGTTGACCTTTTTAAAACCGGGGGGGAACGGTCTTGCTGTCGGTCGTCTTGCAATGGTGATCGTGTCACCGATATTTATTTCACGTATATCTTTTATAGATGCTGTCAGGAAACCAACCTCGCCAGCAATGAGCTTTTCGGTCTTGGTAGGTTTCGGCAGGAAGTAGCCCACAGTATCTACCACCCTTTCGGATTTATTCGACATGAACTGCACTTTATCACCTGCAGAAAGCTCACCGTCAACCATACGAACCAGAACTATAACGCCGAGATACGAGTCGTACCATGAATCGACGATCATAGCCTTCAAAGGGTCTTCGATAGAGCCTGTATGCTCAGGAATCCGCTTAACGATAGCTTCGAGAATCTCTTTAGTCCCCCCGTACCGTCTTTAGCACTGGCAAGTATAGCATCAGATGCATCAATACCGACGATATCCTCTATCTCAAGCTTTACCTTATCAGGGTCGGCAGACGGAAGATCAATCTTATTAAGTACAGGAATAAGCTCCAGTTCCTGATCCACAGCCATGTACGCATTTGCGATGGTTTGTGCCTCAACCCCCCCCTGAGCTGCATCCACCACAAGCAAAGCCCCCCCTTCGCAAGCGGCGAGACTTCTGGAAACTTCGTAAGTGAAGTCAACATGCCAGGTGTGTCAATAAGGTTCAGTATATAGTTTTGCCCGTCGTCAGCTTTATATGTCAGACGAATTGTCTGGGCTTTAACCGTTATCCCTCTCTCCCTTTCGATATCCATACTGTCAAGAATCTGTGCTCTCATCTTTCTTTTATCAACCGCACTGGTAAACTCTATCAGCCTGTCGGCGATGGTGGATTTACCGTGATCTATATGTGCAATTATGCTGAAATTTCTTATGTTACTCATATGCCTCTCTGTACTTATACATATCCGCTAAAATTACTATATTTAGAGGGTAAAACACAAGTAATATCTGATATTTTTATACTTATTTACGCCGTGCCTGACGGAGCGGCACAATCTTCTGCCGCTGATAGATTTTTATTTGACAAGAGTATTGATAGAAAAGAGCGGTTCCATAATAGATACAACGATAAAGCCCACCACAAGTCCAATGAACATAATAAAGATAGGCTCGATCACTGAAACGAATCTGGCGGTGAACTGATCAGTCTTTCGCGAGTAATAGGTATTCACCCTGTCCAGCAGGTCGGCAAGGTTTCCGGACTTCTCCCCCCCCGTTGCCACGGCTGCTATAAACAGTTCAGAAAACAATCCTGACTGAGTTACAGCCTCGGAGAATTTCCGACCGGATCTGACCCCCCCTTCGGTTATCTCTACCAGCCCCCCCTCTTTCACATGAAAATTCCCTATCCCCCCTCTGCCGTATTATTAAGGGCTTCCACAAGTGGCAGACCTTCACGCAGCTGAAAAGCCAGAACATGAGCTAGTCTCGACGCCGTAACATCCCTGACAATAGCGATTTTATAAAGTTTCCTGTCTACCCATCTGCGGAGATTACCCTTTGCACTGTACGTCTTACGCAAAACAACCGCCAGCAGCAGGACGACAATAAAAAGGAGAACGCCATAGGACTGGAGAAAATCAGCAGTAAACAGAAGGAGTTTGGTTGAGGCAGGAATATCTGCACCTGCCGACTTGAAAATCCCTTCAAGCTTAGGCACTACGAATGTAAGCATAAAGCCGACAACACCGAACCCCCCCAGCATCATAACGACACTCGGATAGATCATAGCACTTGTAATCTTCTCCCCCCCTGCTTTCCGTTTATCCTCTTCGAATTTTGAAATATCCAGTAAAACAGACGAAAGCCTCCCCCCCACCTTTTCCGATGTGCGTATCAGGTGGATGTATAGCTCCGTATATATTTTCTTGTATGGCATCATGGCTTCAGAGAAACGCATCCCTGAGCTGACCTTCTCTTCCATGTCGAGCAGTGATTTTTTGATTTTGATGTCTTTTGTGGTCTCAGCCGTAACCTTCAGTGCTCGGGTGAGCGGTATACCGCTGGAAAGGAGTATGGAAAGCTGAAAGAAAACATCCGGCAGACTCTTCTTTTTGAAAGAGATCGAATATTTATCAAGCTTACGTCTTTCAGAACCCTGCCTGATATCCGAAACCATTATGCCGTCGGCAGAGAGTTTAGACAGGGCGGCATTTTTGCTTGCCACCTCTATAGAACCTTTGACCCTTTTACCCTCTTTGTCCAGTCCGTCATAATTAAATACAGGCATCAGTCGTTTCCTGAAACAGCTATTATCTCACTCGGTGATGTTTCGCCGCCTGCCACCAGTTTGAAACCGTGGTGTATCAGAGGGCGATAACCGCTTTTAAAAGCCTCTGCCGCAATAGCCGACGCATCGGCACGCTCATTGATCAGCTTTCTAATGCCGTCGGTGACACTCAGCATCTCAAAAACACCCGTTCTGCCTGAAAAGCCTGTATGCATACAGGTCTCACAGCCGACAGGTTCATAATACTCTTCTATCTCCAGCCCGGCATTTTTGAAGAAATCACGAACATATTCTTCAGCCGATACTCTCTTTTTGCACACGGGACAAAGCTTTCTGACCAGCCTCTGCCCCCCCACGACAGATGCCAGAGACGACGAGAGCAGAAAAGGCTCTACATCCATATCAAGGAGTCGTGCGACAGCCGTAGGTGCGTTGTTGGTGTGCAGTGTCGAAAGAACAAGATGTCCCGTGAGAGCCGCCTGAACAGCAGCCTGTGCCGTTTCAACGTCACGTATCTCACCTATGAGGATGATATCGGGATCCTGCCTGAGAAAAGACCTCACAGCACCTGCAAATGTTATATCCACTGTGCGGTTTACCTGCACCTGAGTTATCTTCTCCATGTGGTATTCCACAGGGTCTTCGATTGTCATTATATTCGTATCGTCACTCACCAGCTCCTGAAGAGCGGCATAGAGTGTAGTCGTCTTACCCGAGCCTGTAGGTCCTGTGACGAGAATTATCCCGTTGGGGGGGCGTTTTATACTCTTTCTGAAATCAGGCAGCAGATTGGATGGAAGTCCTGTTTTCTCCATAGTGACAAGGCTTTTAGATTTTTCCAGTATCCTGAGAACAACCTTCTCCCCCCCTGTCACGGACGGGATGGTGGAGACCCTTATATCCACGTCTCTGTTCCCTATTTTTAGTTGATACGTCCGTCCTGTGCCTTTCTTGTCTCGGCAACATCAAGGTCGGAGATAACTTTCAATCGTGCGACGACAGACTCCTGCAAACTCTTAGGATATTGCCTGATTGTCGTCAGTTTGCCGTCTATGCGGAATCTGACAGCGAACTTCCCCCCCGTGAGCCCTTCGAAATGAATGTCACTCGCACCGCTTTTGGTCGCTTGTATGATTGTCTGATTAACCAGCTTGATGATAGGGGGGCATCGTCATGGGATGCAGAAAGGATATCGGCAGTGTCTTCGAAATCTTCCAGATCGTCAGAGTATTCGTCGTCTCTGTTCGATTCGAGCATCTCAAGCTCCGACAAAATGGTCTGACGCTCAGAAGCCACATAAGCGACATCAGATATCTGCATAGAGAATGCAAGATGTCTCGCCTTTGAAAGACCGACCTGACCATAATACAGCATAGAGACGCTATCCCCCCCGTCACTCACAGGGACAAAATCCCCCCCACGGTCGGGATATTTCAGATACATTGCGATTAACTTATCAAATTCTATCATTTGAATTCTTTCATTATCTTTGTATCGATCTCCTTTTTGAAATCGACAGATTCTTTCTGTTTTTTATCGGTTATCTTCTTCGCATCTTCCGCTGTACGATGATATGTGTAGAGATGAAAACCATCATATTCGTCTTTTCATAAGAGCCTGACTTTGTTTTAAACAGCCAGCCGAGTATAGGTATCCTGGATAATCCCGGGACAGCAGAATTATACTTCTCCGAATCATCCTTTAACAGACCGGATATAACCATTATAGCCCCCCCGTCCTGCAGCTTCACTTTTGTTTTGGTCGATCTTGTGAGTGTCACAGGGGGGGCGGTAACATCCACTGTGGATGATGACACCTTTTTCACTTCCTGTTCGATCTTAAGCGTCACAGTATCATTGGAGGATATCTGAGGAACAATTTTAAGCTTTACCCCCCCCACGTCACGATAATCGTATGACTGGACAGGATTATTATTCGAATCATATTTTGTGCTTGTCAGGAAAGGTCTGTTCTCCCCCCCCACAAAAATCTCAGCCTCTTCGTTGTCGAGGGTGAGTATCTGCGGATTAGAAAGGATATTTATACCGTTGGCAGATTTTACAAAGTTTGCCAGTATATTCAACGTCGGGAACTTGACACCTTCATAGGAGATGATGTTACCGAGTACACCAAGGTTGAAACCGCCTGCAAGAGCACTGAAGTTTGGAGGGTTGCCACTGAGCGTAGGGGGGGATGCAAAGTTGACCATGTTGCTGTTATCATTTACATAGCCTATAGTGCCAGCCTGAGAGCTTCCGCCCCCCCCGCCTGCCTGCCACTCGACACCGAACTTGTTTCCGCTTTCGAGGGTGGTCTCTATGATGAGTGCCTCAACATAAACCTGCTCTCTGGGTTTATCCAGCTTTTCAATCAGGTTCTCGACCTTTACATACAGGTCAGGATCACCGAATACTATTATAGAGTTAGTGGCCTTATCAAAAGCCACGGATGATTTTGTTTTGATCGCTTTTTTGTTAGATGCGGAATTCTCTGAACCGGTTAGCTTACTCAGTACCTTTTCCACATCTTCCGCATTAGCGTTATTCAGATAAAAGACCTTAGGGGGGGCATTATGACTGCCGGGGGGGCTTGGCGAATCGAGCTGAGCTATGATATATGAAATCTTTTCAAAGTCTCTGTCTTCGCATGCGACAACAAGCATATTAGAATAATCATCAGCTACGATAACCGGTTCGTTTGCAACCAAGAGCTTCTTCTGCATATCATTATACAGTTTAGTAAGCATGGTCTGAACATTATTAGCAGAGGCATGCTCTATCTTGACCAGCCTGATGGTGTAGCCCGATGCTTTCATCTCCAGCTTTTCCATAAGCTTTTTTATCTTGGTTATACGCCCGATACTGTCACGGATTACTATAGCGTTAAGCCCTTTCAGAACCTCTGCGAACCCTGCCTTGGATTTAAGCCTGCCCAGTGCTGTGGTGAGCATCTTTGTGTCGTAGTTTCTGGCACTTAAAACAGTGGTGATGAGAGCGTTTGTATCCCCCCCTGAGCCGTATGAATCCGCCACACTGTTCAGGTCAGACTGACGGACTATCTCGTATAAGACCCTCTGTTAATAAGATCCAGACCGTTTGCCCGAAGGGTTGAAGCGAAAATCTCCATAATATCGTCAGCATTGATCTCGGATGACGATTCTATGCTTACCTGCCCTTTCAAGTCCTTCTTGTCATAGACGAAGTTTTTACCTGTGAACTCAGACACGAAGCTGACAAACTCAGACATCTCCATATCTCGGAAATTCACATTCACTTCGGCAAAGGCTATAGATGAAAAAAAACAATTAAGCACAGCAAAATAACAGATTTAAATAAACTCATCCCTCTATCTCCACATATAAAGTCATTTTCTTCCCTGCCCTCAATATGTCTAAGCTGACAGCACTGAGGTTTTCGGCATTTTTCAAAGCATCAAAGAAGACCGCAGGCGTTTCGAGCGACTTGCCGTTAAGTCTCATTATAACATCATTCCGCTTAACACCTATCTTTTTAAGTACAGATGTATTGGTCATTCTTCGCACTCTATAGCCTTCAAACTGTCCGTTACGCTCGTAAGGGACGATTAATATAGATTTTATCACGGAATTCACATCTGAGAGTTCTTCGACGACTACTTTTCTGGATATTTTGTATTTCTCTGTTGTCGGAGTAGATGAGCTCATCTTAGTCGGTGAATCTGTCTGACCGCCGCTCTTGTCGGATTTCAGAACCAGACGGTATTTTTCACCGTTTTCCGATATTACAGCGTGAAAATAACCGACATCCTCCAGTATGAGTCCATCCTTCTCCTCATCCAGATTAAGGATGATCTTCTTATCTTTATAGCTGATAACAGCCATAGATTTCTCATCACCGAACAGAACACCCACCAGTTTACCGTCGAAGGCGGAGCTAACAGGTGCAGATGTCATGGATGCAGGTGTCGACTGGATAACCTCTGACGATACTTCGGCGTTGAATATATTCTTTTGTATTATGAGTGATGTATCAGGCAGTTTTAATTTATTACTTTTTTTATTTGATGCGGTCGCGGGCAGATCGGACGCGACGGATGATGCCTTCATGGATATCCAGCCGGTCGCCGCCCATGCAAGACAGAATGCAAATGCTACAGGATATAAGATATATGTGTATTTATTTATTCCCATGACAAATGATTACCATGAATAGCGATATTGTCAAACTATAAATATGTTAAGGTTATATATGCCATGCAGTATTATTGGATAGATGAGCCGCCCGGATTTGTCATACAAAAACCCGAAAGCGAGTGACGGAAAGAAGACAAGGCAGAGTGAGGCAGACCCCCCCAAAAAGGGATATGCACGAGAGCAAAAAAACAATGATGTCAGGATGTTAGCTACACTCACTCCTGAGAGGCTTTGGAACGTAATCCCTATCCCCCCCTTCTTACGAACTCTAATCTCTATTGCGTCCTGCATGACACCCCCCCTGAAGAAAAGCTCCTCGGCAATGGGAGCAAATATGACAAAGGTGAATATATCAAAAAAAATGGCGGCACATTGATCGACCCATGCATAAGGCGATATCCGAACCAGACCAAACCTGCAGTTATAAGTATTCCTAACCAGAAGTTAGCTGAGTGTTTATTCTTTGTCATAACTAAACTATCTATTGTATAAAGCGTTTTTGTCAAATATAATCTTAATAAAATATCATTTCGGAGAGGATAAATTGGCTAATAATAAAGGTTTCACCATCATAGAAATTCTTGTAGTTATTGTTATTTTGGGTATTTTAGGAACACTTCTTGTACCGAAATTCTTAGATAAACCAGACGAAGCCAGAGTTACCAAAGCCGCACTCGACATCAAAGCTATAGAGTCGGCTCTTAAGATATATAAACTCGAAAACGGCGTATACCCCCCCTCCACTGATCAGGGGGGGCTTGAATCTCTCATCACAAAAACTGAAGTAGAACCCATCCCGAAAAATTTCAAAAAGGGCGGCTATCTTGAGAAAGCGAATATGAAAGACCCGTGGGACAACGATTTCATCTATCGCAGTCCGGGTGAAGACGACAGAGACTATGAGATAATCTCATACGGAGCTGACGGCAAAGAGGGTGGAGAAGACTTCAACGCCGACATCAAAAGCTATCAATAAAAAAAATGTGCCTGAAAACCGTTGTTCTGAGTGTTCAGGACAGCCAGCATAACAAAAACAAAAGAGGGTTTACCCTCATAGAAATACTGATCGTCATGATTATAGCAGGGCTTGGTATGATGACTGTCGCTCCGAGAATAGCCGAGAATACAATCCTGACAGACAGATCGGAAGTCTTTTTCAACGAAATAATCGATCAGCACCTGAAAACAGCTCTGGAGCTGAATACGCAGGTGTATATCACGGGCTTTAAAGGGTCTGCGAATATACTGCTCCACGACGCAGCAGAGTTCAGATACCTGCAGGCTATGTCTCCACCGCCAGCCTTAACGGTGAAATAACGACAGGTTCTGAGTATAAGATATTTTTTTATCCAGACGGAATATTCGACCAGTTCCTCTTAACTTTTTCAGGCGGCGACACACTCGAATCCTTTCCTGCACTTCACAAGGTGGTACACAGATGAGACGCGGCTTCACATTACTTGAGGTTCTCATAGCTATGGTTGTGCTCTCCGTGAGCATGCTGGGTGTCTACAGGCTTTCTGCCATGTCTGTGGAAACCTCGGATTATGCCGTACAGAAGACTATGGTTGTGGAGGCAGGTTATCAGCGTGTTCTGGAGATAATCAACTATCCCGGCAAAGTCTTCAAAGACAGAGGGCGGAATGCTCTCGGCATAAAAGTGAACTTTACGTCCGAGTCGATCCCTACTCTCTTTCCGGGTGTTGACGAGATAAACCTTAAGGCAGAATATGACGGAGTGACGGCAACATATGTCTACTATGAAAAAGAGTAGCAGAGGCTTCACACTCCTTGAGCTGCTGATCGCACTAACACTTTCGGTGATAATCCTTGGCGGTGTATATACGACATTCGACTCGGTGATAAACACTAAAGTTGCGACCGAAGACAGTTACTACAAAAACAGCCTCCTCCTCTCAGCACGCAGGGTTATCAAGCCCGACATGCTACAGATGTACGACAAGACCCTTGCCATACAGAAAAATCCCGACAATGACGAGCTTTCATTCATAACCAACAATAGTATAAAGATGGAGAAAGCCTTCCCCCCCGTGAAGGTCAGATATTACGTCGAGGATACCTACCTCATAAGGGAAGAGAAATCCGATGATCATTCCTACGAATGGTCTCTGCAGCTTCTAAAAAAAATGTGGACAAGTTCAGTGTGCAGTCTCACAACGGTTATAGATTCTCTGATGATTATGACCCAATGGACACCATAGTGAAAGTATCTTTCGAGGTGAGCGGACACCCTGTTACATTCATAGCAGGAGCAGGACACACCAGCAAAAAGGGTGACTATACGGGTGCAACATGGGAATGAATAACAAAGGCTCTGTCCTTATATTCGTACTTGTTTTTATAGCATTTGCAGCGTCTACGGCCCTGCTTATACACGAGCACAGTACAAAGAGCATGGAGGAAGCCTCAGAGGATTTCTACGAGAATCAGGCTAACATATACTCTATGACAACACTCACGGCAGTCATTGAAACAATAAAGGAAGATGATAACGCATACGATTCACCCAGAGAGGACTGGGCTCTCATCCCCCGTGGTGGAAGTTCCATACGGTTACATCTCTGTGGATATAAAGCCCCCCCTTAACTCTAAGATAGCTATCAACGGCATGGCCGATTCCAGCAAGGAACTGGCAGAAAGATACCTTAATGCATGCACACGCATATCTGAAGAGATGGAGACTGACTCTCTCGAATGCGATGTGGTCAAGGACTATATCGATGCAGATACAGAAGTGTCCTACGGCGGTACGGAGGATGTCACCTATGAATGGAACGACGCTGTCTTCCACACAAAAAAATAAACCTCTCAGCACTCTGTATGAACTGCGTATGCTAATGGGCGACAATGAACAGTTCGGCAGGGTAAAGAATTACCTCACCGTCTATTCACCTGAAAAGGCCGTCAATATCAACTTCGCCGATGAACTGACAATCAAGGCATTCATCCCCCCGAACTGGAGGAGTATGCAGAGCAGATTGTCAACTATACGAAGACCAAAGAGTACAAAGACCCTTCTAATATAAAAGAGGCGGTGGAGATACCTCAGGATATATACCTGAAGATACTCCCTTTTATCGCAGTAAAAAGCACTTTATTTTACGTCAAGACTGAAGTAACCTTAAACGACAAACCAAGGTATTTCCATGCACTCGTCAAAAAGGACGGGGGGGGAAGGCCGAGGTTGTTAATTTTCTGGCAGGGATAAATGGACAATACTACTAAACAGATTCTTATCTACGAAGATGAAAAGTTTTTCTCCCTGACACCTGCAGGCAGGCATATGCTGAGTGCCGAGGAACTGGAGAATATCAGATCCGGTTATGTACTCGTCATCTCAGACACCGAGCTGTTTTATACGTCTATGGAGTTCCCCCCCAATGCCCCCCCTAAGCGTAAACTCAGCTCATTCATATCCAACTACCTCATGGGCAGTTTTCCGCAACAGCTTTGCGAAACCTTCTGTTATTTCAGCAAAGGGGGGGATAAGATACTCATAGGCATCTTCAACAGCTCGTTTGGCGAACAGCTCGCAAAGTATGAAAAAGTCTTTGCCAAGGCGGCGTATATCACATCTCCGCTGACAAATGTATACAGCAGAAACGACACATTCACATATAATATAAACGGTCTCGATATCTCCGTGAGTGACGGACTGATCACAAACACCGAATCTGCGGACAACCCCCCCATCGAGCCTGACTGGTCACCCTCACCCGACACAAAACTGACTCTCCCATTTATAAAGAGCAAAACCGTGGCACTCGGCGTTTATAAAATACCACTTTTAGTTCTGCTGGCTTGTTATCTGGTCTTCGTTGCAGGAGATTATTTCAGACTGAAGGGGGGGCATAAGGATAAGCTGAACGCAGCAGAAAACACACTGGATGCCATATATAAAAAGGCAGGTGTTGCATCGAATAAAGATCCGTACGGTAAGCTCCTTGCACTGACAGGCGGTGACAACGGCGGACAGAGCTATCAGGTTCTTTTTCTGCTGGAGAGTGTCAGCAGAGCACACAACGAAAATATAACCACCGATATGATAGAGATTAAAGGGGGGGATTCCGTGAGTTTTCAGGGGGGGAGCTCGAGCGACTTCACCTTTCTGGAACAGTTTAAAAAGAGCCTCTCAAACGAACTGGGGGGGAAGGAAGTGAAGATTGTGGACACCGTAAAAAAAGGACGGCAGTATAAACTTTACTCTGAGGTTTGACATATGAACAGACAACAGATGACGGCAATAGCTGCTGTTGCAGGTGCAGTCTTTCTGCTTTTTTTTACTGGACACATCTGATATTTGTATCAGGAATAAAGAGTGCAGAATCCGACCTCAGAACCATCAATACAAAGATAGAAAAATCAGCGGCTCTGGCGGCAAAGATAAAAAAACAGCAATCGCAACATAGCAACGATGAATAAGGGGGGGCTGCTCTCGTTCCTCCAGACAACAACCGAACAGACAGGTCTCACGGAGAAGGTCGGCAGTATCAAGCCAAAACCTGTCCCGGGGGGGGCTAAAGAGGCGGCGACAATAAGGCTGGACGGACTTAACTATAACGAGCTTATAACATTCCTTAAGTCTATCGAAAGATACCGGAACCTATACACGAACAATGTTAAAATCAGCAAAAGATTTGATAATAATCAGCTTCTTAATCTGGTGATGGATATAATCAAAAAAAATGAAACATAAGATAATTCTCGGTTTTGTCGCATTTATATTCTCGCTAATACTCTTTATATGGGTGTTTTTTTCCTTATGACACTGTTGTACGTGTGGGTTTGGAAAAGCTTAAATCGAATGTAAAGCTTAAGCTGAATTACTCGCAGATAGATAGCGGTCCTTTCTCAACCGAACTGGATAAACTTGAAGTGGATGACCTGCCTGTGGGGGGGGATCTGACAGTGAATTATTCGCCGATCTCTCTATTCACAAGGAGCATCTCAGTCACTTCCAAAGGGGGGGCTGTAAACGGCAGTGCCAAGCTTTCTGAGAAACACACTTCATTCGATCTGGACATAAACCCTGCCATCATCAACAGCCTTACGAAAGAGGCGGAGCTAGCGGGTAAACTCACTATAAAAGGTGAAGGTTCGCCATCCGACATGACATTCAGTGCAAATATCAGCTCCGAAAAGATCGGGATCAATACTCCGATAGGCAGGCTCGATTTTACACTTTTGAATGCAGAACTCTATCTGGAAAAGAATAACCTGACGATAAAAAGACTTACTTCTCAGGATGATATGGCTCTCGACCTGAACGGAACAATCAGCCTGAATTACACCAATCCCGAAACATCCGTTGCAAATATAAACGGGACAGTAAATTTCCTTGGGGGGGTTCAGAAGCAGATCACGTTAAAAGGGCGGCTGAATAATATCCAACCCTCAATCAGATAATTTCTCGAAATAATAATAGATATCATCATCGATCACCCGTTTGAGCATCAATGCTTTATCCGACCTGTTCACTATGTCGGCATAGCTGTATATATCTTTTCCGTCGGGTCTTTTGAGACCGCCGTTTTTAAAATCGAAGCTGTGGTCACACGTTTCAGGCAGTGCATCCGCTTTCTGCTCTCTGCCTGACGCAGTCAGATATTTAATGCTGTTATCAAAATCTTTAAAATAGGCTTTTCCGTCTTTCAGACAGAGTTTTTTCTCCACAGAAGCAAGCACCACAGACTTTTTATAGCTGAGGGTCGTATCTACAAAACTGACCTCCCCCCCATCTTTTACCAGAAAGATAAGCCCGTCCCTTACGACACCCTTTTCAGCTCTGACGGGTGATTCATAAGCGGATTCAATACCAAATATAAATCCGTCACAAAAAAGCTTTCCGCTGTGTTTCAGAAAGAAACAGCCCTCTTTGGCCTGTGCCTGTCCGTTTTCACCCAGCACCCCCCCTCCGCCATAGTCAGCCGTTAATCTGGTCAGCCTGTTATCACTGTCGTAAACATAAACATCGTCACCTTCAAAATATGTCTGCTGTACATCTATAGAGTCAGGATACATTGCCGTGTATTTTTGTGTCTTGATATCCATCAATGCTATCTTGCCGTTCTCGTTGGCAAACATGAGGTTATCACCCGAAACACGCCCCCCCATGACGACACTGCCGAGGAAATTTCCGCCGAATATCTTTTTCACACGCCTGCTGTCGAATACTTCGAAACTGTTTCTTGTGAATTCCAACAAATACTTATCGGACAGAGCAAAGCCCTTCCCCCCCCTTGAATCCAGCTCGTGCAGAATTCCACACTGACCTATGTCGACAATGACAGCAGATTGTGCCCCCCCCGTCACCAACACCAGTCCGCCCGAGATACTCACGGACAGAAACCTGTCATCTTTCAGCAGGATAGAAGAACAGTCTATTCTATTAGTCTCCAGTTTATCCTTCTTCAAAAGAACTAGCAGACCATTTTCATAATCTAAATCTATAACCTCGTCCGCTATGTGTTTCACGGTTGGTTCTTTCGAGAATTTTATTATTGAGGACAAAGTGATATTTGATTCGGGCATGTGTTTTTCAAAGACCTGAGGATCATCACCTGACATAAGCCCTTTTTTTTATCTGCATACCCACCATCTTTGACTTTTCAGCTTTTTCGACAGGCGGTTTTGATGTAGTTGCACAGGCAGTCATTAACATGACCAAAAGCAGAGCATTGCCTATGCGAAGCAGACGCATCAAACGGGCACGTTTCCTCAGCCTAGGGTAAACTTTTGTAATAAGCTCCCTCTTCTCTGCATCAGAAAGTTCTGCCGAATTAATCTGCTTAGAAACCAATGAACCTGACCTCTCTCTCAAGCTTAACTCCAGTCTCTTTTAAGACTGTCTCCTGCACATAGTTTATGAGATTATGTATATCTGACGATGTGGCATTATCTGTGTTTATTATAAAGTTAGCGTGCTTTTCCGCCACCTGAGCACCGCCTATGCGGTATCCTTTCAGTCCACAACCTTCTATCAACGTACCTGCGAAATTCCCTTCGGGTCTTTTAAAAACAGATCCACATGAGGGGGGGTAATCCAAAGGTTGTTTTTCATTCCGTTTTGCGAGGATTTGTTTTCTGTTTGCAAGGAGCTCTTCGCTGTTCCCCCCCGACTTTAGCCTTAACCTTAGCCCGGTAACTATACCGCTCAGGTTGTCCGCTCTGCGATATCCGAAGCCTGCATCCTCAGCCATAATAAGTCCAAGCTCGCCATCCAGACTGCAAACGTCAACCGATACGGCGACATCTTTAATCTCTGTGCCGAAAGCCCCCCCTGCATTCATGCTGACCGCTCCGCCGACACTGCCGGGGGGGATACCTGACATATTTTCCATACCGCCCAGCCCACGCTTTATACAGCTCATAATGACGCTGTCTAATATCTCGCCGGCCCCCCCTGTATAGACAAATTCTCCGTCAAAATCCGTCTGCCTGTTCAGGCATCCTGTGCTCAGAACCATCCCTTTGACACCTTCGTCCGATATGAGTACATTGCACCCTGTGCCGAGTATCGTTAAAGGCAGGTTATGATTTCTAACATATTGCAGCACTTCCACGAGCTGGTCGTTATATTCAGGACATGCAAAAAAATTCGGCACATCCGCCAGTCTTGTAACTGCAATGATCTTTCAGAGATATATTCTTTTGTATCATTTACTTATCTTCGTACCACTCAGGGCATCGGGGGGGCAAGGACATGTCCTTTCGTTATTAAAATAAACAGGAAGCATGCTGAAAATACTCTTCAGATTTCCAGACGCACGCCCCCCCATCTCTTCAACCACCTCATCGGCAGTCAGTTTTTTTATTTGTAGTCCCTGCGGCGTAGTTTGTGATAATGCTGATGTTCGCATAGCAAAGCTCCATCTCGCGAGCCAAAGGTGATTCAGGGAAGGCTGTCATCCCCCCCACAAGGTCTGCACCCATCCTGCTGAATGCCTTTATTTCAGCTCTGGTCTCAAGCCTCGGTCCATTGGTGCATATATAAGTTCCGCACCTCTCGACATCCACATCGGCTGATTCAGCCGCATTCTCTATAACGCCACGCAATCTAGGGCAAAACGGTTCGGTAAAATCTATGTGGCAGATGTTATCCTTATCAAAAAAAGTCTGCTCTCTGCCTGATGTCATATCGATACCGTCATCAGGGATGACTATGTTACCCGGTTTATACGCTTTATTTATCCCGCCTGTGGCAGTTATCGAAATAACCGAGGTTACACCCAGCTCTTCAAAACCTGCAATATTCGCTCTGTAGTTAACCTTGTGAGGGGGGGGATAGAATGATTCCTGCCGTGCCTGTTGAGGAAATAGAATTCCAAATCCTTATAGGTGTAAACCCTATACTTATCAGATGGTTCACCGAATGGTGTCTTGACAGAGACCTCTTCCATAAACTCGAAGCCTTTAATGTCGTATAGTCCGCTTCCGCCGATAATGCCAAGCTTTCTCATGACTTCTCCATTACTATCTTTCGGTCACACGTTGAGGCTATCTCCTCGTCATGTGTGACAATCATGACTGTGATCCCCCCCTCCTCTTTCATCAGGTCGAACATGGATAAAACCTCTTCGCTGTTCTTCCTGTCGAGGCTGCCTGTAGCTCATCCGCCAGAATCATCTTAGGTCTGTTCATAAGTGCACGTGCAATGGAAGCTCTCTGCTGTTCTCCACCTGAAAGCTCGGTGGGGGGGAAGTGAGTAGCTCTATCCGCCAAGCCGACCTTGGAGAGCAGATCCATAGCCCCCCCCTTCTCCGCCTCGGCTCTGTTTCTGCCTGCGATAAGGGCAGGCATCATAACATTCTCTAACGCTGTAAAATCTTCTAACAGATAATGAAACTGGAACACAAAACCCACCAGTCCATTTCTGTATTTATCAAGCTGTTTTCCTTTCTTCTCAAATACATTCTCGCCGTCAAACAAAACAGCCCCCCCACTATCAGGACTGTCCAAACCGCCGATAATCTGCAAAAGAGTCGATTTACCTGCACCCGAAGGTCCAACAATAGCCACCCTCTCGCCATCTTCAACCGACATAGAAAAATTCTGTAATACATTAAGGGTATAGTCCCCCCCTTTCTTAAAACTTTTATTCAAATTTACTATTTCAAGCATTTTATTTCCTTAAGTGGTTATGACAATAATATATGGTGTGGACATATATCCACGATAGAAGTTTAATATAATTTCAATGAAAAAACATGGTTTTTTTGTGATTAATCTAAGAACTTAACTCTTTTAACGACAGACGGAAAAGTTCTTCGAAAGAAGCCCCCCCTGCCTTGTACACCTTGTTCACGGCCTTCTGGCAGTCGGGGGGGCGGCCATAACCGAGGTTCAGCAGAGCACTGACAACATCCTCTGCACCGCTGGCAACGCTTGTCTCCGCTGTATCAAACGATATCTGACCGAATTTATCCTTCAGCTCCACAACGATACGCTCCGCAGTCTTCTTCCCTATACCGGGTATGGTGGATATGAGTGCTATCTCGCCACTCATAACGGCATTCATAAATTTATTTACGTCCATCCCCCCCGAAAGTATGGCGAGTGCCAGTTTCGGACCTATTTTTGATATAGTGATCAGCAGCAGGAAGAGTTTCTTCTCTTCCATCTTTGAAAAACCGTATAGATAAACACCGTCCTCACGCATAACAAAATGAGTGAGAAGCCTCGCAACCTGCCCAGTGTCTGGCAACTGCTGGTAAGTAGTGGAAGATATACTCATCTCGAAAGCGACACTCCCCCCCGTGTCTATAACCGCACTTGTGGGTGTCTTATCAACAACAGTACCTTTCAAGCTATAGATCATGCGAGTACCCCCCCTTTATCCTATACGTCCTGTAAGATTAAAACCGAGGCATATGCCGCACGCAAGAGCGTCTGTGGCATCCAGAGGGATATTCCCCCCCATCTGTTTCCCCCCCAGCAGAACCTCAACCATCTTCTTGACCTGCTGTTTGTCCGCTTTGCCATAGCCGACAACAGCCTTTTTTTATCTGTAGTGCCGTGAATTCCCTCACCTCTGTATCGCCTGCCAGAAGGGTTGCTATTATCGCACCTCTGGTCTGCCCCCCCAACAGCATAGCACTCTTTATATTAACGGAACAGAATATGTCCTCCACCGCCGCGAACCTAGGCTTATACTCTGTGATGGCTGTCTTAACCCCCCCTTCACATATAGTACCCAGCCTCTGCGGTAAAGGGTCTTTGGCGTTTGTGCGGACGACACCGTGTGCAACATATTCGACCTTGCCCGGCCAAACCTGCACTATACCTATACCTGTGCAATTAAGTCCCGGGTCAATACCCATGACTATAACAGGCATTAGCTATCCAGTTCTGCCATAGCCGCTTCGTCAGCCTCAAAGTTAGAGAAAACTTCCTGAACATCGTCAAGGTCTTCAAGAGCCTCCGTAATGACGAAAAGCTTCTTGAGATCAGATCCGCTCAGCGGAGTCGTATTCTTCGGCTTCATGGAAACTTCGGAGAATGTCATCTCTACCCCCCCTTCCTGCTCTTCAATGACTGCTTTTACATTGAAGTATTCGGACGGTTCAGTGACAACCTGAAAAACGTCACCTTCATCCAGGAAATCCTCTGCACCTGCTTCCAGCACAAGCTCCATGAATTCCTCTTCGTTAATGCCGTCTTTCTTCACTTCGATGATACCTTTACTGTCGAATATCCAAGCAACACAGCCGGGTTCGCCCATGTTGCCACCTTTTTTTTGCTCATTGTACTGCGGACTTCGGAGACGGTTCTGTTTTTATTATCAGTAAGAGCTTTTACAAGTATTGCCACACCGCCGGGACCGTATCCTTCGTATGCTACATCTTCGAATACCGCGTCGTTCCCTTCGCCTGTACCCTTTTTAATAGCTCTTTCCACGTTATCTTTAGGCAGGTTTGCGGACTTAGCTTTATCCAGAGCTACTCTGAGTCTGGGGGGGTTCATATCAGGGTCGGGGGGGCCGCCAATCTTTGCAGCAACTGTCAGTTCCTTTGCCACCTTTGTGAAAGCCTTCCCCCCCTTCTTCGCATCCTGTGCCGCCTTACGATGCTTAATGTTGGCCCATTTACTGTGTCCAGCCATCATTATCCTCCAAAATCTATTGTTTTTATATTATTTGATTAGTTTTAAATCGGTTGGTGATTATACGGAAAAAAAGCAGGAATAATCAAATAGAAGATAAAAAAGGCGGAGAATATACTCCGCCTTAATCTTTATGCTCAATAAGGTTTAAAGCTTATTGTTTGATTTTAAATCTGCTGACCAGCCCCCCCTGAAGCTCTGATGCAAGCTGGCTTAGCTGTTCAACAGCCTGAGCCGTCTCGGCAGAAGCAAGAGAGTTCTCACCTGTGATTCTGGAGATATTCTCTATACCCTGAGCCATCATCTCTGTGGCTGTCGCCTGCTCTTCAGTAGCTCTTGCGATCATGCCCACTTCATTGGAAACAGTGTCAACATTCACCTTGATAACGTCGAGTGCAGATTTCGCTTCTTCGGCAGTGGCTTTACCCTCTTCTACCTGCTCAACACCCTCGTGCATACCAAGAACCGCTCCGCCTGTGTCAGCCTGTATCATCTGGATCATTTCAGCTATCTCCTGAGTGGCTTTCACAGTCTTCTCTGCGAGTTTACGAACTTCGTCGGCAACAACTGCAAATCCACGACCGTGCTCTCCTGCTCTCGCCGCTTCGATAGCCGCGTTCAGTGCGAGAAGGTTTGTCTGATCTGCGATATCATCGATAACCTGAATGATCTGACCGATTTGCTCACTCGATTCCCCCCCAAGCTTACGAACGGTAGCGGCAGATTCAGAAACTGTTGCAGCGATCTGCTCCATCATATTTCTTGTCTTTTCGACAAGTATATGACCCTGATCAACCGACTGGCTTGCTTCCTCGGCACTATTAGACACATTCGCGGCATTCTGTGCAACTTCAACAACAGTTGAGCTGACCTCTTCAACCGCACTGACTGTGCTTTCAGCCTCGTGGGACTGTTCCTCAGCACCGTTTGCGATAGTCTCCGCATTACTGGAAAGCTCGGCAGATGTGGAGGCGAGAGCGGATATCGAATCGATAACAACACTCATAGCACCGTTCACATCATGAACCATTTTATTCATTGATCTGGCGAGATCACCGACCTCGTCAGGTGAATCATCTTTAACCTGAATGCTAAAGTCGCCTGCGGCAACCTGATTCAGCTTATCACCCATGTACTTAAGTCTTTTAAAGATAAACCTAGTGTTTATGATCACAAGGATAAAAAGTATACCTACCGTCACAGGCAGAAATACGAGTGCAGAAATACCAAGACTCTTGTAAATGCTTGCAAACACAGGACCTGTAGGCAGGAAGATTTCGAAAGCACCGTGAAGCTCGCCGCCTCTCCAGTTCTCCATCTTAACGCCTGTTGCATCCAGCCCCCCCTGATCATTCCCCCCCCACCTCTCCTGAGAGGTAGCAGGGTCACCGTGGCAAAGCTCACACATCTCTGCAAGCCTGACAGCCTTGTAATATCTGAGCTGCTTCCCTTCTTTATCATTGATCACATATTCAGGAGTAACCGTTCCACCTTTATCAAGCTCTTTAAGTTTTTTCAATGCAGCAAGATCAAGCTTATCAGGTGTGTTCTTAGGGTTTCTGGGTGAAACCTTGGGAACTTTAAATTTAAGTCCGGCCTCTTTGGATTTAAGAGCCATAACTTCCATAGCACCGACAATCGGTACGGTAAGAAGAAGCTTATTCAAATCCTCTTTAACCTTCTCTTCATCATATATGCCCGCCTCATAAGATATGGCCATATATTCTCTCACACCCTCAGCTGCAAGGACAAAGCTTCTTGCCTTTGCAATCTCCGCATCAAAGAACTGATTCTTCATCTGGAAAAAAATTCACAGTAAATAAAACGCCCATTCCAATCATAACTGTAATGGCGACAAATAATGTGATTTTTACATTCAGTTTCATAACTACTCCCGAACACTAATTTTTATCAATACAGAGTATACACATTTTCATAAATTCTAAAAATAAAAATTAGACCCCCCCTTTGTCAACTTTTCTATCATCTTTAGATTGTTTACGAGTAATATACTTGTTCAGAGCATCCAGATACGCCTTTGCACTGGCAACGACAACATCTGTATCCGAACCTCTACCCCCCCTGACATCATAACCGCACTCTTCGAATTCAGCAGCGAGAACAACCTCACCCTGTGCATCCTTACCTGCAGTAAGAGCCTTTATCTGATAGCTCTTCAATCTGCCTGCTATACCTGCGATACGCTCTATAGCCTTCATTACGGCATCAACAGGTCCATCACCTGTCGAAGCATCGATAGAGACATTTCCGTCCTTATCCGCCAGCTTAACTGTGGCAGTAGGTATCGCCGTGTCGCCGCTGAGAATATTCACAGTCTCCATTGTATATGCAACAGAATCATCTTTAGACTGATTGAGAATTATAGATTCGATATCTTCATCGAACACTTCTTTCTTTTTATCGGCCAATACTTTAAATTCTTCAAAAGCTGCCTGCATAGCATCCTTGTCCAGCTCGAAGCCGAGAGCCTCGATCCTCTGGATAAACGCATGTCTGCCAGAGTGTTTACCAAGCACAAGACTTGTTGAAGGATATCCAACACTCTCAGGTGTCATAATCTCGTAGGTTATTCTGTTTTTCAACATACCATCCTGATGGATACCTGCCTCGTGTGCAAATGCATTCTTGCCCACGATAGCTTTATTCGGCTGAACTCCCACACCTGTAATGCTCGTAAGCATTCTGCTGGTTCTGTATATCTCTTCAGTCTTAACACCGATCTCAATATCTTCGAAAAGATCTTTACGGACATTCAGCCCCCCCATAACAACCTCTTCGAGCGAACAGTTACCTGCTCTTTCGCCTATACCGTTGATAGTACACTCAATCTGAGATGCACCTGCATTTACGGACATCAACGAGTTAGCAACCGCAAGACCAAGGTCGTTATGACAATGTACGGATATTCTCGCTTTATCTACATTAGGCACTCTGTTGATTACGGTAGAGATAACTTTTTCTATCTCAAACGGCATAGTGTAACCGACCGTGTCAGGCAAGTTAATAGTGCTTGCACCTGCGGCGATAACAGCCTCTACCACCTGACAAAGATAGTCGACATCACTTCTGAGTGCATCTTCGGCACTGAATTCAACATCGTCACAAAGGTTACGGGCAAATTTAACTGCATTAACGGCAATCTCAAGTGCTTCCTCTCTGCTCTTTTTAAGTTTGTGCTGTAAGTGGATGTCACTTGTAGCAATGAATGTATGTATTCTAGGTCTGACAGCGTGTTTAAGTGCGTCCCAACCTACTGAAATATCCTTTTCGTTAGCACGGCAAAGACCTGCTACTCCGGCATTTTTTTTATAACCTGAGCAACTTTTGTTACCGCCTCGAAATCCCCCCCCGGTGAAGAGATAGGAAAACCTGCCTCCATAACATCGACACCAAGTCGCTCGATCTGTAAAGCTAACTTTATCTTCTCATCTGTGTTCATAGAAAAGCCGGGAGCCTGCTCACCGTCTCTTAAAGTTGTGTCAAAAATAATTACTCTTCTCTTGGACATTGTAAAATCCTCCATCTTTTTGATTTTATCAATTTGTTTCTTGTTTTACTACAGTTTTTTTTAGAACTAATGTTCGAGTAATAAGCGTATTACCCCCCCCTGAGACAAAGCCCGAAAATTACCTAAATAGACCAACTAGCATATATACCCTCCGTTGAAAATTAATATTTATGCAAAAAAAAAGACCCCCCCACCAAAAAGGGTGAGGCCTTAGCTTTCATTTAAAACCGCTTTCGCCGGTTTATAAACTTTCTTCGCTTGGTTTAACCTCTTCCTTCTTAGGATGCTTTAGGCGTACATACGCTAGGTATAGTAGACCACTTAGTGCATAACCTGTAGATAGTAGGAATAGAAATAGCTCAGGGTACAAACCGAGAACGAAGATTACCAGAACGAAAACAACTAAAACATTATACGACTTGTGCTGAAAGCATGTCTTACAGCTGTAATATTTAATATTGCTCACCATCAAAAAGGCAAGAATATATATCATGAAGGTGAACCAGATAGGAACAGTCATGTCATTAGGATCGCCTATAAACTCTTTTGCAAACAATACACTGGTCACAACAACACCCGCAGCCGCAGGTATAGGTAAACCTATAAAGAAACGTGGGTCTATAACCTTAGTCTGAACATTAAAACGGGCAAGGCGTAAAGCACCGCAAGCCACAAAAAGGAATGCAGCCATCCAGCCAAGGCGACCGTAAGGGGGGGCAAGAGCCCATTTATATACAAGTATCGCAGGTGCAACACCGAAAGAGACAAGATCAGCTAACGAATCAAGCTGTATTCCAAACTCACTTGTTGCATTCAGCATGCGTGCGAGTTTGCCGTCCAATCCGTCAAAAATAAATGCCAGCAAAGTGGCACTGGCAGCAATAACATAGTCGCCGTTAATGGTTGCGATGATCGAATAAAATCCGCAAAACAACCCTAATATGGTTACTAAATTCGGCAAAACGTAATTTTTGTTACTTGATGCTGTTGTTTTCAATACTCTTGTTAACCTATATATTTAGCTATGACAGTCTCGCCAGCTTTCACAATATCACCATTTTTAACGGAAATGTCAAATCCTTTTGGTACAAATACTTCAACTCTTGATGAAAATTTTATCAGCCCGAAACGCTCGCCGATAGGGAGAGTATCACCCACTGCGGCATTGCAGACAGTCCTTCTCGCAAGCAAACCTGCACCTGTTTAACCGTCACCTCACCATATTCCGTTGATATGTCTATGACATTCTGCTCATTCTCGTATGATGCCTCAGGCTTGTCAGCCGCCAGAAACTTGCCGGCCTTATGTGTGACAGCCTTGAGTGTTCCGCCTATGGGCATTCTGTTAACATGCACATTAAAAACATTCATAAAAATGCTTATCTTAGTTATCTCACGACCCTCATATTCCGTATCAAGCACCTCGACAATCCTGCCGTCAGCAGGGGGGGATACCATAATATCCTTGAACGGTGGAATACTCCTTTCGGGATCTCTGAAAAACCAAAGACAAAAAAACACCGAAAACAAGAGAAAGCACTATGAGCAGTTTTACAGGGAAAATGACAAGTATTAAAAAAACTGCCAAAGCTCCCAAAACAAAAGGAAATCCTTCTTTTGCAATCAAAACAATCACCTCAGTATAGTTTCATACAAGATACTCGTAATATTTTTGCTTTTCAAGGGATTTTATGCATCTCTTTAGTTTGATAAATTCTTAATTAAGTGTTATAGTACCCGTCTTAAAAAAAATAATGAGGAGATTTTCATGATACAGAATATTAAATGGGAAGCAACCAAAAGAAAGCCAATAACAAAAGGCGAAATGAATGTTCAGAGAGCAGAAGGTCTTGTACCTGCTATTATTAACAGCAAGGGTGAGGAAACTCTGTCAATTTTTATTAAACACTTTGATCTTATGAAAAGACCATCAGGAAACTTCAGAATCGAGCTTAAAGTTAAAGGTATTAAAGAGCCTTTCGACTGTTTTCTTAAAGAGCTTCAATACGACTATGTTTCAGGAAAAATAATACATGCTGACTTTCAGGGACTTACTGTAGGTCAGGAACTCGACATCGACGTTCCTTTCGAAATAGTTGGCGACGCTCCGGGCGTTAAAGCAGGCGGTATCCTTAACACCTCCGTTACTTCATGTAAGATTCGTACACTCCCTAAAAACATCCCAGGAACTATCCAGATCGATGTTTCAGGAATGGAAATCGGTGATTCTATTAACATAACAGACGTTAAATTCGCTGAAGAGCACACTCTTATTGAGCCGCTTGAAGGTTCTATCGTATCCATCATCGATAAGAGAAGAGAAGAAGAGACAGAAGAAGAGACAGAAATTACTGAACCTGAAATCATCACTGAAAAAGCTGCCGACTAGTGGTAGCACCACGGGCTTGACACTACACTGTGAATACAGTCAAGTGTCCTCGTCAACCAACCCTTACAGGTTCTCGTGGTAGCACCACGGGCTTGACACTATACTGTGAATACAGGCAGATGTCCTCACCAGCCGACCCTTACAGGGTCTCACTAAAGCATATAATTAAAGGCGGTCTTCGGATCGCCTTTTTTTTGTGGTAGCACCATAAGCCCCCCCAATACGTCATTCTGAGCGAAGCGAAGAATCTAATAACATCAAAGAACTCATAGGTTAAGATCCTTCGGTTAAAACCTCAGACTCACATCATACCGTCCCTATAACAAAAAAAAGACGTACCCTTTCGAGTACGCCTTTTTAATTATTTCGAATTCTGCAAAGGGATAGGTTATTCCACACGCATTGCAGGTTATTTCTAATTAGTGATTAATTCTTGTTTTTGTCAACAATCTTATTGTTGCCGAGCCAGCTCATAAGTCCGCGAAGCTTTCCGCCTACCTCTTCGATAGGGTGCTCTGCTCCCATTCTTGTGAGTGCGTGGAAGTTAGGGCAGTTAGCCTTGTTCTCAAGCATCCACTCGTTAGCAAACTGACCTGACTGGATTTCATAGAGGCACTCTTTCATACGCTCTTTTACGTCAGGAGAGATAACTCTTGGTCCTCTTGTAAGGTCACCGTACTGAGCTGTGTTACTGATAGAGTAACGCATGTTGGTGATTCCGCCTTCGTAGATGAGGTCAACGATAAGCTTAACCTCGTGAAGACACTCGTAATAAGCCATCTCAGGTGCGTAACCGGCCTCAACAAGAGTCTCGAAACCATACTGGATAAGCTGTGTTATACCACCGCAAAGAACAACCTGCTCACCAAAAAGGTCAGTCTCAGTCTCTTCTTTGAAAGTAGTTTCAAGTATAGCAGCTCTTGCACCACCGATAGCGTTGGCATAAGAGAGAGCAACATCACGCTGTCGCCTGTGTAATCCTGATCAACAGCGATAAGACAAGGAACACCGGCCCCCCCTTTCTCATACTCTGCACGAACAAGATGTCCAGGTCCTTTAGGTGCTATCATAACAACGTTCACGTTCTTTGGCGGAACGATCTGGTTGAAAAGGATGTTAAAACCGTGAGCGAAAGCGAGGTAGTTACCCTCCTCAAGACCCGGTTCGATAGCTTCTTTATAGATATCACCCTGAGACTCGTCAGGAGCAAGAACCATAATAAAGTCAGCCCACTTACAAGCTTCTTTTACTTCCATAACTTTAAGACCTGCGGCCTCTGCTTTTGCCCAGCTTGAGCTTCCTTCACGAAGAGCAACACAAACGTCAACGCCTGAGTCCTTCATGTTATTTGTGTGTCCGTAACCCTGACTGCCATAGCCGACAACAGCTACTTTTTTTAGTTTTGATCAGCTCAAGGTTAGTGTCTTTTTCATAATAGACTTTCATAATTTTTGTATCTCCTATATATGCATAAAATCTTGTTAGATTATTTACACAAAACTACATCAGGACTCACAAAAGAGCCCAAAGCAAGGCACTGAAGCCGGATTCACTGCATTGTGATAAACCAGCAGGTTAACCTGCTATTTGAAGTCGGTGGTGGATTTGCTTCCACGGGCGATGGCGATAGCACCTGTACGCACGACTTCGATAATCCCATATGGCTCAAGCACTTTCAAAAATGCTGCGACTTTATCCTGAACACCTGTAATCTCCACAACGAGAGAGTTGTTAGTGATGTCGACGGTTTTTCCTCTGAAAGTGTTTATAATATTAAATATTTCTGAGCGTGACTCCTGATTGGCTTTCACCTTCACAAGATGCATTTCACGCTCAATATGCTCCATCTGGCTTACGTCACGTACTTTAAGCACGTTCACAAGCTTGCGGAGCTGTTTGATAATCTGCTCTATAATGGCTTCATCACCTGTGGTAACGATTGTCATAATAGAGAAATCAGGATCTAATGTTTTATTTACAGAGAGGGACTCGATATTGTATCCCCCCCTGCCGCTAAACAGACCTGAGATACGGGAGAGAACCCCCCCGAACTTGTTTTCAACGAGTACAGTTATAGTATGTCTCATAGTATCCCCCCCCTTACTTCAGCAGCATTTCGTTAACGGCAGCACCTGCAGGGATCATTGGGAAAACGTTCTCATCCCTATCCACGCAGAAGTCCATTATAACAGGCTTATCTTTGATCTTTAAAGATTCCCTGATAGCACCTTCAACATCTTCTTTCCTTTCGATACGCATACCGACTGCGTTGAAAGACTCAGCCAGCTTTACGAAATCAGGCTGACAATCGAGGCAGCATTCGCTGTATCTGTTGTTGAAGAACATGTTTTGCCACTGACGGATCATACCGAGATACTTGTTATTCAGTATAGCCACTTTTACTGCGACATTATACTGGACAGCCGTACATATCTCCTGAAGGTTCATCATGAAAGAACCGTCACCTGCGATATCGAATACTTCCTTGTCAGGGCAACCGAGTTTTGCTCCGATTGCAGCAGGGAAGCCGTATCCCATAGTTCCGAGTCCACCTGATGATATAAACTGACGAGGCTCTTTAAATTTATAGAATTGTCCTGCCCACATCTGGTTCTGTCCAACTTCTGTACAGATAATAGCTTCGCCTTTAGTCACTTTATATATAGATTCAACCACATACTGAGCTTGATGATATCCGCATCACGGTCATAGCCGAAAGGCTGTTTCTTGTCCCATGCTTTTATCTTCGCCATCCAGTCTTTTCTGGCTGATTCATTCTTGCTCCAGTTATACTTATCTACCTCACCGAGCACCTGCTTCAGAACGGCAAGACAGTCACCAACAATAGGCACGTCGATCTTAACGTTTTTACTGATACTCGAAGGGTCAACGTCGATATGAGCTATAGTGGCATTAGGAGCAAATCCGTCTAAGCGTCCTGTTGAACGGTCAGAGAATCTTGTACCCACAGCCAGAATAAAGTCAGGCTCTGCCATCGCCATGTTCGACGCATAATTTCCGTGCATTCCGAGCCATCCGATATAGTTTTCGTGTGTTCCCGGTATTCCGCCCTGCCCAAGGAAGGACGAGATAACAGGTACACCTGTCAGCTCAGATAGCTTCGTCATCTCTTTGTTAGAGCCTGAGAGGATAACCCCCCCTCCGCCCATGTATATAACAGGCTTTTTAGCGTTTTCAAGAAGTCTGAGCATCTTTTTGATCTGCCCGAGGTGTCCCTTAACAGTCGGGTTATATCCCGGCAGTTCAATCTTTGTAGGCCACTTGAATTCTGCTTTCTGTGCCATAATATCTTTTGGAAGGTCTATAACAACCGGTCCCGGACGTCCTGTACTTGCGATATGGAACGCCTCTTTGATAACGGTTGTGATCTCTTCAGGGTTTGATATAAGGTAACTGTGCTTGACCACAGGTCTTGTGATACCTATTATATCCGCTTCCTGAAATGCATCACCACCGATAAGGTTGGTTGCAACCTGACCTGTGAAGACAACCATAGGTACTGAATCCATCTGTGCATTGCAGATACCTGTTACAAGGTTTGTTGCCCCCCCCGGACCTGATGTACCGAAACATACACCGACTTTTCCGGTTGCTCTTGCATAGCCGTCTGCTGCGTGAATTCCGCCCTGCTCGTGTCTTGGAAGAATGTGTTTGATGTCTGAGTCAAATAGAGTGTCGTAGATACCTAGGAGAACGCCCCCCCCGGATAACCGAATAGAAGATCGACCCCCCCTTCCCTGCGTAGTGATTCTACGAGGATTTCTGCTCCTGTCATTTTCATAAAAGTACTCCTCACTTTATATTTACCGCTAGGCTTATGTATAATCTGCCTGACGAGCTGGTCAAACTCACCTGCACAGATCCCACCTACTCCAGCGTTAGCGGTCTAAAAGTCTCTAAAAGGACAATAACAATACTAAAAAAAACAACAAAATGCAACCCCCCCTAGCTAGGGGGGGTTAAATACGACTAAATTTTGTTGAGTCAGGCAGAATAGCACAGCAATAATGATTTTTCAAAAGGAAAATCATTAAATAAGGTATTTTATGTATTAAAAATAAATCCGCATACTTATTGCAAAACTCAATATTCACTTATAGAATATCTTTATTACAATCAAATGGAGCAGTTAGCTATGAAAAAAATCTGAAAGAGATATACTTCTAGATAAAGCCAAAGAATTCTTTAAAACCCACATAGCCGACAACCATGTAAAAAAATACTCGTAAACTCATGAAACTTAAGACTTTCAATATTAATCCTTTTACATATAAATATTTAGCAAATTTCTACAGTGGCAACAACACTCCAGAGAGTATAGCAATGGCTCTTATTTTACCAAGAGCTCTAGGCACATCATTCACCACTTCATTCGGCACTAACATACAAAACAAGTTTTGTGCCGAGGTTCTGGAAGGATATGGTAGTGCAATTGACGGCATTGATATAGAATTTGTGGATCAAACTGACGGCAACAAAAAAAATACTGTCAGCTAAAAGCTGGTCCGGACACAATCAATAGCGGTGATGTCGAGCCTATAAAAAAAAGAAATTTAAAGACCTTTTTAATAGAGCCAGAACAAATAACTTACAAATACGGCACGAAGATTTGGTTGTAGGTATCACATACGGCAAAGCGACACAACTGAATGGTCACTATAAGGCTGTTGCACAAGATTATGATATTTATATCGGTGAAGAATTTTGGTATCGCTTAACTGGATACGAGTCGTTTTATTATGATTTAATAGACGCTTTCAGCAGCACGGCTTATGAAGTAGACGGAACTAAAGTTCTATCAAAAACGATCACCGAGCTAGCTGCAGAAATTGAGAAGCATCTCGACGAAGATTTCTGGAAATAGTATAGCGATTGAGAAAATCAATTATAGAGTAACCTACTTCTTTTGCCATATTCACAGGGACTGCATTCCCAATTTGTTTATATTGCTGAGAAACTGATCCGCAGAAAAACCATTCATCGGGAAACGTCTGTATTCTGGCATATTCTCGCACTGTAAAAGGTCTTGTTTCTTCAGGATGACACCGCTCAGTTTGCTTTTGACTTGGGCTACATGTTAATGTCAGGCAAGGTTCTGTCCAAGACATTCGTCTAGCCATACCTGTTTTCCCTCCACCTAAGTAATAGCTTTTCATCATATACTCTTTCTGGATATCTACAGGTAAGTCCCTCCAGTATCCCCCCCCTTCTGGAACCAGCTTCATTATTTCGTATTTTCTTTTTGGGTAAGATTGTCCGCAAGATGAAGGAACGTCTGTGTCAAATAATCTACCGGACTTCAAAGCGTCTCGAACGGTATACACTTCATTATTCGGAAGAGGATAATGATACTCTACATCTATGTCTTCCCTTACGCCGACAATAAGTAAACGCTCTCTCTTTTGTGGCACATTATAAAAAATAGCCTTGAGAAGTAAAGGGTTAAGCACTTTATATCCTATCTCTTTAAAGACAGATAATATACCATTTAACGTTTCTCCGTTATCGTGACTTAGTAAACCACGCACATTTTCAGCAACAAAAATAGGAGGGTTGATTTCTTTCACTGCTCTGGCAAAATCATAAAACAAAGTACCACGTGTATCATCTAACCCTAGTTTTTTACCGGCATAACTAAATGCCTGACATGGAAATCCACCTGTAACCACGTCCACTGTATTATATAGATGTTTAAAACTGATATTGGAAATATCATCATTGATAACATCCCATTTCGGTCTATTATATTTTAAAGTCTCACAAGCCCATTTATCAATATCGTTCAATAAAACACAATGTAAGCCAGCCTGCTCCAAACCTAAAGCTAACCCGCCACAACCTGCAAAAAGCTCCACAGATTTATAGTTTTGCAAGGGAGTGGTAACATTTGAAGTTGGTTTTTTAAATAAAAAGCCTAATTGGTCAAATTTTTTGAGCTCGTCAATATGGAATACTCTATAATTGTTGATTGGATGCCGCATTGCTTTCAATTTACCTGAATTATCCCAACGACGTAATGTCTCTTTCGACACACCCAATATATCTGCAACTTCAGTTAAGCTGTAATAATCTTTCATAGTAACCACCTTGCACAAGATTACACATGGTTACTATCTAAGTCAATGAAAATTTCTTTATCTTCTTCCAATTATAGATTAAAGAATGTATATTCCATTCATGGATGAAAAATCATTATTTCAACACTACTTTGATGCTACGCAAAAGCTCTACAGGACAATGGTATACGCCATTTTTATCTATCCGCTTTTCGTAGCTGCGGTGGAGACATTTAACCTTGGTGTCTTCAGATTTCTGAATTTTGAAACTATGAAAAGCATGGGGGGGCTTATCTTTATGATTATCACCCTGATCTTCTTCCCACTCTCGTATTTTGCCGATTCACTCTTTACCAAGGGTGCGGACGGGATAAATCAGCTCGGCAGAAAGCTTATGTTTTCTGAGATAGCGAAAATGGCAATGGCGGAAACCATCACCCTATTTGGGCTCATCATATATATCACCAGTGCTAATCTGAAGTTTTTCTATCTATTCTTTGCCATATCATTCATTCATATTCTGGCTGTCAGACCTGTACGGAAACGCTGGCAAAGGCACTTAGATAAGTTTGATGCACAATAAACCTTTTCAAAAAAAATTCCATTTGATAAAATGACTTATGTCTTACTATTCATCTACTAAAAAAGTTCCGGGTTTCACAATTCTGGGACCGCTTGTAATGCTTGCCGGACTGCTTGTGGCGGTCGATAAAGGGCTTATATATGCTCTCAATCCCGATATGCTTGTGGACAACACAAGCCGTATCCTCGCCATATCCAATTATGTCATAGTAGCAGTCTTTGCTTTTCTTATGCTGCAAACGGGATATATGCTCTTCAGGGGGGGCTATGTTTACAGCAGGTATTATGCCGTTATGGCGATGGCGATATGCTATACGGGGGGGGTGATACTCCGCATATTCCTATTCGGTGTTGCTCCGTTTAAGTGGAAGATAATAGCGAGCATAATTTTTCTGGCATTCATCATACTATACCTCAACCAGCGTCAATTCCGTGTCCGCTTTGAGTATAAGCGTGGGCTGGCCGGCATATTTATCTTCTTCTTCTGGTTTCTCACGCTCATAACAGCAGCATATGCCTCCTTATGGGCGAAAAACAGCTGGAATAATTTCCCGGGCTATAACAAATACAGCTACGAAGAGAGACCTTATACAGACAATTTCGAGCCACTCCCTCTGGAGTTCAATATAGTGATCCCTGATAATTTTCATCTCTCGTCAATTGACAACGAAGCAGACAGGGTATCAGTCACTTTCCATAACCCCCCCGACTACGGCTATATTATAATGAACAATACCTCATCCTTAGAACCTATCTATAAAAGGATGAAGATACTGGCTTTGATAATGCCAGAACTTTTGCTAAACACTTCTTCCACGAGCAGGTGGGTCTTGTTCCGCTTTTCGTGCGTAAGTCCATGACCAGTCTGGACGTTAAGGAGTACAGCGAAGTGAGCGTGGGCGACCTGAGCATCTTTATGGAGAAGAGCACAGGCGACAACACCGTGGCACACATATTCCTGCACGATAAACTCATAGGAGAGATAACCGTCCTGTCCATTAATCAGAATGATACAGGGCTGTACAACGAACTCTTCTCCACAATAAAGAAATTCAATCAGGACAAAGAGCCTTACGAGCTTTATACGGCTGGGCTTGAACTCCTGAAAGAGGATAAGCCTGAAGAGGCTAAAAGACATTTCGCGGCGGCAGTTGCCTCCAAACCTGACGATGCCGAGTTCAGGTACATGCTTGCAGAGACGCTTGCCCTGACGGGGGGGTATGTCTCCAGTGCAAAAAAAACAATTGCAGGAGTGTCTCAGAATAAACAATGCACACGCCAGAGCCGAAAAACTGCTTAAAGCACTATCTGAAATGAAATAGACATGAGCAATATTGTACTCAAAACCACAAAACATATTGAACACGCAGAGCTTCATACCCTGGTAGAAAAGGCGTACCGCCTTGGTCGTAATGACTTCAGAGTAGAGTACGAAAGTGACGAAACAGCCACAATCTACATAGAATCATACGAAGATAAGGGTGCAGGGCTTTCTCTGGATATCAGCCCCCCGACGGCATGAAGGCATGCCTGAGCCTTTTTCCTCCGCTCAACTTCGGCGGCAGTCTGGATAACGAAGCGGTGGAAGACTTTATACTCGATGAGCAGAAACTTGACCCAGAGCTGATAAACTGGGACAAGTTCAAAGAGTGCTTCGATAATTATACCGACGGCAAAATAGTCTACATGGACGTCATAGCCGAAGGGATACAGAAGGTCGACGGCGAGGATGCCCAGCTTGAGCTTCATTTTGAAATAGAAGAAAAAAAGCCGAAAGAGCTCGCAGACGGCAGTGTCGATTTCAAAAACATAAACAACATCGTAATGGTGGAAGAGGATGACAACCTCATAACATACGTACCTGAAACTCCCGGCATAGACGGCAAAACTGTTCTCGGTGAAGATATCCCTGCAAAAAAAGGGAAGAAGATCACCATACACAAAGGGAACGGAGTCGAATACAACGAAGAGACAAATATGTTTTTTGCCCTCCTCGCAGGTCATGTCACATTTATAAATAACAGGATAAACGTGAATTCAATATATGCCGTTCAGGGGGGGGATGTGGATTTTTCTGAAGGGAATATCGATTTCCACGGCACGGTCACTGTCGCAGGGGGGGACGTGTTGAGCGGTTTCGAGATAAGAGCGAAAAACATCATGATATGGGGGGGGACAGCCAGAGACTGTGACCTTTATGCTACCGACGACATCACAGTCAGAACGGGCATCATCTCCACAGGTAAAGGGATCACTAAGGCAGGCAACAGAGTAACCGCCGACTTTATAGAAGGTGCGGAAATATATGCAGGGATCGCCGTTATCATCAAAAACTACTGTTATAACGCAAAGATTTTCTGTGAAGGTGAAATACTCGCCCTATCAGGTGACGGCGTGATTAACAGCGGCGAACTGCACGCTTTCAGCTCGATCGAAGCAAAACACATAGGGATGCCGAACAGCAGCTCATTCACTCTGCATGTGGGTGTTAAGCACACACTGAATGATAAGATCGAAAAACTGATAGCCCAAAAAGCAAACATAGAAAAAACTCTCAAAGAGACAGATAAACGAATACGCTCCATGGCAAAAGCAAACCCTGATATCAAGGTCAAAGAACAGCTTAAATCCATCATTGCCCACAGAGCCACACTATACGACAAATTCAGCGGAATCGACGACGAGATAGAAACACTTATCACTAAATCAATGCACCCAATGCCTTATGTTTTAGCCAAGGACAAAATTTTCGAAGGGATAAACATAGTGATCTACAGTACGGAATATTACGTTCCGAAGAGAGGGGGGGCGGAACAAAGTTTATCTATAACGACAAAGTAGGTAAAGTTCTAATGGTCGACCCTAAGGCTGATCTGGAATACGACCCGAGGAAACAATAAGCCCATGTCAGACATGCTCAAACACAAAGCTATTGTTATAGATGTTGACAGCGGCGGCACAGCCACAGTTGAAGTGGCAAGAGCCAGTGCGTGCTCAGCCTGCGGAGAGAAAAGCTCGTGTTCACTCACTGACGGCACGGATATCAGACTCAGATTCAAGAATTCTGCCCATCTGAAAAACGGTGATATAGTTGAGATAGGTATTGAAAAGAACAACTTCTACAAATCACTGTTCACCATTTATATTGCCCCCCCTTTGATAATAATGCTCCTAACGGCTCTCATTCTTGATTCTTTCGTGGAGAATCAACTGATAACCGCTTTTTCAACCCTTGCTGCGGTTGGTGCATACTTCCTTTTCATTAAGATTCTGCACAAAGGGAAAGACAAGCAAAGCTACAGACTGATAGGTTAATCAAGCCTCCCCCCCATCGCAAAAACAAGCCCCCCCACAAATCTCACATCGTAAAAACCATGATATACTGCAAATTCACTTTAATTAGGTATCTTTGTTAATTTTACATCTATCTTAATTTACAATTCGTGTTTTAATTACACATGAATAAGAATATCGTCTTAAGCATTCTGTTATTATCTTTCATTTCCGTATCCTTTGCCGATGAAAAATGTACCTTGTCCGAATCATCGACGGAGATACTATTGTCTGCAATATTAACAATTGGCCGAAGTTTTTGAGCGAAGGCATATCTGTAAGGATGCGGGATTGCGACTCCCCCCCTGAGGTCAAGACAAAAGATATCCGTGAAAAGAAGCTGGGGGGGCTGTTTGCCAAGGAACAGCTCATAGAAAAACTGGCAGGTTCACACAGTATCACTCTGAAGAATATAGGCAAAGGGAAATACTTCAGGCTGGTAGCCGATATTTATGCAGACGACAGGAAACTCACTTGCTTCGAAGAAAAATACGTATACTCTGCCCCCCCGTCCTACAAGTGCGGAACAAAAAGTAGATGCTATGAGATGTCAGACTGCGACGAGGCTCTCTATTATCTACAGGTCTGCGGCGTAACCTCTCTGGACAGAGACAAAGACGGCATCCCCCCCTGTGAATCCATGTGTAACTAAACAGTGAAACACTGCCTAGAAACCGTCCTCTTCCTTCCTGATGATCACAGAGTTCCTATGTGCGATAAGCTCCTCCGATTCCGACAAAATGCGTATATCTTCCATATCAGCCATGAGCTGTTCTTTTGAATAATATATAATGCTCGATTTCTTCTGAAAATCATAAGTCCCGAGCGGAGAAAAGAACTTTGCAGTCCCCCCCCGTCGGCAGGACATGGTTGGGACCTGCATAGTAATCGCCGACAGGTTCAGGCGTATTCGAGCCAAGGAATATAGCTCCTGCGTTGCGTATTTTCAGCATGTATTCCATAGGGTTAGCAACACAAAGTTCCAGGTGTTCCACAGCTATTTCGTTAGTGATATCTGCCGCCTCGTTCAGATCATCCGTAACTATGATAGCACCGAACCTCTCAATGGATTTTGCGGCTATATCCTTCTTAGGAAGCTCCTCAAGCTGTGCGTAGACACTATTTTCTATCTCTTTGGCCAGCTCCATATCGTCTGTTACGACAATAGCTGAGGCAAGCTCATCGTGCTCCGCCTGAGAGAGCATATCAGCCGCCACATAATCCGCATCGGCGGTACTGTCTGCAACTATTAATATTTCGCTCGGACCTGCTATCATATCTATATCCACCTGACCGAAAACCATCTTCTTAGCCAGTGCGACATAAATATTCCCGGGGGGGCCGACAATCTTGCACACTCTCGGCACACTCTCTGTGCCGTATGCAAGTGCCGCAACTGCCTGTGCTCCGCCCACCTTAAAGCCTCTGTCGACTCCTGCCAAATATGCGGCGGCAAGCACCACCTGATTAACCTCTCCGCCCGTGGCAGGGGGGGTAACCATTACTATCTCGTCAACACCTGCAACCTTGGCAGGGAGTACATTCATTAAAACCGATGAAGGATAAACCGCTTTCCCCCCCCGGGGGGGACATATACACCGACAGACTCTAAAGCTGTTACCTTCTGTCCGAGGAAAGTTCCGGGTGTCTTCTCGTATATCCATGTATTTTCGAGCTGTTTCTCATGAAACGACACAACATTAGCTTTCGCTCTTTCGAGTGCCCCCCCTTTCAGCTCCTGATCGAGATTGTCCCATGCGGCCTTCATCTCGTCTTTTGTTATCTCTATGCCATCTTTAGCTATATCATATCTGTCAAACTTGAGTGTGTAATCCTCAAGAGCCTTGTCGCCATTCTTCTTCACATTGTCTATTATATCCAGAACGGTTTGCAGATACTCACCCTCAAGGATCTCTCCTCTATTCAGAATATCCTGTAACTTTTTGTCATCTTTTCTGATTATCATCTATACACCTGTAAAAAAATCCTTTGCCGTTACGCTTACTGTGATAAAGCCGCCCGTCAGCCAGACGTACAATATCTTCTCCTGTGTCTTCGCTTGTGATATCCCCCCCCGGAACAGAAACAACTCCGCCTGACAGAGAGGCCACATCCCCCCCGAAGCCGTAAGCGTTAAAAACCTTCTTCCCTATATCCTGCAAACGCTCCACAAGAACAAAAAGGCTTTCGATATTCGCATACGGAACAAGCATATAAAACTCATCACCGCCAAAACGCCCAAGGATATCACTCGTTCTGAGACCATCTTTAATCTCGTCGCTGATATCTTTTATTATTGTATCACCTGTCAGGTGACCTGCGGTATCATTTATCTGTTTAAAATTATCAATATCCATCAGTATGAATACGAAGCCCTGATCATGCCTGATATATTTCGACATGAAAATCTCCAGAAACTCCGTCATGGCGAGCTTGTTATAAGCTCCCGTGAGAAAATCCGTTCTGGTCTGTTTGAATATAACCTCGGTGTTATACATCTTCTGCATAGAGACAGATGCTATGGAGGACAGATCCTTTATGAAATCTGTGGATACTTCGCCGCCGAACTTCTTTTCGCTTCTGGCATATAGGTTCAGACTGCCTATTATCTTATCCCCCCCCTGCATCAAAGGGGGGGCGAAAAGATAAGAACCCATGTCATCATAGACGTCAAATTCACTTATCAGGTGCAGTCTGTTGTCTGAGTTATAAGGTCTCCGCTCAAGGAAAAAAGTCCTGAAAACTGTCGAAGGCATGAAAAAAATGCGGTAGTCGAGGTTGTTTGTCTCCCTATCGAAATCCAGTTCGTCAGCATTTATAAACAGTACCGCTCTATCCACATCAAAGATATCTTCAAGATACCTTAGTGGTTTTTCTATGATCTCTTTAAGAGATTCCGACAACAGAAAGGCAAACTCAATAGCTTTAAACCCTTCGTGTTTCGCCTCATTCTGTTTCACCAATTCCATAAGGCTGGTGAGTTCCCCCCCTTTGAGGTCGGAATTCTCTTTGATCATGTTGTTTACTTTTTCCATTATTTCAGCTCTCCAAGATTTTTCCCTGCAGCTCCATTAACCACAAGCGGAACATTAAGTTCCATCACGCTCTCCATTATACCCTTCACCCTTTCAGAGAAGGATTCAACTTCACTGTCAAGCACTTCGAAAACAAGTTCGTCATGCACCTGCAGCACAACAAAAGCGTTATACTCTTTATCGTCCAAAAGTTCCTGACACTGAACCATCGCGAGCTTAATAATATCAGCAGCCGACCCCCCTGCATGGCACATTGGTCGCTATCCGTTCACCACGCATGGCGACTGTTCTGTTTTTGCTGGTTATTTCACGGATAAATCTCTTTCTGCCTGCAAGTGTCATGGCATAGCCTGTTCGCTTCGTCTCTTTGGCGATGCTTTCTATGAAGTCTTTAACTTTCGGATAGGTCGCAAAATATTTATTTATAAAGGTCTTCGCCTCTTTCTGCGGCACACCTGTATCTCTGGATAAGCCAAATGCAGACAGTCCGTATAAAATACCGAAATTCACAGCCTTAGCCAGCCTCCTCATATCGGAAGTGACACCTTCTGCAGTGACACCGAAAATCCCGGCCGCTGTCTTTGTGTGAATGTCTTCATTATTGCGGTACGCCTCTGTCAGACGCTCATCACCCGTCAGGTGTGCAAGAATCCTCAGCTCTATCTGCGAATAATCGAACGAAACAAAGCTATACCCCCCCTCACGAGGCACGAATGCCGCTCTCAATTTTGTACTGTAGTCCCCCCTTTAATCGGGATATTCTGCATGTTTGGATTTACCGAGGACAACCTTCCTGTTGCCGTCCCGTTCTGCCTGAATGACGAGTGTATACGCCCTGTATCCTCAGATACGTATGTCTCCAGAGGCAGAGCGTAGGTAGATAGGAGTTTAGCTACTTCTCTATATTTAAGAATATCTTCCAGGACATGAGCATAAAGAGGGTTGAACGGAATCATTCCACGCAGGGATTCTTCATCGGTCGAAAAACCGCTCTTAGTCTTCTTCAGCCCCCCTCCAGCCCCCCCAGCTCATCAAACAAAAAGCCCTGAAGCTGCTTCGGAGAGTTCAGATTTATATCACGCCCCCCCACAAACGTCTTGATGGTGTCACTGATAACGGCAACCTCATCCTGAAGCTGATCGGCGACCTTTTTCATAACATCCTTGTCGAAGCCTATACCATTGTTCTCCATCTCGCCCAGACAGTATGCAACGGGGGGGAGCTCCATATTCTCGTAAACGTCCATCAGTCCGTTTTCATCCAGTTTTTTATATTCACTCTCGGCACTGGAAACAAGATTTCCTATAAACTGTTCCATGGAATCAGTCTTACCTTTGCTTATACCGCCCGAATCAGGATCATTCAGCCAGCTCATAAGAAAGATATCCTTTGCTCCGTCAATCTTGACACCCGTCTGCCTGTAGATGCTCTTTATGTCATAAAAATACTCTGCGTTGTCTATTGAATGACCGTCGAATTCACAATAATTCTCACCGTCGGTGACATACAGCCTGCCGTCCACATGGACTGCGATCTGCACATCTTTAACTTCGCCCTCTTTTATCTCGGCGATGTCCGCTGCCACACTTTCGGGAGCTGCTTCACCCGAAAAGAGTTTAGCGTGTATAGTTTTCAGTTCAAGCTCCATCAGTTTGTCACTGAGAGCCTGCTTATCCTCAATAATCTCGACCTGAGGGTTTTCATCAAGTATGTCCAGCCCCCCCACAAGATCGTAGCTCATATATGCCTTATCTTTGTTATCTATCAGCTTATCCTTAAGCTTACCTTTGACCGATTCTATATTCTCGTATATACCGTCAAGACTGCCGTGTTCGATGAGCAGTTTTGCGGCGGTTTTGACACCTACCCCCCCCGGCACTCCCGGGATATTGTCGGAAGCATCCCCCCCTGATAGAGCCAGCAGTTCACGAACCTTATCCGGCGGAATTCCGAATTTTTCCTCAACCATATCTCTTCCGGCGAAATCGCCCTTCTGTGAGTCGTAGATTTTTATTCTGTCATCTACTATCTGAAAAAGGTCTTTATCCTTTGTCAGTAGCCCCCCCACCTCATCATCGGTATTGAAAGCCAGAGTAGCCATGATGTCGTCCCCCCCTTCATAGCCGTCGACTTTATAATAGGCAACCCCCCCCATCAAGGGATTATCTCATCCATAATGCCGAACTGTGTGCCGAGGTCTTCGGGTGTTGCATCCCTTGTGGCCTTATATTCCGGATGAATCTTATGTCTGCGGTTTTCACCTTTGGCATCGAATACCACTGCGACATTCTCTACGCCGTACTTGTTTATCTGAGTTATTATCGTCTGCAGGACTCCGTGGAGCACGGATGTCGGAACACCTTTGGAGTTAACCAATGGAGGTGATTTATGATAGGTTCTGAAAGCTATATAGCTCCCATCGATTATTATTTTCATTTATTAGCCTTCCAGCTTTTCACTTTTTAACGGTCTCCCCCCCATGAGGGACACCACTGATTCATACGGTTTCTTACCCAGGTATAATATTGCAAATACTTCATCTATAATCGGTGTATCCACATTCAGCCGCTCGGCAAGCTTTTTTTGCCGCCATGGTAGTATAGACACCCTCGGCAACCATCTTCATGCTGCCTGTTATCTCTTCAAGCGTCATCCCTTCAGCTATCTTGAGCCCGACAGTACGGTTTCTGGATAAGTCACCCGTACATGTCAGCACCAGGTCACCCATCCCTGAAAGCCCCCCCATAAATGT
>JDSG01000025.1_pt1 | contig 105947 bp, 149 predicted proteins | sample 199341 | NCBI WGS metagenome assembly JDSG01 (sample SAMN02584197, study PRJNA231836) | bioreactor metagenome | isolation source: continuous culture bioreactor short generation time transfer1 day 52 after... | place: Germany: Bremen | reverse complement strand
AAAATAATAAGACAAGAAACAGATCCACCGCAAAGTATTATCAATACACATATCTTAATTTATAATACAGACATTACGAATACTTATAACAGACAAAATGGCCACAAACTACACCCTTCGTTTTTCTAAGATTTAACAAAATTTCTGAGACAGTATTCTGCGACCAACTTATAAAACGGTTTCATAAGTCAGTTTTTATATGGCTTATATATAATTGACATGCCTCACCCATATGAGCTTATTTTTGCCATTCATACTATATTATAATCTGACAAAAAAAAGCCGGAGCGTCAACTCCGGCTTTGTAGAACTACATATATATTTAGCCTATCTGACTAACTCTCCATTATTCCCCCCCATACAGTCTTCCGGATTATCGGAATCGTGTGCATGATGGAAAACGAAATCGTATATTGCTTCCCACTGATTTTCAGTGATGTGCTTCAGCTCATTGTTATTATGGAATTTGAAAATGTATGCCTTATTGTCGGCAAAGCTGTTCTTCCACTGAAACTGAGTCTTTGAATTCGGTGAAAGAATGGGGGGGCTTTCAGGTGTTTTGCCTTCGTGGCATGCCAGACGGCAATTCTTTTTCCAGACCTGACGTCCGCCTTCATGACTTCCGGAGGCGAAAACTATAGTCGACATAAGCACCATGGACAATACGGCTGTCATTATTATATATCTTTTCATAATATCCCCCCCCTACTGAAGACTGATAGTGTGTACGGCATTCGCTCTGAGCGGCTTATCCAGCTTGTCGGCACTGCCTGTAACCATAGGTGAGCAGACAATAAAGAACCCGTGCTTCTCCATTATCTTAGCGGCATCATTCGACATGATATACTTGGCAAGCTTCACGGCTGCACCTCTGTTTTGCACTGTTGAAGGGATTGTCATGCTGTAATATATACAAGCAGCACTGATCTTCTCCATATCCATATCTATGGTTGTGTTTCTCACCTCAACACCCTTCATGTAGTCTGAATATCTGGCAGCGAAGAGGTTAATCTCCTTCGGCAGCGGCAGGTATTCAAAGCCGTGCTCGATGGCATATGTTTTATATGTGATAATATAATCAACCTCCCCCCCTGAGGTAAGGTCGTTAACCACATCGATATCACTCTGCTTTTCGTACTTGGCTTTGCTGATAACCTTATCCTTAAAGCCCGGCATATCATAGAATTTCTCTGCCAGCTGAAGAACCATCATGGCTCTATAGCCGCAAGGCTCATCGTCAGCAGCAGATATACCGAATTTCACTCCGCTTTTAAGGATCGTGTCAGCCCAATTGTCTGCATCTATCGATTTAGAATGTTTACTCTTTTTAGTGTAACCGAGCACCATTTCATTTTTAGCGAACAGAATGTTCCAGTCTGCAAATTTATTATCAACAAGCTGCTTGTCGATAATCGTATAGTCGGCACTGATAACAAGATCGATATACATACCGTAGTCTTTTACCTCCTTTGCCGCCTTACCGCTGCACGTACTGGTCATCTTGATTTTAATCCCCCCCTCTTCCTTTTCGAAGTTTTGGGCAAGCTCTTTGAAAACAGCTTCATAGCTTTTTGGTAGTGTTACCTTAAGTATTGTCTCTGAATACGCGAATCCTGTGCTCATAACCATAACGAGCACTGCCACCAATAAAATTGCTAACCTTCTCATAATAAACACCTCTCGGTTAAATAAATGGGTTTCACTATGTCTCTATTTTGAGTTTCCGAATTACGCAAAAGCTCATAATCGCCTTGTTAAGTTATTGTCAAATATAAGTTTTTAGCCTATGACAAAAACGAAACAATCTAAAAAAATAGCAGAAGCCGCCTAAGCGACCTCTGCCTTTTTTTATGTATTAATCCTCAGTAAGGTTGAGAAACCTCTCTGCCGCAAGGTAAAGCCCCCCCGCACAAAGAACTATTGCACCGACTACTATAGTAATCTCTGATGCACTGGGTGAATAAACCGCCAGCCCCCCCTCAACAACACCCTGCACTCTCGAACCTGCAGTGGCCTCTCTCATAGGGAAAAGCTGACCTGCAACCACAAGGTCGTATCTCATAAAGAAGATACCTATGACAGCAGAACATGAGGCAATAAAAGCTGCTTTTATACTTCTGCCTTTTGTGGCAAGGATGATAAAGAATGGAATAAGCATTCCCAGCAATATCTCAAAGAACCAGAAATTCACGGCAAGCGGTCCTGAGATCATAGCCATGATAGTCTGATACTTCTCAGGCGGAGCACCGTAAACGGATGTGAGTACCTTCCAGATATCAAAAAAAGATGATGACACCGAGGAGAAGCCCAAAAATCTTAGCTATACCAAGAAGAGCCTCTTTTGCCTTGGCAGGCATATTTGCCTCACCTTTATATGCCACGTTAAATATGATTATAACGAGAGCACAGCCTGAGATAAGTGCAGAAAGGATAAAGTATATCGGCAGATACGGTCCGTGCCAGAAAGGTCTTGCTTCTAGGAATCCGAAGACAGCACCAAGGTTTGAGTGAGCCGAAATTCCTGCTATAAAACCTGCCAGACCTGCATAGTAACCGCCCTTATGGTTGTGTGTCATAAGGAAATAGAACTCTGCGATGATACACATAAGATAGATACCGTACAGTGTTCCCATCCACCAGATTGCTGAATGCAGATTAGGTGATATGACATTATATATTGCCATCCTTATGGGGGGGTGTCCGATCTCTGTTGCGATAACGCCGAATCCGCAGAGGATTGTGAGTATCGCAAGAACTATAGCTCTCTTACCGATCACTTCATACTTCTCTATTTTGAAAACATGCCCCCCCATTGATGAGATCAGACAGAGACCTGTACTGGAAACAACAAAGAACACATAAGTAGATATCAAAAGCCCCCCCCACGGAACGGATTTTGTCGTTCCGAGTGATGCTGCATGACCTTTTGTCATTATATTAAATACACCGTAAAGCCCCCCCATCAGACTGATTGCAATCAGCAGTCCGATTAACGGCATAGGTATATTTTTATTGCCATTGAACATGTCTGAATGGCTTTTTACTGCTTCTGTATGGCTGGACATTCTTTCCTCCAAAATTATTTGATATAAAAGAGTTTAGGGTTAGTACCCTTTTCAGGTTTCTGAACCTCTGTTGCTGCTGTCTGGAGAACTTTGTTCCCCCCCTCACCGTCTGCGTCCATAAGGTCAACAAATATTCTGACTTTTGGAGGACAGGTTTCAACACATGCAGGTTCTCTACCTTCAGCCAGCCTGTGGTAGCAGAAAGTACATTTATCTATTGCGTGTATATCCGTGTTTTCATAACGAGCATCGTAAGGGCATGCCGTCATGCAGTATTTACATAAAATACACTTGTGATAGTCAACAAGGACAACGCCGTCCTCTGTCTGGTATGATGCTCTGGTAGGGCATACATGCACACAAGGCGGGTTATCACACTGCTGGCATTGGCTGGGTCTGAATTTTCTGCTGATATTCGGGAAGACAGCTTTCTTATTCTCTATTTCGCCGACCCAGTTGCGATATGCATAAAACCGGCCTGTACATTATTTTCGCATTTACATGCGACAGTACACGCCTTACAGTCTATGCAGAGTGTATCATCTAGTATTATTGCGTATTTTTTATTACTCATATCTCTTTATCCTCACACTTTTTCTATGGTTACAAAGGTTTCGTGCAGTGCCGCATTACCGGAGATAGTATCCACGTAATCCTCGATAATAGCTGCATCCGATGCACCCCCCCTTTGATAGATGTTGGTGAGCCCCCCCTGAGACAGTCTTCCGAATCCATGAAGATAGTAAACAACATCTTCTCTGATGAACTCTGTAGCAAGAACCTTAACAGTCTGCTCCCCCCCTACTCTGCTCTTGACCTTTACTCTGTCGCCGGTCACGAGACCTCTTTCTCTGGCAACCTTGGTATTGAGCCAGAGAGAGTTCTCCGTATCGCCGTAAGCCTCAAGAAGCCACATATTGTTTTGAGTATTTGCGTGTGTGAATTGACCGTGTCTGCCCACCACAAACCTAAACTGACCTGCTTTAGGCTCTTCATGTTTAGTATATTCAGGGAGTGGCTTGAGACCTTTATCAAGATATCTCTGAGAAAAAAATCTCAATCTTGCCGGTTCTGGTTTTCAGTTTGCCTTTCTTATATGTCTGACCAAATACAGGCTCATCATGAATCCAGAAACAGCCATCTTCCATGAGCTTCTCATAGCCGCCCGGGAATTCAGACATCTGGTGATGGATAAAAGATTTAACAGGGTTGGATGTGAGTCTCTCGAGACAACCTTTTCTGAACAGTTCAAGATCTTCTTCCGATGTATCTTCCCAAAAATCTGCTCTATCCATAAGCCTGTGAGCAAGTTTACACATTATATCAAACATTGGTTTTGTGTCGTGCAAAGGCTCTATTACAGGCTGACGGAATACAACTATAGGCTGAATACCGCTCAGGTTATGTGCCGGATCCCAACGCTCGAGATAAGTCGATTCAGGAAGGACTATATCTGAGTAGAATGCAGTGTCGCTCATCGCAATATCAATAGTGCAGATAAAGTCGAGAGACTGAAGCATTTTAAGTGTTTTAGCTCTGTTAGGGATAGATTCCATAGGATTCTGCTTATATACGAACATCCCCCCCCTGACAGGATAAGGCTGTTTTTCAAGTATGGCTTGTCTGAATACAGGCCATGAACCGTCTTTTTCTGAAAGGTAAACACATGAGTCGGAAGGAAGACCCGCATCTGTCTTCTCGTGATCCGGAACGAGACCGTCGATAAAACCGAATTTACCTACATCAATCCTCGGTTGTGACCAGTCAAAGTAAGGAAAAAGGATATCGTGCTTAGCAAGTGGCACGGCAGACTTAGGAACGAGTCCGCCCGGTTTATCCCATGCACCTACTATAGCGTTAAGGATACCTGCGGCTCTTCTCAGGTAAACATCGTTTACAAACCATGAGCTTCTTCTGCCAGGATACCATACGGACGCAGGAGCATTCTTTGCGAACTCCTCAGCTATCCATACTATCTCCTTGGCAGCAATCTCAGTCTCTTTTGCACACCATTCGACCGTATAGTGCTTTACACTTTCGGCAAGCTCGTCAAAACCTATAGTCCACTCTTTCACGAACTCTTCGTCGTGGAGCTTATTGGATATAATATAGTTGATAAGTGTTAGAACAAGAGCCAGATCAGTCCCCCCGGCTTAATCGGATACCACTTATCAGCCATAGAAGTAGTTTTAGTAGCTCTCGGGTCGATACAGACGAGAGTCTGCTTACGTTTGTTCCTTGCCATATCTATGGTGTCGGGAGTGATGATGGCTTCGGCTCTGTTAGCACCTGCCATAATAACAAACTTAGCATTTTCAAGGTCTGCATCAGGGTAAGTTCCAAAAACAGAAGCATAGCCTTGAATATTTGAAGCAAGGCAAAGCGTAGGGTGTCTGACTGTATTCAGTGAACCTACAATATTTGCCAGATCAACAAAAAAAACTCTTCCTGCATACCTTCTGTGGATGCAAAAGCTATTGTAGACCTGTTCTCCTCCTCTCTCACAAGCTTTACGACTTTTTCAGTAATATAATCGAACGCTTCATCCCATGAAATTTTCTTCCATTTCCCTTCGCCCCCCCTTTCACCCACTCTCATAAGCGGATACTTCAGACGATCAGGATCATAAGGTATCTTTGCACCTGCATTTCCTCTGGCACAGAGCATCCCCCCCCTAGATTTGAAAAACTTTGGGTTTGGGTTGAGTTTTCTGATCATACCATTATTAACCTCTGCAATAAATCCGCACTTATTCACGCAGACCGAACAACAGCTGGCTATGTGCTTGGTGTCACCGTTACCGGTTTTTTTTGGGTTTGATGATGCTACTGCCTTCATTACAGACATGCCTGAGCCAACAGTCAGAACTGTGGCGGCTGCACCACCTGCAGCAAGGAACCGACGCCTTGACAACTTTGGGTTCTTAATAAACATATACGCCTCCGAAACAGGATCGTTAAATTCGTTAAAATTGTATGTCCGAATAATAGAACCATAGACAATAACTGTCAACAAGAAATATTCTTTTTTATCAGTACTTTATAGCATATGCCCATAATAACAAAAATCAATCACAATACAAGATATAACAAGGTTATAACTGGCAAATGCTCGCAAAAATATTGTTGAATTATTAAAAAAGAGAAAACGAAAAATTGAAGAAATCAAAAAGAGAACTTAATCTCTATTGATTCTCAAAGGGCATTCACAGTGCTTGCCGCATCTGGCACGCTTAATAACCTCATCAGAGCCACATGACCTGCACGTGACAGTAGACTGAGGCTTATCACCTGCCAGCATCCACTCGCATCCGCATTCGATACACTTTACTTCCCTGTCGATAAACTCAATGCTTGAGTCGCATTCAACTTTAAGCAATTTACCATTGATCAGAGCCAGCGTGACTGATTGTCTGGCCTGTTCAATTATACGACCGAATGTTTGACGGGATACCTTCATAAACTCTGCTGCGTCGTTATGAGACATGCCTTCTAAGTCTGCAAGCCTCATAGCCTCGAGCTGATCCACTGTGAGGGAAACTACTTTAGACTCGTCATTACAATCGACATCCATATCAAAAGGACCGAATTCTTTGTATGACAGCCTATGCTTTACATAGCGTTTTTTTGGAGGGCGAGCCATATCACCACCTACTTATAATAAATAAAAATTTGTCTATATTTATGATTTTATTCTCATTTAGGTCACACGTCAACCTAAAATAAAACATTGTTTAGTTTTGGGTCTATGCTCATAATAATGCAATATTGTAAATAAAATTTATTTACAATATATAGAGCATATGCCTACTAATGCCCATAAACAATCAAACGTTCAGATATGGGTAGTTTATAACATAGTTCTATGCGTCATTATCAATAAACTCAATAACCCGTATATGCATATAAATATTCCATATAATAAAACAAAAAAAAGGCAGCCCAAAAGAGCTGCCTTTAAATTATCTATACTTCGTACATATGATTAGTATCTGTATGTAAGTGAAGCGTAAAATTTATCAACTTTATCAGTAACAGCCATCATAGTATTGAGACCGTTAGCATCTTTGATCTTCACAGGAGCACCAAGGTAGCTACCTGAGTTTGTGTACTCGTAATCAAAGTGCTGATATCCAATTGTAGCAAAAAGTCTGTTGCTCACGATCGGCTGGTGATAGTAGAGTTCGTAAACCTTACCGCGAACAGCGAGTTTAGAACCGACAAGATCATCCTCAGCACCTGTCATAGCAACCCAGTACTTAGAACCTTGGTTATACTCGAAACCAAGTTTACCGCCGGTTACAGGAAGCTCAGGAGTGGATAAACCCACCCATATACTGTTACCTGTCTTACCGGAATCAGAACCGAGCATAGTATCCTGATCCATAAACTGATACATAGCTGCAAGTGATCTGCCGTCAGGCTTAGACTTACTCATAGCAAATGATGTGAACCAGTTGAATCCGAATGTCTCACCCTGAGCGAGAAATGCATGCCATTCCATGTCACCGACTTCAGCTGTTGCTTCTGTTCTGGAAGAAGAGCCGAAGTAGTTAGGTGTGATTTCATACTCATCGTATGAATTGTCTGCACTGAGGTCAGTGTTATGACCTACAACCGAGAAAGGCATGACAGCAGAACCCGTGAAACCGTCAGTTACACCGAAACCTCTCGCATAGTTGTACCAGAGTTTATACTGCTCATCATCGTAGAACTTAACGATAACACCGAGGAACTCAACGTCGTCGACTTCCGGTGTAGCGATAAGACCATTGTTAGATGCTGTAGCATTACTTGATCCCCCCCAGCCGGACTCATAACCTTTACCGTAGCAAAGTTTAATGAATGATCCAGGAAGGAATTCTATAAGGTTTTCAAAGTTGAACTGGAGTGAACCACCGTCGAACTGCCACTGGATAATGTGAGAAAGTGGAGAACCGCCAAGTGAAGCGTATTCAGCATTCTCTTTACCGGGACCGTTAACGGAAGGTCTTCTACCGAGAGAGAAGTGCCACTCGTTACCGCCGATTTCATTTTTGTAAACGAAATAAGCTCTTTCAACGTGTATTTTATCATCAGTCGGTACTGCTGAAGCATTACCATCCATATACATAGACTTGTATGTTCCATCCATCCACTGTACGTCAGTAGCGTCTGACCATACTTTGTACATTGAAAGACGACCTGCAAATGAAAGGTTGTCGTTTACTCTACTGTTAAGACGGATTCGAAGTTTGTTTGTGAATATAGAGCTGTTGTTGTTGTCATATTTACGAGGTGAAATACCTTTAAACATAGACTTGAATGTAGCAAGCTCTTTAGCAGTAAGAGTTGTATCACTAAACATGTAACGTAAAACAGCATACTGTACGAACTGCTGAGCATTCTGCATTGCAGTTGTGGCATCCTGTCCCATCCCTTGGAACATAGTAGACAGATTCCCCCCCATGAGAGTCATAGCATCTGTACCGGATGTTAACTGAGCACCGATACCTAAGCCCATACCGCCTTGAGCATCGTAGAATGCTTTGTTAGCATCGAGAACTTCATTAAAGTAGTTCTGATCAGAGATGAGTGCCATATAATTACTTAAGAACTCAGCTGAATATGCATTAGTTCCTGTATTGAGCCCCCCCATCATAAGATTAGCGAACTCTCCACCGTGTGTTGCAGCATTATCAACCATGTAGCCATCATTAAAACCGTCAGAAAGCCCCCCCATAGCATCAACAGCTGTGTCAAGATTAGATCCGGCATCGAAAGTTGTCATATAACCTCTAAGCCAGAGACCGAGCATGTCGTTGGCATATTGAGGGATAGCACGCACATCATTATAGCTGATGCTCTCCATCTTCGTACGAAGTTCAACACCAAGAGTCACCTTGTCTTTAATACGGTGTACTTCGTTCTTGTCAATACGTCTTGACATTTTTGTGATCTCACCCTGAAGGTCTGTAATCTGAGATTTCAGCTCTTCAAGGGTAACGTCCCCCCCTGCGAAAGCAAATGATGCAGGGAAAAGCACCAGAAGAATCAACGATAAAACTTTTTTCATACAATACTCCCTATAAGTATATATATGTGCTTATCCACAGACAGTAGGATCAGTGAATAAACCCAGAGGGTCTATTGGGATTTGCCCTCTTATATCCGAATAAAAAAATAAAAAAAACTTGTCTTAAAGTTTTTTTTATAAGCTGCTCAGCAGGATAAACACGACTTGGTTCTCACTTAAGGATTAACTTTGTAAAACTTACTCAATTAATCTTAGTAGGACACATAAGTCGTTCAGCAGTAAATACTGCTGAGCTCACACCTCGAAGTACATACACCTCGAAACTATTACGGATTACTCCCCCCCTTCTGTGAGGATGTCTTCCATAATAGGGTCAATATCTTTAACAAACTCAGCAAGTATTTTTGCAAAGTCTCTGTAAAACGGCATATCATCACGCTTAGATACCAGAGCGGCAAACGAATCGCTTAGTACCGGTCCATAGTTATCAAGAACTTTATAAAGGTTCTGTAAGCTCTTATACCAATTCTCGATATTCTCGGGAGCAGCGAGCTTCTTAAAGATCGCAGACATGAACTCAAGAACGATATAGACATGATCCTCAAGGTCGGTCACATCTTCTTCCAGAACAAAACCTTCGTCAGACATCCACTCTCTGATATTAAATGTGCTCTTACCGTAGAGCATTTTATTATCTTCTGTGAAATACGAGATATAAGGAACAATCTTGTTCCCTTCCATATCCTGCTCAAAAAGCTTGATATAGTCACTCTCCATCTCTGTCTCATTATAGAGTTCAATTTTTGAGTCTGAGTAATCTGCGATAAAATCCTGAAATGCGTCCCAGTTATCTTTTAAAGTGTCGTAAACATCTTCGTCGGGATATCTGAAAGCGAGTGAAAGAAACATAGAAGCGTTTGAGAGAGCATTGAAAGTCTCGGCATCGATCTCTACATCTGCCAGCATCTTCTTGGCAGCTTCGAAATCACCCTCAATTATTTTCATCTTAAAATCAATATATATAAACATTACAATAAACCTTTCCGTACTAGTCTCTTATTTGACCTTAATATATTTTTTTTTAAAAGATTTGTAAAGAAAAATGTATATTGTATACAAAACTAAAAAGGCAGGAAGCCCATAAAAGCTCCTGCCTTTCAATAGTTTAGTCTGAAAAAAAAATTCCTTTTTATAGAAGCATATCACTCCAGATGCTGGTTGCCCAATCTTCTGCGTGTTTTCCGAAAAGAGCACTTCTTGTCGGTGACACTCCGCCGGATACCTTCATAATACGTTTCAATTTTTCATCGTATTTATAAACAGCAGATACAAAAATAGCTTCGTCCTGATTAACAAGCGAGTAACAAGTGTTTACATATGTAGGAACGAGAGGCTCTTTGCCGTTTATCTTTCTAGCCATTGCTGATGCCGCAACTTTCGCCATCGAATTTGCGACGTAACCAGATTTCGGCACACCGCCGACAGCTCCGTTATGAGTTGCATCACCGATAATATAAACATCTTTATGCTTGTAAGACTCAAATGTGTATGGCTCTGCTCTAACCCATAAATCATCCGCTTCAGCCATAAGACCGAGATCAAATGCTGTCTGGTTAGCCTTCATAGCAGGTATAATGTTAGCCACGTCAGGAGTAAGTTCCCCCCCCTGCTCCGAAACAACTTTGCCTGTGCCTGCGTCAACAGACTTAATATAGTTATCAGGAACATACTCTATTATATCACTGTAGTAATCCTTCCACGCCGCTTTGAAAAGCTTCCCTTTAGAGACTACATCGTCATTAGAGTCAAATACTATCAACTTGGATCCCGGTTTATTCTTTTTGAGATAATCAGCTATAAGAGATATCCTCTCATATGGTCCAGGCGGACACCTGTAAGGTGTAGGAGGCACAGCGACAAGTACACTTCCTCCGGCCTTCATGGCAGAGAGCCTTTCAGCTAAAAGTGCTGTCTCAGGACCTGCCTTCATTGCCGCAGGAAATCTTTTGATAGCTTTAGGGTTGTCAAGCCCGGCGATAGTCTCGTATCTGTATGATATACCCGGAGAAACCAGTATAAGATCATACTCGATTATCCCTTTATCGGTTTTAAGCTGTTTCTTTTCGGCATCAAGCTCTTTTGCCTCTGCATGAACAACCTTTATGCCGTAATTCTTTATCAAGCCATCATAACTCATGGTAATATCTTTCATTTTGCGGAAACCGCCGATAACCCAGTTACTCACAGGGCAGGATATGAATTTTTCCTGTCTCTCAACCAGAACGACATCTATTGAAGGGTCTTCCAGCTTAATATATTTAGCCGCTGTAGCACCGCCCCCCCAGCCTCCGCCGAGAACAACAATCCTTTTGCCGGCTTTAGGCATCATGATCCCTGAAGTTTTATTTACGTTCATCTCGTGGTGGCAACCAAGAACACCTGTTCCAAGTGCAGCAACGGATGTATATTTGATAAAATCGCGTCTTGATATACTCATTATCAGCCCCCCCCTATTACCTTATACCTGACAGATAGTTTGCCAGTTGATCCAGTTGTGCTTCATCCATTCCGGTCATCAGTTCCATCTCGTCTGACTTGATATCACCCGAACGATAACGTTTCATAACTTCTAATAAATAGCCTTTGTTTTGTCCGCCTATGCGTGGGTATTCATCCATCCCCCCTCACCCATAGCTCCGTGACAATCCATACAGCCATTTTCAGCGGCAACAGCCTTACCGGCTTTCGCCTTAGCCATATCTATATCATTTGTTGAATTGACCCATTTCTGTGCAGCATAGTACATTGCAATGGACTTAAGCTGATCAGGAGTATAGCCTTTAGAAACAATAGACATCTCAACACTGCCTGCCCTCTTACCGGCGGCAAACTCTGTGAGTACCTTTGTCATATAATCAGAGTTCTGACCTCCGATCTTACCTATATATTCGCCAGGAGTATTACCCGCAGTACCGTGACAACCGGCACAAGTCTTACCTAACCTTTCACCTTCTGAGACACTGACCTCAGAAAAGCCTGTAGCAGGTATGTATAAAACAACCGCCACAATTGCCAAATAAAAAAAAGAAACTTTCCTTTCATCATGTAGACCTCCACGTTGATGTATATAACGACATGTATAAATTAAAGATACCGTGAACAAACAGATGTTGTCAAAGGAACTTTAATCCATATAACACTTTTTTTACTCTTCTTTTACATCCTTGTCAATACTAGAAGTATCTATATATTTGCATATGGATTTGCCTGACATAAGGCATTTAACTTAGTAACTAATAATTTTTATCGTGGTATTTTGAACGCTAAAATCGTATACAATATACAAAAATCTCTTGAAATAATAATATTCAGGTGATATGTTACCGACAAACAAACACCAATTTAAAATTGGTAATTAGTAAGGAGAGTTCACATGTTCAAAAAAGCTATGCTCGTTGTAATCGCTGTTGCTTTCATGGCTACAAGTGTTTTCGCTGTGGAAATCGATTTTAATGCCGGAGATGGCAGAAAAGGTAAAAGAGTCTGGAAAAGATATCACACAAAGTGTGCTGACGGCACAAAACTCAGTGCTAAAGCAGGTGCTGCTACTCGTACACAGGCTCAGTGGAAAGATGCTTTCACAAACCAGTCTAAGCTTCCATGCGGTGGACAGTGGGAAGGTATTAAAACTAAAGCTGATTTCGAGAACGCTTTCAGATACCTCTACGATCACGCTGCTGACTCTGATCAGCCTGAAACTTGTGGTTAATATTTAAATATAACCGCATTTTGATCTAAAACGACAAAGGCGTATGCAATGCATACGCCTTTTTTATGTTAAACAATAATTTTTTGCTTTTATTTAATTTACTTCTGCGTTTCATGTGTGTTATTTTATTATAGTAACAACTATAAACAGGTGAGTTATGCTTATAAACAGACTCAGACTTACATTTTTATTTATTTCCTTATTTATCATACCTATAGACTCCTATGCCGAAATTCAGATGGTTTCATATCAATCAACTGAAACCCCCCCTGTTATAGACGGCAAAACGGATGATCTCTGGAAAAAAACATAAAGGGATTCAAGTCAAAGATATTATATACAATACTCCTGTATCTATTAAATCTATAAATAATAACGAGACCATCTATTTTCTGGTTTCCTATGACGACAATGAAGAGAACAGAGAACACAGGACACTAACATGGGATAATGAAAAACACTGCTATGTCAACGGCAAAGAAAGGGAAGACAGCTTTGTTATCAAATGGAATATGTCCCCCCCTTATAAATCGGATCTGACCTTAACAACCGACCAGCCATACAAAGCGGACATCTGGTTCTGGAAAGCTTTCAGAACAGACCACGCAGGCTATGCAGACGATAAAACCCACACATATTCCAATCTCAAAAAGAAAGATGCGAAAATACTGTTATCAAAAACCGGTACAATATATTACCTGCTGCGTAACGGTGATGAGGGGGGGCAGCCTGCATATACGACACTCCTTTATTCCGAGCATGTCAGAGATAAAATGCCTAAATATGGATTTCAATCCCCCCCACAGGGAGCAGAGCAGACGTGAAAGCAAAAGGTACTGGAATAACGGCAGATGGACAATAGAGTTCGCAAGAAAACTTAATACAAACAACATGGACGATATACTGCTTGAAAAAGGGAAAGACTATTCCTTCGCCACATCTATTACGGAAATAGCCGGAAGGAAACCGGAACACGACTCAGATAACCCTATGTTCGGGGGGGCTGGCGAAGTCGGCGAATTGATTAATATAAAAATACAATAACAGGTTATATGCATAAGTTATCATCTTATACTGCTATCAAAAATCTGGCTTTCGGCATCCTCATTATGGTTATGGTAATCACTGTCATACACACAGTAAAGCTGACCAATGACGTATATGAAGACACCTTTGTCACAGCCAAAGACCATTACCACGACATGATCGCACAGCAGGCAATGGTCAGTAATGCAAAAACAGCTTACAACGTCTTTATAAATAATATAAAACAGCAGGTCACCACACCTGACGAATTGCTGATACCTCTGGAATCTCTTATCCAAAAATCCCAGTTTATATACGACAACGAAACTAATAAACAGAATCAGCAACTGATAAATAAAATAATATCCGATTATAAAGCAATACGAGCCGGCTTGATCAGTTTAATGGAAATAAAATCATCACCATCCCACAGCGACACTATAGATATATTAAAAACAACCATTTGCGAACGTACCACAAGCATATATAGTCAGCTTGAAAAGATTTCTATAAGCTCACATAATATGTCACATCAAGTGGCTCAGCTTGTGACAATCTTAACTGAGTTTGAAAATACCCTGCGAGCCTATTACGATGAAGACACTCTGGATAATGAAACCAGCCTTGTTTTATTGAAAGGTGTTTTGGAAACTGTTCAAAATATACATGACCATGAGGATATACGAAGCGAACTTGATACTATAACCAATAATCTCAAAGTCATCTTACTTAATATGGACAGGCTTTATCTATACAAGACCAACGAGAGCTATACGGCATATTTTCAGGAAGAAACAACAAAACTGAATCAGGTATGGGAAGAGACTATATACCTGCTACAGTTCATTATGCAGCATGAGGCAGAGCATCTTGCCATAATCGAGACTGAACTCATTGAAAAATGGAGAAAAACCAGCGTCTGTATATGATAATAGCGACAGTTGGCATATGTCTGGCACTGTATTTGTCGTTCCTTTTAAGCAGAACAATGAATATGCGGCTACAGAGACAGCTTGACGCTATAAACAGCTTCAGCAAGGGTAACAAAACGAACAGACTCGAAGTTATGCACGACGATTATATTGGCAAGATTTCCGCCGCCTTTAATAATATGGCCGACACCATTATGCTTAAAGATGAGCAGATCCAAACAACCCTAATAGACCTCTATGAAACAAATGAGATGCTTGAGCAGTATAAGCAGTCACTGGAAGAAAAGGTCGAGCAGAGGACAAGCGAGCTCTCTGATATCACTTCACAGCTTCAGTCCGAAGTGGAAGTGAGGAAGAAGAAAGAGCAGGAACTGATCCTGTTTGAAAAGATTTACGAACACTCAAACGAGGCGATCTTCGTAACCGATAAAGATGCGATAATCCTATCAGCCAATAAAGCCTTCACGAAAACAACCGGCTTCAGTGAAGAAGAGGTTATAGGCTCAAATCCATCCATCCTGAAATCTGGAAAGCATAACGATGATTTTTACAAAAGGATGTGGGAGATACTGTTAGAGAATAATGAATGGGCCGGAGAAGTATGGAATAAAAGAAAGGACCAGACAATCTTCCCTGCATTTATATCCATATACGCCATACTGAACCAAGATCAAGAGATAGAATATTTTGTCGGTATCCAGAGGGATATTACAGACCTCAAGACAAAACAGGAAGAGCTGAGGCAAAAGGCTTTTTATGATTCGCTAACATCTTTACCGAACAGAGCTCTGCTCTTCGACAGACTTAACGTGGCAATAAATATGGCAAAGAGAGATAATGACAAGATAGCTGTCATGTTTCTTGACCTTGATAGATTTAAGAGTATCAATGACACCTATGGACATGACGCAGGCGATAATCTGCTTAAGCAGGTCGCAGGCAGGCTCTTGCTTTGTGCCAGAGAGGCAGACACAGTGTGTAGACTTGGAGGGGGGGATGAATTTGTCATAATCCTTAATCATGCAGGAGAGAAAGAGGCTGTAGAACAGGTTGCCGTCAGGATTATCGAGAGTATCAAAAAGCCTTTTGACCTCAATGGAATCATCATCAATACATCCACCTCAATAGGTATCACAATGTTCCCTATGGACGGCGAAAATAGTGAAAAACTCATGAAGAATGCTGATCTGGCAATGTATAAGGCAAAATCTATCCAGAGGGGGGGCACATATCAGTTCTATACCCCCCCTAGCCTGGACAATATGTAATACTCTATTTCTTCTCTTCAGGTGCTGTCGCTCCGGCCAGAATATTCATCTTTTCTATAAGCATCATCGTAAGCCTCTGTGCTCTTTAAAAAGCTCCACAAGACCGTCATAGCTATCTGCAAGCTGTCTGTTCTGAACCCTAAGGCTTTCTATCTCTGTCTTAGCCGTATCCAGCTCCTGCTCAAGGGTTATAATCCTGCCTGAATTACTATTCGCCGTAATCTCTACGGTTTTATAGGCAGCAGCGTCAGGAGGCATCACAGAGGCTTTCTGAGCACCACCGCACGCTACTAACAAAACAGATATAACTAACATAATAAAAGGTCTTTTCATTTTCTGCACCTTGGTATATATTTTTATGAAATTTAACACTACAAGAGTGCTATAGCAAGGGGGGGATAATAAATCTAAATTTTTACACTCCACTATTGACATCTATAGTCCTTTCTGATAGTGTCTACAGCTCATAAAAAAAACTAGAGGTGAAGAAGTGGCTCATACACTCTCTGCTAATAAGAGAATTACGTCAAAGTGAAAAAAAGAAAACTCAGGAATAAGGCTTACAAGTCAAAAATGAGAACTGTCGTTAAGAAATTCTACTCAGCTATTGAAGCTAATGATGTAGAGGTTGCTAAAACAGCATACAGTGATGCTGTTAAAGTAATCGCAAAAGTAGGTCAAAAAGGCGTGATTCACTCAAATCAGGCATCCAGAAGAATTTCAAGACTTACTCTCAGACTGAACTCTCTTTCTGCTTAATTTCCTGATTAAATATAATTATTAAACCAGAGCTTTCGGGCTCTGGTTTTGTTATGTTTAACTTTACGGCAAATATCTAAGCCGACAATCGGCATCCATATCTTATAGCTTTACCGAGGATAACTATATGACCTTAACCAATCGTACAGCTATCCTGAGATCAGGTGCTATGGGTGATCTACTACAGCTTACCCAAGCTATCCGTCAATATAAAATCAATAACCCAGATGAACATATAACTCTATTCTGCGGTAACTCCTGTGCAGAGATAGTTAAGAACTCCCCCCCTCACCTTAGCGAAATCGTCACATTCAATGATCAGATGCTTTATAAAGGGAATATGCTTAAAGCACTCTCGGAAAGTATAAAAATAGCCATGAAACTAAGGGGGGGCTACGGCAAGTGTTTCGTTATGCACACCGACAAGAGGTGGCAAGTTTTACCAAGAATCGCAGGCATTCCGAATATCCGCACAATCTCTGATAATAATAAACTACCGAAAATAAAAGCGTATGTGCAATGCATGGGGGGGCTGGATTCCGACTATATACCTTCATACGAATTCTACCCTTCCGATATGGAGATCAACACACCTGCGTCGCCATATATAGCGATAGCTGCAGGCGGTGCGAGAAACAGTAAAAACGACAACCCCCCCTGCCGCAGATGGAGCGGATACAAAGGGCTTATCTCGGAAATATTAAACAAGACCGAACACAATATTGTTCTCTTAGGTTTGAAAGAGGATAAAGTAGACATAGAAGATAAGCGGATAACAGACCTATGCGGCTTGACAAGCCTTTCCGATGTGTATCATATCATAAAGTCGGCTGATCTATTCATCGGCAACGACAGCGGGCTACTGCACCTTGCATGCTGCACCCAAACAAGAAAAATCGGGATTTTCACAGCAACTGACCCTGCGGTCATAATAGGCTCTCCAGACGACTTCACAGCCGTCTGCTCCCCCCCTTTACCCTGCTCTCCGTGCGAGGATAAGGGAAACTTCAACAGCCAGTGCGACAACGAGTGTGCGTATAGTATTTGTATAGATGAGGTCATGAAACTTTGCCTAAACCAAATCGAAACCACAAAAAAAATAGTGAAACTCAGCAATATCAGTCAGGATATTACAGATGATATGCACTAGGTTATTTATAGAATTAAGAACGGAGAGCAAACATGTCAAAAGACAGGATAGAAAGAGTTCAGGATTTTATACTGCATAACCTAGATGAGGATCTGTCGCTAACGAAACTGAGTGAGATTGCTAATTTATCTAAGTACCATTTTCACAGGCTTTTTGTGGTAAATACGGGAATAACACTATTCAGATTTATTCAATTAGCACGGTTTAAGAAAGCAGCATACCAACTGGCATTCAACGATGACAAAAGAATCATAGATATAGCATTAGATGCAGGTTTTGAAAGCCCTGAAGCCTTCACAAGAGCATTCAAAAAGAACTTGGACATGACACCTTCTCAATTCAGAAAACAGCCTGACTGGAGCATATGGCACAAACAGCTAGAGCTCCGGCTTCAAAAAGGAGAGGATGAGATGGAAGTTAAGATAGTTGTTTTTCCGGAAACAAAGATTGCATTGCTCGAACACAGAGGTTCGCCCGAAAGAGTCCTTGAAACGGCAGGCATATTTATTAAATGGCGTAAAGAGACCGGCTTGTCACCTGTGAAAACCAGTAAGACCTTCGGCATAGCTACGATGACCCCCCCCAGTCAACTAAAGCAGAGGATTTCAGGTTCGACATATGCGGATCTATATCCAAAGATATCCCTGAAAATGCTTATGGTGTAAAAACAGGATTAATCCCATCCGGTAGATGTGCGGTTGTGAGGCATGAAGGAAGCTTAGACAATGTATCAGAAAAGATATTCGCCTTATATGGAGACTGGTTACCGAACAGTGGCGAAGAGCTCAGAGACTTCCCATGTTTCTTCCACTATATCAACCTGATACCTGATGTCGACGAGTGCGACCTACTCACTGATATCTACTTACCCATCAAATAATAAAAGGAGTCTTAATATTTTGAGACTCCTTAAACATTCATTTATACAATGAAATACATAAATTGTAGAAGTTGTATCGCTAAAATAAAGTTGGAAACTGGATAACTTAGATTATTAAGAAGCTCTGAAATTAACTACTTCTATATTATCAGCATTCTGCTGTGCTCTCCACAAATCATATGCGACCTGCTGTTTAAGCCAGCTTTCTGGTGTACCACCAAACCCCCCCTTAGAAAGCCTTATAGCCATCAAAGGAGAAATACCAGACTTGCCATTTAAAAGCTCAGAAAGTGCTTTTCTACTGACTCCAAGACCTTTTGCAGCCTCAGTAACACTTAGTCCCAAAGGGTCTATACAAAGCTCTCTGATTACTTCACCTGGATGGGGGGGTGGATTATACATACTCATCATTGCCTCCTAACTGCTTAATGATAGTCAAGATAGTCAACGACATAAACATTGCTATTTTCAAACTTGAATATTACTCTCCAGTTACCTGAGACTGTTACAGAATAAAATCCTTCCATATTACCTGAAAGCTTATGCAGAAACAAACCAGGTAAATCCATATCTTCTGATACTTCTGCAACATCAAGCCTAGCAAGTATGGCACTGATCTTATTAACATGATTAGGATTGATACCAGCCTTACTGCCTGTTTTATAGAATTGTTCAAGTCCTTTATGTTTGAAACTCACTATCATAAGTAAAAATACCCTGATACGTTACAGGTGTCAATACTTATATAATAATACACGTACTCATAAAACTCAAAGAGTAAAGGTGAAACTTACAACTCAGTTATCTCTACAAAACCAGAGACGATTCAATCAAATGGAAAAGCTTATTTCTAACTTATTTTAACTGTTGCCAACTTTATTTTAACGATTTAGAAATTTGGAATTTAAAAGGGGGGGGCACATGAATGCACCCCCCCCAGGACAGTATAACGTGAATTAATCACGCTTTCGACGCCGATTTTAATGCTGGATTTCTCCAGAGTGTGAGGTCAAACGACAGTGAATCTCCATAGAAGCTGTCTGATACGCTCACAAAATTTGCTGTCATAGCCTTCAGAGGCCATGAGGTTAAGTTTATTCAGTCTATATCTTATGTAGTCTTTAAAACTGCATCTGTTCTCTTTCAGATACCAGGTCTTCTGATCCTTAAACATCCCTGATGTTGCCATCAGCGGAAGAGTAACAATCGCGAAGTATATATAGTCCATCTCTTTATTTGAAACACTATCGTCACTCGCCATATCCACAAGCAGATCCATAGCTTTTTCAGGGAGAGCCTCAGGAAAATCGTATACCCTGTCGAGTATCTGCTCACTAGGTGAAGCAAAAACAACGTTATCGCCTACCCTGTGTCTCATCATAGCATTTTGTTCATTCATTGCTGTTGATGCCATGTCTATCTCCTGTTTTCTCTCTCGCATACTATATAACAAGTACGATGCCAGTTTTTTTGCGGAAAATATTGCCGAAAACAGGCGATAAAAAGCCCACCTGAGTATTAAATCTCAGATGGGCATGGAAAGTTTTTCCTCATTACACTTTAAATTAAGCTCCGGTCACTGAATCGTACTGGCTGAGGATGTCCTCCATCCCTAGCACAATGTCGTGAAGGCGGTCGATATGCTCACCAAAATCACTGCCGTACTTCTCAGATTTTTTTTATAACATTCTTGAGCTGCTTTATACGTTCGAGAAGCTCTTCCTGTCCGCCATATAAAATATCATCCGGAGACATAGCACCATCCTGATTTATTACTAGTTAGATAATCGGATGGTCAGATAAAAGCATTAGTCTAAATAATTTATAATTGTTCCATTACAGATTTGACCTTCTTGTCTAGTCCGCCCTTTCTGTCTCTTCTGTAATCGACTTTTATAGAGATAGAGATGCGGTTACACTCTGAAAGCTCTTCCGCTGCCTTATCTATCACAGCCAGCACATCGGCAAGAGTCTCCCCCCCTTCCAGCACAGTCCCCCCCATAGGGGGGGTTAGCTGCCACTCAAGACCGCTATCTTTTATAACTCTGACAGCTCTTGAAACATATTTTGAAACCGATTCACTCTCACCAAGAGGAGTTATCGAAACATATGCCATAGCACTCATTTTTCACCTCAATAAACTTATTTTAATAATGTACCTGATAGTATAAGATAGCATTTCACAAACTCAAGGGAAGAATAAATATGTCAGAAAGAAAAAGTGTAACTATCAATTACTATAAGCTGGAAGCAGCGGAAGAAGTCTTTTATCATGATCTCGACGACAGGCTTACGACACTCGCAGAAGGCGGCATGGACTATGGCTTCTTTGACGGACGTTCACGTGAACTGATGTTTAAGATTTTCGAGCCCATAGAGCTATCCGACCGCAAACTGCATTTCGTATCTCTCGTCAAAGAGAGACAGTTTTTGCCTGTATGGTTTAACCGTGAAGGGGGGGATATTCAGGAAGCACCTCTTGAAGGGGGGGGATGCTCGGGGGGGACATCAGCTATGGTCTCATAGACCCTATGAAGCAGTCGGTCGTTATGTTCTCAGGCGGCTTTGGTCCCGGTGCATCAGGATTTGCCGATTTCGCAAGGTGGCTCACAGACGATCAGTCGGCAGGGATCAGCCCCCCCGTCTTCATAAACAACGCGTACGATCAGGTCACTCAGTGGGAGGTTTACCGAAAGCTTAATATAAGCATCGAAGCACCTGCCGCCGATTTTGTAGATTCAGTTCTGGACAGTCAGTACGGAAATAACTTCGAAATGCTGAATACGCTTAAAGGGCTTAAGATCGATCTGGCTGTATCCATGGGGGGGCACGGAAAAGGCTCACTTGATAAAGACCTTGTAAGGCAGTTTGTTAAAAAAAAGTGCTTGAGGAGAATTTCGCAGGGAAGCTCAAGGTTTCAGGTAAAAACTTTGACGAACAGTCCACGGAAGAGCATGATCTCTACAGTGCCAAGCTTAAGCATAAGACAGAAATAGTCGTGGCAGGCTTTCACATATCGCCAGATGAGGCAAAAAGTTCCCTTTTCGAAGCTTATCAGATAAATCTAGAGCATATCGAAGCCGCTGTAGCTGACTTTGATGATGAATAGGACTCAATGACATCTTTAAAAGCAAGTGTAACCATCCTGATGTTCTCAACCTTGAGGGCATCGGGATATACTTTTGGAGATTCGCAATACCCTTCATAGCTCATCGAATACAGCCTAGCCAGAAAAGCTATCACCGACTTTTTATCAGGCTTACACTCTGCAACAGATTTTATATCATCTGATAAGTCTTCAAAAGACCTGCAACGCCTGACAGTCGGCAGTTCGTTGAAAAATAAATCGCTAAATACCACCGCAGGCACACCAAAAAGCCCTGCTTCATATGCAGCAGTCCCTGATATTGTAACCACACATTTTGAATTGAGTATTAGCTCCCTGCCGTCAATATCTGGCGAAACGGTCACCACAGACGGGATGTCATTAAAACTCTCCCCCCCTCTGACATTCAGCGGATGTTCTTTCACAACCAGCTTAGCCCCCCCGTAAGGCAAGGCTCTGGAAACATTCTTCACGAACTCCCTTTGGTTTCTGTGATAACTGGCGAGTATATCAATGGATGCTTCAGGGGGGGAACACTGCAAAGGGAGGTAATAATAGTCACCTGCCACATCTGTCGGAAAAGTCTTTACAGGGACGTTGTGTGACAGTCTGTCTCTGACAAGCCTGAATAAATGAGGCACGGTCAGGTCTTTCGTGTCACCTGTTAAATGCCTGTATGCGTGATAAGCGAAAGCTCTGAAAGTTTTTTTCTTATGCTGTTCCATATAAAACGGCTTCACATTCCTGCTCATAAACTCTTTATATAATCTCAGGCCACCGACTATCTGGATGTTTTTATTCACGTCATATATTTTGTCCTGCCTGACTCCGTTGAAAAATGCAAACCTGCCTGATGGATACCTAACTGTAACAGGGGGGGACAGAAACGGTATGCCGCATGCATTGCAGACGGCAGCAGTCACAAGCTCATGAGCCCACGTCACCTCGCCAAACACCATGTCTATTTGATTTCCGATAATGAACCCGTGTATTGAGCTGTAAAGATTGCTCAGATACCGCAAAGCGTCGTCTTGATTCATCCCGGAGAGGATTCTGTCTGATGCTATAATCCCATTAACTGAAATCTCAGAATGTTTATCGAGTTCATGTAAACTATTATCATTTATGTGATTTTTACAATTAGACACATCTAGAATTTTAAAATCTGGAGTTGACGCAAGGATATCACGTATCTGCTTAGAGCCTGTAGCTATCCAGAAAGCTTCAAACCCGTACGCCTCTAAATTGTCGGCAACTAATCTGAAAATGTGAGTACGTGCATGATTACCCGTGAAGGCAATCCGCTTGACTCTATTCAGCTGTCAGAGATAAAATCAGAGTCCAATATTAGCAGTAATAATATCGCAGATATTATCAGCCGCATCTTCCACTTGTTTTTCTGTAGGCTTGTTCGGTACGGCACATACAAAAATACTAAATCCAAGGGTGTTGTTCATGTATATTTTTACCTCATGGATTCGTGGAGACGTCTGGACTCCTTCCCAGAAAGAAGGGATAATCACCATATCATAGTCTTCGTGTTTCTTAAGCTCTTCGACATTTTTAACTGCCTTCTGGATGATGCCGGAAACAAAGAGAACTTTTAAGCCCTCATTGTTAAGCACACGTTCCCCCCCCTTCTTCAGTCCCAGTTTTTCCTTAGCCAGCTTCATCACTTTGTCCGCTGCACATCCGTTCTCAACTGAAACTAACACAGTCATTTTCTTCATTTGTTCTCTCCAAAAAGATTTCGTAATGACTTCGAAGAAGAATATATCTCCAAAGGCTATGTTAATGATATCTACGTTTCGTGTTTAAATAATCACATTATAGAACTATTTTCAAGAATTAATTCATTTTAAGGGATTTTAGCCCTCTGGTGAGATATTTTGTAATAAACTGCAAAGAGGTCTTCAGACGCTCTCTGTTATATAATGATAATTCTGACGGATTAATATTCTTATTAGGCTGCTCGCCCTCTTCCACTTTCGCTATCTGTTCCTTCAGAAGAAGGTCGACTATAGTCTCATAAGCATTTACGAGATCCATAACCGTCTCAGATGCCAAAACCTTCTTACGTTCAAGGTGTCTAGCACGCTCTATGGTATTAAGGTCATTCAGCCCGGCATTCAGGGTGTAAGCCCGTGTCACATCCACAAGAAAAGTGAGTGCCGCCGTTTTGAGGTTAATCGTACCTTTGTGTTCACCGTCTTTTTCAAGGTTTATCTTGCCGAATATATTGGTAGGCTGTTTTGTGTTCGCATCCTTCTCCAGCATCTGAATCAGAAAAACAGGACGCTCAGGTACGTTTACGGATATGAAGTCTTTCAGCTCCCAGACCAGAGTCTCGTCCCCCCCTTCAAACCTGTCCATGTCAAAAAAAACACCGCAGACCATAAAAGCCCTTCACTCCCCCCCGGATTGTTCAGCCATCCGGCAATAACCTTCTTCCACTCCTTGACAGTCTTCACCATCTCAGGATTGGATGCCATGATATTCCCTTTGCATTTCTCATAACCCACGTATTCAAGGTTATCCGCAAATACTTCTCCGAACTTTATAAACAGTGCTTTATCTGCATCAGTGGCACTATTATCAAGGACAAAGGCGTGGTCCTGATCGGGATCCAGCATCATCTCTTTACGACCGCCGCTCCCCCCCATAATAATCATGGAGTTAGTCACTCTATGCATAACATCGGCAATCTCGGGTGCAATCTTGTCTAAGGTAAGCTGATAAGTCTTTTTCTGTATGTTTAAATGAACGGAAGACAAAATAGGCAAAACACTGCTCGTCAGTCTCGAATTCTCTACAAGCGTTTTGGCAATGGAAAAAAAATATTACGGTACGCCTCTTTAAGCTGATCGAGACTCCCCCCCATGCCGTTTATATGTGAATTATATATATTACTATTCTGGAAAACGATCTGCATCAGGTCTTTATTAGACATCAAACCGACAGGCAGACCTGCTTTCACAACGATAGCGTAATCCTCACCCTGATTCTGAAGCTCAGCTATTGCCTCAACGATAGGAAACTCCGGCGGCATTGCCACAGGATTATCATTCATAAAATATGAGATAGCTATAGGCAGTGTTGCCCGTGCATCGTTTGCCATATATTTATGTACTATGTGCTTTGATGTGATAATCCCTGCAAGTGAACCGTCGTCGTTTGTCACCACCAGCGAGCCGATCTTGTGCTCAGACATTATAGCAGATGCCTCGAAGATGGATTTCTCCCTGTTTATTGTCAGAACAGGGGGGGTAGTCATACTGCCGCCGACAGATTTGTAGGTATTCTCAGTGATATTAGCAGGATTATTACCTGATATTTTAGAAAGACGCTCGAAAGTCATCTTATTATATTTGGTTCTAAAGTCCTCAAACTCTTCCATAAGTTTATAGATGCAAAGCTCTGGAAGAAAAACAAGCTCACAGTCACATTCTGCCTTAGCTGTCACGGAATAGTTCGATTTGCCAAGGAACGTAGTCAGACCGACGATGTCGCCATAGACCATATCTAAACTGTCGCCACTCTCGGTATAAAGCTCCACCTTGCCGTCAAGGAGTACATACACACCTCGATGGTATGATTCGCCCCCCTCTTAAAGAGATATTCATTCCCATCCAGAGTGACCATTTGAGCCTTCTCAAGCATAGTTTGCAGTCGTTCTTCGAACACGTGATTAAATAAATAAAACGACTGAAGTTGTCCAATTAATGTGGCGAAATCTTCCACTTTTCTAAACTTCATAATTATTTTTAACCCTTAATCAAAAAAATTGCACGTCAAATTTATAATATAAACACGTTATAATTTTACAGTATTTTTGTAATCATGTGTTTATTTTTATCAATCTATAGAAAAAATACTGACCCGCATTAAAATATCACATATTTAAAAATAGGTGAATTTATCTATATTCTTTAGTTGGTTATTTTTTAACTTTATTAATTTATGCACATATTTTCTAAATTCTTTTGTCTATGAGTTAACTACATTTTTGTTCATTATAGCTAAATATTCATTTTTCGGTATTTACTAGTTAAATCACTTATAAATAGTAAAATATAAAAATAATTCTTGACACCGCATACGTATAATGTAATTAATAGTGCCTGAAAAGAGAAAGATGTTTTAAAAATATGGTCAACTAATTTAACCCGCAGAGTTTATAGTTAGTTGACAATATGTTTTTTTTCTTATGTTTAACTATTTATATAGGAGGAGAGAATGGAAGAGTTGTTGAACTCACAGAGATTTAAGAATCTCATCAGAAAGCGTTGGACTTTTAGTTACATCATGCTTGCTATCTTGTTTTTTATCTATTACGGCTATGTTTTTACCATAGCACTGAACAAAGATTTTGTTGCACAGAGAATCGGTGCACACGCGAACGTGGGCATCCTCATGTTTGTTGGCGTAATCATTTCAGCTTGGCTTCTCACAGTTATCTATGTCGTATGGGCTAACAAAGTCTATGACAAAGAAGTTGAAGAACTCAAGAAGATGCTATAAGGGGGGGGAATGATCAATGTCTTATAAATTTGGAGAACCAAATGCAGTCGCAATCGGCTGTTTCGCACTCGTTGTTTTACTCACATTTGCCGTAACATATCTTGTGTCCAGAAAACAACAGCAATCTGCAGGAAGCTACTACACCGGTGGTGGCGGTATTACAGGATTTCAAAACGGACTTGCACTGGCTGGTGACTACATGTCAGCTGCATCATTCCTCGGTATTTCAGGTATGGTTGCCCTTAAGGGTTACGATGGTATGATCTATGCCGTGGGTTGGCTTGTTGGATGGCCTGCACTTATGTTCCTTATCGCAGAGCCACTTAGAAACCTCGGTAAATACTCTTTTGCTGACGTTGTTGCTTCACGTCTTAAAGAAGGTCCTATCAGAACAGCATCTGCTATCACAGGTCTTATGGTTGTTATATCATATACTATTGCTCAGATGGTCGGTTCAGGTAAACTTATCGAGCTCATGTTCGGTATACCTTATACAATGGCAGAAATCATCGTTGGTACAGTTATGCTTGTATACGTTATCTTCGGTGGTATGCTTGCTACTACATGGGTACAGATCATCAAGGCCTGTCTGCTCCTTTTCGGTGTAACAGTCCTCGCACTTCTTGCCCTTGCTAAGTTTGGTTTCAACCCTATGACACTTTACGGTGCTGTTGAAACTCAATTCGGTATAGAAATGCTTCAACCCGGCGGACTCATCAAAGGACCAGTCGAAGCACTTTCACTCGGTCTTGCACTTATGCTTGGTCTTCTTGGTCTTCCGCACATCCTTATGCGTTTCTTCACTGTGCCGGATGCTAAAGAGGCTAGAAAGTCTGTTGTTTATGCAACATCTTTCATCGGTTACTTCTACCTTATAATCCCTTTAGTTGGATTTGCTGCTGTTGCTCTTATGGGCAAAGAAGCTATCACAGCTATCGGTTCAGGTGGTAACATGGCTGCTCCTATGCTTGCTCAGCTTGTCGGTGGAACACCATTCCTTGGATTCATCTCAGCTGTTGCTTTCGCTACAATCCTTGCGGTTGTTGCAGGTCTTGCTCTTGCTGCTTCTGCTGCACTTGCTAACGACCTTTACATCAGTACATTCCGTAAAGGTAAGGCTGATGAAAACGAAAGCTTAAGGCTGCCAGAATAGGTACTATGGTCTACGGTGTTGTAGCTGTTGGTCTCGGTATCCTCTTTCAGGGACAAAACGTTGCTTTCCTTGTTGCTCTTGCATTCTCTATTGCTGCAAGTTCTAACTTCCCGGCTCTTTTCCTCTCTATCGTTTGGAAGAAGCTTAGTACAACCGGTGCTGTTATGGGTATCCTCTTCGGTGGTATCTCTGCGATGGTTCTTATCATCCTCAGCCCGACAGTTTGGGTTACACTGCTCGGTAACGAGACAGCTATATTCCCATACAAGTTCCCTACAATTATATCACTGCCACTCGCATTCATCGGTTCTTGGGTTGGTTCTGTAATGGTTCCGGACCTCGAAGCTCAGGAGAAATTCGAGAAGCAGAAGATTCGTACATATCTCGGTGTCGGAGCAGACGAAGCTTCAGATCACTAAGATATTTGACTTATCCATAAAACTAAAAAAAAGGGGGGGTGCATTTTTGCACCCTTTTTGTGGCTAAAATAATGACAACAAAATCCGTCATCATGGGGGGGCCTTAGCGAAGGATCTTAATCCGTAATTCACCCAGTGCTATCAGGTTCTTCACTCCTCTCCATTGCATCAGAAAATAATTTGTGCAACAATAACCACATGGAAGCACTGATTAATATAATATTAACATCCGGAAAAACAGGCATAGACATAGCCTATACATATTACTACCTGTGATGGTTGTAATGATGGGCTTTATGAAGCTTATGGAGGCAAAAGGGGGGGTTCTCGCATTCGTGGCGAAGATACTCTCTCCGCTGGTCAGAATATTCGGTATACCCGGCATAGGGATATTCGCCGCTTTGCAGATTCTTCTGGTCAGTTTCGCAGCCCCCCCGATGGCATCCCTCGCTATTATGGAAACAGACGGCACAGACAGACGTCGTGTCGCCACAGTCTTTGCTATGGTGCTCACCATGTCTCAGGCAAATGTAACCTTCCCTATGGCAACAGTCGGGCTTAACCTCCCGATACTATTCACTACATCAATCATAGGCGGTTTATTCGCCTCTGCTCTCACATATTACATATTTGCAAAAAAAACTTATCAGACGAGGCTATGCCTGATGCATTTATCGTAAAGGCTGATCATTCCGACAATGCGTTCAATACCGTTGTAAAGGGTGGCCATGAGGCTGTCAATATAGTCCTCAAGTCTATCCCACTGCTTATCCTTGCCATATGTCTGGTCAATTTCCTTAAACACATCAACGCCATCTCTATGCTGGAGACTATCTTATCCCCCCCTGCACTCGGCATATTCGGCATATCCGGTGTAAGTATTCTGCCTATTCTGACTAAATTCCTCGCAGGCGGAACAGCTATGATGGGTGTTACGTTTGATATGCTGAAAGACGGGATAATGTCCGTTGATGAATTCAACCGTATAGCAGGGTTTATTATCAATCCATTTGACCTTGTAGGGATTGCCGTATTAATGACTGTGGGAGCAAAAACAGCGTCAATTGCTAAACCTGCTATCATGGGGGGGGCAATAATAGGCATAACACTCAGAGGGGGGGTAATGCACCTTATTATATTCTAGATTTACCTACAGCGTAGAATATCTTATAAGTGACAGGAATTTTACCATCTTCGCCGAAAAGCTCGGGGGGGTAAAGCTCCAGAAATTTCTGATAAGATGATTTAGAAGTAAATTTACTCATACCAGTAAATGTTGCACCTGTCCCTTTCTGTTTTTTGAGGAATTCTTTTACGGAATCAAAGTATAAAACATACTCTTTCGTCTCGAAATGTACATCATACCCTTTCAATATCTCCATATAAGCACTGTCGGGACGCAGGTTATAAACTGAACCGAAACCTGTCATGCCGTTCAGGATAGACATCTCCTGAAAAGTACCGTCTACAAAAACAGAAAATCCAAACTGACCGCCCTTTTTTTAAGTTTGAAAGGATTTCAGGGATACTCTTTTCAGGTCTAATGAACCACTGCAAAGTTGATGAGCTGGCTATCAGGTCGAATTTTTCCCCCCCCATAATAGGCAGTCTCTCCGCATCTGCACATATATAGCTAAAATCAGGGTGTTTTAGCTTTGCCTCTGCCAGTAATGAATGAGCAACGTCCAGACAGGTTATACTAATCTCTTTATACTTTAAAGCCAGTTCGCTTGTAAATATGCCAGTCCCAGTCCCTATCTCTAATATATTATTATGCTCGTTTGAAATCAGCCCTGCAAGGTGCGAGGCAACCATCCTCTGGATATCGCAGGATGAATCGTATGTGGAACATGACGAGTCAAACGAACGCTTTATGTGCACTTTCATATCTTATACTTTCTCAATATCTCAACAGGCAGATAATGCCCTACCCCCCTTCTATCTCTGCAAAATCGCAGCCATATTCCGCTGACAGTCTTCTGGATGAGGCTACATCGACAATAAGGTCTGTCTCGCCGTGCAAAACCGTCACACCCTTAAGCGACCAGTTCGGCTCTTCTATATTTGAGCCAAGCAGATACTGAAGACCGTTTAATAAAGAATCAAAGTCATCAGGGTTTATCGAAGGTGAAGCACAGCAGGAACAACGCTCGAAAAAAAATCCAAAACCGTCTCTTTGGGAAAAGTATCAAAACGCTTAATCATCCGCTTCAAAATCCGTTCGGGGGGGGTATAGTCCGTAAATTTGAGAAACGGAGCAGCCAGCACAATATTCTCAAAAGCAGGTCGTTCGTTCGTATCAAGGATGATGTGAGCTCCTGTTGACCAGCCTATGAGGTTTCTGCCTCCGCATTTCAATAGCTCATGGATATCGTCGACACGGTGGGTTATAAAAGGTACAACAAACTCGAACTCATCGGCAAAGTCGCCGAAAAGCTCAGGATAACCGCACCAACCAGATATGAATACGTCCTTCATATTCCCGACTCTTTCAAAGCTTTGAATGCAGATTTTATCCTATCCATTTCGCCCAAAACATCCAGCCTGAGCGACAGCCTTAATCTGGCACTGTTAACAGGCACGGTTGGCGGACGTATAGCAGCGACATAAAGTCCTTTTGCCATTAAAAATTCTTTCGCCATGAGTGCTCGCCGATTATCACCCAGTATGATAGGAATTATCTGAGTAGTGCTTCCGCATGTATCGAAACCCAGCCCCCCCTGCAAATAAAAACGCAAGTCCTCTGCCGCATCCAACAGCCTGCCGCCTATTTCGGGATATTTCGCGAGATGTTTCAAAGCACCTATAGATGCCCCCCCTATAACTGCAGGAGGGAGAGACGTTGAGTATATGAACGACCTCGCCTTATTACGCATCCAGTCGATTATGTATTCATCCGCAGCCACATATCCGCCGAAAGAGCCAAGAGCCTTGCTGAATGTGCCCATATGTACATCAACTTTATCAGCTAAGCCTATTTCGTGTGCGAAACCACGACCGCGACCGAAAACGCCAGTTGCGTGAGCCTCGTCTATGATTGTTAGTACACCGTATTTTTCAGCCAGTGCCGTTATTTTATATAAAGGGCAGGTATCACCATCCATGCTGAATATGGTGTCGGTGGCTATGATCTTCTCATCATGATCGGCATGTTTCTCCAGCAGTGATTCAAGGTCAGCCATATCATTATGCTTATACCTTATCTGCTTTGCACCGCTCAGCTTTATCCCGTCTATGATACTCGCATGATTCAGTTTATCCGAGAATACAAGAGTTTCCCTTGATGCGAGAGTGCTGTATACTGCCAGATTAGCGGCATAGCCCGAATTGAAAACGAGAGCCTTTTCTCTGTTTTTAAAGCTCGCCATCTTCTGCTCAAGCCTGTCATACAGAGAGAAATTCCCCCCCGTCACTATCCTTGAAGCTCCACTTGTTGTGCCGAATTCTTCAATAGCTTTTGAAGCTTCCTCACGCACTGTCTCCAGTTCAGACAGACCTAAATAATTATTGGATGATAGATTCAGGTATTCTTTATCGTTGAGTTTAATATATTTACCTGCACCTTCCGCCATTTCAGGCATTTCACGGTACAGGTTTTCTTCTTTAAGTTTTTCGAGTTGTTTTAATATTTTCTCTTTCATAAAGAAAATAATATCAGAGGGGGGGTTGTAAGTGTCAACAATCAACTGGTATAACAGTATATAAACAGAGGTAAAAACATATGAAACCGGTTACAAATATATGGCATCCATGCACACAGATGAAAGATCATGAAAAATATCCGATAATTAAAATAGATAGAGGAGAAGGTATTTACCTATACGATGATAAAGGGACAGAGTATATAGACGCTGTTTCCTCATGGTGGGTGAACCTCTTCGGTCATAATAACCCTCGCCTGAAAGACGCTATCAAAAACCAGCTTGATAAACTGGAACACGTGATATTTGCAGGGCTGACACACGACCCTGCTCTGGAGCTGACAGACTCATTGCTATCCATCACACCTGATAACATGACAAAGGTTTTCTATGCCGATATCGGGTCTGCCGCAGTTGAATCAGCCATGAAGCTCAGTTTCGGTTATCGTAAAAACAACGGCATATCATCAAAAAAAACGCTTCATATACCTCGACCACGGCTATCACGGCGAGACGCTGGGGGGGGCACTCTCCGTCTGCGGTGAACAGCTATACACGGAGCTGTACGGCGACATTATGCTGGATAATATCCGTGTGCAGGGTCCTGACTGTTTCAAATGCCCATACGGTAAAACACGTGAAGACTGTAATGCCGAATGCTTTGAACACATGGAACAAGCCATGAAAAAACATGCAAAAGAGGCGACTGCCGTAATAATTGAGCCGCTCCTTCAGTGTGCAAGCGGAATGAAAATGTATCCTCCGATATATCTTAAGAAACTGTGCGAAGCGGCAAAAGCACATGACATACATACGATTTTTGACGAAATAGCTTCAGGTTTCGGTCGCACGGGAACAATGTTTGCTCTTGAACAGGCAGAGGTTGAGCCTGATTTCATCTGCGTATCAAAGGGGGGGCTTACATCAGGCTACCTCCCACTGGCAGGGGGGGTCGTGACAACGGATGAGATATACTCCGCCTTTTACGATGACTACACCAGCCTGAAAGCATTCCTCCACAGTCACAGTTTTACAGGCAATCCTCTTGCGTGTGCCGTGGCAAACGAAACGATGAAGATATTCAGAGAGGATAATGTTATAGAGACCAACTGGCAAAAGTTTTCTGTTATGCATGAATACATTAATCAAAAATTTACAAATCAACCGCACGTCGGCGAAATCAGACATTTAGGCTGTGTCTCAGCCATACAGCTGGTCAAAGATGTGAAAACAAAAGAGTCTTTCGACTGGAAAGAGAGGACAGGATTCCAGATATTCAGAAAGTCCATAACCAAAGGGGGGGCTTACCTTCGCAATCTCGGTGATGTCATTTACTTTATGACACCATATATCATCACTGAGGATGAAATGGTAAAGCTGGTAGATATAGCATACGAATCCGTTTATGAGGTGCTTTGATGAGAAAAATATATATTACGGGAACAGATACCGAGGTGGGTAAAACATATTTCAGCGGTTTGCTTTGTCAGCATCTGCTGAATCAGGGTGACAGCGTATGTTACATCAAACCTGTGCAGACAGGATATCCTGCCGATGACGATGCTAAGAGTGTACGTGAGGCATCAGGCTTATCTGAGGACAACTGCAAAGTATTGCACACGGCAGAACCACCGGTTGCACCATATATTGTCTTTGACGAGTTCCCTTTTGAGGAGACGGCGGAGGCTATTAATGCTGTTGAAGGTTTCGACTGGCTTATAGTCGAGGGTGCAGGCGGTATATTAGTCCCGCTGGATAGCGACTATATGAATCACGACATTGTGAAAGCGTGTGATCTGGAATGTCTGGTAGTTGTGCCTAACAGACTCGGCTGTATCAACCACTCACTGCTTAATAAATCTTTTATTGAATCTAATAATCTGAAATTTGCAGGATTTGCGATGAATAATCACTTTATGGCTTCAAAGTTCGACAGGTTTAACATATCCATGCTAAACGAACTGACAGCTCACTCTGTCAAGTTCGTTTTTAGCAAGGAATTGGAATTTATAAATGACAACTGGTAATTACCCGTTTAAAAGCACCTGTGAACCGTAAAAACTTGCTCTTTTGATGAAATCGCCTGAGTCCTGCATATTTGCATCCTCTATTTCGCGAAACAGTTCATCAGGTTCTATAGAGTTGAGAGCATCCATATATCTATTTGCCACGTCTAAGGCACTTATGATCTTATCTTCTGTTTCGGGAAGCTTGAGGTATTCAGAGCCGAAGTGAAAATACTTCTCCTTCGCCATCTCTTTCACCTCTTCCAGTATCGGGTTCTCATCATTATACCCGAGAGCCGCCAGTGCTTCAGGTGCATACTCTTTTAGAGCGGCGTATGCCTCAGCAGACAGCTCAACCTGATCCGACATGGTTGTGCCCACTGGCGTATTTTTATTCATATGTGTTGCCAAAGGTTCAACAGTGTTGTTCTCTGACTTATATGCATCATTTGCTATTGTTTGGTAAAAGTTTCCGTTAACTATCATTATTTGCCCCCCCCATATTCAGGATTCGTAGTTTATAAAGCATTTAGCGTGCCAGAAATTTACGGAAATAATTTCAGCAACTCTTAATCCTCTTCTATTGGGTAGCCAAGTGCCTGTAAAAGCTTAGGATTTGATTCCTTAAGAGCCGCATATGTCTCTTTGGAAAACTGGATATTGTCCAGTGCAGAACCAGAAGAATTTTCCAGCAGGCTGTCAGTATCTTCCTCTATATACCCAAGGGTCTTAAGCATAGCAGGGTCATGTTCTCTTATAGCCGCATACGCCTCTTTGGACAGTCTCACGCTGTCTGAGAAGTATGAAGCTCCCGAAGATGAGCTTTTATCGTTTTCGTTCAGATAATCTGCCAATGATTTAGTTGAAGATGTACCGTTAGATTGCTGATTCATGAGTGAAAGATACTGGCTGTTTATGTTCATTTTTTCCTCCTGATGCACGCACAAGAGGTATGAAGCATATATAGTGCCAAATATAAGCTGTTAGGACGCAAAACATCATCCGCCGACAAACACAATGTCAACTATAAGAGAGCATATTGAATTAATTTTGAAATGCCTTACTTAGTGAGCTTCTTAGCCATCTCTTCCAAAGCATCTCTGGCGGATTTGGTATATAGAAAATCTGATGGGACATCGACACCTTTCCCCCCCTGAATAAATGCATGGAAGTTAGTACCGAAGCCGCCCTCAGGCATGATGAGCGATTTGATCGAAGCTTTCGCAAGGTCTGTAGGTGCAGCATCTATCTCGTCGAGGATACCTGACTGAACCAGATACAGCCATTGCGGCATAAATGCCATAGGCTCAAGCCCTTTTTCAGAGCCGTAAATCGACAATGATGTGAAATCGACAAAGGCAGTAATATCCTGTTCACCTATATTTTCGAAGAATTCGTTGTTCTGTCTGTGCTGATAATAGCAGGTTACAGTCCCGTCCCTGCGGTACGACTGATAGAGCATAGGAGCTTCAAAGCCATAGTCTATGGTCACCATAACACCTTTATTGATCTTATCTGCCATGGATTCGATCCAGCGTTTGAGATCAAGATTGATGTCCACAATCTGAGTCTCGGTAACATTCAGATTTATCTTATCGAGGAAATTATTCAGCTCAGGAGTCGACAGCTTGTCGGGGGGGTTAAACCTCAGAGCACCGTCTATCTCTTTGACATAAAGCTCTTTAAGCTCTCCATCCATGCGTATAACCCTATGGATAGGGAAAGCGTCCACCAGTTCGTTGGAATAGAATACGCCATCGAAATCTGAAAGCTCCTCAAAAGTAATCCACTTAGCCTTCCCCCCCAGATGCTCTTTTTCGATAAGCTCTTTCTGGTGGTTTATGAGGTATTCGCTCTTTTCTATAATGAGATAGTCTAATTTAGAATAGAACTCGGCATTGTTCTCTTTGATATAATTGAGGATATCGTTTGCAAGCATACCGCTGCCTGCCCCCCCCATCTCGCAAAAGCGTGATTCAAGCCCGAGCAGATCGACCATATATATAAATGATCTGGCAAGTGTACGCCCGAATGACTCCGATGCATTCACAGAGGTATAAAAGCTACCCTGCTGACCGAATGGGTTCTGTTTCTGATAATACCCCCCCTGCCCCCCCTCTTTATAAAGGGCTATATCCATAAACTCCGCAAAGGTTATCTGTCCTTTTTCGCGGACTAGGTTTTCTACATAATTTTTAAGACTATTTTCCACTATCTCACTCTGAAATTTAATATTATTTCTGCTGTTTCCGACTCCGAAGCCAGCACGGCATTAAACTTCAATTTCTTCACAAAGTCAATGGCAAGGCGTTCTATCTTAGAATCAGTGTTGTTAAGCAGTGTTATGGAGAAGGTATTCCCCCCCTCTCTATCCACCTTAAAGCCTACTCTGACTATTGTATCCGTGGTCAGAGAGAATGATGGTTTCTCGGGGGGGCTGTTTGTAAGCTTTCTGTTGCGGTTCAGGTTTTTGATCACAAAGAAATCTTTGCTGTTCGAATCCTTCCCTGTCACGTCAGACTCTACACCGTCACCCGGCTTATTCGCCTTCTGAAACTCATCAGAAGAGGATTTCAGTTCTTTCAGGAGTTCTTTGTCCGGCTTTAGTCTGCTTGTGTTCTCCAGCTTTGAGACATTCAGCTCAGGTATCTTCACTTCAAGCTGTTCTGTCCCTGTTATGTCAGGGATATCTATATCGGGAATGGTGATAGCAGGCGGAGTGGCTTCGTTTATTTCAGAGTTTCTGTTCACGGCACTTGAGCCTGCCTTTGCCACAGGAGCAGGAGGAAGCTCCCTGATAGCAGGGGGGGTCACAAGCTCAACCTCTACCGTCCTTTTGCGTGGTTTGAGCTGGATATCAAATCCGGGCACAGTACCAAGTGCAACATAATGGACAGCAACGGATACGACCATAAAAAAACAGAAGTCTGAATATCATTTATTCCTCTTCTACCGCTATAGCAAATTTTGCAAAGCCTGCCTTTCGGCTGGCATCCATGATAAAAACAACTCTCCCGTGGGAGACGTTCTTATCAGCTTCTATAATGACGGTGCTCTCCGGCTTAGTCTTTTTCATCTTGGTCAGCTGGTCTAAAACAACCTTCTCTTCGTACGCTCTTCCATCGATATTTATCGCACCGGCCTGAGTCAGTACAACACGAATATTCTCGCTGATGCTCGTCTCGTCACCTTTTGCAGCAGGGAGATCAACATCTATGGAGTTCGAATAGATGAACGTCGTAGAAACCATGAAAAAGATCAAAAGCAAAAAGACCACGTCGATAAGAGGCGTTAGGTTAACCTCTATATTGTCAGTTTCCTTTTTAGAAAATCTCATCTATGCCTCTTTGAATACCTGATTAATAACGTCGCTTGTCGCCCTTTCAAGTTCGATTGTCACCCTGTTTGAACGGAAGCGTATAAGGTAGTAAAATACAACTGTAGGTATAGCAACAGAGAGACCTGCCGCTGTCGTTATAAGTGCCTCTGAGATACCGCCTGCGAGTGCCTGAGCGTTACCTACACCCTGATCACCTATGACGATAAATGTTTTGATCATACCGAGAACAGTACCAAGCAGACCAAGCAGAGGAGCAATACTGCTATCGCCTGTAATGACGACAGAAACCTTGTAAGCCTTGTGGACTGATACCTGCCTGATTCCTCAGCAGTCTCCATGAGCCTCTGAAGGGGGGGCAGATCGAGGTTAGTCAAGATATCCTTGCATACATAGGCAAGAGCTGAGTTATCCTTTGAACACATCTCGATAGCTCCGTCTATATCCTTATCGTTGATAGCTTTTTTTTAAGCTTATCCTTGAATGCTGACGGCACGTACCTTGCGGCACTGAGTGTCACCATCCTCTCAAGAAAAATAGCCAGTGACAGTACCGAAAGAAAAAGTATCGGGTACATAAGCACCCCCCCGCCCTTTTCAATCAGCTCCATATTAAAATCAAGCATAAAGATCCTCCTTTCTATCTCTTCATTGCTTTAAGTTTTCTCTGCAATAGTTTTATCTCTTTATCTCTGCCAAGTTTTTTTTATATGCCTTTATCGTTAAGTTGAGGCTCTTGGCACTGTATATAGATGTCGGAAACAGGTAATGACTCTTCATAAGCATGATAGAGGCTGTTTCGTATTTCTTATCATTATAATCTATCAAGCCGATGTAAAAATATGCCGCCGCAAGCCCTGACGGGTTTCTGTCGGCTATCATCTCATCAAGCAGTGCTCTGTTTGAGGCTAATTCTTTCTTATTCAGTTTAGACAGATATCTGTCTAGCCCTGAGTAATACCTCTCTGTATCCTTCTTCTTGAAGTAGTTTACGGCTCGCAGAATATCCTTCGGGTTAGTGTATAACTCAATCAGCTTACTATATCCAAGGTCTCTGAACCTGCCTGAATTCTGTGTCATATTCTCAAATATCTTAAGAGCTTCTTTCGGCTTTTGAGCCTGCAGACACTCCCCCCCCTTCAAAAATAGAGCGTCCTCGCTTTTACCTTCGTTCAGCATAATTTCAGCATCGTTCAGACACTGAGCGACACGCCCCCCCGTGTCACGGAAAAGTTTACCACGCAGAAGGTATGCATCGTTCTTATATGCCGAGGTTGCGAAAGTTTCAAAAAAGTAATTGAGCAGAACAGTCGCAAGCTTAGTCTTCTTTATGTCGAGAGCCTGAACAGCCGTCTGATATACAAGGAAATCCTTCTTGTCAAACTGAGCCTTCGTCTCTGTCAGGCGTTTAGATATCTCTTCAAATTTCTGATCGTCCCCCCCCATAGCAATATAAGTTGTCATGAGTCCGTTCCAGGCCTCAAAGCTATGATTGCCGCTCTTGATAATAGCTTCATAAAGCTGAGCCGCATGCTTTAGCTTACCTAACGAAAATAGAGACTTGGCTCTGACAATATGGAACTTCCCTTTATTGTCTTCCGTAAGGGTGAGCACCTCTGTGTATTTACCGCTAAGAAACAGATGATCAAGATAAGCAGCAACAAACTCCTGATCCTGACGGTATCTGTTGAAAACAGCCTCAGCATCGTAAAGCCTGTCCTGTTTGAGCAGGCAAAGCATCTTTAGAAAATCTGCATCACGCCCTTTTGTACCCATCAGAGAAATCTGAGTGAGTGCGGCGTCATAATGCTTCTTATGAAATAAGACTGTCGCACGAACGAGTGCGGCATCGTCACCGGGGGGGATTTTTTTCAGTGTTCAGCCATGCAAGCTCGTAGTTGGATTTACTCAGGTAAATTCTCGCTTTCAAAAGCTTGCAGAAATCCTTGTCGCAAGTGCTGATCAGCATTAATGCATCGTCAACGGCACCTGCTATATATGCCATCTGAGCCAGCATAAAACGGCTCACGGTTATCTTCTCTTCATCCTCGCTGGTCTCGATAAATTTCAGAAAATATCTCTCGGAACGCTTCCTGTCTATCTGCGAATATGCAATACCCCCCCGATAGTAATATGCGGATTCTGTAAGGTCGCTATTGAATATTACGGCATCGAGAAATTTGATAGCTTTACTGCTGTCACCTGATGCCAGATAATATATACCTGTATAAAATTTTAGATAATCTGCATTGATACGGCTGTCGAACCTGAACTGTGACAGAAAATCCAAACTCATCTTAGGGAAGGATTTACCCACATAATAATAAAACAGATTGAGCTTGTCCTCATCCCCCCCTTTTAGCTCGCTGAGTATCTCCCCCCCTGCACGGATCAGATCACCGGTCAAAACAGCAGATTTTGCAGTCAGGACTGTCTTCACCGCAGATTCAGGCATAGAGCGTATCAAGCTATTCGCCTTCTCTCTATTACCTTTCACAAGATATGCGTCGGCAACCAGCCCCCCCACGGTATTGTCAGTGCTTTTATCTGCCACGTTGATAATATCTTCGAAACCGCCCTGTGAGTATCTCGCCGTGATATAAAAATCATAGAAACGACTGTCGCCCGATGTTATCTCCGAGTGGTCGTTAAAAACGGTGATGAGTCTGTCAAGACGCTCAAGGCTAAGCAGTGAATAGAGCCATGCGTACAGCGTAAATGGGGGGGTCTGTCTTGAAAGACCGCCTATAAATATATCAAGCTCTTCAAAAGATTTAAGATTAAGCAGATGCTCCGCATATCTGTCAGCAGCGACAACCTGAAAGTTTCTGCCGTTATTGGCAGTATCCTTCAGTATCTCAAGAGACTTTGATATAGAACCTGTCTGCATAAGAGCAAAGGAATAAACAAGACGAACCTCTTCCTCGAAGCTTGTGCCGTTTATCTTTTTCAGATATTTATTATAAGATTCGATAACATCTAAATACTTTTTGTCAATGAACGCCTTTACGATATTGTTTCGATAAGCCTTGTTCCCCCCCACAAAAACGGATGAAACAGACGTTCCGAAACTGCCTGAATAAATTCCGCCCGGGTCTTCACTCTTATACTTTTGCCTTGCCTGCATTCAGGCGGAATCTCTCCTGTTTGAGATAGGTATCGAAGTTTGACTGGACATTAAAAGAGACAGACACATTCTTAAAGGATGGTCTGATGCTGAAATCGGATATTTCTTTACCTGTGAATGCAAAACCGGGCACTTTAACCCCCCCTGCATAAGCGGAAGAAACAAATAAAGTAATAACAAGCAAAAATATAAATTTTTTTCATAAATAACTTAGCTCTACTCTGACTGTTCTGTCTGTTCCGGTGCTGTCGGGCTGTCGGAACAGCCGCCCTCGCATCCAACGATTCCGCTGAAAGCAGAGACAACAAGAACAGCAAGAATGAATTTTTTAATTAAACTCACCGTTGCCTCCGTATCTTTTAATTGATTATACATATCATAGTTCGTCATATCAAACATTAGTGGAGTAACACTGACAAAGCCATGCTCTATCATAAACTCGTCACAATCATCGGTCATGTCAATCTCAATTTTTTCCCCCCCCACAAGCCAGTAATAACTGCCGCCGCGAGGGTCTTTACGTTTGGCAAAGGTGTCTAGATATCTGGAATTGCCCTGCTTAGCAAAACGCCATCCTTTTATCTTATCCTTAGACAAGGCAGGAACATTAACGTTCAGCACAGTATTCTCAGGCAGAGAAGATTTATAAAGATAATCTGCAAAATAAGCCCCCCCTATCTCGGCAGACGGGGGGGTAAAATCAAATTTATCTTTAGTGCAGAGGCTCACAGCGAGGGAACGTACACCCATCATTGCACCCTCTGTCGCAGCAGAGACAGTTCCCGAATAAATAACGTTTGTCGCAAGGTTAGCACCGTGGTTAATCCCTGAAACCACAAGGTCAGGGCGTTCGTCCATTATGTCGCTGATAGCTATCTTCACGCAGTCGGCAGGCGTCCCTTTTATCCCGTAACCGAAAAGCTTGCCGAATTTGTAAAACTCGGTAAACCTGAGCGGCTCGGCTATGGTTATAGCATGCCCCCCCACTGCCGACTGCTCGGTTATAGGAGCGACGACTGTAACCTCGGCGATTTCGCTCAGTTTTTTTATAAAGTGCGTATATACCTTCGGAATATATTCCGTCATCATTTGCGAGTAGTATTTTCATAGTTTAACCCCCCCAAACCAAGATACCTTAATTCACCCCCCCATTTATCAACAGGGTTGAACCTTGAATCTTTGTCAGAGCTCATATTTTTCACTACTGCATTTTTCAGTCTGCAGCACTTGCCTAATCATCGTTTCAGATCATAGAGAGCAGTTTTTTACAGGTCTTCTCTATCCCTTCGGCTACTTCAACTATATTCTGACCAAGCATATAAGCAGGTGATGTGATTATCTTATTCTTTTCATCCACGACAAACTCTTTCACAGGGCATTCCACATGAACAGCACCCATAGAGTCGATAGCTCCGGCAGCACCCTCGTCATTGCCGATTGTTATAGATGTTTCGATACCAGTATCCTCAAGGGCTCTGGCTATCAAAACAGGTGATATACAGATTGCGGCAAGTGGTTTCTTTGCCTTTACGGTATTCTGTACAAGACGCATAACCTCAGGGTTGATCTCGCAATCAGCACCGTCAACGGCAAAAGTCGTCAGGTTTTTGGCAGCACCGAATCCACCAGGGAAGATTAGTGCGTCGAAATCCGCCACTGTTACATCCAGTATATCTTTGATATCTCCACGTGCGATACGGCTGATTCTACAAGGACATTTCTGGTTTCGCTCTCTGCCACCTCGCCTGTAAGATGATTTACTACATGCATCTGCTCAACATCAGGAGCCATCATAACCAGCTCTGCACCCTCTTTCTGCAGAAAATAAAGTGTCATAACCGCTTCATGTATCTCTGCACCGTCAAAAACTCCACATCCGCTTAATACAACGCCGACTTTAGCCATAATACCCTCCTGATTAGTTGCCAAAAAACTTTCGTCCTGAAGCTTTTTGGATATCTATTCGCCTGAACAAGTACAGGCATCATTCTCACTATGTTAAAACCTACGCAACAAATTGCTGCGATTCTCTCCGTGTGACACATCCTATGTCTAGATATTAGATTTCTAATTTGATTTTATCAGCAGGGGGGGGAGAGTATCAATCTTATTTAGCGAAACAAGTCCCTTGCATGTCCTCAAGCTTATTCACAGGGACAACAACACGACTGATGCAGATATATTTAGCCAGCATATCACAGATAGATTCCAACTGCTGATTATTCATATTCCTCTCTTTAGAGAAGGAGATACGCTGAACCTTCATGAGTATTCTGGACGTTGGTGAAACCTTCGCTTTGAGGTTGTCGGCTATTTGCTCCACTAGTTTCAAAGCATCGTCAGGGTGCAGTCTCAGCTCCTCTGCTATCTGGTCTGAATACCCCCCCATAACCGCAAGATAATCAAAACCGAAATCAAGCATAGAATCTATACTCTGAGCATACCAGCTAAGCCCCCCCTTATCCTTCTCCAGAGGAGTCTCGTAATACACATTTCCGGCAAAGACCAGATCAGGATTGATCTTAAGACTCTCTATCTTAAGTGACTGATAGAATTCCATCATTTTACTATTCTTCCATTCACGCCAAGGGATGAAAACTTCAGGACAACCGCCCGGCACTTTGGTCTGCCCCCCCAGTCCGCCCTTACATCCGAAGAGCTTGTCTCCGTTCAGTTTAATACCCGTATCCGCTTCATAAGCCTTAAGTGCATATTCCGACGCACCTTCACGATATCTCAGGATAAAATCATCCTGAAACAGTATACCGTCTATATCGTAAGCCGCCAAATCTCTGAAAAGCTCGCGAACCGTCTCGGCGGCTTCGGGCTGGAAAATTGACATGCCGTATCCGTCTTTCAGTTCAGACTTATGAAATGACTTCTCCATATAATCAGGGGGGGTCTTAAGGAATGATAATGTACGGGTTGCCATCCACGCATATATCTTCATATCATGCTTTCTGGCTGATTCCACTGCTTCCGCAAGGACATCACGCACAACACATGCTGAATCCGTCTGAAAATATACACCTGTCCTGCACTCTGCATTCGTATCAAGGTAGTGGTATCTGTCTACGCTGTTGTGAAATACTCTGATAAATACAGTGTCTATCCCCCCCTGCTCTTTTAGTCCGTCAAAGAGCGTATCGATATTACCGTCATATTTTTTTTATCCAGCACAAAGACCTGAACGCCATTGAGAGCCGGATATTCATTTGCAAAAGAAGACCCCCCCGCCATTATAAGCAGGGTCACTATTATCATTAAAAAAGATTTATACATTTATTTTTTCATTGGATAGGGCTTATACTTTGTTCTTTTGGCAACTTCGGCAGCTTTGGCTTTCGCCTCTTCATAGCTGATGCCATTATATGCACGAAGCCTGTACCAAACACCTTTTGCACCGAGATCAGTCTTCTCCACAAAGATATCAGGGATCATACTTTTCAGCTTACGCTGTTCCGCATCGGCATATTTCTGCGTCTGGAAAGAAGCCATCTGAACAACATAAGGTCCGCTGGTCATCTTCTTTGAAAGTGTTGTAAGTCCTATAGACGGAGCAGGAGCTTTCTTCTCTGCCGGTTTAGTCACCTTTGCAGGGGGGGTCGGCTTAGGCTCTGCCTTTTTTATCACCGGCTTTATATTTACAGGCGGAAGCAGTGCCGGAGTTTTAGTCGCAGGAGGAATCTCTGTCGCCTTAGGGATAGGTGCAGGAGCTTTTTCCATCATCTTCTGCCCTTCTTCAACCATAGCCTGTTTGTCTATATTCCCCCCTTTTCGTCCATCTTATACTCAGTGCTCTCACCCTCTTTAGGATCAGTCATCTTTTCCTTAACAGGTGCCAGCTCGGCAAGGTCTTTATTCTGATTGCCTGAAAAATCGATTTTATCCGCAAAGAAGGCTACCCCCCCTGTGACTATCACAGTGAAAACAATGAAAAATACTATAAAGAGTATAATGGTATTGCCAAAACCTTTGCTGACTTTTGGTTTCCCGTTTTTTTGTAGGTTTACTCTTCTGCTCTACAGGAGCATCTTCTGCTTGTTCGCCTTTTTTCTTTTTTCCAAACACTTTCACATCCTATCTGGTGCACTAACGCCGAGGAGTGCAAGCCCGTTTCTGATAGCGTTACCGACAGCAACTGCCAGTGTCAGCCTCGCAGAAGTAAGCTCTTTGTCCTCTTCATTAAGCATTTTGTTATTAAAGTAATAGCTGTGAAACATCGAAGCCAGCTCCTGTAGGTAATAACCTATACGGTGTGGCTGTCTGTTTCTCGCTGATTGCTCTAATACATTTATATAATCGTAAACTTTCTTGATTATCTCAAGCTCTTCTTTTGAATTTAATTTATCAAGCCCTGAACAAAGCTCAAAAGCTATCCCCCCCTCTTCCTCTGCTTTTCTCAACACAGACTGCACCCTTGCATGTCCGTACTGTATGTAATAAACAGGGTTGTCGGATTCTCTCTTCTTCGCCAGTGATATATCAAAGTCGAACTGTGCTTCGTAATCTCTCATGGAATAAAAATAACGTGAAGCATCGCTCCCAACTTCGTCTATGAGCCAGTCCAGCTCTATAAAAGAACCAGCTCTGGTGGACATGGATACCCTTTCACCTGCGTTAACGAGGTTTACCATCTGGATAAGGGATACGGCAAACTCTCTGTCCTCATACCCTATGGCATCTATAGCCGAACTCAGTCTCTTGACATAGCCATGGTGGTCTGCACCCCCCCACACATCAATTGTGGTCATAAAACCACGGTCGAACTTATTTTTATGGTATGCGATATCGGAAGCAAAGTATGTGTAATCCCCCCCGTTACTCCTCTTCACCACCCTGTCTTTGTCGTCACCGAACTCTGTTGATTTGAACCAGAGAGCACCTTCGCTCTCGTATACAAAACCACGCTCTCTCAAGTATTCCAGACTCGCAGGGACATCGCCGTTATCGTATAAGGATTTTTCGCTAAAGTATGATTCCATATCTACTTTAAAGTTTTTCAAAGTATTAGAGATATTATCGGTGATATCCTTTAAGCCTTTCTGGAAGCAGATATCAGTCCCTTCAGCTTCAGACATTTCGGCTATTTTTTTCGCCATACTCGTCTTTCAGCTCTTTAGCTATATCAATGATATATTCACCATGATAGCCGTCCTCAGGGAAGGTGATGTCTTTTCCAACAAGCTCCATGTATCTTGCGTAAATACTCTTGCCAAGATTATTCATCTGGTTGCCTGCATCGTTCACGTAATATTCTGTATAAACATCAAACCCTGCAGCAGCAAGTATCTTAGCGAGTGAATCACCGTAAGCAGCGTTACGACCATGCCCGACATGCAAAGGACCTGTTGGGTTAGCACTTACGAACTCAACCATAACTTTCCTGTTCTGACCGTAATCAGACTTGAAGAATGAATCATCCGTTGCCGCCTGCTTGACCAGATCGTGATAAAAACCGCTGTCTATAAAAAAGTTGATAAAACCAGGCATAACAGCCTCAGCTTTTTTGATCATCGGGTGTTTAAGATTGGTAGCTATGCGTTCTGCGATGTCCATAGGCTTAGTACGGAAAATCTTTGCGGATTTCATAGCTATATTAGATGCGAAATCACCGTGATCCGAGTTATTCGGCACTTCTATCGTATATTCAGAAACTGAGCCTTCCAGCCCGTCACTTTTAATCATTTCATCAATTGCTTTGTCCAGAAGGGACTGAAGAATTTGCTTCAAAATAAGCCTCCGCATATATTATGGCATGGAATATTATCAGCTTCCACCCGTTTATTCAACTATACGTTTTATAAAAATAATCATCAGGAAAAATAAAGAATGAAGCAAGGCAAAATTTACAGAAAATTATGCCACCATGTTTATAATCAACCCCCCCAGCATCTCGTCAGTCGTACGTATATTAGCATAATTGGCAGTCATAGCACTGCTTGTTGTCAGCATATCCACAATCTCTCTGGCTATATCGACATCGGAGGCCTCAAGGACACCTGTTTTCAGCTCGAACGCATCGTCGGGCTTTTTATTCCCCCCCTGTTTGTCATAAACATCGACCTTTCCTCTGACCTCGCCGCCTATACTGAAAGTACCGTCACCTGAAATCTCAAACTCTGAAATACTCTCATCAGGTCTGACCACATCCTTAAGCAGAAGACGACCTTCGCTGTCGACAATATTCCCTGCCGTATCCTGATAAAAGACACCGTTTCTTGTATAATAATCACTGCCGTTATCATCCAGCTTGAACTCCCCCCCCTGACCGTCAATCACGAAATCGAGTGTTCTACCGGACGCAATAGTATATGAAAGCTGCTCATTCTGCCTGATCGAAGCGACATTCACTCCGCCCTGCTTGAGCTCCGATAACTGTAAACTGTTGCTTTTATAGTAAGGTGTGTTTATATTAGCAACGTTATTTGCAGTAGTTATTAAAGAGTTTTTATATGTGCTGATAGCATCGGCACCTGTATATAAACTTTGTAGCATCCTATATCTCCTGCTATAATATATGAACATTTCTCGGAGGAATTCAATGCAAAATATAACAGATGAGCAACTAATCCAGATATTCAAAGACGCTAAAAAAATCGTCGTCGTTGGAGCATCAAATAAACCTAACAGAGCCAGCAATGCAATTATGAAATTTCTGATGAAAAACGGCTATGACGTAACCCCCCCTGTAAACCCCCCCATAGAAAAAGAAGTTCTGGGTATTCCGACATATGACACCGTCGAAGAACTCCCCCCCTTTGAGCCTGATATCGTAGATGTATTCAGACAGTCGGCATTCGCTCCTGAGATAGTACGTGCGGCTATTGGTAAAAAAAGCCAAACTTATCTGGCTGCAGGAAGGTGTGGAATCTAAGGAATCTGCCCAAATGGCTAATGTTTCCGAAACATCTTACATCGAAAACAAATGCATACTTAAAGAGTATCGCAGGCTAGGTCTGGAGAATAAATAAAGCATATTAATGGCTAGAATACTTTTAATATTAATAATACTTTCAACAGCCTGCCTTGCTCAGGCCGAAGTTCTTAAGCTTGGCAGGTCTGTTAACGACACCACAACTGAACTCGCTCACATGAAAGAGCTTGGTGAATACATCACCACCGCTCTGAAAGGTGACACATACACATCGTATAAGGTTCTAAGTGACGGTATGGCTGATAATAATGAGTTTATCAAGCTAATAAACGATGAGAAAATCGATATCGTTTTTGAAGAGCTATACTCTGCATCACTCTATACAAAAAATACTCAGCTTGAGCCTGTACTGCTGGTGGACAAGAAAGATACGCTTTATCTGAACTCGTATATAGTCGTGCGTAAGGATTCTAAAATAAAGTCTATTTACGATCTTGGCGGGAAAGTTATAGCACTGAAAAACCGAGTATCAACCCCCCCTTATTACTTCCTCCCTATGAAAGAGATCAGAGAGGCAGGTTTTAAAACGGTCAACGTCACGTCAGGCAAAGTCGAACTGCCGAAAACCAGCGTCGGCTACCTCCTCACAAAAAAATAAAGAGACCACCGTAAATGCTGTTTATATCAAAAAGACCGAGGCGGCGGCTGTCTGCTCTTATGAGTGGAGTAAAGACGGAAGGATACCTGAGTTTATAAAAGACAACCTGCGAGTAATCCATAAGACCAGAAGCATCCCGGGCATTTTTGTGCTTATGCGTAAAGATATGCCTGATAGAATCAAAAATAAAATAATCGACCTCTTAATTAACAAAACAAACAACAAACATCTGCTTTCCAATACATTCGAATGCGATGTTGACGGTTACCACAAGATAAACTTCAACTGGCGTGAGCTTTTCGAGTTAATAACGCTCAGATTTTAAGCTTTTTATCGTGATAACATCCTTCTTGACATATGTGAGGTAAAGCGGTATAACCCCCCCGTTTACCACAATTGATATCTCTTGCCGAGGTGGTGGAATTGGTAGACACGCATGATTCAGGTTCATGTGCCAGATAATGGTGTGGGGGGGGTTCAAATCCCCCCCCTCGGCACTCTAAAAGAGCCCTATTACTAATTAGTTAGTGATGGGGGGGCTTTCTTGATTCTGACAGTATTCTGACAGATTGGTGTCCTGAGAAGAAAGAAATGAGCCGATTTTCGGCTGTTGAAACTGTACTGATTTAACGTATTTTGCATATCGGGTGATGAGTGTCCCGACATTCTTGTGTCCCATCCTTTCAGCGATATGTGCGAGGTTATCACCTGCGAGAATGGATAGACTTGCATGAGTATGTCTGCACTGATAGATAATGCGGTAGGCAACCCCCCCCAGCTTCTTTAGCATAGGTTCCCATACTGACCTCATGATGTTGTCTGATGATACCCACGGATCACCGTACTGGTTACAAAAGATGAAGTCAGATTTCATAAAGGTATACTGCTTATGGTTTCTGAGAGCCTTCATAGCCTCATCAGTGAGCGGAACAACTCTTCTTGATGTCTTGGTCTTCGGAGTGTCCAAACGCTTCTCTGTGAAGTGTTCTTTAACATGATAAGAGCAGAACATCTCATCAAAGTTGCGCCACTTCATGGCTAGTACTTCCCCCCCTATTCTCATACCAGTATGGAACAGGATTACGAACATCGCATGATATTTGTGGTTATGTTTTGCAAGATGATCTAGGATTACCGCAACCTCAAGCTGATTAAACGGTTCGATTTCAGGTAACTCAACAGTGAAGTTCTTTACTCTGTCCATGACGTTATGCTCTATATAGCTTTGCTCATATGCATAGTCAAAGATACGCCTCAGCGGAGTGAGTTTGTTATTGATACTCTTCTTGCTCAGCGGCTTGTCTAAAAGCTCGAACTTATAATCATCAACCAGAGCCTTTGCAATATTCTGCATTTCATACTTTGCAAAATACTCTCTAATTGACTTCAGAGAGTTCTTATAGTTCCTAAGTGTTGTTCTTTTAAGCTCTCCAGCCTTGTGCAATCTCTCAACATGCTCTTGCCACTCATCAGCAACTTCTAAAAAGGTTTTAGAAGCTTTTTCAGCAACAGAGTTGAAAAGCCTGCACTTCTTTGAGTTCGGAAACCATTCGGCATATTCAAAGTTACCGTCTAAAATCTGCTGTTCAAGTAGCTTCGCCTGCCGTTCTGCATACCTTCTGCCTTCTTTGCCAGCCTGTACGTTTAGATATTCTCTACATCGCACGTCACGATAGTAGAAATCTAAGAACAGCCTGTTCTTGTCTTTTCGTACTCGCACAGTTTTCGTTTTAACTTGTGCCATTTACACCTCCTTTCATGTGATTATTTTACACTAAAATCACAAGGAGTTGTTCTTTATCTTTGACATGATGGCAGACTTTTTGAACCTAACAGCTGAACGACGGGATTTACCGATCTTGATATAATCACGACCAGCCTTAAATTTACCGTCACATTTCCAATTCATGATAGTTTTTGGGGGGGATACTTTTAAAATAAGGGCTACTTCCTGATAAGTAAGTAGTTCATCATCAAAAGTTAACATAAGCAAATTTGCTCCTTAAACTTATTTAAGTCACATACGTTCTATACCGAAATTCAGTATTCTCTTAACCTTTGATGCTTACTTATACTCTAAAACAATTTCAGAGTCAAGTATTTTATTCTTTATTATCAGTACTATAAAATATGTCTACTGTAAGTAATAATTTCAAAAAAACAAAAAAACATAAACTATCAGATTAAAAATAGAAATTTAGAAATTTGATCTGGGTATTTAAATATGATAGAATAGGACATAAGGAGATAAGGATTATGGCATTATTTGTTAATCTATTTTTTGCAGTTATTATAACAGGTATTTCGATCTTTCTTGCCTATGAATTCTATATGCAACGAAAAGAAGAAAAGACTAGAAAGCATTTAATCAAAACTGATGAAAACAGCATAAACAGCTATCTTAATATCTCATAATATCAGTGTACAACAGATCACTTTTGTGGACGCTTAGAACGCATCTTATTTAGTACCTTTTCAAATGGCTCATCATTCTGCGTAGTGCCTTTTATGTAGAAAGTATTAGTTTCATATTCTCCATTAATCTCACACTTTAAATATAGTGTCGCTTGTTTAAACAAAGAGACATCACATTCTTTCAGCATTATTTCATCAGCACACTTAAATCTGTATTCCCCCCCAGCGAGACAACTTCTGAGTTCTTTGTTTTGTGCTTCTTGTAATTTTTCTTCTTCTGTCTTTTCAGGTTTATTCGCATTTGCGATTTTATGAAAAATGTTATTACTGGATGAACCGTCATTAAAACCTGCAATTGCAGTAAAACACCCCCCCTGAAGAACAATAGTAGAAATAAGAATTAAGAACATATGTTTCATTGAAAACCCCCCCGCAAAAATAATTTCCGATTATAAAAGCAGTTATTCGATATGTCAAAACACATATTTAATTCATCAGGATATACACCTTTTCTTCTACTCTACCGTTCTGCTAAAAATACAAATCAAGAATTACAAAATGACCAAAAGTAACCATGCCCCCCCCAGCACACAAGTTACCCATACACCATACGCAACCAAGAAGTTGCAAAACAGTTAACTAATTACATATATCATTACTGCATAAGTATTTGTAGGTTAACTACACGGTTAACCTTTTTGTAAACTTACCGGCTAAAATCCTAATATATGTAAGTTTTCAGGTTAACTGAATAGTTAACCACATCGGACATGCTAATATTCTTCTTAGTTATATAAAAATCTTAAAGAAGCTGACGCAAAAGGTTACATGATAAATGATATTTTTATAACAGCAAAAGACTTAAAATACAGCCTTAATGACATTCAGTATTTTATCAAGAAAGGCATGTTTTCAAATGAATAAATTAGAATGGTGATTATACTTAAAGAACGCTTTTCATTGAGAACATTTCACATTAATTATTGAATACCTATTAATAGTTCTTCAATAGATATCTCTAAGCCGTTTGCGAGTTTTTCAAGAGTCAATAATGTCGGTGAAGAAGGATTTTGGCTTTCTAATTTCTGGAGATATTTATAATCAATTCCTGACTTTTCAGCCAATTCCTCCTGAGTTAGCCCATGTGCTGCTCTCAGTTCTTTCAACGCTTTAGCAAATCTTAAATTTATACTTTCCATTTACAAATATTGATATAAAGACTAGACTTAAAACACCGCATATATGCGGTGTATAAATAATTTATTATGGAGTTTGTAATGCAACCTAATAAAGCTCTCGTTGTTACTATGGTTTTGGGATTTATTTTAATATCGTGTGGAAACAAGCAATCAGTTCAATATACATCTTATTACGAGCCACCAGTCTTCAAATCAGAAGCTCCTAAATCTAAAGTAAATAACAAGTATAATTTCAGAGAAACAATTGAAAGTATTCAAGTTGAATTCATCGATAAAACAAACAAAGTACCCAAACATATTATTGAATACCTTTCTAGGACTTATGGCATTATTGAAGAGGCTCCAAGATTTGCGATTAAGCCTTATTTTAGAGTCGAAGGTTACCATTTTGTTTTTAAGAACAATGCTCCGAAAGACCTCATGTATTACAACTACCCTGACAAAGTTACTTTTACAATTACCTCAGCAGAAAAAATCATAACTCTTAAAGATGTAAACCCTATTCCAAATATTTTTGATATGAAAGATCAATCGTTATCTTTTCAGTCAATTTATGATAAAGAATCTAATTCCATTCAAAGCATAATCATTACCAATAACTCAAAGACATACGCCCAAGTTGATACTATATCTGGTTACCATTACAAAAACATCAAAACAAACATCATAAAAAAAGCCATTTCGACTAGCCCCCCATACAGCAACATAACTATTGATAAGAAAGATATATATTTTCCAATTGATTTAAATATAAACACAAATCAATTCAAGGAATTTGCTTATCTCCAATACGGATATTCTGTTGAGTACAAGCTTTCAAACAAAACCACCTATGATACACTTCATCACTTGTCAAATTATGCAGTAAAAACTGAATAATTTATGTTCGTCTTGGTGTTCGTTTTCATGTTCGCATAAGAAAACAATATATCCGTAGGATATTATTAATACATCAAAAATATATTAACGTTGCATTTAGAATTTATGTTCGTTATATTGTTCATATGAGACCAACATACATGGAACCCATGACACCTTTGCAGGATGGCAAAACTCCAGAGAAAAGGCGTGAAATTGACAACCTGATTGCTGATCTGCGTGAGAAGTCTGTACTACTCACCAGTAGCTACATCCAAAAGTACTATCACTTATTGGTGATCAAGTACGCCTCATGAACTGCTATTACAGCAACCTCATAGAAGGTCACCCTACCAAACCTAAAGACATTCAGGATGCTTTGAACGGTGACTTCTCAGACAACTCTGAAACCAGAGACTTACAACTTGAAGCGAAGGCACATATACAAGTCCAGCGGCAGATCGATTACGGCACTCACGGATTTGACCACATTATTTCTGCGGGCTTCATCAGATGGATACATGAAGAGTTCTATAAAGAGCTTCCAGAAAGTCTGAAATTTGTTACAGATGATAAAGGGGGGGACAAGTTTGAAGTCGAAGCTGGCCAATTCAGAAGCAGAGATGTAGTTGTAGGCCGTCATGTCGGTGCCCCCCCCATGAAGTCATAGCTGAATTCATAGAGAAATTCTGCAAAACATATGAAATAAGCAAGCTTGGTAAGCACGAACAAATGGCAGTAGCGGCAGCTTCACACCATAGACTATTATGGATTCACCCCCCTTCCTTGATGGCAACGGGCGTGTGGCTCGACTATTCAGCCATGCATACTTGAAAGCTATCGGCATAGGCAGTGATCTTTGGTCTGTGTCCAGAGGACTTGCCAGAGAATCTGACCAATACAAGAACATGTTGGCAAAAGCTGATACTGAAAGATTAGGAGATTTGGACGGCAGAGGAAGTCTTTCACTTTCAGGGCTTCAGGACTTCTGCATATTCTTCCTGAAATGCTGCATAGACCAAGTAGAGTTCATGGGTAAACTGATCAATCAGCAGGGACTACTTGACCGCATAGAAGCTCACATAAGCCTTTTAATCAGCAAAGAAGGCTTACACCCTAAGTCATTCAAACTTGTGACTTACGCTGTCAAAGAAGGCGAGTTCAGACGTGGTGAGGCAGCCGATATCATGGGTATACAAAGCCGTACTGTAGCCAGCCAAGCTTTATCCGAACTTCTCAGGAAGGGATTACTTGTTTCTAAAGACAAGAAAGCACCCGTCAGTCTCGGAATAACCGAAGAAGCAAAAGAATTTTGGTTGCCGGGATTGTTTCAATAATCAGTTATTTATTTCAACCCACTCTTTCCCGCTAAGATATTCGTGTATTTCATTCAATATGCCTATATTTTCGCCTCGAACAAACACATGATAGCTTGGTGCTATATCGGGTAAAAATTGAATAATATCTTTAATAATATTGGTAAAATCTTCAAGAGTATGAATTGTATTTAAAATTATAAAAGCCATCAACGCTCTCACAGAGCCAAGCCCATTTGGTTTAAGATTCGTAACTTCCCAAATATGTAAATCCTTAAAAGGTTCTTTTTCAATTGACAAAGCAAATCCTTCATTTGTCATAAAAATATAATCTATATTATTTCCACCATGAATTATCTTATCTCTAAAATTTTTTAACCAATTAAAAAAAGCTCCCATGCCGACAATAAAATTCAGCTAGTATTGCAGGGAGTGCATATCGTTCTGCTATCTCTGAAGATATAGAAAGCTCATTGCTCTTATAAACCATCCTTGCAAATGACTTTGATAAATTTTTATTGCCTATTTCAGTAGTCAAAAATCTGACATGTGACCAAGTAGAAACAATAATCTCTTGCAGCAGGTCATAAATACTACGAGACACCTTAACTAAATATTCAATCTCTGATGTAACAAACTGATTAGTTATCAAATTTTTCTCTTCAAGCCAAACCTTATGAAAAACATTTAATTTATTTATACACGCCGCTAAATTATATATATCTTCTATAATACCTTTAAAATAATGTGCTGAACTCCGATAAAGTGCTCTCTTCACAATAAGCTCGATAAAATTAATATGCACATCATTTTCGCCGGCTGGCTGCTTTGCAAAATATAAACCTGAAATGAAATTGATTGGCTTGATTTTGACCACACCATCTTTAGAAGGTAGCCACTGTTCCCATTCTCCGTTAGAATGGTAACATGGCTGAAGCATTGTGATTCTTCCATCAAGCATCTCAATGTTGAAATAAGGAATCTTTTGTAAATCTTCTAATTTTAAATTATGTCTCAATACTAACTACTCCCCCCCGATAATCTATGTTACTGTCTTTGATATTAGTCAGGGAGATTCGGTTCTTCTCCATATATTGCCAGGGTACACGTTTTAGCGTCACATGTTCCACATATATTACATGCTGAAAATACAGAACCTCTTTCATGAGAATCTGACTTTCTGTATACAACTCTCCCGCTATCTATTGTGCCTACATACTTGCCATGCTTTCTCCTGATCTTTCAGCAATAAATAAATTCTATGATGTCCTCAAGGACAATAGAATCACCAAAATAATCTGAAAGAGCTGTTCTCAATTTTACCTCTGTCTCTTTATCACCTTTTACATGAAGATATAGCTTATCAATAGCTCTGCTACACCCCCCCACATATGCTATTCTTGAGAATTCTTCATATACTGGTCTATCTTCTTTTTCAGAAATTACAGCAGGTTTGCATAGTAAATCAGCAGGCGTAATCTTCTTTTCCTCTCCTCTTGCAAAAGGTTCAAGATTTACTAAAACTCTATTAAACTCACGACCTTTAGATTGATGTATTGTCATATATCTGGAATTATCAGAAAACAACTCTAAAACAATCTTTTTTGCTACACCATAAGACATTTTATCAATCTTTTCATAAATTGGCTCAAAATAGTCTTCATCACCTTCCTGAGGATATTTTATGTTCTCTAATACTTTAATATTATGTAATATCGAAAATTTATCATTTAAAATATCCACTACGCATTTAATGTTAAATTTAGACAAATCATTTTGAAATACCGTTTCCCATGTGTAAATAACTGATTGTAGTTGTAATAATTTCTCATTTTCAAAGTCGTTGAAAATATCCTTAATATCTAAATATTTCTCAAAAACACGAATGGCACTTGGTATATCTCTATTTTGATAGCTTTCCTCAAGCTCAGCGATATCTAATACAGATTGAATCCAAGCATCCCTTTTTAACTCAATTTCTTCTTTTATGCTTCTATTAAGCCTATATGCATAAACATTGTATATATCATTAATTTGTTTCTTTTGATCATCGCTAACATTATCAACATAATTAAATGCTTCAGCCCATTTGCGACATAATATCCTTGTGTCATCTGGAACCAAATCACTAATTGGACGAGCAAGCCCTAAGCCCTCTTGAATTAATATTGTAATTTTATCTTTTGCTGTAAAATTTTTTTTGACATTTTTGCTCAAACATTTGGTCATTTTGCCTGATAAAATTAATGAAACTGATAATATTCTCTGAGCTTCTCCTATTGCCTTCTATCGCTTTATCTACTATAGGATTTGGTGACTTCAACTTAAAATCTTTAAACTCATGGTAAGTAGCTCCTTGAAAAGAAAATATAGATTGAGCAACATCACCAACGACCATGACTGAAATTTCTTTCTCAGATATAATATTTAATATTCTATTTTGGATTGGATTCGTGTCTTGATACTCATCCATAATAACATACGGAAACTCAGCACGAAGCATGTAAAGGATAATTGGAAATTGCTCTATAAGTTGTAAACCAAAATATAAGATTTCGTCAAAAGTTAACTTCCCAGCAATCCGCCAGATATACTCTTTAATTTTCCAAGCAATCTCTTCTTTTGCTCCCTTAGTAATCAATTTAACTTCATACGTACTATTGTAAGGATATGCATTTATTTCAGATATATCTAAGCCAATTTCGGACATTTTCGAACGGGAAAGATTTTGATATTCCTCACTTCTTGAATCTGGCAACATTTCTTGGATAAAACTATATACATCATCCTTATTATGACCACTAAGAACTGTAAAACCTTCTTGAACTGAAGAAATGCGACTGAGATTATCTATAGGTATATTGAAATTGGTCTCTATTATATGCCTAAGTTGGCTCTGAAATGGGCGAATAATATAATCATTTATAAAGGAATGGATAGTAGAAACAACAACATATTTACTGTATGCTCCTAGCCTGCCATTGATAGTATCTACAGCGGCATTAGTATAAGTGACACATAGTATTTTACGTTTATTATGTGGTTTAATTTTCTTACTCTTTTGAATAGTGTGCTTAATATTCTCAAGAATAAGATGAGTTTTACCTGCTCCAGGTCCAGCAAATACCCTCACATTTAGATCATCATTATATAGACCCAAGTCTTGTGCGGAAGTTATTTTATCCATCTTAAGCCTTCTTTAATATAATTTGGTGTTAAGAGCTTATTGTTAATTTCAGAGTCTAATAAAATACTTAAAGCAAGATCTCCTTTTTTACTTTTTGCATATTCAAGAAATAAATTAGCAAATGCAACCTTTTCAATCTGATGCTTGATATCAAGGTGATCTTCATTATCATAAGCAATAATATAAGGAGAAAGGAACTCCTCAACTTTATTTTTAACAGTTTCATGTTCAATTAAGGAGAAGTTAGCTTTCCAGTGGTCTAAACATAGAATATCAAGAAGACCTGAACTGATTATTTTCTCTGGAACAACTTTTTTAAAAAGTAACTTACATGCTGTATCACCTGTTTTATTATTTTCATCTTTATTGAAGTTATCTAAAAATAATTCATTCTCAAATGTACTTCCGAAATTTTGTTGAGTTACAGCCTTTATTGTTTGAGGATATTGGTCATATTTAATATCTATTATTTTCTTTTCACCTTTAAAGTTTTCGTATTTAGATAATATAAAATCCCCCCCTTTTTCAAAATAATTAAAGTCCAAGTCTCTGACACAAAGTACTTTATTTTGAGTATTAACAAATAAAGGTAGATAGTGATTAAAAGCAATTCCACCAATTTCAACTATAGACACGTGATTATCAATTAAATCTAAACCTTCTTTTGCAGCAAATAAAGGCATTAACAATTTCTCAGCTAAACCCTCAACAAGAATAACCTTTTGCGTAAATAACATATCACTTCTTGTGACATCGAGAAACTTAACGAGATGTTTTTTTTAGAGTCATTTAGTTTTTTTTTGTTCTTCTTCATCTTTTGACAAGAACTTGTCAACTAGATTGTCAGCAATAACATAAAATGGTTTTTTTGTTACGATAATATTGTAAAGAAACAATATCATCAATATTCGATGAAGCTGAAATATTGGGAGAATGTGTTGTAACTATTATCTGGTTTTTGATTTTGTTCTCTTCTTGGCTCTCTAAATTCTGGAGATATTTAAACAATTTATATTGCATCGCAGGATGCAGATGAGCTTCCGGTTCTTCGATTAATAAAATATTATAATCATCTGATATCTTAAATTTGACAATATTATATATTTGAACAAGATTATTATAACCTAAACCATTGTTATTTAAAGGTAACTTGTATTCGCTATCCACATCTTGAAGATATAACTGGAAATGTTCATCGATAGAAGAATCATAATCAAAGCTTGGTTGTATTTTGTTGTTGCCTTGACTAATACCGATAGAATCCTGATCTGTCTGTAAATTACTTTTCATATCATCTACTATAAAAGCTAGGTCTTCACTCAAAACTTGCGAAATATCTCGCCTCACTTTTAAACGCAACCCATCCTTTTCATCAATCTTATCTTTAATAAATCGTTTAGTTTCAGGCATCAAATTTTCAGTCGTTCTATCAGCTTGAATAAAGTCTATTCTAAATATGTTTTCGACATCTGATTTGGAAATAACTTGTTCACTAACAGAATTATAAAACTGCCACTCATAGCTATCCATGAATCCTTCTAATATCTTAATAAAGGTGTTTAACTTATCATCTTCGACTTCATTAATAAGTGACATCTCACTTTTATAATTTGCTACAAACTTACTATTAAGTTCATAAACCAATTTCAATTCACCTTGAATCAAATATATTTCACCATCTTGTTTAACTAAACTCCCATCTGTTTCGTATTTAATAAAATTCTTAAGTTTAATAATAGCACTATCTATAGTGTCAGAGCGAAATGTATGTTCGATCTTGAAGAATATCTCTATTTTTGGCGGTATTTCTTTAAAGCTATCAATATTGTCATTAAGGTTATTATGGTTAAAGTCAGTGACAGACAACTTTTTTTTCTATTACTCAAAAATGTGATTGCTTTAAGTAAGTTAGTTTTCCCAGCATTGTTTGGACCAATAACAACATTAACGCCACTTTTAAATACAATAGAAGTATCAGCAAAGTTACGATAATTTACTATTCTAACGCTTGATAGATACATAGGTCACCTTCCGAACATGGTTATCTAAAGTTAATAATAGTCACATTACGCAACAATAAACAATACTTTTACTCAAAATCCATTCTGACAGAATTCTGACAGATTGATGGAATTAGCGGGAATATGCGGGAAATAGCATATCGAGTAAAGTGTTTGTAGTTATTCACTTTTACTCCTGTTATTTCCCGCTGTTTCCTATACGTTTTTCAGTTCAAATCCCCCCCCTCTCGGCACTTTAGATAAGCCCGGCTTTTGCTGGGCTTTTTTTTATACATATGAAACAAAAAAGTCCACAAATATCAAGTTCGCACTCGATATAAAAAAGCCGGAAAAAATCCGGCTTTGTAAATTTGAGAAGATAATTACTCTTCGATAGTTTGTATCTTTATGACATGAGCACCGTCTGCATCTTCCGATATCACTCCTGTAACTGTAACTTCTTTACCGTTCATTGTTCTGAGCTGTTTTGAAAAGTCACCTTTCTTAACAACTATTTTACCCAAACTGGTGTCAAGTGTGATCATATTCTTATCCACAAGTACGACACCTTTTACAGTATCTGCATCTTTAGCATAGCCCACAACTATTACAGCAAATAACATCATTGATACAATTGCGATAGAAAGCAATTTCTTAGAAATATGTACGATCATTGGATACCTCCGTATGGTTCAATATTACTAATCAAAAACTATGCCAGATAAAACCAAAGTTTAAACAACTAATAACAAAGGAGTTAATCATACAGTTCACTATATTTAACAAGAAAAACCGCTTCTTAACAGGAAACTACACTTCCGAAACTGCAATTTTGTAGGTATTCATTGCAATTAAAATGACGCTCACTTCAAAAAAAATATTTTCTCACAAATAAAATATACAATTCTTCGTTAGTTCATAGTAATATATAGTATTAAGAATTGAGGAGGAACATTTGAACTGGTCAGCATTAAATACTGTAGTCTCAAAAGGTAAGATAATCGAAAGCTCAGAAGTTCTTGATCTCTCCCCCCCTGTAGATACTGGCAGTTACAGATGGCTGCTCATCAACTGGAACGATGAAAATGTCAAAAATTGGTTAATAAATGAATCAGGGATAGATGAACTAATCTCCGAACAGCTGTTTGCAAATGAGACAAGACCCAGAACCAACGTCTATTCCGATGGGTTTCTGATCAACTTCAGAGGTGTAAACCTCAATGATGACGAAGATCCGGAAGATATGCTGTCAGTCAGAATGTTTGTTACAAACGACACTGTCATCACAGTTATCGTGAGAGGTGTTCAGGCTATAAACGACATGAAAGCAGCACTTACCAAAGGAAAAGGTCCTGACAACACTCAGGAGTTTATCTGCATGCTTCTGGAATTCCTCACTGATAAAGCAGAGCCGATTATTAATAAACTGGGCGAAGACGCAATAGACATTGAAGACGAGATCATCAACAGAGACGACATAATAAACAGGGATGTCATAGTAGAGATAAGAAAAACTGCTGTGAGCCTGCTGAGATATTTTGTTCCTCAAAAAGATGCCGTTGCAAAACTGATTGCATCAAAAAATAATTTCTTTACTACAGATGACAAAGAGTATCTTGAGGTGAGCCTAAACAGGCTGAAACGCTTTCTGGAAGAGCTGGAACTTATTAAAGAGAAGTGCCACCTGCTCAACGACGAAATACGAATTCAGACATCTGAAAGACTGAGTAAAAATATGTATCTTTTATCTGTAATTACGGCTATATTTCTTCCTCTCGGCTTCTTAACGGGCTTATTTGGTATTAATTTAGGAGGTATGCCCGGTGCTGAATACAAGTGGGGGGGATTCTGGATATTTTTTTTCACTCATAGCGGTATTACTAATATTTCAGATCACACTGCTGAGAAAGAATAAATGGTTTTAAAGGCTGGTGTTATAAATGGTTTTTAATGACGACAACATAACTAGATTAATCATTTCGGCAGTGACTTTAATAGTTCTGCTATTTTTCCGTCATCTTTCTCTGAGTCTGGTGAGAAAAAAAGCAATATGCCAGCAATGATATAAAGATGAGAACCGTTGTTTTCACCAGAAGAGTCTTTTTTCTGCTCATTGTTTTTTCTTTATCATTCATATGGCTCACTCAGTTGCGAAATCTTGCCTTTTCTATTACGGCGATTTCCGTGGCTATTGTTATCGCCACAAAAGAGATACTCCTCAGTATCTTCGGTGGACTGGTCAAAAGCTATTCTCAATCTTTCAAGGTGGGAGACCGTATCGACATAGACGGGTTCAGAGGGGGGGATGTGGTTAATATCGATCTATTTAACACTTCACTGCTTGAGATAGGCCCCCCCGGCAACAAATCGCATCAATACACAGGCAGATCAATCAGTCTTCCCAACAGTCTATTCCTAGCCAAGCCGGTTATTAATGAAACATATACGGAAGATTATATCTTACATATCTTCTCCATCCCCCCCATTAATGCAAAATCTGATTGGGAAAGAGCCGAAACGATAATCTTAGAAGCAGCAGAGGAGACAGTGCGAGAGTATCTGGACGAGGCAAAGCAGCATATGGAAAAGCTTGGTAATAAAAGCGGATTCGAAACGCCCAATGTTGAGCCGCGTATTACCATCTCCATAACTGATCCTGAAGTGATAAATCTTTTAATTCGAGTTCCTGTACCCTCCAGAAGGAAAGGGAAAGTGGAACAAGCCATAATCAGACAGTTTCTGAAAAATTGGAAAACGCATAAAGAGGAAGACCATGGCGGTAAAGAAAGCAAAATTGATGAAAATAATAGGTCTGAGTGATAAATTAGATTTTCCCGAACTAGGGTTGTCAGACCTGGCGGTAAAGATTGATACTGGGGGGGCATACACATCATCGATTCACTGTCATCATATTGAAGCGTTTGAAGAAAATGATATACAGAAAGTTTCTTTCTGCCTGCTGGATCCTGATCACGAAGATTATTGCAGGCAAAAATTCGTAGAAAAAGTCCATAAGATCAGAAACGTCAAAAGCTCAAACGGACTGGCTGAAAAAAAAGATATTCGATCAAAACAAAGGTAAAGATGTATAAAAAAACTGTATACTATAGAACTGACACTTACAGACAGAAAAGGGATGAAATACCCTGTATTGATTGGCAGGAAAATGCTCAGCAATAAATTTCTGGTTGATGTATCCAAAAAAAACTTATCATTTGATGCTAAAAAGGAAAAATTATGAAAATTGCAGTTTTATCAAGAAGAGAGTCGTATTATTCGACTCAAAGGCTTCTGGAAGCAGGGCAAGCCCGTGGGCACGAGATGGAAATGATAGACTATATCAAATCCCACATGATCATAGGTAACGGTGAAACAGATGTTTTCGTAGGCAAGGCACAGAAGAACCTTATAGACGCTGTTATTCCAAGAATAGGAGCTTCTAAGACGTTTTACGGGGGGGCTGCCGTTGTTCGCCAATTTGAGATGAGCGGTGTGTATTCTATCAATCCATCCCTCGCCATCGTAAGGGCAAGAGATAAGCTGAGGAGTCTACAGATTCTATCCAAGCACAAAGTCAGAATTCCTAAAACAGCTTTCGCATGTACTCCCGAAAGTGTAAATTCGATTATCTCCAGTGTGGGAGGACCTCCTGTGATCATCAAGCTCCTTGAAGGAACTCAAGGTATAGGAGTTGTTCTTGCCGAAACACAAAAGGCTGCCAAGTCTGTTGTTGAAGCATTTTACGGGATGAAAACCAACATACTCCTTCAGGAGTTTATCAAAGAAGCAAAATCATGCGACATTAGAACTATTGTCGTCGGCGGAAAAGTTATCGCTTCCATGATGCGTCGTGGAGATGAGTCTGATTTCAGATCCAACCTGCACAGGGGGGGCGGAATCGGCGAAGTAATAAAACTAAGCCGTGAGGAACGCATAACCGCTATTGCAGCGGCGAAGGCGATGAATCTCCCTTTTTGCGGTGTGGATATGCTCAGGTCTGATTCAGGCCCTATGGTACTGGAAGTTAACTCTTCACCTGGCTTGGAAGGGATTGAAAAAAAACAACAGGTATAGATGTTGCGTCAAAGGTCATCGAATTCATCGAAACTGATGTAACTAAAAATAAAAAAGATCAAGTCGGAGCATAAACTTATATGAAAAACACTCCAATAGAGTTTAACGGAGAGCAGATTCTCCCAGGTACTTTTAATACGTTCAAGCTGAAAGTGTCTAAGCTGTATACCCATACCGATGTGAATATTCCAATACACATCATCCACGGTAAGATGGCCGGACCTGCGGTTTTCGTCACTGCTGCTATCCACGGAGATGAGATAAACGGTACAGAGATCATACGCAGACTTATGTCACATAAAGCTCTGCAAAAATTGCGGGGGGGTACACTTTACGCCGTACCTGTAGTCAATGTTTTCGGTTTTTTTATCACGATCCAGATATATGCCTGACCGCAGAGACCTGAACAGAAGCTTTCCTGGAGACAAAAAAGGCTCACTCGCAGCCAGAATAGCTAATATACTCTCAGAGAATATAATAGATAAATGTGATCTCGGGATCGACCTGCATACAGGGTCTAATCACAGAACTAACCTACCTCATATCAGAGCCTGTTGTGACAACCCTGAGACAAAAGAAATAGCGAAATCTTTCGGTGCACCGATTGTCGTCAACACGGACACGAGAGACGGCTCACTCAGGCGTATGCCGCATCGAATGAGACTCCCATGCTGTTATATGAGGCAGGAGAAGCCCTTAGATTTGATGAAGCGTCTATACAGCTGGGAGTAAAAGGTGTTTTATCCGTGCTCAGGCATATAGGTATGCTGCCTAAGATAAGCACTAAAAGACCACCACGTAAAACCACTCTGTTTATAGAAAAAACTATATGGGTAAGGTCGACATCCAGTGGAACTATCTCCAGAAAGGTTGATGTTGGAGCTACAGTCTCAAAAGGTGAAACTCTGGCAATAGTAGTAGACCCTTTTTCAGATTTCCAGCAGTTTATCCTCTCCCCCCCTGTGGACGGAGTTGTTATAGGCTGTTCTAACCTGCCTCTCATACATGAGGGTGAGGCGTTGTTTCATATTGCCGTCACAGAGAATGCCGACAGCGTTGCTTCAATCATAGAGGAAACTTTGAACGTAGAGGATTTTCAATTACCGAACTCTTAGTCACTTCATAGTGGATTGAATCAAAAGCCCTGATAACTGATTATTCAGTCACGGGGGGGCTTTTTCTGTTTATTAAGCCAAACAACCCTAAAGCATTTCCAGCACATCAGAGAAGACGGCTGTTACACCCATACCAAACATACGGTTCATTTCATCATGGGTATTTACGGTATATGCGTTCACTGCTATGCCAACACTGCGGAGCTTTGTTACAACCTCTCTGTCGAGCATGCCCGACTCTGCATGATATGCATTCGCATTCAGGTTCAAAACATATTCCATCAGATCATCTGGGTGATTTTTTTCGACCAATACCGCTGTGGATATCTCCGGTGCTAATATATGATACTGCTTCAGATAATCATGATTAAACGAGGAGACCAGAACTGATTCCTGACACTGCAAATCATAAATGATTCTGACCACACTCTCAGAAGCCCTACTGTCAAACTTAGTGCCTGACATATCCTTTATCTCGATATTAACAGGCATCTTGGCTCTCTTGAAAAAGATCAACGCTTCCTGCAGTGTCGGTATCCTTTCCACGGGCAAACCATAAAGGAAATCCGCAGAGACCAGCCCTGCTTTGATACTGCCGAAAGAATCGGATTTGATAAACCATGAGCTCATATCCAATGTCTTCAACCGGCTCAAAGTATAATCCGTCACTTCATAAGGCGATTTGAAAGTATCTATCTCTGCTGCGTCAGACGTCCTTGTGAGTGTGGAATCGTGGATAATGACAGCTTCACCGTCCTTGCTGAACCCCCCCACATCAAGCTCCACAAAGTCATTCCGCCCAACAGCCGCTTTGAACGCTGCCATAGTGTTTTCTGCCCTGAATGCACTGACACCCCCCCTGTGAGCAGCAACAAGATTTGATTTGCTGAAACAATTCTGAAAAAAACATCTACTCCGCCTTTCTGGTGACAAATAGATTAACTACTGCCAGCAGAGAAGTAAATAAAATAAGCAGAAAAGAGATAGCATTAATGATAGGCGAACTCCCGTCCCTGACCTGCAGATAAAGGTTGATAGGCAAGGTAGTATCCGACCCGATGAGGAAAAGAGTCGTGTTGAAGTTCTCAAAACTCATCAAAAATGCAACCGCACCTGAACCTATCAGAGCAGGACGTAAAAAAGGCAGGGTGATCAAACGAATCACATCAAAACGGCTAGCTCCGAGATTAAGAGCCGCCTCTTCCAGTGATTTATCAAATTTCCGAAGTCTGGCAGAGACCACCAGAAGCACAAATGTCGTAATAAATGAGAACTGACCTATCACCACCAGCCAGAAGCTTGGACGCAGGAACTCAACATCCAGACCAAATCTTTCTTCAAAAAAATATACCTATACTGTTTGTCATCAGCAGCAGAGATATCCCCCCCAGAATAACCCCCCCCGGAATAACGAGAGGGGGGGTGAGTGCCAGAAAATATAACGCCTGCTTAAAACGAAACTGCTCTTGCTCGAACAGGAACGCTCCCATTGTCCCCCCCACGATCAATGAAGAAACAGACACGAAAAAAAGCTGTCTGAAAGCTTATCCAGATGCTTCTGAGCATCTCTGTATCATTGAATAAACCTATCCTCGGTGCAGTGTCTGAAAAAAAACCAGTCCAGTGAAAACCCATACCATGGAAGAGCAGGAAAATCTGAATCGTTAAAAGCTAAAACACAAGTGACAAATAGAGGGGGGGCAAAAAGAAATATATAAAACGCAACAACGTAGATTATAAAGCCTATATTATAGCTTCCTGATCTTGGGAGTGATCTTATCATGTCAGAGCCTTCGCCAGACTTTGTCTCGTTAGCTTGAGACCCAGCCATACTATCAGAGAGGACAACAGCAGTAAAAGGAAGCCGAATGCCGCTCCGAGATTCCAGTTGAAGCTGGCAATAAATTGATTATATATCTGCTCGGTGAACCATAGAGAGTTTTTACCGCCCATCAGGTTCGGGGGGGTCAGGTAATTACCTAGTGTCAGCATAAAGACCACTATTGAACCTGATACAATCCCCCCCGGAGCAGTGTAAGGTATGACGATTTTAAAGAAGATCACGAATTTCGATGCACCCAGATCATGTGCGGCTTCTATATAGCTGTCGTCCATGCCGTCCAGAGACGAGATCAACGGCACAGCCATGAAAAGCATAGATGTATACACCAGCCCCCCCATAATCATACTGACATCATTGTAAAGCATCTCTACAGGCATATCCAGCAAGCCGAAATTTACCAGAAAGAAATTGATAATACCACTTTCTCTCAGCAGAATCATCCAGCCGTAAACCCTCACAAGCTCACTGACCCAGAAAGGGATCAGCAGAAGAATCATCAAAAAGCCCTTATATTTTACAGACGTTATCTTAGTGATATAAAATGCGATCGGGAACGTCACGGCAAATGTCAGAAAAGTTACCAGTATGGAATATATCGCCACTCGAACAAAAGTCAGCCAGTACACCTGCTCTTTGAAAAACTCCGTGTAATTCGCAAGCGACCAGACCATATCACCCATGTCGTTCTCTGCCTTCAGAGACATAATAAAAAGCTCTATATTAGGAAGGACTATCAGCAAAAACAGCCACAAGAATATCGGAGTAAAAAAATATGACAAAACCAAGCTTTATACCCTTACCCATAGCACCTGCAATCCTTCACATCTACACCTGCCTGAAGGACATCGCCCGGCTTGATGTGTGCAAAATGTCTGTTCTGAGGCAATGCAACCATTATTTCATGAGTTGTTCCGCTTATCACTGCCAGGACCTTGGTATTAGAACCATCGAACAGGACGGTCTTAATACTAAGTTCGAAAAAATTCATATTATCAATAGACTTATCCACCATGAGCACGACAGCCTCAGGTCTTATAAAGAGTGTCCCTTCACTGCCTATACCTGAGTCCAGACAGCTGACTTTAAACTTCACCCCCCCTTCAGAGGTGACGGCTTCTGATTTATCCCCCCCGTTTAAAAACTTGACCTCAAACCTGTTCGCCTCTCCCACAAATCCTGCCACAAAGCTTGTTTTCGGATTTGCATATAAATTCTGAGGAGTATCAATCTGTTCAAACTTCCCCCCCTTGTTCATAACTGCAACCGTATCACTCATTACCAATGCTTCCGACTGATCGTGAGTAATATAAATGAAAGTAGTCCCGACCTCATGCTGTAGCTTTTTAAGTTCGATCTTCATCTGCTCACGCAGCTTCAGGTCTAAAGCCCCCCCCAAAGGCTCGTCTAACAGCAGAATAGAAGGATCAAGCACCAATGACCTTGCAATTGCCACCCTCTGTTTCTGCCCCCCCCTGAAAGCTGGGATATATCCTTCGATTCGAATCCGTCAAGCTGCACCTTCTCCAGAATCGACGAAACCCTGTAACCTATCTCTTTTTTAGAGATATTTAGACGTTTTAGACCGAAGGCGACATTCTCACCTACGTTCATCATCGGAAAGAGTGCGAGGTTCTGGAAGACAAGATTCACAGGTCTCTTGTTAGGCGGAATACCTGACATATCCTTTCCGCTTATCCTGATTTCACCTGCCGTGGGCTTTATGAAACCTGCAATCATCCGCAGCAGTGTCGTTTTGCCGCAGCCTGATGGTCCTAGAATGGAGAAAAAATCCCCCCCTTCCGCAACGGAAAAATCGATATCATCAACCGCTCTGAAATCACCGAAATGCTTATTGACTTTAGCTATTTCTAAACTGTTATACATTATAGCCAGACCTTATAAAATAAAATAAGAGGTGGACAATCGATATTGCCCACCTTTAAATGAACAAATCTATTTAGCGGCTTTAACTCTGTCGAGTATTTTGCCTTCGATTTTTTTCCAGTGCGGCAGGCACAGGAGGATACCATTTTATGTTGTCGATATCAGCGTTTGAGAAAGAACGGGCAAAATTGTCCTTCTTCTCTTTGTCCATAAACATAGCCGCATCGATAGAAGCAGTACCGTATCCGCTGGCATTTGTAAAGTATGCCGCATTCTCAGGGGGGGCAAGCATGAAGTTAATCCACTTATAAGCACCTTCAACGTTCTTCGCCTTTGAAGGGATAGCAAATGTATCAATCCAGCCCAAAGCACCGCTTGCAGGAGCTACGAAATCTATATCAGGGTTCTCTTTGTGGAGTTTCCAGCCTCCGCCGTCCCATCCCATAGCAACAACGACTTCACCGCTTCTCAGCATACCGAGAAGAGCATCACCGTTGGCCCAGTAGTTTTTAACCAGCGGTTTAGCCTGAACCATATCTTTTTCAACAAACTCCATCAGCTTCATATATTCTGCCGTATTGCCGTATTTAGCAAAAGGATTGTCCCCCCCTCTGGCAAATGCAAGAGCTATAAGAGTAGGTCTCTTAAGTCTGTAAGATATCTTACCGGCATACGCAGGATTCAGCAGATCACTATAATCTTTTGCATAAGGGGGGGCAAGTTTCTTATTCACGATAAGACCTGATGTTCCGTAACAGAAAGGGACAGCATAAGATTTGTCGCTGACTTTCGTATTATCCTTAACTGCATTCAGCATGGATGTGATGATTGCATCGGATTTGATTTTGGAATAATCGATCTCTTTGTATAAATTGTACTTTTCCTGTACAGAGCTGATTCTGTCCTGTGACGGCTGTGCTAAGTCGAAGCCTGCACCTCTTGTCGCTCTCAGTTTCGTGATCATCTCTTCGTTGTTGGAATATGTCAGTTCAACCTTTATACCTGTTTCTTTTTCAAACTTCTCCACCAGTAACTTCGGGGGGGCATAGCCTTCCCATGTCAGAATTTTCAGTGTTTCCTGAGCAAAAAGGTTTACCGATGTGACAGAAAGCATAAACGCAGATAATACCAATAGCTTAAAAATTCTCATCCTTCCTCCTTTGTTGTGAGTCCTTGATTATGATTATCTCGCAGAGATGTCTGCCAAAACATAAACAGGTCAACTCAATCAAATAATTAATTCATTAAAAGGATACAGGTCGGATGAAAAATATATGACATACATCCATCAAAAAGATGTAATATCACAATATATCAATATGTTCATAACTATGGATAATTCTGAATTTGAGAAGTAATTAATCGGTTTGAAAACCTAAAGCTGTCTGCCTGTTTCCAGCAGCTCTATCATTTCCGCCTCTGGCATAGGTTTGGCAAAATAAAAGCCTGAATAAAATCGCATTTAATCTGTTTCAGGTACTCTATCTGGGATAAGTTCTCGACACCCTCTGCTATCACAAGCATATTGAAGTTCTTGGCAAGTGAAACGATTGCGTCGACTATGTGCTGCTGGTCTGTGCTCTTAAAAACATCCTTTGTGAATGTTCTGTCTATCTTCAAAATGCTCACAGGGAACTCCTGCAGATACATAAGCGAAGAATAGCCTGTCCCGAAATCATCAAGAGACATCCGAACACCAAAATTTTTAATGGTCCGCATAGTCTTTATAGCCGCCTTGATATCTTTCACTACAGTGTTCTCTGTTATCTCAAGGATAAGCTTATGGGGGGGAGTGATATTGACACTGTCCAGTATGCTTTTCACTTTGTTTGGAAATCCGTGATTCTGAAACTGCCTGCTGCTGACATTCACCGAATAGCTAAGGTGACCGTACCCCCCCTTCTCTGCCATGCGTTCCATTGTCTGACACGTCTCTCTGAGGACAAACTCGCCTAAGTCATGTATAAGGAGCGACTGCTCCGCCACATCTATGAAATCACCCGGGAGAGTCATAGATCCGTCCTCTCTACGCCACCTGATGAGAGCCTCAAAGCCTTTGACGCAACCGTCGGACAGACTGACTATAGGCTGATAATATACCAGAAATTCGTTGTTCCTAAGCCCTCTTCGTATATCCGCCTCTATACCTGTTTTATCGATGCTCACCACATCCATTTTAGAATTATATTTAGCGTAGTGCCCTTTCCCCCCCTGCTGTTTTGCGTAATACATAGCCGTGTCTGCGGAACGTAGAAGAGCAGTGACATTGTCCCCCCCGTCTTTAGGGAAAAATGCCATCCCCCCCATGCTCGCTCCGGGCATAAGCCTGTACCCGTTTATCACTATAGTCTCGGATAATGAATCAAATATCCTCTTCGCAACGTTTTCTGCACTGGCTTCGCTATCGACATCAGGCAGGAGTATCACGAACTCATCACCGCCTATTCTTGCGACTGTATCCTCATCTCTGCACGAATCTTTTATAATGGAGGCTATCTCCTGCAGGAACACATCCCCCCCCACATGATGACCTGCCGTATCATTCACGTATTTAAAGTTATCTAAATCTACAAATATTATAGCCAGTTTTTTCTTATGTCTGACGCTGTATGCCAGTGCAACCTCTATCCTGTCACCCAGAAGTTCCCTATTGGGCAGGCCTGTGAGCGGATCGTGGTAAGCTTGAAATTTCAATTGTTCCTCACTCCGTTTCTGCTCGGTGATATCATGCCCCCCCACGTGCACATAGTGAGTTATCTCCCCCCCCTGTTCATCTTTGATTGTGGTAACCGAAAGCCACTCAGGATATATTTCTCCGTTCGCCTTTTTGCTCCATATCTCCCCCCCTGACCAGCGTCCTTTTCTGAAAAGTTCCCTCTGGATGCCGAAATAGAAAGAGCTGGAGTGCTTGTCCGATCTCAGCATCTTTGGGGGGGTTCTGCCGATGATGTCCTGAGCTCTGAACCCTGTTATCTCTGTAAAAGCCTGATTAACCTTATTCACTACACCTTTTTTTATTGGTGATTATAATGCTCTCCACAGCGGTATCAAAAACTATCCCCCCCATCAGTTCGAGCTGTTTTTCATACTCCTTACGGTATGTCACGTCTCTGAAAATACCCTCTATCGAAACAGGGTTTTTATTACTGTCCCATAATACTTTTGTGTTCATCTCAACGACAACAGGCGAATTATCTTTCCTTCTCAACCTGATCTCATAATTTTTGACTTCGCCCTCTTCTGCGAGTTTTTTAAGGAATCTACGCCTCTCTTCGATATCGTAAAACATCCTCTGCCCGAGTCCGAATCTCTTCATCTCATCTTCGTCCTCATAACCAAGCAGCCTCACACCTGACGGGCTTATCAGTGTCAGATTACCACGTATATCAGTGCTGTACTGAACATCTAAAATATTCTCAAAAAGAGACCTGAACTTCTTTTCACCCTTTATGGCTGTCTCTTCGGATATCCTTTTTCGGACAACGTAAAAAAACATGTAGATAAACACCACCATAATGATACCGCTCAGGATCACCATAAAGTATGTATTAAGACTGAAATTTGATATATTCGACAGGGCTTTCCTGCTGAGAGACACTTTATAAAACGAGTTGATGGAATCTATTTCCCATTTGATATGACATCTGGTGCAATATTCGACTGTCACAACAGGGAAATAGTATGTGGTATTGTCAACATCTTCAATATTCTTCTTATCTGTTAGACCTATAACGTGACTGTCTTTCGTTCCTGTCTTAGTCTTTACAGAAGAATACTTAATATTGCCGTCGGGAGTGATAAGAGAAAACTCGTTAACATACTCATACTCGCCGATCTCATTGAGTATATTATTAAATATCTTCATATTCCCTTTTTTAAGAGAGTCATATGTGCTGCTGAAGACCATATCCTTCAGATAGCCCATATATCCCCCCCTCAGAGAATCTTCAATAAACAATAATTTATTTCTTTCAATAGACACATTGACCCATACAAGCAAAGTCACTACAACAATAACAACTAACATCAGCAGTACATTATTATCGACATACTGTCTAAAAGATTTCGGTTTTGTGTCTAGCAATTAAAAATACCTATGTACATTTTTGTACCTACCAAAAGTGGTTATTTAAAAGCACCTCACATAGCATACAAACACTGTTTTAACATATCAACTAAATATTACATCTTTTTCACAAAAAAATATATCTCAGATAGAAAACTCATGTTGTTAATTAAACATAGTTAATCTATCATTTCGATGTGTATTACTCTCTGGAGGAGACTTATGCGTAAAACAAAGATAGTAGCGACCCTTGGTCCTTCATCGTTCGATAGATCTACAATATCAGACATGATAGATGCCGGCATGAATATCGTCAGATTAAATTTTTCTCACGGTTCACATGAAAAACACGGCGAAATAATAGACATGGTCAGAGAATTAGCAGAAGAAAAAGGGGGGGTATGCATCAGCATCCTTCAGGATCTGTGCGGTCCTAAAATACGTCTCGGCGACCTGCCTGAAGAAGGGATTAAACTTCTCCCGGGTGACACTTGCGAGCTTGCTTCCGAGCAGTATGCCACAGGAAATGTCATACCCGTTCAATACGACGGGCTCGAAAAAGATCTGGCTGTGGGTGACAGGATTCTCCTCGCAGACGGAGCAATGGATCTTATGGTGGAAGATTTCAATGGACACAATGTCACTTGCAGAGTGCTGAACGGCGGCATCGCTTTTTCCAAAAAAGGGGGGGTAAACATGCCTACCACTAACCTGTCCATCGTCGCCTTCACCGAAAAGGATAGAAAAGACCTTCAGTTCGGTTTGAAAAAAGGTGTAGACATAGTCGCCCTATCATTCGTAAGAAGTGCTGCCGACCTTGTAAAGATAAGGGATATGATAGCAAGGGACGACAACAGACCTCTGCTCATTGCAAAGATCGAAAAACCTCAGGCGGTTAAGAATATAGACGAGATTCTGGAAATGGTAGACGGTGTTATGGTTGCCCGTGGCGATCTCGGTGTTGAAATGTCGCTTTATGAAGTGCCTGTAATCCAGAAACAGATCATCCACAAAGCCCGCAAAGAAGGCAAGTCTATCATTACAGCCACACAGATGCTTAAAAGTATGGTCACAAACTACCGCCCCCCCACAAGAGCGGAGTGTACAGATGTCGCAAATGCTATCTTTGACGGTACATGCGGAATAATGCTCTCCGAAGAGACAGCATCCGGGGGGGAATATCCAGTTGAGGCTGTTTCAGTTATGGACAGGATTGCTCGTGCCACAGAAAAAAAATGTGGAATACAGACTTGACCTGAGCAGTGACGAGCACATATCAGACAAGAGTGTCGCATGGGCCGTGGGCAGGTCAGCTAGCTGGCTTGCGAAGGATTTAGACGCTAAAGCAATAGTGGCATATACAAATTCAGGTTTTACAGCCAGAGCTGTAGCCAGATTCAGACCCGACACCCCCCCTATCCTCGGAGTCACTCCGAATGTATGCACCTACCGAAAGATGAATATATCATGGGGGGGGTCGCACCTATTTTATGTGATGATTTTGAGGATGCCGAAGAGATGTTCTCCAGTGCGGCAGAAATGGCTGTTGCACAAGGATACGCCAAAAAAAGGGGGGGACAAAATTATCATCACATCGGGGGGGATACCTCTTGGTGAACAAGGCTCAACCAACCTGATCAGAGTATACGAAATATAAATTTCTAGTGGATTTTATCTGCAGGATGGATAAAATCCTAAATACTCAATAAAATAAGAGGTATCAGATGAAGAAATTTCTAATCATTATAATTACACTCATGCTCATCTCAAGTGTCGCATATGCAAAGGATACTTTCGTTGTCCTTAAGACCAACCAAGGGAAGATAACGATCAAGATGCTCCCGTTGATTGCTCCCAAAGCTGTCGAGAACTTCACGACACATGTGAAAAACGGCTACTATAACGGGATAGCATTCCATAGAACCATAAAGAATTTTATGATTCAAGGCGGCGACCCGACAGAGACAGGTCGAGGCGGCGAATCAATATGGGGGGGTAAAGACTTCGAGGATGAATTCAGCCAGAACTACACTTTCGATAAACCGGGGGGGATACTCGCCATGGCAAACTCCGGTCCGAATACGAACGGAAGCCAGTTCTTCATTACTACTGCGAAAACCCCCCCTCACCTGAATTTCAAACATACGATATTCGGATATGTCGTTGACGGATACGATGTTGCTGAACGCATATCAAAAGTAAAAACAGATAGACAAGACAGACCTTTTGATGACCAGAGAATCATCAAAGCATACATAAAAAAATAAATTATTGGAGTACCTTAAATGGCTAAAGCTAAGAGACAATTCGTAACACTTAAAACAACTCAAGGCAGATCATTGTTGAACTTTTCCCTGAGATAGCACCTAAAACAGTAGAAAACTTTACTACTCACGTGGCAAACGGATACTATAACGGCATCATCTTTCACAGAATTATTGAAGGATTCATGATACAGGGCGGCGATCCGACAGGTTCAGGTCGTGGCGGCGAATCAATATGGGGGGGACGCCCTTTCGAAGATGAATTTCACGAGGATTTTGAGTTCGATGTTCCCGGTCTTCTCGCTATGGCAAATGCAGGCCCAGGCACAAACGGAAGCCAGTTTTTCATCACAACAGTACCTACGCCGTGGCTCAATAACAGACATACAATCTTCGGTAAGGTTGTAGACGGCATGGATATCGTAACCAAGCTGGAGAAGGTTGAGACAGGCTATGGTGATCAGCCTGTGGAGAAACAGGAAATTATTCAGGCTCTCATCCGCAAAACACCGCCGAGAAAAAAGAAATAAATATACCTTACAAATCCCCCCCAATCTTGACAACAGGGTTGGGGGGGATTTACTGTTTTTAAGCGTTTTTTTTATATAGTGAGAACCTTGCTGCAAAAGCTCTGCACTCATCCTCTGATATCTCGTCCCTAAGTTTCGGCGTTCAATCTTCTGCTCTTCGGTAAAATTTCTGGCTGTGTAATACTTTTCCAGCCTACACTTATCCTCATCGTTTAAAGACTGAAAATCCATCCTGCCGTGCAGCATCTCTTTGACCGCAGGGTTCAGATAATCGTACCTGTCGAGCATCATCGTCAGCCTCATGGCAACACCGAACAATAAGACCTTTCTTGAGAGTAAAGCAGACTCATTCTTCTTTATGAAATCCTCCATCTCAGGGAGAAACTTGTTTGCGTATATACCTGAACCAAGCAGAATGATTTCATGATTATCCGACAACCTTATCTCATCATTCACGTTCAACAAATCCGCACCCTCGGTAAGATGTGAGGCGATTAATTCACTCACCTGCTTTGCCGCACCGTATCTGCTGGCGTAAACTATAGCAATATTTGACATTTGACCTCTTTCAGATATTTATATGCTTATATTATAACTTTTTTTTACGATATTCATTATATGATTGAAAAACTGAAAAATACAACCATAGGTGGTGCGGAGATTACTCATAATTCCACATTCACCGATGAAGAACTAAAGATGGCTTTCGGATATCTCTACAGGCTGCAGTCACTCCGCTACGATCAGCAGACCTCACTGGATGGCATGAAAAACTATACTATCAGACCTTCAGACAATAATGTTACTGAGTGGGAATTTATAAGCCTGAATGAAGATATTCCCGTTTGCATCACTCCTGTATTTGAGCTTGGGCAGATGATCTCTATGGCTAAGACAGCTCTTGTCGTCACGGAGACTTTAAAAAATCTGCGAATGGTAAACGTAGCAATATAGCTATTGTATAGTCGTTCAAAAAGCTCTACTATCTGCGAATGAAAGCAATAACCAACAATACAGTTTCGATCATTCTCAATAAAGCCGGACTAAAAGCCGTGAAGTCCGGTCATCCTTGGCTCTACGACCAAAGCATACTGAATAAAAACAAAGAACCAAACTCAGGCGATATCGCTGTTCTTTACGACGAAAAACGCAAGTTCGCAGGTATAGGTCTATATGACGCTGACTCACCTATAGTCGTTCGAGTTCTGCATACGGGCAAACCTGTCATACTCGGCAGAGAGTGGTTCACAGCCTGATAGACCATTGCATAGCTCAGAGACAAAAGATCATAGACGATCCTGCTACCACAGGATACAGGCTCATAAACGGAGAGAATGACGGACTGCGGGGGGGGTAGTGCTCGACAGGTACGACAACACTCTTGTGATCAAAATAGACTCCACATGCTGGCTGCCACACCTTCAGCTATTGACGGACATCATATCCGAGGCTATAGCCCCCCCAGAGAGGATAGTTCTCAGGCTGAGCCGCTCCGTTGTCCGGTACTCAGATAAAGCCGACGGAACAGTCATATACGGTAAAAACATCGACGAACCTGTCGTATTTTCAGAAAACGGTATACTATTTTATGCCGACCCCCCCGAAAAGGGGGGGCAAAAGACCGGATTCTTCCTAGACCAGAGAGATAATAGAGCCGAAGCAGGCAGATTATCCAGAGGTAAAGACGTGTTAAATGTCTTCTCATATACAGGAGGTTTCTCGCTGTATGCCGCTAAAAACGGAGCAAACTCCGTAACCAGTCTGGACATAAGCAAACCTGCACTAGATGCATGTGTAGAGAATTTCGAACTAAACGAAATACCCTGCAAACACAATATAATATGCGGAGACGCATTTCAGGAGATGGAAAAACTGATCGGTGCTAAACAGAAGTTCGGCGTTGTCATAGTTGACCCACCTTCATTTGCCAGAAAACAGTCAGATATAAAGACCGCCTTAAAAGCCTACGAGAAACTGAACAAACTTGCCGTTAAGCTTGTGGACAGAGGCGGCATTCTGGTATCGGCATCCTGCTCTGCAAGAGTCACAAAAGAAGATTTTTTTTCAAACGGTCAAACACGCCGTAAAAAGCTCAGGCAGAAGGTCTCAAGAGATTAAACGCACCGAACACACCCTTGATCATAAGGTCGGGTTTCCGCAGGGGGGGGCTTATCTCAAATGTATCTATATCGAAATAGACTAATCCTCCAGCATTAGTGCTAAATCCTCTATGTCCTGCTTGCCGTACTCTTCGTCAAGGAGATTACCCTGATTGTCATACACTAAAGTAAGTGGGACTGCATCTATACGCTGAAGCTTGTTATAAACTTCCTGCTTGGCAATAAAAAAAACTTAAAGTTCATCTTCTCACGTTTGACAAACTTGAGAGATTGCCTCTTATCACTCTTTTTCGTCAGACCTATAATCTGTAAGTTATTATTTGATATGAATTGCGGATTGTCTCTTATGATTTTCAGCTCCCTGATACAAAAAGGACACCACGGAGCCCAAAACACCACCATAGTCTTAGCATCGTGTGATTTCACCTCTTTAAGCAGACCATCCATACCTATCTCAGGCATCTCATCTGCAAAGGCAAAACTTGAGGAGAAGAGTAGTAAGGCAAGAATAAATAAACGCATAAATGCTCCTGAATTTTATATGTAGTTAAGAAAATAAACCCGACGGACATATCAGTCAAGGATATTAAATTTTGTTTTATTCCGCACATTGATGCCTGCAAAAATGAGAATGATAATCTATCTCTAAAAAAAATTACATAAAAATATTATATACAGTTAACCTGTAATTTTTATTTAATTTATAATATAATATGCCAAACATAACTATAATTTTGAACATTGGTCAGAATATTTTAATAACTAAACTAAAAGCATGAGCAACTTATCAAATGACAATAAAATAGCGTCGTTAACAATTTTTACAATCCACAAATATTTATTACTTAAGGCTTTTTTTTGTCACCTTACCTACCATTTCTGGTAATAAAAGAAAAATGCTTGATAATTTATAAAATTTAAATATTATGACTCCATGCACAACCAATTACCGCTTTATTTTAAAAATACATATGAGAACACTCCTGAAAAAAATTTGTATACTAAATTTAGATAATGAAATTTTGTGGGTTAACTATTCATTCAACAAGTTTCTGGATTGGATCAAACCTGACAGAAAATATGACCCGATAGGAAAAGATTATTTCACTCTCCTGAGAGAGCACTTTCAGGAAGATGAATTTATAATATCTCATATCCAAGTCGGGGGGGTGACCAAAGCCTTATCAAACTGTGATGATTGTTTCACCTACGAATTTCCAATATACACGATAAATGATACAGCATGGTTCATGCTAGTCGCATGCTCGGCACATGATAAAGAGTCAGATTCAGACTACATTATTGTAAAGATGTACAATATTTCAGAGCATCACAACAGGCGTAAACGTGAAAACAAGAACGACGACAACAATATCGTAAGGCAGATTATAACAGAGTCTATGCACACATGGCGGCAGCCTCTGAATAGTATTTCTCTTTTTGCTCAGGACATCAAAGAGCAGTTCGACGACAATACACTGACCAAATATTATATGAACTTTTCGACCAAACAGATCCAGTCTGAGATACAAAGACTGTCAAAATCTATTGATGATATGGGTTCTTTTTATACAAATGAGACTAACGAAGACACTATTAACGTTTCAGAGTCACTTTTTGCCACAGTGAAGAGGATAGATGCTGTTCTGGTCGATGCCAACATTCAGGTCAATATGGATTGTCACATTCTGGGCAACATAGAGTCCGAGAGCTATATTCAGCTGTCCGACACTTTTAAAGTCAGATGCGGAACAGGTACAAAGAAGTGCTTCCACGGATGCCATAAAGGAAATATCCTTATCTTCGGCGATAAAATTCAATATAACTACATCACACGCCTGTTATCTACAATAGGCTCTACTGAAAAGAGCGACACACAGAGAAATGTTTATTTCAGACTAACTATGACTAAGAAATACATTGAGATTAATGTAGAATACGATTATACCTCAGCAGATGCACAAGAGACCTTTGACTTCGTGTCGATTCTGCATAAACAGGCTTATAAAGGGAATAGCGAACACCATGTTGGCAAAAGTAAGATGTTCTTTAAAGCCACATTCGAAGAATACAAAACCAAAGACCCGATTTAATTTTTCTCAACCTAAACATTCAAACATATCAAATAAAAAACCCCCCCGATATTGATAACAAGACCGTGGATTATATACTATTGACTTTTTCGATATATGAAGAAATTTTGAATTTGGATTTACAGCCGTTATAACTCATATACCGTATTTTACCGAAAACAGGTCTCTCACCCCCCCATGCTCTGTCATGCACACCGCATATCGACCATGCGACACCGACATATCCGTTGGGGGGGTCACGACCGTCCAGAGAATACTTGTCATTCAGATACAGAGCCGTATCAAAAGCTATCTCAGGGTTAGGAGTCCATTCGAGTATCTTCTTTGCCCAGTACATACGCATATATCCATGCATCTTGCCCGTGAGCACCATCTGCTTCTGTGCGGCATTCCACAGCTCATCATGAGTTTTTGCACCTTCGAGCTGTTCCTGACTGTAAATATACTCTCTGGTATCGTCCCAATGCTCATCTAAAGTCTTTTTCGCCCAAGCATGAGCCCCCCCGTTGATATTATCGTAATCAGGATTATACAGGCAGTAATTGTCTGACAGCTCACGCCTTATGATCAGCTCTTCAAGGAAAGCAGAGATATCCTCTTCTGAACGGAAAGCATCTTTAACCTCCAGAGCAACCCTCTGAGCCGAGATATTGCCGAAATGAAGATAAGGGGGGGATAAGTCTGAAAGATTGTTGCAGTTGGGATCGTTCCGTTTTTTTGCTGTATCCGTCAAGCCTCTTGACAATAAACGACCTCAGTGTCTCCTCTGCCGCTTTTATACCTGCAAGGTAAAAGCTATTAGGTTTTCCGTATATGCCGAACAGTCTTTCCCAGTCGTTTGTGACAGTGTGTCCGCTCCAGCGGAATTTCTGTTTTTTTTCACCTGCGGATACTCCACAAGAAACTGATCGAGCAGATTGTTAATCTTTGGTCTGATAGTACGAGCCGCAAACTCTTGTTTATGGCTGGCAACCCTGCATGGCACGATATTATGTGCATCAACCTCTACCACGGGGGGATAGTAACCTTTTCGGCGAGCTTTCTTTAAATGAACGAAAAAAAACGCAGAGGGGGGGAAAAATCGGTAACTATAGCCTTAGCCCCCCCCACCTGCTTTGCAAATATCGGCAGCTCAACAGTCGGATCACCTGAAAGGATGAAAAATGGGATATTCAGCTCGTCCAGTTCCTTCTCTACCTCGCAAAGCCCATCCAGCATAAATCTGAAATGAACGTTGTGAGCCGACGGGTAATCGAACATAAGACAAAACACCACTGCCATTGGAGACTGGCGGCTCTCTGCAAGCTGCATCGCCTTTATCAGTGCCCAGTTATCCTGAACCCTCTGGTCACGGGACATCCAATAAAGCACCACTCCGCCAAAATATGAAATGCCGCTATTTAGTTGATATTCTCGTCTTATATCTGTCATATATATAATAATATCAGCAATAACGAAGAGTTGAAAGACTAGATTATGAGTGAAGCGGCGACAGCCCCCATAACAGTGCCCACAGACACATCAAGCAGACGCCACGTTAAAGGTCTGGAAAAAAAACAGGAGCTAATTTTACCCCCCCTGCAAAAGCAAGCAGAGCGAACCAGATAAAAGAGGACAAACAAGCACCGACACCGAACATAAGCCTGTTTGTGTCCTCATACTGAGCCGATATCCCACCCATAAGAACAACCGTATCAATATATACGTGCGGATTAAGCAGAGTAACGGCAAGTGTCGTCAGAACGACTTTTTTAAGACTGTCATCAGCCTTGTTCATTGTATTGAGGGCATTATCCGAAAATGCCGACTTCAGAGCAAGAAAACCGTAAACAAAGAGGAATGATGCACCGCCCCCCCAGGCCGCAACCTTTGTAAGGACGGGGGGGCTGAAGATAGGAAAGCTCCCACGCCGGCAACTCCGACAGTTATAAGCAAGACATCGAAGAAGGCACAAATCATTGCTATGGTAATATGATGGTTGCGACGCACACTTTGTGTTAAAAGATAAGCGTTCTGAGCTCCAATGGCTATGATAAGCCCGGCACTCGTAACCATCCCTGTCATAAAGGCTGTCTGCATCATCCCCCCTCCACTGATTGTTAGAGGTAAGATAAACGGCATAGCCTCAAAAGTAAAATTAATTGTTTTAATATCTCATAAGTTTTGCTAATATAAATCATGTATGATTATAAACTGCTGGAAGCATTCACCGCCGTGATAGACCACAAAGGATTCGACAAAGCGCTCAGGTACTCTTCATTACTCAGTCTGCTGTTTCCCAGAGGGTAAAACAGCTCGAAGAGACCCTCGGGCAGATACTCCTTGTCCGAAGCAATCCCCCCCCTGCCCCCCCAACTGAAGCAGGTAAAAAGATCATTGCACATTTTAATAAGGTCAAACTCCTTGAGAGCGAACTCAGCAACGACATAGGACATAACAGTAAAAAGTCCTTCACGACAGTCCCCCCCATAGGTCTGAATGCGGATACACTCTCCACATGGTTTTTTTGATGCCGTAGGTGACACTATTCTAAAGCATAAAATACTGCTGGATCTGCACATAGATGATCAGGACGAGACCCACAGGATGCTGAAAGACGGAGATGTCGCAGGGTGCATAACAACCAGAGACAAGGCCTTTCAGTCGTGTACCTGCACATATCTGGGCACTATGACATACAGAATGTACTGCTCCGCCGAACACTACAAAACGTTTTTCCCAAACGGCGTAAACATCGAAGCATTAAAGAATGTCCCCCCCGTAATCATATACAACGAAAAAGACCTGCTCCATCTGAAAGTGCTCAAAAAAAGCGTTCGGACGCACATCTCTGGACTACCCTAAGACTTATATCCCCCCCTCTGTCGATCAATACCTAGAAGCCGTACTGCGTGGTTTCGGCATAGATGATGCCTGACAACCAGTGCATTGAATTACTGCGAAGCGGGGGGGTGCTGGTCAATGCTTTTGATCCGCATATTGTCGAAGCTCCGTTATACTGGCACAGATGGTCTCTCACGTCCGCCCCCCCCTCGATGCACTCACCAAGGCACTTACGAAAAAAAACAATTACTCATCTGATTGAATTTTTTTGTTGTTAGGATATACTGTGCTGACTATATACGACTGAGGAAGAATCATGCTGGAACTTGATCAGATAATACTTTTTGCCTCCACGGCACTACTGCTGGCGGCTACACCCGGACCGGATGTCATTTATGTCATAACACGTGGACTGACACAGGGGGGGCTGGCTTCTGCGATGGCGGCGGCGGCAGGCTTTTCGCTCGGTAATATAGTTCATACTGCTTTTGTAATACTCGGCGTATCGGCGATAATTAAGGCATCTGCCATAGCATTCACGGCTATCAAGATCGCAGGTGCTGTTTACCTGATATACATAGGCATAAAGATATTCAAAAGCGGATCGGCAAAAGCCGCAAAAGATAATAAGCTACTGTCCCCCCCTAGGACAGTTTTTATTCAGTCTGTCACAGCTAACATTCTCAACCCGAGGTTGCCATATTCTTTATAGCCTTGTTTCCTCAGTTTGTACGTGAACAGAACGGACACCCATCCATGCAAATGCTTATGCTTGGACTGCTTTTTATACTGTGCACATTCATTGTTTTCTCTGCCTGTGCCCTCTTCTCGGGACAGATAGGCGAATTTCTGAAAAAAACGTGAATCGGGTGCCGGAATTCTGAATAAAGTTGCAGGTTCAGTCCTGATGGGGGGGCTTGGCGTGGCACTGGCACTCAGTAAAAGATAAATGTATGAAAGTAGCTGTCAAAACACATAAACTACGAGGGAATAACCTTCATATTCTCACCTCGGATCATTTTTATAAATCTTTCCCTAAGCACTACCACGAGACCTATTCTGTCGCCATGCTCATAGAGGGTGCGAAATCTTTCAACCTGCAAAACCGTCAATGCGTGCTTGATCAAACAAATATAGCAACCATGAATCCCGGAGAAATCCACTCAGGTGAAAGCCTTACCAAAGCAGGCTGGAAACAGCTTGTTATCCTTTTTGATGAAGCCGTGGGAAACAGGTTTGCAGAAGAGAATGAACTGTCCCGTACAAACCTTACTTTTGAGCATATCGTCAAATATGATATGTCATTCCGCAATGAAGTCAAAGCTTTATGCAAATCTGCAATCAAGTCCGAATCAGAACTTGAAGCAGAGCTGATATCCGAACAGTTAATGGGCATCCTGTTTGCCAATGAAAAATTAATCAACGCTCAACGAATCTATAAAAACAGAAACGGAATCACAAAAACCATCGACCTGATGTATGCCGAACCTGAATCGAAACACACCCTTGACATGCTTGCGAAAACTGCAAACATGAGTAAGTTTCATTATATCCGTTCTTTTAAAGAGGATACGGGCATGACACCCCCCCATGCATACCTCAACGTCCTCCGTATCGAAAGGGCGAAAAAGCTGCTCCTGTCAACCAGCGACAGCTATGCCGAGATTGCCGCCGAGTGCGGTTTCGCTGATCAGGCACACCTAATAAGAGCCTACAAGAAGATATACGGGATCACCCCCCCCGGAGCAATGACCAGAAATTAGCAATTTTATTCAATAATTTTTCATTTTTTTTGTTTATACTGCTCAATATGACAAACTTAGAATCATTCAAGAACGGCATTGTGATGGGTTTACCTCTGGCGATAGGTGTTGCGACCTATGGAGTGGTATACGGCATACTCACACAAAACGTACTCACTACACCTGAAACGATACTCTCATGCATGATGGTGTATGCAGGGGGGGTCTCACAGATACTAGCACTCGATCTGTGGCAGCACCCACTGCCTATCTTTATGATTATATTATCCACTTTTATCATCAACTTAAGGCATGTTCTCATGTCTGCATCCGTTTACCCATACGCCATGAAGGAGAATAAGTTGTTTGCATACTTCTCCATGTTTTTTTTCTCGTGGACGAAGGCTGGGCACTCTTAATGGGTGAGTTTACAAAAGGGCGTGCCAGACTCGGTTTCTTACTAGGAACAGGTTTTATCAATTATATATTCTGGCTTGCCTCCACCATGGCAGGCAGGACAATGGGGGGGGCACTCATCCCAAGCCCCCCCGAATCAATAGGGATAGATTTCGCACTTACGGCTGTCTTCCTTACAATCGGAGCGGCAGGTTTCAGAGGCAGAAAGGATGTACTGATTGTTATTGTCGCTGTTGCAGTGGCTCTTGTGACCGAGCACTTTATAGGCGGTAAATGGTATATCTTGGCAGGCGGACTGGCAGGAAGCTTTACAGGGTGGTTGACATATGAATACAGCTAGCTTTCTTACTATACTGGGCATGGGTGTTGTAACCTACATCACCAGAGCATCAGGATTTTTCATTGCAAGCAGATTTAACATGACACCCAGATTCAAGGCGGCACTGGCAGGTGTACCTGTGGCTATCATCATGTCCATACTCGGACCGGAGATAGCAAAAGGCGGAGCTCCTGAATTTATCTCTGCATGCGTAGTTGCCCTTCTGGCATACATGAAGTTCGGATTATTGGTTTGTCTGGCTGCAGGAATCATTTCGATAAATATCTTCAGATATCTATTATAAAAAAATCCCGTTAATCAGCAACTAACACAGAAGCTGACCAACGGGATGTGTTAAACTATAAAGTTGGCATATGGTCACAATAAAGTGACATACCTAAAAGTACTAACCTTTTATTTATTAATCTTCGCCCAAGTGTCTTTCAGACCGACAGTCTTGTTAAATACAGGCTTACCGTCCACAGAGTCCTTATCACTTGTAAAATAACCTAAACGAAGAAACTGAAAATGCTTCCCGGCTTCAACATTCACCAGTGACGGTTCAGCGAGGGCATTCACAACTTTCATAGACTCAGGATTGATGTTATCGGTGAATACCTCACCCTTCTTTCTGCGGCTCGGGTTAGGAATAGTAAAAAGGTGGTCATACATACGAATTTCGGCATCGACACAATGTCTTGCAGAAACCCAGTGAGCCGTCCCTTTTACTCTGCGTCCATCATCTGTCCAGCCCCCCCCTCTGCTCGCAGGGTCATATGAACAACGAAGCTCGACCACTTCGCCATTTTCATCTTTAATAACCTCATCGCAAGTTATGTAATAGGCATGTTTGAGACGCATCTCATTCCCCCCCGGGGGGGATAATCTGAAGTATTTCTTCGGCGGGTCTTCCATGAAATCGTCTTTTTCAATATATATCTCTCTGCAAAAAGGGATCTCTCTTGTTCCGTCGTCTTCGCACTCAGGATTATTCTCCGCAGTAAGCATCTCCTCTTTGTCCTCAGGATAATTTGTAATAACAACCTTCAGCGGATCTGTAACCACCATAACCCTCTGGGCTACTTTGTTCAGGTCTTCCCTGACGCAATACTCAAGCTGAGCATATTCCACAATAGAGTTAGCCTTGGAAACACCTATCATCTCGGCAAAACTCCTTATGGATGCAGGAGTGTACCCACGTCTACGGAGTCCAGCTATAGTAGGCATTCTAGGGTCGTCCCAGCCGCTGACATAACCTTCGTTAACAAGGGTGAGCAGGTTTCTCTTGCTCATCATAGTGTATGTAAGATTCAGTCTGGCGAATTCGATCTGCTGTGGATGAAAAACACCAAGCTGCTCCAGAAACCAATCATAAAGAGGTCTGTGATCTTCAAACTCCAGTGTGCATATCGAGTGGGTAATCCCCCCCTCTATAGAGTCTTCCAAACCGTGAGCAAAGTCGTACATAGGATAGATGCACCACTTATCACCCGTTCTGTGATGTTCGGTATTTGCTATACGGTACATTATCGGGTCACGCATATTTATATTAGGCGACGACATATCGATCTTCGCCCTCAGAACACACTCCCCCCCATCGGCAAACTCGCCATCCTTCATCTTCTGAAGGAGTTCAAGGTTCTCTTCAGGAGTTCTGTCTCTGTAAGGGCTGTTTTTGCCCGGTTCTTTCAGACTGCCTCTATACTCTTTGATCTCCGCAGGGGGGTAAGGCTGTCAACATACGCCTTCCCATCCTTCACCAGCATTACAGCCAGTTCGTAGAATTTCTCGAAATAGTCAGACGCATAAAATTCTGTTTCGCCCCCCCAGTCAAACCCAAGCCACTTAACGTCTTCCTTTATGGAATCGACATATTCAGTGTCTTCTTTCAACGGGTTGGTGTCGTCGAAACGCAGATTGCATTTACCGCCGAAATCCTCGGCTATACCGAAATTAAGGCAGATAGATTTTGCATGACCTATGTGCAGATATCCGTTAGGTTCAGGCGGAAAACGTGTATGGACACGCTTATCGTTCTTCCCTTCCGCAAGATCCTGCCTGATAATATTCTTTATAAAATTAGACTGTTTAATCTCTTCGTTGTTTTCCATATACCTAACCTATGAAATCGGATGCATTTTTTTATTCTTGTGACTGTACGGCTCTGACCAAGCTGTATGAACATATCTATCAGATCAGGACCACCGCCCACACCTGTCACAGCAAGTCTCAACGCAGGCTTTATCTTCCCTGATTTCATTTCAAGCGAATCTGCTACAGCTTCTATGCATGCATCTATCGACTCTTTATCCCACACAGAAAGAGCAGGGAGTTCCTCGACAAGCTTATCAAGGGCAGGTTTCACAGCCGTTGTAAACTGTTTGGACGCTTGTTTCTCATCATACTCGGCAGGGTCTTTAAAGAAGTAGTCCGCCGTCTCGGCCAACTCTGTCACCTTTTTTGATCTGACCTGAAGGAGCTTAACGACACCTATAGCATAGGCAGCGTCGTCGACAGTGAGTCCACGCTCTTTCCATAGCGGCGTAACCTCTTCCGCTAGTTTAGAAGGGTCATAATTTTCCATATACTGACCGTTCATCCACTCAAGCTTCTGCTCGTCGAATACGGATGGCTTAGATGATATCTTCTTAGATGAAAAGGCTTCGATAATCTCCTCCACACTCAAAAGCTCTCTATCGTCACCTGGATTCCATCCGAGGAGCGACAGGAAGTTAAGCAGTGCCTCAGGGAGATAACCTGCTTTTTTTTATAATCCATAACAGAGGCAGCTCCTTTCCTCTTGGAAAGTTTTCCGCCTGTGGGTGAAAGTATGACAGGGAGATGAGCAAAAACAGGTGCTTCCCAGCCGAAAGCCTTGTACAAAAGCACGTGCCTTGGTGTGGATGCTATCCACTCGTCACCACGCATAACGTGAGATATCTCCATAAAATGATCATCCACTACAGATGCCAGATGATAAGTCGGGAATCCGTCAGTCTTAAGCAGAACCGTGTCGTCAACCATATTAACAGGAGTTTCTATAACACCACGCACCATATCCTCGAATGAGATAGTCCCTTCAAGGGGGGGTGCTTTCAGCCTGACAACGTAAGGCATGCCTGCATCAATGTTTGCCTGCACCTCTTCAGGTGAGAGCTCACGGCACTTTCTGTCATATCCGCCGTGCTGTTCCTTACGGGCTTCCTTCTCTTTACGAACCTGCTCAAGACGCTCTGAGGTACAGAAGCATTTATACGCAAATCCGCCTTCAAGAAGCATATCGGCATGCTCGTTATACAGATCAAGCCTCTCAGACTGTATGTATGGACCGAAATCGCCGCCCTTCTCAGGACCTTCGTCCCATTCCAGCCCAAGCCAGCGGAGCGACTCGAAAATCTCTTTTAGTGAATCTTCCTGAAATCTGGTTCTGTCGGTATCTTCTATTCTAAGTAAAAACTTACCCCCCCCTGTAGCTTTTGCGTAGAGGTAATTGAAAAGAGCTGTTCTAGCTCCACCCACGTGCAGATATCCTGTAGGTGATGGGGGGGCAAAACGTACTCTGATATTTTCGGTATTCATTGTGACTCCTGTCTATAGTATATAGGATGCTAATACTAGACTAAATCAGCACTGTTTTCAACTGTTGAAACCTATTCGTTCTTGTTTTTTAGTACGCAATTAGTGTATGATTACCGAATGAAAACAAACAGTGAGCATCGTTTTTTTGACAACTATATTATTGCTAGTTTTGATGTTGCCTACGCCTTATCAAAAGCCCTTGACCTGGTTAACCCCCCCCTCATAAACAACCACCACCAGAGAGTGGCGTTTATCGCCGGGTGCATTGCCAAAGAGGCAGGAAAGAGTGAACAAGAGACGGAAGCAACCATCCTCGCGTCTTTACTGCATGACATAGGCGTTGTTGTCGAAAAAGAATTTCAGGAGCTTGTCGATACAGAGAATAGCAATGAAAATGAATTCTGCCATGCTCTTGTCGGTTCTTACCTGCTCAATGATCTTAAGATTTTCCCTGAGATAGCCCAGCTGGTCAAATATCATCACCTCCCCCCCTATGGAGCTAAAACCAATCCTATTTCCGACACGGATGTAGTTCCGGAAATGGCATATATAATCCATCTTGCAGACCGTATTGATATTTTACTGGACAGGAGCAAACCTGCTCTCGAGCAAAGGCAGTATATAGTCGATAAAATCACAAAATCTGCCGAAAAAAAAGTTCCATCCTGACCATTTTGCGGCTTTTTTAAGGCTTTCCGACAGAGAACACTTCTGGTTCGATATTGAAGAGCAGGAAAAATATCAGCTCATTAAATATAACTTCAAGTCTCTCACCTTAATATGACAATAGACGGACTGCTCGAGACGGCTAAACTGCTCAGCAGGATTATAGACTTCAGATGTGCATTCACTTCAACTCACTCCACAGGCGTTTCAGCAGTGGCACATAAGATAGCCGAATTAATGAACCTGTCGAAAGATGAGTGTCATTCCGCCAGAATAGCAGGATATCTGCACGATATAGGCAAGCTGGCGATACCCCCCCCGAGATTTTATACAAAGACGGAAGACTGTCTGATGATGAAATTCAGATAATGAGAAAACACCCGTATTATACATATACCATACTGAATTCATTCCAGATTTTCGAAACAATAAAAAACTGGGCATCCTTCCATCATGAACACTTAGACGGAAGCGGCTACCCTTTCCATCTGAAAGAAGAGAAACTCTGCCTAGCAGCAGGATAATCGCCATAGCCGACATTTTTACAGCTCTGACAGAAGAAAGACCCTACCGCCAGCCTGAATCAAAAGATGCTTTAATAGCCTTCTTTAACAGTAAAGCCAACCAAAACAAATTGGATCAATCTATAATTAAAATTATTAACAATCATTTCGACGATATAAACTCCATACGGAAAAAAAGCACAGCAAGAAGCTGCTATGGATTTCGACAAATTTCAGAAAAGCATTTTTGAAAATAACATTTGCATGCAAAACAAAACTTTCATCAACGTACTCAATATTTAGTCTGACTAAACTCATACATATTTATCAATTAATTTAACACATTAACCATTGACTTTTTATTCTAACGCACAATTATTATCTCATAACATGTATTTGACAATTTCATTGTGAATATATTCACAATATTCTTAGAATATATTTTGGAAATATACACAAAGATATAACTTGATAATTAGTTACTTTTGTATTAATTTTTTTCATGGCTGGGGGGGGTTTACATGAACGTAACAATAAAAACAAAAATAATTCTATTAGCAACTATTCCAGTGATAATTACTGTGCTAATAATGACATCATTCTTTTATTTTCAAACTACTAAGTTAGGTAATAATGAAATTGTTGCATTTAAGAAAAGTATGATGGAAGGTAAAAAGCTGAGCTTAAAAATTACGTCGACTTAACTTATTCTGCAATTGAAGATATTTATACTAATTCATCTGCTAACGATCAGGAAGCTAAAGATAAGGCCGCCAAAATCATAATGTCTCTACATTACGGAACTGACGGTTATGTTTTTGCTACAGATTATGACAGCAATATAACAGCACACAGAGTAAAGCCTGAGCTGATCGGCAAGAACTTTGCAAATTTTAAAGATAAAAATGGAGTATATCTGTTCAATGACCTTGTAAAGCAGGCAAAAAAAAGGTGGCGGCTACGTCACTTATGTTTGGCCGAAAGCGTCCAAGGATGAACCGGCTCCTAAACTCAGCTATGCCATAGGCCTAGACAAGTGGCAATGGGTTATAGGTACTGGCTTTTATATTGACGACATAGACGATGCCGTGGCTCTTAAACAGGCAACACTCAACGCACAAATCTCAAAACTGCTCATTATAGTTAGCGTGGTATGTGTCATTGTTGTTATAGGTATTGTGCTATTGTCACTCTTTCTATCAGGTATGCTCACCAAAAGTATCATACTAGCGAATGCTTTCCTGAAAGAGGTCGCAGAAGGCGAAGGTGACCTTACTAAAGCACTCCCTGTGCTTTCAAAAGACGAAGTGGGTATGATGGCAACAAACTTTAATACTTTCATCGATAAGCTCAACGATATTATATCGATCGTTAAACAGGGATCAGAAAGTGTAGCATCCGGCAGCACAGAACTTGCCAGTGCCACAGAAGAGCTATCAGTCACAATGCAGGATCAGGCATCACAGATTACATCAGTCGCCAGTGCAACTGAAGAGATCAGCGTATCGTCAACAGAAGTTATGCACGCACTGTCTGAAGCTAATGAGCAGACAGCAAATGCTGATAACCTTACTGTTGAAGGGAAAAAGAAGTTACTCAGCTCTGTTGAAGAAGTGATGGCTATCAAAGATAAGGTCGAAAAACTCGGCTCAACAATCAATAACCTGTCTGCATCATCTAACGAGATTGGGAATATCATAAACGTGATCGATGACATAGCTGACCAAACTAACCTCCTCGCTCTCAATGCCGCTATAGAAGCTGCCAGAGCAGGAGAGCACGGCAGAGGCTTTGCCGTTGTTGCCGATGAAGTGAGAAAGCTTGCAGAAAGAACACAAGACGCAACAAAAGAGATTTCATCAATTATCACAAGCTTGCAAAATGAAACAAACACAGCAAATGCTGATATGAAAGAAGCAACCACAAAGGTTATAGAAGGTGCAGAGACTATCAAAGAGACTGAAGAGATATTCGAAAAGATAGTGACTTCAGTGGAGTCCATACACACAACAAACGATATCATCACAGGCACAATCAGTGAGCAGGTGACTGCAATAAACAATATTAACGATAATGCTCAGGTGATATCAGCCGGTATAGACCAGAGCTCAACAGCAGTTTCAGAGATCACAAAAACTGTGGTTGACCTGCAGCAGCAGGCTGACAACCTTCATCTAATGGTAGAGAAATTCAAGACGAAATAACGTATTAATTACGGGGGGGGCTTAGTTATCAGCTAAGCTCCTGTAATCTTTATATCGGCTCATTATTCTTACAATACAACTCACCCTTTCAAAAAAAAGCTATACAGCACCAACGAAATTATTTAGGATAAAAAAAAGTGATTGAAGACCTTAGGGGGGGACTGCTAAAGAATCCAAGGGTTCAGATCCTTCATCTAAGATCTCAGGATGACGAGAAAAGCTTCATGAAACAAAAAACCCCCCCAATATTGTTTAACTAAATTGGGGGGGTTTTAATTATTTAAGTTTTACAAAACGGCAAGCTTATCAAAAGATTAGCTCTTTAACAACTTGCTTTTACTTTATTATCCAGCGAGAGAGATTTTATGCTTAGACTTAATCTGCTCCATAAGTTTGCTGAAAAGCTCAAGACGTTTCTGAGAGATGATCTCTCTTTCTGCTTCATCGATATTCTTAAATCTGAAATCTTTATGTGCCAGCTCAAGAACATCATTTTTTTGTATATTCAACTTTGTCGTTAATTTCTTTTTTTAAGGATTGCACTAATTAGTGCTGATTCTGTACTGACTTCGCCCATAGTATGAGAAACAACAAAACTGTCGTCCTCTTTTACGTTCTCTTTAGCATATTCAAGTAGCAATGTTCTGTTTACATAATGGTTAAACAGTTCTTCTCTTCCTTCTTTAGTATCCATCTTCTTTTCGTAGTTTACGCCAAGCAGAGTGTCTACATAGTTCTGGAGTTCAGAGGTGGTAATGGCTTTGTCGTCTATATATCCAACGACTTCATCCATGTTTTTATTAAAGGATGTAAATCCAACGATTCCGGCAACGGCAACTAAAACAACAAGTATAATAAGTGTTTTCTTCATCATAAACCCCCCCATTTTCGAGTTCTTGTAAAAAGCAGGGAGCATAAGCCCCCCCCTGCCATGTATAAGTTTGTTAGTTCTGATTACTTAATCAGGTCTTCAGCTGGTGTAGGTGAAGGAAGTCCTATCTTGATCGCTTTTGAAAGCGGTGTGTTAGGATCTTTGAGATTAAGTTCAGCATCTTTTCTCTTCTTGTACGCTTCGAAAACTGGATGTGGTGGATAAACTTTACCCATATACTCGTCAAAGTTGTTATATCTGTTCATCCAGAGATCCCAAGCACCTTTAGTAATGAGACCTTTCTTGTATGCCTGCTCTACGTTAGCTTTCGCTTTCTCCCAGTAGTTAGGTACGATCTGGTAGAGTGCAGGAACATTAAACTGCTCTGCTGTAACCTGACCGAAGAGTGATCCAGGGAAATCGTAGATCTTGTATGTGAAGAACTTAGCAGGAGAATCACTTTCGTAAATCTTCTTAGCTTCTTCAACACCGTGCTCAGCACCCCCCCAAGCGATCATCTTCTGAAGGTTATGCTGGAGTTCCCAGATACCGTGCCACTGAACGTAGTCAGCTGCAGCCATAGCAGATCCCATACGGAATCTTCTACCTTCGTGGTGCCATGAGTTATACATAAGCTCGGAAGCCTCTGTGTACCAAGAACCGTTAACCACTGTACTGGAGAAAGTCTTAGACTTGCCAGTAGGGATAACTTCGTCTTTAAGAACTTTCACAAGACCAAGTTTCTCGTAGAGTTTAATCCACTTAACAAATTGTCTGCGGATTTCGTTGTACTGAAGGTTTACGAGGTCGTAAACAAGAATGTACTCATCTATAAATGTAGGAGAGTGACATGTTTTACAAACAGTCTTCATTCTTTCAGCTTTCTCTTCCCATGTACCAAGCTCTTCTTCGAACCATATAGTTCTGTATGACCAAGGAGCCTGAGCTTCCCAAGCAAGACGCTCAGAAACGTTGTGAGTTGATTTCACGTCTGTTCCTGGAACTGCATCCATATGACATGTAGAACATACAGGTGCTTCGATTGGGATTCTGTCGAGCTCTGATGAGTCATAGCTGAGGTCCCACTTACCGCCTTTAGCAGCAAAGATGTTACCGTGCTTTGATTCGTAATAGATCTCTTTTTGTGGGTGGTCAGGACCAAGATGGCACTCACCGCAGGTGTTAGGGTTACGAGCTAATGATACGTCGAATGAGTGTTTAGAGTGACATATGTCGCACTCACCAACAGATCCGTCAGGCCAGAGAGCTGAGAGGTTGTGACAGTTTTCGCAACCTTGCTTTGTACCGACGATCGGCTCGAATACAGCTCTGTCCGCAGCAGCGTAAAGCCAGAACGGATAAGCGTGCTTAGACTTTGTGTGCTCCTCTACCTCTTTCTCGTGGCAGGATGCACAGTCTTTAGGAGTTGGGTGTGACGCAACAATTGGATGTCCGTCTTTGCTAAAAGCGTCGAAATCGCTCTTTTCTGCTGAGTGACAGTCCATACAACCAACGCCGTTTTTAGCGTGCTCACTCTCTGCGTACTGATCGTGTACTTTTGGAGCGATGCGCTCTTTCTCGTGACAATCAACACATTTCTTTGAATCAGCGTCAAGCTGGATGTCCTTGTAAGAACCAGCGTAGGAAACGCTAGCTACAAGCATCATAGCCATAGCAATCAAAAAAAAGAGTGACTTTAGAAAATGAATACTTTCTCATTTAGTCTACCTCCTGATGTAACTATAGAAATTCTACAGCTAATATTTAAAAGATGATGTAAAATATGTTGTGACGATGTAAATTATATTAAGAGGTTTTATTTATATTTTTAACAGCAAAAAAATACATATTTCATTGTAATTCACATTTGTGTTTATTAAGGTAGGCTATGACTATGAAAATACTTGTAATCGATGACGATCCAGATATCGTCGAAGTCTTGAGATTATTGCTAAGTCTTGAGAACTATGAAGTAATTACAGCTCCGAATGGTATCACGGGTCTCTCTCTTGCCAGAGAGGATGATCCCGATCTCATTGTGCTCGATCTTAATCTGCCGGACATAAACGGACAGCAGATATGCAAGATCATCCGTGGAGAGCTTAATGTTCCTATCCTGATTTTATCCGCCAGAGACAATGTTTCAGACAAGGTTGTCTGCTTGGAATACGGTGCAGATGATTACCTCACCAAGCCGTTTGAGAACATTGAACTCATCGCAAGAGTTAAAGCGATCCTCAGACGCTCTGAAAAGAATGAAGATGATAATACGGCTAACAGTGAAGTCGACTTGAGCTTTCATCATATGCAGATCGACAAAGCCAACAGACAGGTATTCATCAAGTCTGAAAAGGTAAACCTGACGCCTAAAGAGTATGAAATATTGCTCTATTTTATCGAAAAAGCAGGTCAGGTTCTCTCCAGAGACGACATAGTTAATGACATTTGGGGGGGTAAAAATTCGATTTATTCATGGTCCAGAAGTCTGGACGTACACATAAAGAATCTTAGACAAAAAGTTGAAATCAACCCTAAAAATCCCGATATTATAAGAACTGTTTCAGGGGGGGTCGGATATAAAATAAAGAAATGAAACTTACTGCTAAATTGATTCTAAGCATTACAATAATAACTGTCATTATTATTATGCGACCACAAATTTCGTTTGGGTCAGCCAGAAGAATCTGCTAATGCAGCAAGCCCACGCACAAGCAAAAACGCTCTTTGAAATGCTCGTAGTCACAAGACAATGGGTTGCGGAAAACCGTGACAGCATAACCCCCCCTGTTCCTGCTGTTGCTACCAAACAATTGTCTGAATATGCCGCAGTAATGACCGACTTCCGCTTTCATATCACCAGCGACACCCTCATAAATCCTGAAAACGCACCGGACGACTTCGAACTCCATGCTATGAAGATGTTTCGTAAAGATGCCAGAGAATACAGCGAAATAACAACTATAGAAAATGAAAAATTTTACAGATATATGGCACCGCTCTACGTGAATAACGCCTGTCTTGAATGCCACGAATATCAAGGCTACAAAGTAGGCGATCTCCGTGGAGGCATCTCTGTCATGCTGCCGCTGAAAGAGATAGAAGAGGCCATCGCCAAAAATAATAAAAACTACTATATGATGGGTTTGCTCTCATTTATCGGTATCGTCATTACCATTACTCTCCTGCTGAGATATCTTGTACTTAAAAATATTGAAACTCTCACAAGTGCGGCATCCTCATACAAAACAGGAGACTTCTCTGAGAAGGTATCCATAACTACAAAGGATGAAATCCAGGAGCTTGCCGAAGCCTTTGAGGTGATGCGAACGAGTATTCTGGAGAATGAAGATCACCTGAAATCAGAGCTTACCAAAGTTACTCAGAAATATCATAAGCTCCTCAACGATATAAAGGAGCGTAACGAAGAACTGCGTGACATCAACATCTTCAAGACAGATATCCTTGATTCGCTCTCCCATGAACTCAGAACACCACTGACAAAGATCATGGCATACTCCAGCCTTTTGATGCAGCAAGGGACGGACTGCGAAACAGATGTAAAAGATAAAGCACTCGATGCAATCAATAGAAGTGCAAAACTTCTTAATAACCTATTCAATGAAATTATTACTCTGTCAAGGCTGGACAGCAATCAGCACCCTTATCATTTTATCCCTGTGGAGATAGGTAAGATGATTCTGGATACGGCGGAAATCTTTGAAAAAGAGATCACTGATAAAAATATTAAACTGAAGATAGACGTGCCGAAAGATGCCTACACATGCGTGGACGGCGAATCATTTAAACACGTCATCACAAATATGATATCCAATGGTATTAAGTTTAATAAAAAAAAGGCGGCACACTCAACGTTAGATATCATGAAGCTGAAAAATTCAAAATACTGGAATTTTCCGATACAGGTGCAGGTATCCCCCCCGAAGACGAAATCGATCAAGTCACCACAAGATTTTATAGGGGGGGTACAAATGTAAAGCGTGAATACTCGGGAACAGGTCTGGGGGGGTTGTCTATAGTCCACAGGATTGTTGACGGGCATTCAGGCTATATGGAGATAGAATCAGAGGTTGGCAAAGGATCGGTATTCCGTATTTTCATCCCTAGAAAACTCAAATGCAGTAAATCTCTCGACACATCAGACTGCGGCAACAAACTTAACCAATAATTCATACATTAAACCCTCAATCCCACTTGAATAAGGCTTATCAAGCAGTTATTATTAACACAGGTGCATTATGGGTAATTATAATATTCTAAACTTCAGCGACAGAATTTATGATTTCGCTATCAGCAGATTAGACCGTTATAAAAGCGATGCTGACATAGTCGAGATGATGGAATCCCTCTTCTCTATATCTGAAAATGAGGTGCAGGAATTCATCACCGACAGTGAAAAAGCTCTCATGGACTGCAAAGAGGGCTGTTCAACCTGCTGCTGTCTGAACGTATCTGTTCTCACTCCGGAGGCGATCATTATTGCCGACTATCTTCGAACGACTCTGTCAGAAGAGGAGTTATCCGTCCTGAAAAACCGCATGCAGGAACTGCTGAAACATATCAAATATTTAGATGCTGACGAGCGGGTCTTTGTGAATAAGAAATGTGCTTTCCTCAACGATAAAGGCGGATGCAGTATATACCCTGTACGCCCTTTTTTTTATGCAGGTCTGTGACATCAGCCGATAAGAATGCATGTAAAGATGCAATAGCCATGGTAGCACTGGGTGAAGAGATATCTATCCCTATGCATACAAAGCAAAAACAGATTATGGACACCGCCTTCAAAGCTCTTGCAAGAGCCATGGAGAGTATGAAACAAGACTCAAAGAGTATGGAAATTACAGAGAGTGTATTGCTATATCTTTAATCTACCCAACGATATTGCATAAATATGTATAATTATAAGAAATGTTCCATTGACTGTTCACCTTTACGGAGCAATAATTAATAATACATAAACATATTTTATTGAGGTGTTATATGAAGAAATCACTACTCGCACTCACATTTATCTTATCCGTATCACTGCTTGCCGTTGCTTCTTCCTCCGGAAGTGCTCTCTATGGAAAGTGTCAGGGCTGCCACGGTAAGGATGGCTCAAAACAGGCTCTCGGTACAGGGAATCCACTCAAAGGTCAGTCAGCAGCAGAAATCGCTTCTAAGCTGAAAGGCTACAAGGACGGAAGCTATGGCGGAGCTAAAAAGGGCATAATGGAAAGACAAGCTCAAAAGCTCTCTGATGGAGATATCACTGCATTAGCTGATTATATCTCGAAATTCTAATAGCTTATGAAAACGACAATTAAAGCTTTATCCTTCCTCATTCTGACCATATCGCTGTGTCTTCCGTTATACGCTTCGGACACTATGGAGCACTCCGAGCATATGGAAAAGAAAGAGATGACTCACGATAACCATGCCGATATGCAGCCTGAGCCTGAAGAGCATAAAGGTCATGACATGGAAAAGATGGACATGGACGACACAGAACATGTCCATAAAGATACCACGAAAGAAGAAGAATCTAAGATCGGTGTCACGGAGAAACTCGGTGAGCAGGTCGACCTGACGGCAGCCTTCACTGATTCGAAAGGCAGAAAGGTAACTCTGGCTGAGCTTGTTGATAAACCGACAATCTTTGCACCCGTCTATTACAACTGCCCGAATGTGTGCAATTTCCTCCAGACCAGCCTTGCAGATGTCGTTCCTCAGATAAAGCTGAAAGTCGGTGAGGATTTTCAGGTAATATCCGTCAGCTTTGACGAACGGGATACTCCGCAGATAGCTGCTCAGAAGAAGATCAACTATATGAAAGCAGCAGAAGGCAAAATCCCCCCCGAAGATGCCTGGCTGTTCCTCAGCGGTGACAGAGAAAACATCCTGAAATTTACCGATTCAGTTGGATTCCGCTTCCTCAGACGAGGAGTGGATTTCGCCCACCCCCCGTCGCGGTTATGGCCGTCTCGCCATCGGGCAAGATTGTACGTTATCTATACGGTACAGAGACCCTCCCTTTTGAGTTGACAATGGCTGCCGTGGAAGCGTCCAAAGAGCAGACAGGTCTCTCGGTGAAGAAGCTGGTCTCATACTGTTTCAGCTATGACCCCCCCCAAGGGAAAAATACGTATTTAATGTAGTAAAGGTGTCGGGCTTTGTTGTCCTGACTGTCCTTCTAATTTTCGCCGGATTTTTAGTCTTCGGCGGCAAAAAAAACGCAAATAAAGAGGTTTTCCTATGCAAAACCAGACAAGTTCTCCCCCCCCTTTCATTCTTTGAGGACTCAGGGAGTGACAGAAAAGGCATTATGAGCTGGCTTCTGTCCACCGATCATAAGAGGATCGGCTTGATGTATCTCTATGTAGTGCTTGGGATGTTTATTGTCGGAGTCTGTTTAGGGCTCGCAATCAGGCTGGAGCTTTTCACTCCTGGCAAAACTATAATGGAAGCTCAGACTTACAATGCTGTATTTACACTGCATGGAGTCATTATGATCTTCATTGTGGTTATCCCCCCCAGCATACCTGCAGCCTTCGGAAATATTATACTCCCTATCCACCTCGGTGCTGAGGACGTGGCATTCCCACGGCTGAACCTCTTCTCGTGGTGGCTTTATATGATAGGAACGGCTCTGGCTCTGCTGTCACTCTTTACGGGTGACGGTCCTCCGGATACCGGCTGGACATTCTATGTCCCGTTCAGCGAGTTCACCACTACTAATGTAAATACTGCCGTTTTCGCCGTATTTATACTCGGTTTTTCATCTATCCTAACAGGATTGAACTTTATAACGACTATCCACCGTCTGCGTGCACCGGGGGGGCTCAAATGGAAGAAGATTTCCCTCTTCTCATGGTCACTTTATGCAACAGCGTGGATACAGGTGCTTGCGACCCCCCCTATCCTTGGTATCACAGTTCTGCTTATCCTTGCGGAACGTATTCTTGGTGTCGGACTTTTTGACCCCCCCAACAAAGGTGGCGACCCGATCCTCTATCAGCACCTTTTCTGGATATACTCTCACCCTGCCGTTTATATAATGGTGCTCCCTGCTATGGGGGGGGTGGTGAGTGAGATTATCCCCCCCGTCTTCGCCCGTAAACCGATTTTCGGTTATAAAGCGATAGCCGTATCATCACTTATGATCGCTTTTGCAGGTTCGCTGGTGTGGGCACACCATATGTTCACATCGGGGGGGATGAGTGACACGGCAGTGCTGGTATTCTCTCTGCTGACGTTCATAGTTGCCATACCGTCGGCTATAAAAGTTTTCAACTGGATAGCAACCCTCTATAAAGGCTCTATATTCATCGAACCGCCGCTTCTGTACGCTCTCGGGTTTATATTCCTGTTCTCTATCGGCGGTCTTACGGGGGGGCTTGTTCTAGGTTCTGCAGGTACAGACGTACACGTGCACGACACCTATTTTGTCGTCAGCCACTTCCACTATGTTATTTTCGGCGGGACAGGCTTTGGACTCTTTGGTGCTATGCACTTCTGGTTTCCAAAAATATACGGCAGGATGTATAACAAGAACATAGCAACGACAGCATGGACTCTCCTGATGATCGGCTTCAATCTGCTCTATTTTCCGCTATTTATAATAGGCTTACAGGGTATGCCGAGGAGATATTACGATTATCTCCCTGAATATACTATGGGGGGGCATCAGATATCCACCGTAGGTTCGTGGGTTCTGGCACTCGGGCTTATCATTATGTTCGTAAACCTATACATAGGCATGAAGAAGGGTAAAAAGATAGGCAGAAACCCATGGGGGGGCGGAGCAACTTTCGAATGGTTCACCCCCCCTTCACCTCCACCACTTCTGAACTTCGACTCCGAGCCTGACACCTCTAAAGGTCCATACAGCTATAAGGGGGGGGTAGAAAGGGATGAGTAATATACATAAAGATTATCAGGGTGCAAAGCTCGGCATGTGGTTGTTCCTCTTCACTGAGGTTCTGCTGTTTGGCGGTATGTTTGTCCTTTATTCAGTATATCTGGCGAGATACCCGGGAGATTTTCATAGTGCAGGTAAAGAGCTGGACGCTTTCATAGGCGGACTGAATACTGTTGTACTCCTCATATCGAGTTACTTTGTCGCTCTTGCCATATCTTTTCTCCAACGTGGAGACCAGAAAAAGGCTATACGATACACATATCTGACACTCTTCATGGCACTGTTATTCCTCGTGAATAAAGCCATCGAGTGGTCAGCAAAATTTAGTCACGGGATATATCCTGATTCGCCGCACCTGCGTGAACTGCCTCTAGGTGAATCGGTCTTTTACGGATTATACTTTCTCATGACGGGTTTACACGGTCTGCACGTTATCATAGGCGGTGGCGTAATGATCTTTGTAATCTATAAAATGAAGAAGAACGAAGTAAATAGTACGGATTTCGTCATGCTTGAAAATGCCGGATTATACTGGCATCTGGTTGACCTGATCTGGATATTTCTATTTCCGTTATTCTATCTGGTTATATAAAGGGGGGGGCACAAAATGGAACACAAAGAACATCATGTAATGAGTGTTAAAACTGCGACTCTCGTTCTGGCTATGCTCCTCTTTCTCACCTTCGTCACAGTGGCTGTGTCTAAGGTCGATCTGGGATATTTTAACGTAGTGGTGGCATTGGCACTGGCAACAACAAAATCACTTTTTGTCATACTATTTTTTATGCACCTGAAATATGAAAACAAGATGCTGAAGTTTTTCGTATTTATATGTTTTCTTATTCTGGCGATATTCATAGGCATGACATTTTTTTGACGTGGCGTACAGGTAGGTGGCAAAATGATTGATACAGTAAGCAAAATTGATTCAGCGTTCCTGTTTATTTTCGGAGTTTCATTTGCATAATGATCCTTATCACTCTGGTTGCTATATATTTTCTATATAAATATCACCACAAGAAACACCCTGAGGCTGCGAGATACACGGTAATTTTCTGGCTGAGTTTCTCTGGACAGTGATACCTACCATAATAGTCCTCGCAATGTTCTGGGTAGCTGGAGCGGATACAAAGCACTCAGAAACGCACCTGCCGACTCTATGCTGATCGACGTGACGGCTAGAATGTGGTCATGGAAGTTCACATATCCAAACGGCAAGACAAGCAAAGAGCTGTATGTACCGGCGAATAAACCTGTGAAACTTAATATGACATCGGTGGACGTTATACACAGCTTTTATGTCCCAGCATACAGAATAAAGATGGACACTGTTCCAGGCATGCATACATATGTTTGGTTTAACTCAGGCGAACCGCAGGAATATGACATTCTTTGTGCGGAATACTGCGGAGTGAGGCACTCTTTTATGCTTTCCAAGGTTATCGTATTGCCTGAGGACGAATACACTCAGTGGATAAACTCTGACGAGAAATCTGCCGAGCAGCCCGAAGCGTTTACGATCTTAGAGAAGAACGGCTGTCTGGACTGTCACTCACTTGACGGGACGGAGCTGGTCGGACCTACACTGAAAGATATTTACAACAGAGATACGGTCATCGTCACACCTGACGGAGAGAAGACTGTAAAGGCTGATGAAGCCTATCTCATTAAAGCTATAAACGATCCTTCGTCTGAAATAGTGAAAAACTATGAAGATATGATGCCTTCCTTTGCCGAAGATATCAGCAAAGAGGACATGAATAAGCTTATCGAGTTTTTCAAAACAGGCATGCCGGCAGAAAAACCCGGTGAAAAAGGTGCAGTAATAGCAGAGAACGAGGGGGGGTGTACAGGTTGTCACTCCACAGACGGAAGTGAGCTTGTCGGACCTAGCTTTAAGAATATGCTGGACAGAGACGTGACAGCGATAAAAGACGGCAAAAAGGTACAGTTAAAGGCTGACAGCCGCTATATCATAAGCTCTATCCTGAATCCCGGCGAATATATAGTAGACGGCTATGATGAATCTATGCCGCCTTACGACTATCTGGAGGACGATCAGATAAAGGCTCTCATCGAATACTTCAATACATTGAAGGAATAATGAAACAGCTTTTATCGCTCTTCAGACCGAAAGTATCATTAATGGTGGGTCTCTCAACATTTGCAGGGGGGGCCTGCCTTTTTGATTCCGCTCTGAGTCTGTTCCACTTATATGCTGTTTTATCAGCTGTCTCATTATCTGCAGGCTGTTCTGCTCTGAATCAATTTCAGGAAGCTGAGCTGGATAATCTCATGGAAAGAACCAAAAAACGCCCTCTCCCCCCCATGGGGGGGGTAATCAAACCATACGAAGCTGTCAGGTTTGCTATGCTGCTCATAGCACTTGCTATCGCTTTCATGCTGGTCACGGACAGTCATACGGGCGTATTCATAATAATGGGCACTGTGGCGATATATAACTTTGTCTATACACCACTCAAAACACGCACCCCCCCTTACGCCCTCCTTGTTGGGGGGGCTGTCACCGGAGCTATACCTCCCATGCTCGGTTACGCCGCACTTGGCGGGTCGATCCTTAACACCGACATATTGCTGGTCTCCGCTGTTTTATACATATGGCAGACTCCGCATTTTGCGATGCTCTCTGAAAGATACGCAAATGATTACGGAAAAGCAGGATTCTTAACACTGTCAGCCGTATACGGACAGAGTAAAACCATCATTTTCATACGTGTATGGCTCACGGCTTATATATGCTCACTTTTTTTACTGCCTGCAGCAAACATATACTGTAATGACAACTCATCATACGTACACATCGGACTCACCATGATATCCGCAGTTTTGCTGATGTTATTTATTAAAAAAAACCAGTCAAAGCATTTCATGTTTTGAACTTATGTATGGTTCTTTTTTTCCTTCTGCTTGTAGTTGATCGAATTATCATTTAATATCATCAGACAAAACAAACTAACAGGTGCATATATGAACAGTAAAACAACACAGATAATGAAAGAACATCTGCAAATAGCAGAAAACTATATAGAAGCTCTGAAGACTGCCGAATCCAAAAAGGATATGATGCAGGCTATGAAAACCTGCGAAGAGGCAGTAAAGGCTCAATACGAAGACCTCGAAGAGATTGCTGATGATTATTGCAAAAAGATCACGGAAGGCTCTGATAAAGAGCTTAGTGATATCAGCAAAAAGATTGGTGATATATACGGCAAAGAGATCACGAAGCTTTACGTGAAAATGGCACCTTATATGGCTGAGCCAGATTTTATGGAGGCTCTCGGCTCTATAGATATTGTTGTAGGCAGTAATCCGCTCTTCGGAGCAAACGAGTTTGGTGCAGATATCGCCACAGAAGTATCAAAAACCATCGCAGGCGGCATGGATAATATGGCAGCTAAGATGATGTCAGAAACCAAAGAGACCAGCGAAGAAACCTTAAACGCGGTCGTAGCCATTATGGAAAACTTTGCTTCTTTATCAGAAAGATATGTCGAAAGGATGTCTGCTGCTACTACTTCAAGAAAGATAGTGAACGCCACAGACAGTTTTGTAGATGCCATCAAGAAGATGATCCCTGAAATGAAAAGCCTTGCCGATGAAATAAAGCTTATCATGATCCGCCCTGATAAACCTGAGGCTATAACAACCGCTGCTGAATCTCTGAAAGAGAACTTAGGCGACCGACTCAAAGATGTTATCAAAGAGAAAGAAACGCTCATGAACGAACAGAAGGTTTCTAAATCAGTCGGCAAACTTGGAGCTATACTCAACGAAGTCCCGTTTTAGGATATAATATGGATATAACAGTCTTAGGCAGTGGAAGTGCCGTCCAGTTTGAAGGGCGGGCATCCGCTTCTTTCCTCGTGGAAACGAAAGACAAAAAGATACTGCTGGATGCAGGTTTTCACTTACTGGACAGGCTGGAGAAAAACGGCACGATGATCGACGAGATAGACGCCGTATACATTTCACATAAGCACCCTGACCATTTCTTCGGTCTCCTGCACCTGTTATTCGCAATGAATAATAAGATGTATACACCTAAAGATGAATTGCATATATTCGGTTTTAAAGGTTTGGAAGAGTGGCTCAGGTCATTTCAGGAGCTAATGCCGAAGTGGCTTGAACCTGATATAAAACTCATATTCTCCGAAGAGACTTCAGGTGATTTTGCAGAGGTTAAATGGCAGACATTTCAAACAGTTCATTCACCTGAAAGTACAGGTATCATCCTGAAATCAGAGGAGAAAAAGATAGTATACACAGGTGATACAGAGTTTTTTTCCCGAACTTATAGATATAGCTGACGGTAGCGACATGCTCATCTCTGAATGCGGAAGCGGTAACAATGATAAGGTCAAAGGCACATGTGCCTGAATGAGATATTTCACATCGCAGAGAATGCAGATATTGCAAGAGTATTAGTCACACATATCTACCCTGAGACTGATCAGATGAAACCGGAGTGGACAAAAAGTGGTACAGCCTTTATGCGGTCTTATGATTGCCAAAGAATCTCATTATAGACTCTTGCTTTTCATCAGTATCGATCGCTTGAGATATCACTTCTCTTTTACTTTTTTTTTTCACTTCAAAGAAGCACTTATATATCGAACCACACTCTTCACAGCGGCAAATGCCAGGCTCTTTCACAACTATTTTCTCGCCACACTCTTTACATTTAAATGACATTTTAGGCATGATGATATCTCCAGATAATAGTTCAAAAATCAAGGTGCAGTAATAAACCACACCCTTTATATAAATTAACTCTATCACATATTGTTTCAAACCAATGTCAAATATTTGCAAAACCTGTTAAAAATTATTTACTTAAATTTAACCCAATTAGTGACTCAGAGGCAAATACTGAACTTCTTCCAGAGTGAGGGTCGTTTTTGTATTAGCTGCATCTGCGAGGTGTTCTACAAAATCTGCAACACTGGCATAGTCTCCGGTAATTGACGGTGATACACTCAAGTTGGCATAAGTTGACCTGATAGTGTGACTAAACAGGTCTACCAAAGTTGTTCCGCTCATAGAGCCGTCACTATTTATAATACCGACAAGAGCCTTATAATCGTTTGTACTGGCATTCATCTGACCAAAAAAAGACCAGATTACCCGCCGCATCAGCCTGTATAATTGAAGCAAACATTTTATTGGTCGTATCTGAAAAACTTTTTTGCCATGAGATAACCGGTGTACTCGCGTCAAAATCAAATTTCATAAATTCTACATACGAATCATTCACATTTGCCGCAAGATAATAAGTACCGACAAGTGAAGCCGGATATATCGACATACTGCTTGCCGCGACAGAGTTCGTCAGGTAATTATCATATACTACACTGTAGAATTTATCCTCCACTGAGTCATATCTTGATATAATTAAATCGCCGTATGCAACGTCACCTGCATAACCGACAAGCACAACATCCCCCCCTGTCTCAGTCATTGTCGCACTCGTAAACGTTGAATCTACATAACTGGTCTCGGTGTGCTCTTTAAATGTAGTGGATTCAATTGTATAGGTAGAATATGCCGAATCCACAAGGATAAACATAGCACTACTTTTCATAGAGGTCTGGTTATCGTCATACGTACCTGTAATGATAATATCCCCCCCTGTTGAAGAGACATTAAAACTTGTCGGAAGTATCTTTCCTCCGGCATAGGTTCCAGATAAGGTAATCTCTTTTTTTTGCTACGATACCGCCTGTTTCATCAATTTCTACTAAATAGGTATTTAGTTCGTCGGTGATCAAAAGTAAAAGATTGTCGTCATTCACTAATGCTGTATCTATGATTTTTAAACTGGCAGCAAATTGATCCTTGTATGACTTCGACCATTCAATATCACCTGCACCGTCAAGGAGAACAACTACAAAAAGATTATCCGTATCCCCCCCTTTACCTGCGAAATACGTATATCCATTAACATTACTCAAAGGATCTTGTACGTACTCCAACCCTTCACAAACCTCTAAGGGGGGGACTCCGGAAGTACTTTCAAAACTAAATCCCATAGCACCGTTATTATCACCTGAGATAACAACTGAAAATAAGCTTGAGTTGGGTTTCTCTGCATAACCGCATGAGATATAACCACTAGAATTCAAATATTTACCGTCATTTATGCGGTATCTATTATTACCGTCTGTATATGCTTTGGCTATCACCTCGCCAACAGGGTTTGTTGGAGTAGA
>JDSG01000024.1_pt1 | contig 116995 bp, 153 predicted proteins | sample 199341 | NCBI WGS metagenome assembly JDSG01 (sample SAMN02584197, study PRJNA231836) | bioreactor metagenome | isolation source: continuous culture bioreactor short generation time transfer1 day 52 after... | place: Germany: Bremen | reverse complement strand
CGTATGAGGAAACATATCAACGGGCTGTACCTTATCAACTTCAAATCCATGTCCACTCAAATAATTCAAATCCCTAGCAAGCGTCGCCGGATCACAGGACACATAAACCAATCTCTTTGGTGCAATCTTTACGATGGTCTCAAGTAATTGCTCATCACAGCCTTTTCTAGGTGGATCGACGACGATCACATCTGCTTCGATGCCTTGCTCCTTATACAATCTAGGAATAACTTCCTCAGCTTTGCCTACGTAGAACTCTGTGTTAGTAATCCCGTTAAGTTTAGCATTATGTTTAGCATTCTCTATGGCCTCTGGTACAATCTCAACACCAATGACTTTCTTTGCCTTCTGTGCTAAGAACAAGGAAATACTACCGATACCACAATACAAGTCCATAACAGTCTCTTCACCTGTAAGTTCTGCATATTCTAGAGCTTTCCCATAGAGTTTCTCTGTCTGTATTGGATTAACCTGGTAGAATGATTGTGGAGATATGTGAAATCTGATATCGTCGATAGTGTCCTCAACATATGGTATTCCATCTAGATGAACCATCTCTCTGCCCATAATCACATTGGTTTTGTCTCTATTAATGTTCAGCCCTATGCCAGAAACATATTCACACATCGTCAACTGATCAACTAGGCTATCCACAGCTTTTAATTTCTTGCTGTTTATAACAATGGTCACATGCATCAAGCCAGATGAATGTGCATGCCTAGTTACAATATGCCTTACAATACCTTTATGTGTATTCTCATCATATGCTCTTACATGATTCTTTTTCATCCAAGTAAGGACAATTTCTCTGAGTTCTTCATTGCGACGGTCCTGTATATAACAAATCTCTGTCTCTACAACCCTGTGACTGCGTTTGGCATAATACCCAATCTGTATGTCACCCCCCCTGTTGTCCCTTACTGGAAACTGAACCTTGTTGCGATAATGGTAGGGTTCGTCCATTCCAATCGTTGGGGGGGCAACTTTAACCCCCCCTTCAATCTTTCCAATACGTTGTATAAGTTGGTCAACCTTAGTTTGTTTAAACTTAAGCTGAGCCTTATAATCTAAATGCTGCACACTACACCCACCACATTTTCCAGCGATAGGACATATGGGCTCCACCCTATCTTCTGATGGCTTAATAATCTCTACTAACTTGCCAAAACCAAAATTCTTGCCTGCCTTAACCACAAGGACTTCAACTTCTTCACCTGGTAGTCCACCATCGACAAACAAGGTATAGCCTTCAACTTTGCCTATACCCTGTCCTTCTGTTCCTATATCATTGATGGTCAATGTGACCTTGTCATTCTTCTTCACTGGTATTTGTCGTTTCGACATTCTATACCTCTTTCCACTAGTACCTAGTTCTTCTAATATTACCTTCAAACAAGCGCTGATAGCCCGCCCAATCATCTTTCTCATCGACATCCTTGAACAACGATGTGAAGGTCATAATCTTCGCATCCATATTATCAATATAATGAAGCACGACTGCTTCAATAAGTTCTGGTTTCTTAGGTGAACCGTATTCAAGTTCTCCGTGATGAGCAATAATCATATGCTTAAGCAAGTTGGCTAGAGTCTCAGGGAAACCTTTGATTTCTCTAATCTTGTCACTAATCCACTCAATACCTATAATAATATGACCAACCAACTGACCTTCATCGGTATACTCAACAATAGGGAAGGTCGATAGTTCTTTTAGCTTACCAACATCATGAAAGAGTGCCCCCCCAGAGTATAGTAGACTTCTATTAAGCTGAGGGTATGTGCTGGCCATGAATCTGCAAATCTTAAGCATTCCTAGCGTATGCTCTAGCAATCCACCATAGAAAGCATGATGCACTGACTTTGCTGCTGAATGCCCTTTGAATGTGTCTTTGAACCTAGAATCTTCAATGAAGAACTTGCTGGCTAATTGCTTAAGCCATTCATCATCCATCTCATCTATATAAGTTAATAGCTCTCGATACATTTGATCAATATCAAATTGACTTGTTGGTACGTACTCTTTTGGATCATACTCACCTTCGTCTGCAACTCTTAGGCGACGTATGTTGAATTGAAGTCCACCTTGGAAGCTAACAACGGATGCATCAATTTTGATATAGTCACCTGTCTCAAAATTATTAATGCCATCATTCAGGTCCCATATCTTGGCATCAGCCGTTCCTGATTGATCTTGAAGTCTAACTGAATAGTATGTCTTACCTGCTCTTGTTTTTAGAATCTGTTTATTGGCACACAAATATATGTCTACGGTCTGTTGACCTTCTTTTAAATCCGCTAAATATCGCATGTATTTCTCCTCTCATAAATAAGAAATTTCCATATACTACCCTGTATTATAGCGCATTTCTCATCTCTTTTAAACAGAAGAATGACCATAGCATCAAATACCATGGTCCTTTTCATGACTTTTTATATACACTGCTTTTGTAACCTGTTATTTTTTTTGAATACCGTATAAAAATAATTGACATTATCAAAGCCTACTTTTTGGGCAATCTCTTTGCTCGACAATGATGTTGTTTCAAGTAAACCTTTTGCATATTCAATTCTAATGTGATTAAGATAATCCGAAAAGTACTGGTCTGTCTCAGCTTTAAAGCTTCTTCCAAGGTAGGTTGCACTTACTTCTAGCTTTGCCGCCAATACTTTCAAAGATAATCCAGGTTCACTGTAATGTTTAGAAATATGCTGTATAATCTCTTTTACATTGTCCGAATAAGGGTATGTGTCCTCTTCTTTTAATAAATCCACCACATAAACAACCCTATCCATTAGCCATTGTCTTAGTGACATAATAGAGTCCATTTTCAATATAGTGTTAACAAGACTTTCACCACCATAATCTTCTCTATACTGGTCTTTCACCTTAATGACAGAGTTAATGACGCTCAATAATTCTATCGTAGCCAAAATAATTTGATCAGGGGGGGATACATTCGTATCACTTAGTTCATTAACATAGATCATATCTAAATAGTTACCTAAACCCTCAATATCATAAGAAATAAGCAAGCTTCTTAGGGCTTCACGGTCAATGCTAACACCTTCACTATGGTGTCTATAGATTTGATTAATATCTTCATAAAAAAATAACCGTATTAGGACCATAGATCATTCTTAATTGGAGCCCATTTAAGGCTTCTTTATAGGAACTACTTATCTGCTTATAAGAATCTACAGGGTTACCAGAAGCCACAAAAATATCCAATCCACAATTAATCTGTATTTTGTGGGCCAAGGCTTTCATCGTTTCTTTTATGTTACTTTTGAGTATTTCTTGTTCATGACAATAGAATATAAGGTTAATTCTATCTCTACCCTCAATAGAAAGCGCAAAGTCATAAACTGTCGAAAGCCTTTTTGAAACATATGATTTCAAGTCTTCAATATCGACAAAGCTATCACTTTCCTCTGATTTAACTTTTATAATCACTACCTGTAATTGCGCTTCCTCGAATTGTATATCCAATAAGGCTAATTTCAATTGTAATTCGCTTGAAGATATCTCATTAGCAAGCATTCTATTAATAACGTTATACCTAAGTGCCGTTATACTTTCAACCATCTTTTTCTTATCACGTTGCTCGGCTTCAAGCTCCTCTGCCAAAGATTTAATAACTTCAATCATATCTTCTTTGTTAAGGGGGGGCTTGAGAATATAACTTCTTGCCCCCCCAAGTTCCATCGATTCCTTAACATAATCAAAATCACTATAAGCACTAATCATAACCACTTTGATCTCAGGATAGATTTGCCTTAATTGAGTCATCATCTCAATACCAGTCATTACAGGCATTCGTATATCTGAAATAATAAGGGATGGCTTAAGAGTACAAAGAAGAGCCAAAGCGTCTTTACCATTAGCCGCTTCTCCAACCACTTCAAAGCCGTATTCTTCCCAGTTCACTGACTGAATCAATCCTTTTCTAATATAGGCATCATCATCAACTATAAGTACCCCCCCGTACATATTGAATCATATCCTCTCTTTTCATCTGTGGTATACAGATTCTTATTTTTGTTCCCCCCCTATTTTCTTCCGATTCAATTGTCAAACCATAATCATCACCAAAAAGTAAGCGAATCCTCCCATTAACATTACTTATTCCAATAGAATCTGCAACATCTTCCTCATGTGTTCCATCCAATTGCCTGATGACTTCCTCATACCTTCTTGCATTCATTCCAATGCCGTCATCCTTAATTTCAATGATAACCTGGTCTTCATTCTTATAGCCACAAATAGTGATTGTTGCTGACTCTTCTTGCCCATATATACCATGTAGTATGCTGTTTTCAACCAAAGGTTGCAACAACATCTTTGGAATACCAGCATTATAGATCTTAGGATCTATTTCAACCTCTATATGCATTGGCTGGTCGAATCTGAGTGACTGGAGCTCAAGGTACTTGGATATGTTCTCAATTTCATCTTCTATCTTTACAACATATGTATCTGTTTTAGAATTCCATCTGAATATTTCACCAAGGAGGTAAACCATTCGTTCAAGTTCGTAGTTTTGGTCAACAACCGCTCTTGACCTAATGCTCTCAAGGGTATTATATAAGTAGTGAGGGTTAATCTGAGATTGAAGGGCCAGTAATTCAGCTTTTTTTTGCTTCAACTCAGAAACATAGATTCGATTGATATTGTCATTAAGCATTGTACACATATCATTGAACATAAGATAGACGTTGCCTATTTCATCTTGTGTCTTTATGGGAATCTCTACTTTTAGATTACCATCCATGACTTGGTTCATACTCACTAACAATACATCAATTTTCTTTGAGATAACTTTTGACAATACAATAGCAACACCTATATATATAAGAATAGTCAAAATAACCACTGTGTATACTTTCAATTTCTGTTCCTTTATTTGATCATCAAAAACACTTTTATCTATAAGGCTAACTAACCTCATCTTTGTTCTTGAAACCTTATCATATCTGTAGTAGAACTTGTCATCTTCAAAGGGCCCATTGTTGGGTAAAAACAATTTTTCTTTTTCATCCTCCTCAAGTCTATTTACCAATTCAGAACTAGAGTAATAAATAATTTCATCGTCTTGAGAAATAAGAAAGAAATGACTTTTCAATTGATTCGTACCAACAGCCATTTTATAGGCATTGGTAAATGCACTGGCTGGTATGTTAATAATATATTTACCCACATTATGTATCTCTGGTACCAATTCCATTTTTATAATATTTCCAATAAATGATACAACTTCTAATTCATTAGTAGCCTTGATATATGCTACTTCCTCATCATAATACATGGATACAATCATTGGATTTTCTACAATACTGTTAAGAGGTGGCTTACTGTCAAAATCATACTCGTGGTTCACCACCCTATTACCCACTTTTGTCGTATGAAAGACACTGCCTTTGTCACTTACAACAATGAAATCCAAAATATTGTTGCTAATGGCAATATTTTCCATTTGACCAATAAGCACCCTTGTTGAGCTGTTTTTATCAGCCTGATTTTCACTGACATTAAATCGGTTTAAGCTGCCACTAATATTTTCTTCCGAATTAATGACTACCAGCAAATTGTATATGTTTTGATAGGTATCTGATGAAAATTGGCTCAACTTATTAAAAGCCTCTGCTTCAATGGTTCGTTCTTTCTCATAAACAGTTTTACTAAAATCACTTATGATCCAAGAACTGGCCAGTAATACAGAGGCAATTCCAAGAAATGAAAACATTAGAGCCAATTTAGTGGCTATAGACAGTTTAGATACAAGTGCTTTAATCTTTATCATAGATTAACCTCTTTTATCATCATAACTATAATTCTATCATATTTGCCTAACACATTTACACTATCCTTTTACGCCACCTTCGGATAAGCCTTTTTCAACATTGTTTTGGAACAATGTATAAACAATCACGGTTGGTATGATAGCAAATATAATTGCTGCACACATAACCCCCCCCAATTTACAGTGAATTGTCCTGTAAAGCTAAGTAGGCGTATAGGTAAAGTTTGAAGTGAAACATCTTTGATTAAAACCAATGCCACAATCAATTCGTTCCATGACCCTAGAAAAGCAATAATACCCATTGTCACCATAACTGGTTTGCTAAGCACTATATCAATATACCAAAAAAATCTTCCATACACCACAGCCATCAATGATTGCTGCTTCTTCAAGTTCTTTTGGTATACCCCCCCTCATATAACCAGATATGATAAAAACACAATATGGTATTCCGCCAGCTATGTAAACAGCTAGCAAACCGATATAAGAATCACTTAAGTTAAATCTTTGAGCCATGGTTGCAATAGGAATTAGAATAGACTGAATAGGAATCATCATCCCTATTGAAAAATAGATTAGCAGTAAATAACTCATTCTGAATTTAATACGGGTAATCACAAACGCGGCCATTGCAGAAAATAGTAATTGAGCTGTAATTGTAATAGCTGTCAAAAATGCACTATTAGCAAACGCTCTGCCAAGTTTACCCATTTTAATGGCTTCCATATAATTGGATATCATGATTGTTTTTGGTAACCCAAAATAATTGCTATAGATTTCATTGTTATCTTTAAGTGATGACAATACCGTATAGATTAAGGGGGGGTATATAAAAACGATACTGCTCAGTAAAAGTGACGTATAAAAAATCGTTGCTTTAATTCTATGATATTTTCTTAATTCCATGTCTGATAATTGTCTCATTTATCTATTCCTCTTAACTCTTATCTGCCATTAGTTTATTTGTTACAACTGTTAGGCCTAGGCATAACACCAATATAGCCACTGCAACAGCGCTACCAAGTCCAAACCTTTGGTTCATAAATGCTTCTCTATACATATGGGTGGTTAATACCTCAGATGTATAAAATGGGCCACCTCCAGTTAGTATATAAACCACATCAAAGGTTTTCAGGCCACCAATGATAATCATTACTGTGACGACTTTAAAGACATCCCATAGGTATGGAATAACAATGTAGAAAAAGTACTGAATTCCATTAACACCATCCAGCTTTGCTGATTCAATAATTGATTGTGGTATAGACACTATACCTGCAAGGAGCAATATAATCACAACACCAAGTCCCTGCCAGCTCATAACCAAAACAACAGCTATTAAAGCGGTTTTTGGATCTGACAACCAGGACCTAGTTAGAGTTTCAAGGTTTATAGCCCTTAGAATAATGTTTAATAAGCCATCATTCGGGTGTAATATGAATTTCCACATTAGTGCAACAGCTGTTGCAGACAAGACATATGGCATAAAAAAAAGCCAGCTTAAAATATCTAAGACCCTTTATTGGTTTACTTAGAATGTTGGCAATAATTAACCCAAGTGGTACTTGAATAGAAAATGATATTCCAATGACCAAAGCGTTGTTCCTAAGGGACTGCCAAAATATTCTATTGCCAAACATTTTCAGATAGTTCTTAAAGCCTACAAATTCTTTTGGTATATTGGCAATACCACGCCACTGAAACAAAGAAAGTTTTACTGTTTCAATTAATGGATACAAAATAAATATTGAAAAGAATAAAAAAGCAGGCAAAATAAACAGTATAATAGTTAATGCCTTGTTTTTAGTTAACACCATAGTTATCACTCCTATAATATGATGGAGCTAGGACATAATGCCCTAACTCCATTAGTGAACTCTTATAAATTCAACTTAGTTAGCGTCTGCTTCTGCTTGTATGTCTTTTGCTGCTTGCTCAGGTGATACCCCCCCTTTACCTATAACAGCTTGTGGTAATTCATTTAACAGGTTCGCTACTGGAACAACTGTTTCATGTGACACTGGTCCAGAATCTGCCCCCCCTTGAGCTGATGCAATTACACCTTGCAATTCATTAAGAAGTGCGCCCGTTTTGTCTGCATCAAGACTACCTGGGTTAATTGCTGGAATAAGTCCTGTTTCTTCAATAAACATTTTTGCTGCTGCACTGCTTGTTAATTTCTTTGCAAGTAGTATAGATGCTTCTATTTCTGCTTTAGTACCTTCACCAGATACTGCAATACTATCATTAACCCCCCCACCAAACCATATGTCTTTATGTTCTGGTTTGTCTGCAAAATAAGGTACAGCAAAGTATCCTACTTTGTCAGCAAAACCTTCTGGAGCGTCAGCCCCCCCTGTTAATTCACCAATTGTCCATGTTCCACTAAATCTAATCGCTGTCTTCTCTGAGAAGAAATCGGTAATCTCTTCAGCATAACCTGTACCAAAATAACTCTCCCCCCCAAAAGCATTCCTATCTACAAGCTCGATTAGTTTTTCAAATGAATTAATAACACCATCACTCTCATAAGACCTTTCTCTAGAAGCAAGTGCTTTACTACCTTCGATTCCTTCTTGCTTAAGGAATATAGAGTTAAATAAATGGCCACTTCTCCATGCATCATTTGCACCAAATGAGATTGGTTGAACACCAATAGCGTTTAGTCCATCAATGACTTCCAGTAAGTCAGCCCATGTTGCTGGTGCACTGACGCCTGCTTTTTCAAATATTTCTTTGTTGTAATAGAATCCAACATAGTACATACCAAATGGCAACCCATATGTGCCATCCATGCCATCAAATGTAAAGGCATCAAGTACCCCCCCAGGATTAAAACCGCCATTCCAGTCTGCATCTGCTGCTAAATAGTCATCTAACTTGAGCCATTGATTAGACTCGGCATATACCTTATTTCCTGCTCCAGGCCATACTGTAAACACGTTTGGTACACTACCTGAGGCATAGTTAATTAACATCTTGTCTTGAAACTCTGCAGATGGTAGCATTTCTTCATTCACAGTCACATTTGGGTTCTCTGCCTTATATTCGTCCACTAATTTTCGAATAACCGGGTATTGAGCATGTCCTTCAGGGTAGACCATCGCCAGTGATATTTCAACTTGCTCAACCTCTTCTTCTGCTAGTGCTTCTTCCCGATCTTCTTCAGTAGCTTTTTCAGCCACTTCCTCTGTTTCACTTGCACTTTTAGTTGCTTCAACAGCTTCATCTTTACAGCCAACCATTGAAAGAACCAGTACAAAACTTAATAAGAGTACCAATAATTTTTTCATTTTTACTTTACCTCCTAATTTGAATAACATTGATTGATATTTTAATTATAGGAGCATACACTCATATCTAATAGTTTAATAATTTGCTTGTCTCTCTAATAATTTGTCATAAAATCATTCTAATTCTATACTACGCTAATGATTAGAAAATGTTAACCATCTATTCACAATCTGTTCAAAAAGCTCTTGTATAATGTATCTATAGTATCAATAGGCTTTGAGATGGAGTGTGACGTATGAACGATATTAAGGTGAACTCAGTTAGACATAACTGCCCTTCCTTTTATAAGGAAAAAGTTAAAGACAATCCAAAAGAAACAAAATCACCGGATTTCTTCAAAAAAATTCTTAGATAATCTTAAAGGTAAGAAATAAAGAATATGCAGCCTAGTGGCTGCTTTTTTTTATTGCATAGAATCATCTTTATAGCAGATGAACTTGATAAACACTCTCATTCAGTTGACATAATGTACAAATGGTGGTTCAATTAGAGTATAGGCATGTTTGTTCAATACGATGAACAAAAGAGCGGGTGATACCATGAAACTAGGCTGTAATTATTCAGAAGAATTAATGACGCTCATTGCAAGCAATGAAGTGGATGTGGATTTTGTTAAGATTGGTTATTTTGGACCTTTTGTAGGTCTTCATGATGAAGTGGCCAGTGTTAAGCCTATTTTGATACACGGATTTGGGCGATTTGAGCATATAGGTATGGTTGATCCACTAGCTAACAACGATTGGGAATTCATGAACGAAACATTGACCAAATACCATGCACCCCCCCATCTGGCAGTGCATTTTTCCATCTATGACCATGACTTGTCCGGTGTCAGTATGGTCCGAAGCAGACTTGAAGAAGGCATCAAAGCCTTCAAAGACAACTTGGCTGTACCCCCCCTTGTTATTGAGAATATGGATTACAACCCAATGTACAACAGAGATTGTGTCCGCAAAGAAGCCGTTGATCCAGAATATATCTCAGAGATTTGTGAGAAATATGATGTGGCTATGCTGCTTGATACAGCACATGCCAGCGTGTCAGCCTATCACCTTAAGATGGATATTTATGACTATATCGCTTCATTACCACTTGAGAGGGTCAAAGAAGTTCACTTCGTTGGAACTCAGATGACCAATGAACAAGGTCTTAAAGATATGCATACCCCCCCACTGACACCTCGTGACTATGATTTGCTTGATTGGCTCAAAGACCGATGTTCACCTGATATCATAACACTTGAATATGGATGGCCAGGCTCCAAATTCCAATGGCGTACGGATAAGGATGCCATCAAGAACCAACTAGGAGAAATTCGTAAACGATTCTAAATAAAAGTGTACACGCACATTAAAAGAAGCCAAATCCACTTAATGGATTCGGCTTCTTTTCTTATGATCTAATGTGTTTATCTCAATATCTATATAGACATCATTCAATAATCTAGATTATGAATTCATCACGGCAAGGTGTAAAGGCATCCAGTATTGCACCGTCTTCCAACGCTACTACGCCATGCATCATTCCTTTTGGTGCAAGATAAGAATCACCTGCTTTGACAATACGTTTCTCATCTCCACATATAAGTTCAAATGAACCACTCAGGATATAACCAACTTGTACATGATCATCATGTTTGTGTGGCTGTCCAATACCACCTTTTTTGAAAGTGAACTGAACCATCATCATATCGTCGTCATGAACCATTAGGGTACGTGTTACTAAGTCATCTAACACTGTTACTTTATACTTGTCTTGTTTACCTATCATCTTACATTCCACCTTTCATCATCATTTTATCCCATTAAGAGATTTGGCACAAACATAACCAATCCAGGAATAAATGTAATTAGTAATAGAACTATTACCATAACTGCGTAGAATGGTAGCAATGATTTGGTCATCTTCTCAATAGACACTTTACCAATAGCACATCCTACAAAGAGGGCGCCACCAACTGGTGGTGTACATAGTCCAATGGCCAAGTTAAGAATCAATACAACACCAAACTGTATTGGGTCCATACCAAGACTTGTCACAACTGGTAATAGAATTGGTGTTAATATAAGAATCAATGGTGCCATATCCATGATACATCCAAGTACAAGGACTAGAATGTTGATGAGTAACAATAAGATAATTGGGTTTTCAGTAATTGCAAGTAGTGCGTTTGTTGCAAGCGCAGGTACTTGAAGTAGTGCTAACATGTGTCCAAATGCTTTGGCTGCTGCTATAAGGCTAAGAACCAATGCCAATGTTTTTAGGGAATTGAAAAGTATTTGGTTCATAGCTTTGATCTTGATTTCTCTATAGACGAAGAATGTAACAAAGAAAGCATAGACACAGGCTACTGCCGCGGATTCTGTTGCCGTAAACACACCGGATAGAACCCCCCCACCGATAATAATAACTGCGGTCAATAGACCAAAGAAAGCGCCAGCACTAATTTTGAGTGATTCCTTCAATGTGAACTTCTTGCCTTTTGGATAACCACGTTTAACAGCTATGATATATGAAACAATCATTAATGCTACGCCGAGGATAACCCCCCCTGGTACAAAACCACCGAGGAAGAGTTTACCAACTGACAAACCACCAGCTGCAAGTGAATAAATAATCATGTTGTGACTAGGTGGAATAATGACACCCTGACAGGAACTGGTTACTGTTACCGCAACAGAATAGTCATCATCATATCCGTTATCTTTCATCATAGGAATCAACATGGCACCAATACTAGACGTATCTGCAACAGCTGAACCTGATATACCACCAAAGAACATACTAGCAAGAATATTCACTTGTGCCAGACCACCTCTCACACGGCCTATAATCACATTAGAAAATTCTATTAGTCGTCTTGAGATACCTCCAGCTCCCATAATTTCACCAGCCAATATAAAGAACGGAATGGCCATTAGAGATGAGGATTCAATACCTTTGGCCATTTTTTTTGTACAATAACCAGTAGTGGCACTTCAAAATAAATGGCTGTAAGCACGGATGACACGGCTAATGCAAAGGTAACAGGCACTCTAATAATTAGAAGTACAATAAATGATATTAATAATATGGCTATGGCTATACTTGCACTTGGCATTACTGGTCACCTCCGACTGCGTCATCATATGCTTTGTCATCTGCTTGATTTTTTTTGGTGCTTAACTTCTTCCATCGCTTTTAGAACTTCACTGGTCTCTTCATCCAGCTTAACATGACCCATTAGATCCATAAGTGTATCATAGACAATCATAATACCTGATAAGGCAATTACTGCATATAAGACACCTGATGGTAATTTAGTTGCTGGCAATGTTGATGTCATAGTCAACCTGGATAAGGTTCCTCCGTAGTAAACCATGATACAACCAAAAGCTAATATGATACAATCTACAAGCTTAAGGATGAACTTTTGAACCTTCTTTGGAAACATACTAAAGAAAAGCTCAATACTGATGTGTAACCTTTTCTTAACACCAATGGCCATACTGATAAATCCAAACCATACCATGAGAATCAGCGGTACCTCTTCTGACCAACGGATACTAAAATCAAGAACATAACGACAAAACACTTGAATGGCCGTTATAATTGTCATTGCTAGAATCATGATTTTTGCAGCAAACACCATGAACAGGTGAAACTTGTGAAAAATCCAGTCTACAATTTTCATTAACTTACTCCTTCCATCTGCCCACTATTGGGTGTTTATCGCCCAAACATTCTAACTTTTTGAGCTTTAAAAAAGCCGGGCCAGTCGGCCCGGCAAATTACTTAGTTATTAGTCCATTGCTTGGATAGCAGCAATGATTGACTTGTAGTCACCAGCGTGCTTGTCCCAAACTGGTACCATCTGCTCTGCAAATCTTGCTTTTTCTTCTGCTGGAAGTTCGTAGATTTCATTACCAGCTGCGCGAATTTTTTTTCTTCTGATGATGCTTCTTTTGCTGACCATTGTTCTCTTTGGAACATTTGTGACTCAAGTGCTGCTTCTCTAATAAGCGCTAAGTCATCAGCTGATACTTTATCCATAACTATTTTACTAGCGATTAGAATCTCTGGTACTCTAAGATGCTCATCAAGTGTGTAGTAAGTAGCAACTTCAAAGTGTGATGATGTGTCATATGATGGCCAGTTGTTCTCTGCACCGTCGATAACGTTTGTTTGAATTGCTGAGTATACTTCACCGTATGGCATTGGTGTTGGAGATGCACCTAGTGCTTCAACCATGTCTACCATAAGTTCTGATTGCATTACTCTGAATTTAAGACCTGCAAGGTCCTCAAGTGTCTTAATAGGTTTAACTGAGTTGTAGAATGATCTTGCACCACCGTCGTACCATCCAAGTCCAACAAAGTTAGAGCTTTCAAGTCCTGCAAGTAAGTCGTCTCCGATTTTTGAGTTAAGAACATTCCACATGTGATCTGGTGATTTATAAATGTATGGAAGAGCAACAACTGCAAGCTCAGGTGAGAACTCAGTCATTGGACCAACTGATACTCTTGTAAAGTCAATAGCACCAAATTGCACTTGCTCGATAACGTCTTTCTCTTCACCAAGTTGCTTAGAGTGGTATACTTCTACTTTGATACGACCTTCAGTCTTTTCTTCTACCAATCTTGCGAATTCGATGTCACCAAGAGTTGTTGGGTAGTCGCCTGGGTGAGTTTCTGCAAGTCTTAGTACCATTGCTTCAACTTCTTCTACGACTTCTTCTTTTTTTCTCTTCTTTTTTTCTCTTCTGTCTTAGCTTCTGTTTTAGTTTCAGTCTTAGTTTCAGTCTTTGCTGCTGGTTCTTCTTTTGCACAACCAGCTAAAAGTGCTGTTGCCATGATCATTACTAGTAACAAACTAACGAGTTTTTTTTCATTGTGGTGTTACCCCCCCCATTTTCTAAAAATTGATTGTTATGATAACAACTAACTTATAACATTGATAGCGTCATCCAGCTACAGTGATTACTTCAATTCTTGTGCGAGAACTCATGAAATAACCATGGACTAATCATATCAGCCTCTTATACTTTCTTCTCTATAACAACTTGCCAATCTCTGCATCCTTTTGTGCAAAAGACAAAAAAAATCGCCTTGTGATCATCAGATCACAGGACGATTTTGTTATAGTAGCAACATATTGCTATAAGCATACATTTTATTAGCTATATCTTTCAAATACCATTCTATATGTCCTTCTTTATAGGAGAATGAGTTGATAAAGCTGCAACAGCTCCCATCAGAGCCAATACAGACATTCCAATTAGAACAATGGTATAGCTACCAGTTTTGTCATAGCCAAAGCCAAAAGGCAAGGTACCAAAAGCAGAACCAAAGACACCAAAGACAGTTGCTGCCCCCCCTTGAATACTACCAAGATACTTTCTACCAAAGAAATTAGGCCACATCACACCACTGGCCACAAATTGAGTGCTCATGCCAGCCCCCCCGTATATTAAGATTGCACCAATAAGAAGTAACTGATTACCACTGAGCAAAATAACCATTAAGCCAATTGCTTCAAAAATCAGGGTCAAAGCAAGAATCTTTCTTGCACCCACTTTATCTATGATACCACCAGCAATTATTGGAAAGAAGAAGCCTGGAATACCCATAACACCAAGAACAATAGCTGCACCTTGTTCGTCAATACCTCTCATACCTACTATAGAATAGAAATGAAAGACGAGACCTGTTGTAATGAGAGGTGTGATACAAGAAACCAAACCAAGAATCCAAAAGGACTTCGTTCTAACCGCCTCACTTAGACGCCAAGATTCTCGCTCAACTTCTTTGGCTTCCGCGTGATGCTCTTCTTCATTTAGAACAATATTATCTGGTCTAAGTCCAATCTTCTCGGGTGTGTTAATAACAAAGAACCATGCTATCGGTACAAACACAACAAGTAATAATAGTGACCAGACTCGCCATGTTGATTGCCAACCATAGTTGGTAATTAGGTAAATGTTAAACACTGGGACAATCACTGAGGCTATGGTTCCGCCAAACTTAAAGATACTAAATGAAAGGCCTCGTCTTTTCTTGAACCACTGTGGCACCAATGTGCTAGGTATTAGAACCAATGAACCTTGTCCAAAGTACCTTGAGAAAAAGAAGCCAATAGCCATCATTGGAATGGTTGCTACGAAGCTGTTGTAGAAGCTTGTAATACTAAGTAGCAATCCAACTGTCACCAGCATAACCCTTTGACCAAAACGATCCACCAACTTACCCATTACAATCAATAACGACCCTGATAACAAGGTCGCTCCAGAATAAATGGCTGATATGGTTGTTCTGCTAAAATCAAACTCTTCAATATAAGCGTCAATAAAGGCAGATATGGAAAATGTCTGCCCAGGTGCTGAGAAAAACATACTAATGGCTGATATGGCAACAATAACCCAACCATAGTATAGCTTGTTATTTATTTTTCTTACTAACTTACTTGTCATTTTATCCTCACATATTTCTGCTAACACAAATTCATGTCAATCATCTAACTTTTACAGTCCTTACTCAGGACATTCTATCTCATATCACGGATTTTATCAATGACATCCATATAGTCTCCAGCGTATTTCTCATAAAGTGGTGCCATTGCCTCTCTAAAAGCACTTCGGTCTTCAATGTAGTTTACAACAACACCTGCATTTCTCACTGCTTCCTCTGAGTCTTTCTCACTTGCTTCCCATAGAAGTCTCTGATAGTCCTGTGTCTCCCTTGCTGCTTCATATAAGATGGCCATATCTTGATCATTTAACTTGCTTAGGGCCACTTTGCTAGCAATTAGAATCTCTGGAACCCTTATATGTTCATCAATAGAATAGTATTTTGCCACTTCATAATGAGAAGAGGTCTGATAGCTAGGCCAGTTATTCTCAGCACCATCAATAACACCAGTCTGAATCGAGCTATAGACCTGTCCATAAGGTTGAGCAATAACTTGAGCCCCCCCTAGGCTTCTACCATCTCAGTCATCATTGAACTTTGCATAACTCTGAGTTTAAGCCCCCCCATTAAGTCTTCTATAGATCTTATTGGTCGCTTGTCATTGTAAAAACTCCTTGAGCCAGCATCCATCCATGTAAGGCCAATAAAGCCTTCCTCATAAACACTCTGCAAGAAATCATCCCCCCCAATGCTGCTATTTAGAACTTCCCACATATGGTCACCATCTTCATAGAGGTATGGTAGTTGAATGATATTGAGTTCTGGAACAAATTCTGTCATCGGTCCCGTTGAGACTCTGGCAAAATCTATGGCACCAAACTGGACCTGTTCAATCACTTCTTTTTCCTCACCAAGCCCTTTGTTAGAATAGACCAAAATCTTAATACGTCCTTCAGATTTTTCTTCGACAAGCTCAGAAAAACGATAATTGGCTAGGGTTGTTGGATGATCATCGGGATGTGATTCTGCTAAGCGAAATGTATACGCATAGGTATCCTTTACATTATCAGCTTGTTTTGTGCATCCAGACAATAAAATTACTATGAAGACAATCATCAAGACAAATTTAAGATGATAGCTTTTAAGGATTATCATATTTTTCATTGGCTCACCTATAGTTTCATATTCTTGTTTCGATATTCCGTCGGTGTCATATGTTCGTATTTCTTAAAGACTCTGGCAAAATAATTTGGGTCTACATAGCCAACTTCATAGGAAATTTCCTTAACAGATTTGCTAGGGTTTTTGAGCATTCTTTTGGCCACTTTGATTCTAATAAAAGACAAATAGTCTGAGAAATTCATATCCATATGCTTCTTGAAAACCTTGCTGAGATAAAAAAAGGCTAAAGCCACTCATCTTACTCAGTTGTTCAAGGGTAATATTCTCATTGTAGTGGTTGTTAATATAAGTAATCAGCTTATCCACTATTACTACCGTCTTATCAGATTTTTGCTCTTGTACTGACTTCATCACAGACAAGGCATAATCTTTAAGGAACTGTTTGCCATCTGGCATGGAAATAATGCCCATCAACTTTGCAAATACCGTTTCACTTTCTTCAAGTGCAACTGGCACTTCTTCATAGACACTTTGATTAAGGAGCACTATCATCTCATACAATTTGACTTTGAAAGCATCAATATCTTGAGTCCTTAAGGTTAATGCCTCATAGAAATCATCAATACGTTGGTTGAGTCTTTCCTCATCACATTCAATGATACACCTTGATAAGTTATGTAGTAGGTCTCCACTTGTCTCATCTCTTTTGGTATAAGACTTCTTCTGACAGGAAGCTTTGGCCATAGAGAATGACTTCCACATATCCTCAATCTTATCTTTGACATCACCAATGCCAAAATCAATAAACAAATCATACTCACCAAGGACCTTATCGGACACTTCAACAATGGCATTCTTATACTTATCTTGATAACTCAGAAGCTCTAATTGGTCTTCAGCAATGGCCAAAATATAGATCATATCTTTCACATGAGTCATAAAATGTTGTCTGGATATTCGACTTGTAGCATCTGATATCTTCTCATAGACTCTTTTTTTTCATCATATTTCTTTGAAGATTAGAAGGGTTTTGACTTTCATCATAATGAAGCATAACAATCATACCAAAGCCACATTCACCTCTAATGCTCATAAAGTCAATATACTCTTTTAGTTGTGTTTCATTAAGATCACCAGTAATAACAGATGATAGGAACTCAGCTTCTAAATATTTGGAGACTTGCTTAAGTTTATCCTCTATTTGCTCCTGACTCTCTCTTAATTGTTTTTCCTTATTAAGAGCTTCGATTGCATTTCTAAGAACTTCAATAATCCGTTCATTGGTTGCTGGTTTCACAACAAAATCCTCAATACCTAACTTAATGCCTTCCTTGGCATGTTCGAACTCATCAAATGCTGTTAGAAAGATTATTTTTGTTTCTTCTTTGATTTTCTTAATTATCTTTGAGCTTTCTATCCCATCAAGACCTGGCATCTTGATATCCATCATAATAATATCTGGCTCAAAAACTGCTGCAACCGATATGGCTTCCTGTCCATTGGAGGCTTCTTCGATGGCATCAAATTCCAATTCACTTTTTTTTCAAGAATGAACTTAACAGCGTCACGTTCTATGGCTTCATCATCAACAATTAGCAACTTATACATCTTTGACCTCCTTACTTATAGTCAACTTAATAGATGTGCCCATTCCTTTCTTGCTATGTATCTGGAATTCACCTCTATCGCCATAGTGAAGTTTGAACCTATTGTATACATTAGCAACCCCCCCAATACGTTCTGATTTTTTTTCCCTTATATTGTTTCATTATGGATGTTAGTCGTTCTTTGTCCATACCATCCCCCCCTGTATCCGTAATAATAATCCTTGTCTTTTCTTCATTCATCTTAACCTTAATTCTAACACGACCACCTTCTACCTTAGGCTCTATACCATGTATGATAGCATTTTCAACCAATGGTTGAATTGTGAAAACTGGAATCATAACGCTTGCTAGGTCTCCATCATATTCCAGTTCAAAACCTAGACGTTCCTTAAAGCGCATTTTTTTTGCAAATAAATGTATTCATTAATCAACCATAATTCTTCTTCAAGGGATACAGAATCCTCACTATTTTTGATTCTATAACGGAAGAGATTTGACAATGCTTGAATGAGTTTTACGGTATCATCTGCCTCTTCAAACATTGCTGTTCGTGAGATTGTGTTAAGGGTATTAAAGAGGAAATGGGGGGGGTTAATCTGGGATTGGAGAGATTGAAACTCTGATTCCTTTAGGAGTTGTTCCATCTTAATAATAGCAAGCTCTTCTTCATGTAGTTTCTTCTCAATAATATGTTTTTGCTGAAGGTCTTCAATATAATCTCTTATACTTTCACTCATTGTGTTAAATGACTCAGCTAGTACCCCCCCAACCTCATCTTGTGTTTCAATGGTTACAGCTTCAATATCTAGATTACCAGATGCCATTTCTCTTGATGATGCCGCCAAATCTTTTATTGGCTTAACCAATGAATTACTGAATAACGCACCAAAGATTAAGGCCAGTCCAAAAACACCAACAATCAATAAAAGAGAGATTTGCCTCATCACAGCCGCCTCATCTGCCAGCACATTGTATAAGCTTGTTCCTTCTCTAAGACTTATATATAGAAGTTCTTGTACATAACCTATGGTGTATTTGTGAATGCCATCACCTTTGTAGTAGGCTTCATAATATGTGGTGATATTGTTTTGTCTTTCATCAATGGATTGGTGCCATAGGGGGGGCATGTATGACTCCACTGAATTATTAATTGCATTCACGCTAAAATAAGCCTCTCTTGATTGAAACCGTTCATAGAGGTCTTCTATAAGACTGTACATCTCTTCTTCTGTATCATAAAAAGACGTCAGTGCTTCTTTATCAAGCTCACGCATATATTTATCCATATATCTTTGATTGTCTTTGGTAACATTGAGAAGTTCGTTGATTTTATAATAGTTGGTCATAGTCTCATTGAACTGATCCATCATATTATAATTATTGTTATTCAGATAGACATTAAAAATGCTCACAAAAAAAGATAATTCCAAAGAAATAGACAAGCAATTTATATCTGATGGAAAGGTCTAACCATAGTTTTCTTAGTTTTATCATCGTCCGCTCCTTAATATAGACCTCGCAAATCTATATAACGGTAACACCACACCACTATAGTAGCATGGCTTCGTATGATTTTCAACTAGACCATACACCAATCATCCTATGGAAATCTTATAGATTACAAATTATTAGAGATAATCTTTGAGATTGTAACCGCCCTTAATAGGAATAAATCTTGAGAATCTAGGACGAATTGCTTGCTTTGGACAGCGGTATATACAGCGCATGCACATTAGACATTTGAAGCCAAATTTGGGCAGTCCTGATGGCTTTTCACTTATATTTTTGGAAGGACATTCTTTAACACATAAGCCACATTTGATGCAATCTTTCGTGGCATGAAGCTCAAGGCCAAATAATCTTGCTGCAAAGTGCTCTGCCTTACCTACGAAATGTACAAGTTCAGTCTTAAAAGCTGGCTTGACCACTGACTTCTCACCTTCAAGTATAGACTTTGCATGGCCTTCAAGGGCCTTCTCCAACTCAGTAAGTTGATTCTTAATATGGTCTTCTGGAAAGCTCATGATAAATGTCAAAGGCATTGCAATGACTGTATCATATAGCAAAGTGGACCCTTTTTTTTGACATTATAGTTCGAATTTCTTTGGAAGCCGCATCATTAATCCAATTATCAGCACACCCAACCGCAATGACACTGACTTTCTTGACCACCCCCCCATTTGGTAGTTGCTTTAACTTCTCAAGAACCACCCTCGGTGCGCCAAAAGCATGAACTGAAAATAGTATGACCATATGATCAACGCTTCTAATGCCTGGCAATCAGTATGCTCCATCGGCAATAGCAAAACTTTATCCTCTGTCATAGATTCCATTGTCTTCGCCAATTGTCCTGCAATGTATGCTGCGTTTCCCGTTGGGCTAAAATACATAAAAGTGATCATATAATCTCCTCAGATATTCAAAAATGAACTTATGTTTACTTTTGAATTATACGCTAATACTGATATTTTGGCAAGAAAAAGCTGCCCTTGAGGCAGCCAGTTCAACGTCATATTTTATTTCCAGAATCCAAGAATTCTTTTACAAGCCATCATCACTTCATCCTCAGTCATATTGTCGCAAACTCTCATAACAAGCATCATGTCATTGCTAAGCTCTTTGGTTTGTGCCCAGCCATTACGAATGTTGGTGAAATACTCATCATACATAAGCTTCATATTAAGAATTGCTTCAGGGTGACATCCAAGGATTTCACCTGCTTTGATACAGGTTTCTTCTAATGATAAATTGCCTTCAAATAAATCACCATAACCATAGAGGCAAATATTGTATGCAATCATACTCATATCCTCTATTAATTTTGAATCATATACAATACCATTATGTTCAAACTCTTCAACTTCAAGAGAATGTAATAATGAATTGAATTCAGTCAGTATGTCAGTGGCTAGACTCTTGGTTCTCTCTAATGTCATATTGTCCATATCATCAGCCATGTCTAAATGTCTTATTTCTTCTAGTTCCTCTAGGATGTGGTCTATGTCAGTTTTGTGTTCCATCATTAACATCACAACCAACTCCATTCTTGATTCATCAACTAGAGCCATAATGCCCTATACATAATTGTATCATGTTTATAGACTATAAGCCTATGGCATATCTGTCACAGAGATGTAACTGAGAATAGTTCTTATTGCGTGTCATCAAGTACTTATGGCCTAGTATAAGACCTCATCTTGAGTAATTAGAGAAATCTTTGATGGTATTGTTGGGAATTATGTGTAAGATTTTCTCTGGGTCTCTTAAGGTAATGGACCTTAAGTTGATGTCCTCAACAATTCCACGGTAGGCACCAATCTTTATCTCGTCACCTATAGTCAGATTGTCTTCCATCAACAACATGACACCTGACAACAAATCTTTGATCAAGGTCTGGCTGGCAAAGCCAACTGCAATACCACTCACACCAGCCACTGTAATAATTGAAGTCGTATCAATTCCAAGGACTGTCTCAAGAAATATTGTGACAGCTATAAAAACAATGGTTATCTTATAAATATTTTGTGTCACCTTTTTGATGGTGTTTATCTTATTAACATTCTTTCTTGCTTTTGCAGCTAAGTTGAAATACCCTGCAATTGTCACACGCCCAATAATCAGCATAATGACCATAGCCACAACAATACCAAAACCTATCAATACCTTATTCAAGTACAATGCTTCAATGCTTATAAATCCCAAATCCATAATTATACCTTTCTTCTCTTCGTATCATATTCTCATTTTTAAAGGAAATGCAAATAAGTTGCATTTCCTTTAAAACGGAGAAGGGGGGGGATTTGAACCCCCCCCGCGCCGTTACCGACCTACCGCATTTCGAGTGCGGACCCTTCAGCCACTTGGGTACCTCTCCATGCTTTTTAAAATTACATTTTCAAAAGCATAGACGAAAGTGATGTTCTTTTGTATTAAATACAAAAAATATCTGTTTCGCCCTTTCTTTTATCACAAACGGAAATGACATCTTTTGAATCAATTTCAAAAAAATATCTTGTCCCGCCCTGCTTCTTATTTATTGACAGGAGTTAATTTCTCCCGAAGCAAATACCAAATAATTTCACCCTAACCTAATGGTATAAGGATTCTTAAGAACCATATCCCCCCCTTCTTGAACAACCCTAACCTCAGGGTTAAAAGGCTTCCCTTGGAAATTCTTGGCTACAATGCCTACCTTGTTACCAGGTAGCTTAAGGGTTAAACCAATAGGGTATGGTGATACACGCTCAGCAAAAGCTTTGACAAACTTAGGGTCAAACTGCTTACCCATACCTTCAATAATAATCTTGAAGGCTTGAGCTGGAGGCATCGCGAGACGTTGGCGTCTTCTACTTGATAGCGCATCGAACACATCTGCAATTGCAACAATACGACCGTATATACTAATATCCTCACCGGCTTTCATTGTAGGATAGCCATGACCATCATAACGCTCATGATGTTGCAATATTGCCAGATAACTACGCATTGGTAGATTGAACTCTTCTTTGGCAAAGCGATAGCCTTCTTCCGCATGGGTTTTAATCAAGTTATATTCTGCGTCAGATAACTTACCGTCTTTAGACAAGACTTCCTCAGGAATAAACATATTGCCGATATCATGGAAAAAAAAGCACCAATGGCCAGACGATACATTTCTAAAGAAGACAGGTTAAGACATTTACCAATAATTAGTGACATGATGGTCACATTCACTGGTTGTTGGTATCTGTAATTCTCAATCATTTTGATGTCAAATACATCATACAAATCTATTTTCTCACCGATAATGTCCTCTGTAAGACCATCAACAGACCCAAGACAATCCTGCATATATTCTGTATAATTTTTAGTTTGGCCATTTCGAATAGCCAAATAAAGTTTTTTTTAGATTCTGTGTTGCTTCATTACGCATCTTAGAAGTAACCGTACATTGGACGTTCAGACCACTAGAAAACTCATCAAGAACATAAAAATAGGGAATCTCATACTGTGATAGACTTTCCAAGTATTTCTCCGTTATTTCAGCACCTTTTTTTTGCTAGTATACCACCATTAAGACCATAGAAGTCATCTGCAATCAGCATACCTTCCTTCAAATCAGCATATTCAACCAGACGCATAAATCAATCACCACTTCCTCTTAAATATTTCTATATATTATAACATTTTACCTCATTCTTTGAAAGTCAAACAAGCTTCTTGTCCTCAATACTTAAACCTTATCATTGATTTGGTTACCCTTGGATAGCCTAAACGTCTACCAGCAAAGCCACCATGACAGTCAGATCCACCTGTAATCATCATACTATGTTTATTGCAATAACTCACATAATACTGAGCATTAGCCTGATTATTTAGATACTGTGTATAGCACTCAATACCTTTCACACCTAATTTTCTCCAGAAATCCAGATCATCTGTATCATAAAAGTCGCCATCTTGATAAGCTGGTGGATGTGCTAGTATAGTTGTATAGCCTAGTGCGTTTAGCTTGCTAAGCAACTCTTCTGGTGGTGTGAAATCTTTCTGATATTCATACCCTTTTATCACCGAAAAATAATCGGATAGCTTATTAATAACGTTTCGATCTGTTAAATAGCAATACATGTACCATCCACCTTGATATGGAAAATAGTCATAATTGTTGTAATCATCCAAGGATAAATGAGGATAGGACTTTTGAAGAAAAAGAATCAATCCTTCATTATAAGCATCTCTGGTATTTCGGTGCCTAAGCAATATGTCACGCAAACTTTGGTCCTTAACATCAATACCATAGGTTAGAATATGGTGTTCTCTACCTTTGTATTCTGTTGATATCTCAACACCTCTAATATACTCAAGATCATTTCGCTCAGTCAGCAAAGTCTCAATCTCAGGTACACAGCCAATCTCATCATGATCACAAACAGCGAACATCTTTATGCCATATCTATCAACCTGCTCAATAATCCCCCCCCGGCACTCCATTCACCATCTGATGCATAACTATGTATGTGTAAATCAACGTTGCAATCTAATATCTTATCCATATACCCTCCAACTAAAACATTGTCACTTATAAAATATTATAACATAGAATCAAAGCAAAACAGATTTACTGAACAACAAAAAGGGCTAATGCACCAGCTTATTTCCTCTAGTGTATTAGCCTCTTGATTAATCTAATGTCTCATATTAATGGTCACATCCACAGTTACTAGATGCTTTGTTGTTGGCGCTATAAGGGCACCCAACACATTTGGCACCTTTTTTTTCTTTTCTGAAACGATTTTGGCAACCGCTCCTGATAATATCAAAACAATGGTTATGCCCACGATGATATTCATCATACTATCACTTCCTCTATTTGGTGTTCAATGCTAATTTCTGATCGGCTCTTCTATCACCTTGCATCATAAGGTAACCAACCACTGCAATAATAATTAGAACTGCCATGAGGCCTGGAATGAAGCCTGTTCCAACGGTTCCAGTTGTCAAAAGTGTTCCTACTTGATAAGTTAAAAATGCTACAACATAACCCATGCTGAATTGGAAACCAATGCCGCCCCCCCATAACCACTTGCGGTTTTCCATTTCAGAATTCATAGACCCAATAGCCGCAAAACATGGTGGCGTAAATAGGTTGAAGACTAAGTAGGACAATGCTGCTACAGATGTTAATCCCATAACACCAGCGACATCTGCCGCACCAGTTACTAATTCCAAATTCTCTGTATCAATAAAGTTAGAGATGCCATAAACAACCGCTATTGTTCCAACGACGTTCTCTTTGGCAATGAAACCCGTGATTGCCGCTGCAGCCAGTTGCCAAGCACCAAAGCCAAGTGGAATTAATAGCAAGGCAAATGGTGATGCAATTGAAGCAAGGATACTTGTATCAGCAGCTTCCTCAGCCACCATCTGAAATTGCCAGTTGAATGTTTGCATAATCTGTACCACGGCGTTACAGATAAGAATGATTGTACTTGCCTTAATAATAAATGATTTGGCTCTTGAGAACATGGAGATTGTCGCTCTCTTAACACTTGGTAATCTATATTCTGGAAGTTCCATAATAAAGAAACTTCTAGCATTTCTTTCGCCTGTAATTCGAACGACTATAAGGGCTCCCATAATAATTATACCAATAGCTAAGAAGTACATTGCTGTACCTACCCAAGCTGCATCATTAAAGAATACACCTGCAAACAATGCAATGACTGGCAACTTGGCACCACATGGCATAAATGGTGTTAACATTGCTGTCGTTCTTCTTTGACGTTCATTACGGATTGTTCTAGTAGACATAACCCCCCCAGGAATTGCACAACCAGTACCAATAACCATTGGGATAATTGACTTGCCAGATAAACCTACTTTTTTGAGGAATCGATCCATAACAACAGCAACACGGGCCATATAACCACAATCTTCAAGTAGAGCAAGTAAGAAGAACAATACCATAATCAGTGGTAAGAAACCTACAACCGCAACCACACCACCAATAATACCGTCAACCAACAATGCACTTAAGAATGGAGAAACACTGTCGCCTAGGGAATCTGCAACAATCCCTTGGAATCCTTCCAACCAACCAACAAAAATGTCTGCAACAAGTGGACCAACATATGTCTGTGATATTGCAAATACACACCACATTATGGCAGCAAATATTGGAATACCTAACCATTTGTGAGCTAGAACCCTATCCATGGCATCTTGTCTCGTTTGAGCATGAGCTTAATTGCACGGTCTTCAACTTCATGGACGATACCTTTGACAAATTCAAACCGTTTCTTATCAAAAGCTTTGACAGAATTTTCATCTGCAAAGTCTTCACCTGTTGCATCAAAGGGAGCCTTTTGTTTGCTACCTTTAGCAGCAAGTACTTGATTCATCAAATCTGTCAAGCCGTTATCACCTGATTTGGTTGATATTGTTTCAACTACTGGACAACCCAATTTCTCTGATAATTCTTTTGTGTCTATATTTGTTTTCTTCTTGACGTTCAGGTCACTTTTGTTCAGTGCGACTACCACAGGGATGTCCAATTCCAACAACTGAGTTGTAAAGAAAAGACTACGACTAAGATTGGTTGCATCAACAATGTTGATGATAACATCTGGATTTTCATTATTAACAAACTCACTTGTAATACTTTCCTCAGATGTAAATGGTGACATTGAATAGGCACCAGGTAAGTCTACTGCTACAATTGCCTTGTCTGTTGTATTAAGGGTACTTCTTATTTCCCCCCCTTCTTTTTTTATCAACTGTAACACCAGCCCAGTTGCCAACCTTCTCGATTTTGCCAGTAATGGCATTAAATAATGTGGTCTTCCCGCTATTGGGATTCCCTGTTAGTGCTATTTTCATTTTGTCCTCCTAATTGATTTCACACTAATGTGGATACATCGTATCAGCCGACGAAGGCAGGCTAAATCAATATTTATTATATTAAGTTAACCTCGGCTAACTTTCATTTTATTTAAAAAGCTATATCTCTATAGCTTCAGCTAACTCAGTATCGATACTATATCTAGCATCCTTAATGGATACAACATAATTCTCAGCAAGGATTGAAATAATGGTGATGTGTTCACCTTCATAGCATCCAAGAGTAAACAAAAATTCCTTCATCTCTTCATCAGATGTATTGATATGCTTGATTGTATAGGTTTTATTTATTGCACCTTTTGATAAATCTGTGACTAGCTCCATCGTTACCATCTCTCTTGCCATTGCTTTCGTCAATCTTTTGTTATTAACTGCATGCTCCATCTGCGACACCTCCACATCTCATTAACTATTAGAAACTAAATACTGTTCTATGGCTTCAAACATTTCTTCAGAGGCAACATGTTCAATACGACATGCATCCTTACTAGCTTGGACACTGGACAATCCTAATGTATCCTTCAGGAAAGTTTCAATCAGCTCATGCTTCTTGCTGATTTTCATTGATATGTCTCTTCCTTTATCAGTAAGGTTAATGGACCCGTAAGTTTCTTTAACAATAAGTCCTTGTTCCTTAAGAGAGTTCATTGCCTTTGACACACTTGGCTTTGAAACACCTAGCTTTTTGGCTATCTCAACACTATGAGCATGGCCATGGTCATTCTCCAATATGAATATTGTCTCAAGGTACATCTCCATCGATTCGTTATTACTCATGTTCGCTCCAAAAGTTTGATAAATTTTCTACAGGGTTAGCCTCGGCTAACTTCTATAGTCTATAATGAAAATGTTGCTATGTCAATGGATATAACCATAATTCACACTCTAGACACAATTAATTCTGTGGTTTTAATGATAATGATACTCATTTCCATAAACTTAGTATAAAGTAGGGCCTAAAGTTTGTCAAGTTTTTAACGAAGATTGTAGTTATTATTACTTGATAATAATTATCGCCACTATTCATATTGAACAGTGGCGATATTAGATTCATAATATTTTTGTATTAAATCAGCTTTCTGAAATTACTATTTGGCATTCTCAAAATAGTAATTCACCCCCCCTTCTTTGAAACCATTTTGAAAACCTTTATAATCTTCTTTGTCAGGTCTTGGGTCATTCCAAGGTGGTTTGAACATTGTGCTATCTGGATCCATTCCCATGTCCTTTGCCATATCTTTGGCTGCATCCATTGCCGCCTTTTTAGCCGCATTGGTTAACATTTCCTTAGCGTCTGGTACTTTAAAGTTCTCTGCTATCCCTAGTGCAAATGCTTTGGCCCTCTTTAGAATCTCATCATAATCTGAGAGCTCTAAAGAAAATGCAGCAACAGACCACACCGATGTTTCAACACCTTTAAAGGCACCAACAAGGTACTGGGCAACGCCTACCATATCTTGCAACACAGCCTCTGATGTCATTGCACCATGTTCACCAGTATCAAGAACTGACATTGTTTCATACGTATAAGGGTTGATTTCGTACCAAGCCCAGCGCTCTTGTCCATCAATAATGGAAGGTTTAGTCTGAATCATGATATAAGCTTCAGTTTCCCTCAAGTAATCCACCATAGATTGCCTCATACCAAGCTTTAATAAATCTTCATCAGTTGTCTTCTCAGTGTCAATGCTGTCAAAGAGCATCAGGCTTCCACCTTCTGGCATCTGCGCCATATACTATATAGACCATAGCCATTCTTTAGGACTTTTTCTTCTAACATAGACATATTAAGACCATGGACAAGACGGTAACTTTGTAGCAATGCTTCATCCTTTGATAAGACATCTGGTTTGGTTTCAAGTAAGTTAATGCTTGTTCTTAGAACATCATCCATTACCAAGGTAATGGCAATGCCACGTTCAGTATCAACATGACTTGTTTTTACATTATATATATCCTCAAATTCGTCCTCTACTTTGGTCTGGTCATAAATAAAGTCATTTAACATGGTTCTTGTATAGAATCTCATGGCTGATAATGTATTTGGATTATCGACCTCCCCCCCATGAATATGACTAAACTTATTTGACAATTCTTTTGCTGCCTTATCCGTTAATCCAGGCGCTGCCAACGATAAGGTCATAAACACACTATCCGGTGTTCGCTCTTCACCAACCTTTACCTTATGTATCCAAGGTTCTTCACCAGGCATACTAATCACAACTTCAATCCACTCAACATTAAAAGATAATAAATCAACTGTATTGCTACCCCCCCTATAGTCTTCTTCAGTTGTTGTGACTATAGCTGTAAGTTCATTAGAACTTTTAGCCATAATAATATCAATGGCGTCTAAGGACAATGTTTCAATAGGCAAGTCCTCATTAAGTAATGAAACACTTAGGTAACTTTCACCTCCGTCACCACCACCTAGGGCATCTGTCAAATCACTCATCTGATCTGATACTGTACCACCTTCACTTGTTCCGATAACACTAACTGATATGTTTGCTGTATCGTTATAGAAATCTTTGTGACTAAAATCATCCATGAATACTAAGTCATCAAGCTTACTTAGGTACTCATTGTAAGGATAAACAATGTATTCTATTTTGCCATTATCATCCATATATGATATTGCAGGTAATTCATAAGAAGCGAAATCTTCTCTACCAGATAGAGAAATCAAGTCCTCTTCCCCCCCTTGATCAGTAATATTCACTGAATGCAGTTTGGTTTATAGCCTAGTCGACATAACATTCTATACGCTGTATAAGCCATATCCATAGCTGTACCTTCACTACCTGTTATAACTGCTTCCGGTGCCTTGTCATAATTTCCAACGGCATTATAAGACTTGGCTGTCCATTCAACACCGTCAAGAATCTTGAACATTTCTGTAAGATCATCAACACCTTCAATGATTTTATTACCATAAGTTGACATGGCCGGCGCAAGGACATCTTGAAGATCTTCTTCTTCAAAAGCTGAATTACCAACTAGGGATTCATCCATCTCTGGGTGTGCTGCCCGATAAGCACTAACTACACTGTCAATTGCATAGGACAAGCCCTCTGAATAACCTGTGTCCACTTCATATACGGTTTCATAACCGAACAAAGAAGTATCGTATTCATCACTGCTGATGCTTAGTGCCATATCCTCAAAATACGGGGGGGAGGTTAAAACCCATTCCTCTGATGTAGAATCATATGGAATACTAAAGACGATTTGACCTCTAAGGCTAGTCCCATCATATACTATGGTTTCATTATCAATACCAAGCACAAGTGATTCAGTAATATAGTCAAGCACACGTCTGTTATCATTGCTGCTTCCACCTGAAGAAAAATTACCAAGACTGGTTGATACTTGATAGTCCGTCTTTTGCTCTTCTAGTTGGTCTTCTCTAATTAGAACAAACATGTCACCAAGTCCTTGAGTTGAAAAATCATCTTCAACATCATGAATGGTTATATCACCAACAATCCAGTCGCCACCTGAATCAACAATATTATCTATGCTATCTGTCAAACCATTAATATCCAGTGTGAAATACTCATGTTTGTATGTAGCTATTTTTGAAGCACTCTGTTTCGTTCCATCATTGACTTTTACTACACCATCACCATCTGCAAGGTCTATGAACAAGTCACAGGAAGCACTTTCTAGACCTTCTGGAACTGTAAATGCCCATCTTGCAAAGTTAAAGGAACCTGGTGCCATCATCCTCTGACTATAAAATCCTGCCGGCAACTGGGATGTAATAGGGTCAAGTGGCACATAATAATTACCATTATCGGTTTCATACCTTAAGCTAAAGCGTTCACTCGGATCGATATCTATGAGTGCTTGAACATTTGAGACAAAATCACCTTCAACCACTCTGTAAACAGAACCATAACCTAGCTCATCTGATCCTCCTATATAGTAACTGTCTTCATAACCGCGAATCCCTAACTCGAAGACGTCATTTAACTTCGTTGTTACTTCAGTTGGCAAGGAGCTAATTTCACTGGCTCTCGTTACCATCTCACCAACTAATGGAATATCTACATGGCCATAATTCACATCATAGAAATGTAGGGAACATTGTTCCGTCGCTTCTTCTGGTACAACGAAAATCAAGACACCTTCTTCACTTTGATCAGGCATCAATGTTATTGACTGATTGCCTGGCAGGGCAACAGGCGTCGCAGCAAGCCAAGTTGCCTCCGATGCTGGATAAGTGTATTCATCATTATAGGTCACGTAAAAATGTGATTTGAAATCTGGAATCATATAAGGTATTTTGACATTTTTAACAGTACCTTCATTAGCATTACCGCCTCCAACCCATGAAGCAGGATGGCCCGTACCTTCAGGGTAAACAATCACTTCTTGCTTTGGCAATATATGATTCATGGACATATCTACTGCCAGATAGCGATGACCATAAGGCGCATCAACTCCATACAAGGTTGACATATAAATAAGCTCGCTGACTTCAATCTCCATGGCTTGATTTTCTCCCATGACTTCTAGAGGCATTCGCTTTTGTATCTTTGTTTCATTGCCAGGTACCCTATCACCAGAGATTAAGCTAGCTGTATGTGCATCATATTGTTTTAGAACAGTTCCTGTTTCATAATTAATGGTCTCTGTTGATACCACTTCACCGCTAAGGGGGGGAAGTGGTGACAGCACTTGAAACTGGTTGGCTGTAAAGGCTGTACGCGCCCCCCTGTATCACTAACCTTCTCAATGTTAATCCTTACGTTGGTATTCTCTGCAGTCTTTGTCTCTTTGACAGTTCTAAGAACATCATCAAATGCCTCTCTAAGGACATCAACATCTTCTGATACCACATATTGGCCTCCTGATTTTTCAGCTGCATAAACAAACTCTGGACTGTCTTCTTCCATTCCAAGACCAACCCACAAGACGTTCATGTTCTTTTCTTTCATTTCCTCAAGGGTTTCGTCAAACATCTCCTTGTCGCTGCTGTCAACACCTAGGGCGGCATCCGTCAAGTAAACAAGTACCTTATTGGTTGTTGGCATCATATCTAAAGTTTCATAGCCAGCCACAATCGAAGTTAGAATCTCCGTACCGCCTGCTGCAAACAAATCACCCAGCCCTCTTAGAATTCTTGTTTTATCCGTTGTTGAGGATTGTTCTATTTGGACACTGCTGTTAAAGGTCATTAGTTGTAGTTGGGCTTCATCTGGCAAGTCTTGTACAAAATCATGGAAGACATTTTTGACATCATCAAGACGCCATCCACAGGCATCGTTGTCATCGCTATACATTGATCCACTAATATCAATGACAAATGAAATCATTGGCACATCGCTTGGCGACATCTGTTTAGGCCGTTCATAGATTGCCTTAAAACTATTGCTAAGTTTGTTGTTGATTGCTTCAAAGACTTCGTATAAGGCACTGTCATCTTCTGCAGAATAATAAAGACCTGCGCTGTTTGTGGCTAAATCCATAAGCGTACTAGCGTCATGACCTTCACCAAATCCAATGGTGTACATAGATATGTCATTATCATCCACAACCTCAAGTACCTCTTCATAGCTTGCCACACTTCCAGCTGCCGTGTCATTATAGTTGGCATCTGTCCCATCTGTAAATACAACCAATGTTGGCCTGGACTTGCCTTCTAATAGTTCATAGCCTTTGATGACCGAATCATAAAGGGCAGTAGCGCCACCAACTTTGATTTGGCCAAGGCTATCAAGACCACCTGAAACACTGGAACCATCAAGGACAGTTGGCTTGGTATCGAAGTCGATTACTTTGAGATATGTATCTTCTGGTAATGAAGAAATAAAAGTCCTAGCAGCATCAAGGGTTTGAGTCATTTGTCCTTTCATAGAACCAGATGAGTCAAGCAATAAAACAACACTTGGAGGTGTATCTATACGCTCTATAGACTTGATGGATGTTTTGATGCCACCTTCAAAGATTTCTGTGTTGGAAAGGTCCGGAAGGATTTCTTTAGCTTCCCGGTCTACAAGTGTAAAGTTGAAGCTGACATTATTACCTGACTCCACAAGATCTTCCATAACAAGACCTTCCATGCCTTTGTTTTCTTCTTCCTGACTCAATAGCTGTTCATATTGGAGTGGTACTTTGATGGTTGTCACCTCACCTGAGCTTACTGGAACCATTAAGGTTTTGTAATTGCTAAGGAGGGCGTCGCCTCTAGGTATTATATCCACATCCCACATGCCTGATGGCACATAGATGAGATAGTCACCATCTGGCGTTTTATCAAGATAAAATCCACCTGAATCCACTTCTGGATGATCAATGAAGAGATTACTTTGACCTGTTGGTGTAACATTGATGGACTCTGCTGATGATGTACTGACTTTGATGGCTCCAAGTTCTTCACCCATCTTTACATAAGGAATATCCCCCCCAGAATCTATTAGTGAGACGTAGATATCCCCCCCAGGGTCTTCATCATCTCTCCATGCAACTTCCCAGTAATAAACCCCCCCTTCATCAAACATGACATTGTCAAAAACGAACTTCTTACCTTTCTCACTATGGACTTCGTCGTTAAAACTATAAGAACGGGTGTATGCCCCCCCATAAGATAAATCACTGTATACATCTATGGTATAGATACCTTCATCAACATCACCAACAATAGTTTGATACGTTACACCATCACTATAGGATGTAAAATAGCAAACACCATCAGGATAATCGGAAGTCTTAATATGAAGGGTCTCATCCATATGAATTTCTTCTTCTTTGATGACTTCTAAAGTAAAGGCATCACCTGATGGGTAGACAGAACACCACCAATGGGCACCTTTCTCATCATCGATGGTAAAGACAAGGGAATCATAATAAGATCCCTGTATATGACCATCCATTTGCTTGACGTAACTTCTGATGTCTTTTAAGAATGCCAAGTTCTCCTCATAGCTTTTATTATCGTCAAACATGACCGTCATTCTATAAGCATCGCCAAAAACATTCCGGTAGTGATAGATGTTGTTTTCATCGTTGTAATCAAAGTAGACCACATTATTTTTGGAGAAAAATATCTCAGAATAAGCCTCTTGACTTCCCATAGGATTGATATAAGGCATATCACTATCCCATGGCTCGTAGGTCGCATTGATGTTAAAGTCCCAAACCGGAGCCTCTTCTAGTGTGCCAAGAATATTTTCATCTCTTGTTGCTTTGTTATCATTCTGACCAGATGAAATAGATGTGTCATCAGATGGATGTTCTTCACTTTCGTCTTCAAATTCTGATGACTCTTTATGATCTTCATTCTCTTTCTCTGATGATAGCTGTTTCTCCTCTTCGGGCTTATCTTTTTTTGCACGCGCTTGTCCCAAGTAACAACATGACTATTACAAGCCCTATTAGACTCCTCATAATCAGCTTACGATTCATATAAAACATTGCTCATCCTCCATACTATACATCTATCTATAATTACACCTAACTATACTCTACCTCAACAAATTCAATACGTTAAGAGGTAAAAGTAACCAAAAAGGGTGACAAAAGTCACTTTTAGGACAAAGTGTCTTTTATCACCCTTAATATTTTATAAGAATTCTAATTTATCTACTTAAACAATTCAAGCAGGTTATACTGGCTAAATACCGATACCGCAACAAGTGAAATCATTGCCATAATCTTAATAAGAATATCCAGTGATGGACCAACTGTATCCTTTAGAGGGTCACCAACTGTATCACCAATAACTGTTGATGCGTGAACCTCTGAACCTTTGCCATGACCTTCAACGCCACCAGATTCAACAAGCTTCTTAGCATTATCCCATGCACCACCACTGTTTGCAGTGAAGAGTGCAAGCATAATACCTGAAAGCGTTGTTCCAATCAGCATGCCTCCAACAAAGTCTGCACCAAAGATAAAACCACTTCCAATTGGTACTAGTACTGATATGAGTGCTGGAAGAGTCATTTCTTTAAGAGCGCCTTCTGAAGATATTTCTATACAACGGGTATAATCAGGTCTTACTTCACCTGTTAAAATTCCTGGCATCTCCTTGAACTGACGTCTTACTTCCTCAACCATCGCTGAAGCTGCTTTAGCAACAGACTCAATCAAGATACCTGAGAAATAAAATGGTATCGCCGCTCCAACAAGAGCACCAGCAAGTGTTAATGTGTTAATCATATTAATATTTAGGACAAAACCCATAGTATCTGCTGCATTAGCTTGTGAATACAAATAGGATGCTAATAATGATAAAGCTGCAAGTGATGCTGAACCAATAGCAAAGCCTTTACCAATTGCAGCAGTTGTATTACCTACTGAGTCAAGCTTATCAGTAATCTTACGTACTTCTGGATCTAGTTTACTCATCTCGCTAATTCCACCAGCGTTATCTGCAATAGGACCATAAGTATCAACTGATACTGTAGCCGCTACGAAAGATAACATTCCAATTGCCGCCATAGCAACACCGTAGAGCCCTGCAAAAAAAGTTTGCTGCCATCGTAGCAAATGCAAGAACCATAACTGGGTATAAGGGTGATTTCATACCTGCTGCCAAACCTTGAGTGATTGTAATTGCTGTACCTTGTACTGATTTGTTGGCAATTGTTTGGGTTGGTTTGAAATCATAACTTGTATAATACTCAGCAAGAAAACCAATTAAGATACCAGAACTAATTCCAAATATAGCAGCAATCCATGGTGACATTATGCCTGCTTTAAAACCAAGTCCAGTTACATCTTGGCCACTGAAATAGTAATATGTAAATACGCCTGTTAAGATGACTGTTAAACCAGCAGATGTCCATAATGAATAGTTGAGCTCTTTATGAGGATGCTCTGACATCTTACGAACTAATAAAGACAAAATACCAACAACACAACTTAACAAACCAATCGCTGCAAAAAGGATTGGGAACATAATAAGACTTCTAACTAGAGTAGCACTCATAGGATCAGCACTGCCACTTGTTGTATAGTACATATATGAAACCAGAACAACAGCTGAGATAAGGGCACCTACAAAACTCTCAAGTAAGTCAGCACCAAGACCAGCAACGTCACCCACATTATCTCCTACATTATCAGCAATAGTTGCAGGGTTACGAGGATCATCTTCTGGAATCCCCCCCGCTTCTGTTTTACCAACAAGGTCTGCACCCATATCAGCTGCTTTGGTATAGATACCTCCACCAACACGGTCAAACATTGCAATGATCGAACAACCAAGTGCATAACCAGATACTGTCATTGTAAATGGTATAAAACTAATGCCTAACCAGTTTTTAGTAATTACCAACTTCGATGCATCAAGTTGACCAAGAAACTCTCCGAACACCACATATACAAGCCCAAGACCTAGTAAGGCAAAACCACCTACACATAGACCCATTACTGAACCACCTTGGAACGCCACTTTTAGGGTCTGACCAAGACTTTTTGAAGTTCTAGCTTTGTTTGAAACACGTACATTAGAAATAGTTGCTATTCTCATACCAATAAATCCTGCAAGACCACTCATTACTGCGCCCAGTATAAATACTACCCCCCCTACATACCACTGAACAACAACACCAAGTAATACTGCAATGATTACCGCAATTCTAGCGATAACCTTGTATTCATGATGAATAAATGCATTTGCCCCCCCTTCTTGAATTGCTAAGGCGATTTCTTTCATCAAGTCAGTACCCGCATCCAACTTCTTCACTGCATTGAAGTTGTACGCTGCCATTAATAAAGCTACCAATACTGCAACAAAAACCAGTACAATCATAAATCCTTACCTCCACATTTTTTTTGTGATTATTACCTGTTATTTAATTACAAGCCCTACTCAACCACACTAATAGAATTGTACCACAAATGCAAGTTTCATCCTATAATTGCCACTACAATAAAGCACTTTCGTGCTATAGTATAGAATACACTGTTTTTTTTACTGGGTATTGCACTATTGATAGTTTTTTTAACAATAAAAAAACTGTACATTATGCACAGTTTCTTGTGTAATATATGTTCAATTCGTCAATTCAAAATGGTCAATCTCAACTGGGCCCGTTTCAGTCCTAGCAAAAGCTACAACTCTAAGGGTATTATCCTCAATTTTTATGTGCGTAAACACAGGGTTGTCATCATCATAGACAATATGTTTCCAATATCGATGGGCCTCAGCTCCAGCTTCATAGTATTTTGAACCTGACCCACTACCTCCCACAATGTAGGTCACACCACTACCAAGCTCTACTTTTTCTTTACTATTAATCGTAGTTCTACTATAAATATGGTCATGCCCACTGAGAACCAAATCAACACCAGCGCTTTCAAAACTTTGGGCTAGATTTCTTACATGGCCTTCGTCATAGGACATTGGAAAAACGCTTCTATGCATGACCACAATCTTAAAGCCTTCATCCGCTCCAAAGAAAACTTCATCAAGCCAAGCTTCTTGGTCCTCATATCTACTATAACTTTCGGTATCAAAAGCAACAATTCGGCCACCAGCTACATCAATATAATAAGTTCGCTCCATCAAATTCTCAATGCCATTTTTGGCATAGTTAAAGCTGCCTAAGTAGTAATCAGAAGACCCTTTCACATCATGATTGCCTATGGATGTTAGAATCAACTGCTTTGTCAATGCTATCTCCATTGCATGATAGAAATAACTCCATTGATCAATACTATCACCTTTATCAACAATATCGCCCGCTATATAAGCAATATCTGACATACCCACTTCATTCACAGCCATATCATATGTTTCTCTAAAAGCCTCATAATGACTTAGTTTATACCCCCCCTGAATATCACCAAAGAATATCATATCAAAAGCTTGATTATCCATGGTAGTAAACTCGTATCGTTGGCTATAAGACTGTCCATCTGTCAAAACATACGTGTACTTTTGTCCAGCCTCTAGATCCACCATATCTATCTCATAGGCATTTGCCATCTCACTTAGTAACTTAGAAGAATCTACACTGTACTTAGCTATGAGACTCTCTTCTTGGTCCATCAGAATCACATTATAAGCTGTATCAATGTCTACATCAATATCTGTATGAAAATTTAAACCAACCTCAGTAACGCTGTCCTGATGTGGACTGATTATGACATGCTTAACATCTAGGTTTCCAAGTTTTATTCCTTCTATTGGTTTTATCGGCTTGGGTTCAACTACTACTTCTATCTCTTCTTCTACTTCTTCTTTTACCTCAGCATCCTTATCAACTTCCGACTTACTTTGATTGGTCAAAAGCCTTGGTCCAATCTCATCATTCACTTCAATTGCAGGGTAGAGTAAGAACACCACAAAGATAATAGACCCCCCCAATATAATTTTGATTCGTTTTCTATCTTTCATAAGTATAACTCCTAAGTTAAAAAAAGGACCATCCAGTGGACGGTCCATTCATTGCATTTCATTTAATGGGATTCTACCTCATCACCACAAGTACATCCAATCTTCGAAGTACAAGTACCACCAGTGGTCTGGCAGATGCCCTTTTCTTCATGACGTTTATTATTATAATTGTCTACAACAACGAACAATACAATTATTGCAACAAGAAATACACCAACAATCCACATACCATAGCCTCCTAATTCAACTGATAATTATTATTAATTATACCATAGGCCAAAGATTCTCGCAAACCATCTGAAGGGTAAAATACTGTGCATAAGTCTAAGTATGTATCCAGGTAAACCAACACCGTATCTTAGTCTAGGCTTCTTCTTAGTGATTATTTTTGCAACCTTCTTGGCCACTTTCTTCTTAGATACCGATGGTGAAAAAGGGGGGGTTGTCATTTTCTTATGTAGCTTAGACACTTTTGACATATGCGCTTCGATTTCTCTGTTAGCCATCAGAAGCCTTATGTCATCACTCTTGATAGTGATGCCGATGGGCTCAACCAATGTTGTGTAGACGCCAGTGCCTGTAAGCTCATAGCTAAAAGATTCCATATAAGCCTCAATGGCCGCCTTACTGGCAGCATAAGCACTGTTATATGGAAGAGGTACGATGCCTCCAACAGAGCTAATTGTTATAATTCTACCATATTTTTTTTCTCAAGCATGTCAGGAAGCAACATCTTTGTTAATCTGACTGCCCCCCCCTTATAGTTCACTTTCATTTGGTAAGATACTTCTTCATCTGATGTGCCAAGAACCGACCCAATAATGTTGCTGCCAACATTATTAATTAGAATATCCACTGTTCCATAAAGACGTTTCACTTCTATAACAAAGCTACTTATTGAGTGGTAATCATGTAGCTTAAGACTTAGGAGTTCATCACTGCCTGCCCTTGAGGTACCTATAACTCTATAGTTGTCATTCTTTTTCAATTGTTGGTAGAGTACTTTGCCAAGACCATGACTAGCCCCCCCAGTAACAACAAGAATTTTTTTTCTTCAACATACACTCACCTACTTCTCTACTGTATCTTTCACTAACCACAGATACTCGTATGGACCAAGTAAAACAGACTCACCGTCAAGATTAACGCGCTTGCCTTGTAACAGATCTTTCATATCACTGTGACCGAGATGGCTGGCTAGTACTGAAGTTTTAACTATTTGCCTATCTTCAGAAAAATTAAAGAAGCCAACGAATAGATCATTCTTGTCTATTTTATAAATACAGTAGACATGTTTATTATCAAGAGGCACTGCAAATTGCTTTATTTCTGACCTTAGAATACTTAAGCCTTTCCTCGTTGCTATAAGCTTCTTCATCCCTGTATAGACCTGACTTTTACAAGACAATTCAATGTACGTTTCTTTATCCACCTTCTTATCCAAGTCTTCATAAGCCTGCCAGTCAAATTTCATGCGATGAAGCCACCTTGAATCATGGGCTTTCTTTTCATCCCTTTTATAATCATGGTTATTGAGCATGGCCATTTCATCGCCACTATAGATAAGGGGGGGAATCCCAGTGGATGACATAATCACTGCATTCAGTAGTTGGATACGTTTGATGGCAAGTTCAATTTGATAATGGTCTGAAGCTGCTAAGCCTTTCTCTAGACCACACAGACTGGCCATTGTACCACAGTTTCTAGCATCACCTGTTTTCTCGTCATATTCATAGAGCTCCCCCCCTACTGAGAAAGTGTCTTTATAGGTGCCTAGGTAGAAGTCAATTAGGAACTGTTTATGCAAGTAAGGATCAAAACCCAAGTTTTTAGTCATGGCCTCATTGAATCCCCCCCATCCAATATCATCATGACACCTGACATAATTAATCCACGCACCACCTTCAAGAACCTTTAGCCTATTGGTATCCTCAGTCATTAATCTAGTATCTCTTGTAGCTAGACTGTTCCAAAGATTAACCATCAAGGGGGGGGCATTATACATTACATCACATTCCAGTTCCTCTTCACCAAAATAACCTACAATCTCTGTTGCTTCAACAATAGCTTCTCCAAGTAAGGCAACAGATGGGCAAACCAAGTCAACGATTAAGTGCATCATTCTAAGAATAGGGTGTATTTCATCAAGATTACGACATGTTGTTCCCAACTTCTTCCATATAAAAGGTATAGCATCAAGACGTATCATATCCACACCTTTGTTAGCTAAGAAGAGTAGAATATCAATAATCCCTTCAAAGACCTTAGGATTCTTGTAGTTCAAGTCCCATTGGAACTCGTAGAATGACGTCATCACATAACGACCAATTTCATCATAATAAGTGAAATTACCTGGTGCAACGCCAGGAAAAACCTCTGGTACTGTGACATCATAGGCATCTGGTGTTTCCTTTGTGGTATGCATAAGGTAATAATTCATATATGTGGCATCACCAGATAGAGCTTTCTTGGCCCACTCATGTTCTTTGGCTGTATGGTTGATAACAAAATCCACACAAGTATGAATGTCATCTTTATGCAATAGGCCAAGAAGTTTATCGAATTCTTCAAAGTCACCAATTTCTGGATTGATGCTCTTATAATCCATTACCGCATAGCCACCATCATTCTCGTCTGGTCTACCTCTTAGAATAGGCATAAAGTGTATGAAATTCACGCCTAGTTCTTTAATGTAATCAATACGGTTAACGAATCCTGCAAGGTCATCTGAAAAAAAAGGTCAACATAAAGGGTCATACCTACGATATGTTCATCGAGGTACCACCCTTGTTTATTTTGATCTCTAATAATTTGTTTTGGTGTTCTTTGCTCTTGGTATCTATACATCAACAATTGAAGTTCTTTATAACATTCAGACGCATCATAATAAGGGTTATCACCATAAACTGATTGATAAAGTTGAACAAGTTCCTTATTAAGACCTGATTCTGTTGTTTTATGCATTCATACCACCTCAATTAGATATTTGTCTACAATAGACCTTTATCTAATTATATCAGATTTGATGGCCGCTTGACCAACTGCTTTTGCAACGGCTTTTGCAACTCTTTCATCAAATGGTGAAGGCACTATATAATCATCTCTAAGCTCAGACTCTTCAAGTACTGATGCAATGGCATAAGCTGCTGCTAATTTCATCTCATCGTTTATTTTCTTAGCACCTACATCCAGTGCACCTCTGAAGATACCTGGGAAAGCGAGCACATTGTTAATCTGATTAGGGTAATCACTACGTCCCGTTCCAATGATTTTTGCCCCCCCTGCCTCCATAGCAAGTTCTGGCATAATCTCAGGTGTTGGGTTAGACATAGCAAAGATAAATGGGTTGTCATTCATTGATGCCACCATTTCTTTTGTTACAATCCCTGGGGGGGCTGATACACCAACAAACACATCTGCATCTGTTAGGGCATAGGCCAAATCTCCATCAACATCCTTCTTATTGGTATAAGACAGTATTTCTTTCTTAACAAAATCAAGTCCTTCTCTATTAGTGCTAATAATCCCATGTCGGTCTATACATAATATGTCAGCAACACCATATTGGTGAATCATCTTGGCAATGGAAGATCCTGCTGCACCAGCGCCGCTTATGACTACTTTGAGAGACTTTGCGTCTTTACCAGTTAGTTTACAAGCATTGATTAAGGCTGCTATAGTAATGATTGCTGTTCCGTGTTGGTCATCATGAAAAACTGGAATATCCAATTCTTCAATGAGTCTTCTCTCTATCTCAACGCATCTAGGCGCTGATATATCTTCCAGATTAATACCACCAAGACCAGGTGCAAGTAATTTACATGTCTTGATGATTTCTTCTGTGTCTTGTGTATCAAGGCAGATTGGGAATGAATCTACATTACCAAAGTTCTTAAATAGTATGGATTTACCTTCCATAACAGGCATAGACGCTTCTGGACCTATATTACCAAGACCAAGCACTGCTGACCCGTCGGTTATTACTGCAACCAGATTTCCTTTTGAAGTGTATTTATAGATTGCTGATGGATCTTTCTCTATGGCACGACAAGGTTCTGCCACTCCTGGTGAGTATGCCATACTCAATTCTTCTTTGTTGGTAACACTAACTTTTGAGACCATTTCAATCTTACCACGGTTCTCTTCGTGCATCTTTAATGACTTTTGGTAAATATCCATTATTTCCTTCTCCTTGATAACATCTGATAATGTCATCTGCTATGTGTGGGTGATTAATAATTAGTGCCTTTTAGGCGTACCCACACATTATAGTACAGTAATACTTATAATACAATATCCCCCCCTGCATAAATTTATGGTATAATATAGATACTGTACGGTAGTAACTGTAATTACCGTAATATTATGGAAGCTTGAAAGGAGTGTACCCACGGATGAATAATTTTCAATCTTTTCCTTACAACAAAAATGAACTCTCTCTTGTTGTCTACAATGCTGTGATGCAAAATGAGCATATCAATATGTATTTCAAAGATATGGACTCTAAATTCATTGCTCTGAGTAAAAAAAACAAGCCAAACATTTTGGTCTAAAAAAATCCTGAAGAAGCCATTGGCAAAACAGACTTTGACTTTTTCACAAAAATACATGCAAGACAAGCCTACAATGATGAGCAACGCATCATTGCTACAGGCGAACCCATGTTACATGCCATTGAAGTCGAAACTATGGAGAATACAGGTAACAATTATGTTATCACCTCCAAATACCCTCTTCATGGAACTGATGGACAAATCATCGGAACATGGGGGGGTCATTCAATTACAGTAGAATCCTTAGCGGGCAGTAATGAAGGACTGACCCTTAAGTCTTTTATTGAAGATCAAATGGATGTTAACGATTCAATGGCACAGCACGATGAATTGACAGAGATACAGAATGTCAAATCTTTTATCGATGCTCTTAACCTTACATACCAAAAAGCAATGAATCATATGGCCATGCCAGATCAAGATTATTCCATGCTTCTTATAGATATTGAAGGCTTTAGTAAAATCAACAAAGACTATGGCCATCAATGCGGTGATATGGCTCTTGTCTATGTTGCAAAAATGCTTGAAGATGTCATTGGGTCCAAAGAAGAAATCTTCATGTATGGCACCAATGCTTTTTCAGTCCTAAAGCAAGTTAAGAACCTTGACGAAGCTGTTACACTTGCTAGAAAAATTACCCGTTATGCCCATGATGAACCCTTCCAATATGAAGAATGGGATATGGTCCTTCACCTTAACATTGGTCTTTGTACATTCAGAGAGGTATTACCAATGGGAAATATCTATGACCTTATCAATATGGCCGATGGGCGTTTGGAAGAAGCCAAGAAACTAGAACATGACAACATTGTTTATGAACGTAAATAAATAACTGATTTCATACAGTTCAAATATCAATAATAGCCGGTCACGCCAAACACTAGATTACTAGTATTTGTATGTGTTACCGGCCATTTCTTTGAGTTTCTTTATATCGACAATCTGAACTTCCCTGCGTTGCCTTATGATTATTCCTTCTTCTACCATTTCTTTTAGGGTACGACTCAGATGTCTGTATGTAGTGCCTAGCTGTTCCGCTACGTCAGTCAAGCTTGCCATAATAGTCATTTTACTTGTACCCTCTTCCAGGTGGACAAGTATATAACTGGCTATTTTGTTACGTAGAGGCAACAATATGTTATCGGTACTCATATAAGAAATTTTTACCAAACGACTTGATAGTGAATCAATAATGTATCTAAGAAAGCTTGTTTGATTCTCATAGATTTGTTTTATGTCTCTAACAGGAATGCCAATTACGTGACATGTCTTGAGTGCTTCTACATTAGCTGTACATATTTTGTTATGTAATATCTCAACATCACCATAGATACTAAGTGGTGACTCTATACGAAGTAAATAACTTTTGCCATTATCAAGACTTGTATAGACTTTTGCCTCACCTTTCACAAGAAATAGTAAATATGTAAGATAGGTACCCGATTCAACTAAGTAATCTCCTTTGACATATTCAAACAAACGACATCTTTGACCTACATTCTCATCAAATATCTTAGTAAAATTATATTGATCTAAATAGTATTTCGCTAAATTACCTCCTAACATCTCTTTCATCTGTACACCTTCTTTACACAACATGACATATGTCCTGTTTTCTATTATCATACCATGCTACTATAACAATATCAAAACAAGTAATTAACACTTTCACATAAGTTTAACAATATAAGGAGAATTACCATGTATAAATCCCTAACAATTATCAACGGTGGCCTTATCGCCCTTATGATATTATCCAACGGCCTTATGACTGAGGTTCTGGGTAACGGACCAAGTGTCTTACTCAATCACATAATAGGATTAGTCACGATTACACTAGTCATGCTTATCACAAGAACCAAATGGCAATTCATTAAAGGCATTCCCATTCTTTACTTGACTGCTGGTGTAACCGGAATTATGACCGTAGCATTCACCAACATCGCTTTTCTTGCTTTAGGCGCTACAGTAGCACTTATGTTAAGTATGTTTGGTAGGATTGTCACTTCTTCTGTCATTGATCACTTTGGACTACTGGGCATGAGACGCTACCCTTTCAAGCCATTGAAACTAGTAGGACTTTCAATGATGATGGTTGGTGTTGTACTAATTTTTATCTATTAAGAGAACTTTAACAAGAATTAAGTACTACTTTGTTACATAGAAAGGATTTATTTATATGACTTATATTATCGCTATAGCCGTCGGCTTCACAATTATTATATCCATCGCACAGAACGCAAGATTAGAACAGGAAGTCAATGTCAAACAAGTCACACAACTGAACTTCATCACCGGTCTTATAGGTGCCATCATACTTTTTGTTATTATGGGTGATAGTTTGTTAGTTTTTGAACAGTTATCAAAAGTGTCACTTCTTGGTTTTATTGGAGGTGTTCTTGGCGTAACAGTGGTTACAATTGGTACCATCGTAGTCAGAAAAATATCCATAATTGCGGCGGCTATGCTTATGTACACTGGCCAGCTTCTAGCTGGAATATACATTGACTACCTTAGAGGTATTGATTTATCACCAGGTAAGTTAATAGGCTGTGGTCTTATTATTGCAGGTGTCTATTTCAACTCTTATGTGGACAGTAAAAAAGACATCAAGGATTCTGATGTCCATCTAAACGCTGCCTAAATTTTCCTGGTGATTGTCCCATTGATTTTTTTGAAAAAAACGAAGAAAAGCACTTGCTTCAGAGAAGCCTAACAAAAAAGCAATTGTTTCCATAGTTTCATCCGTCTTAGTCAAATAAGCTTGAGCCATATCCAAACGTATTCTATCCGCAAGTGTGGAATAATTGACACCTTCTTCTTTTAACTTTCTATGGAGTGTTTGCCTACTCATGCCAAGTTCCTTAGCTATGATATCCACACCAAATTCACCTTTCCCAAGGCAATCGTTAATTGTATTTTCTACCTTGGCTCTAAAACTTTTCTCATAGGTAAGGGCCTTGGTCATAAGGTCAAGGTGCTGTTCCATTATTGGCACCAGATAAGCGTCCGACTTATACGTTTCCTTGTCTATCAATTCTGATTTAAAACTTATGGTATTGGCATATACGTCATCAACAATTAACTGATCTAAGTTAAAGTCATCAATTGCCATAAGCCCACATCTTATATTTGTCATAACGGCCACCTCAAGGTTGGCAGACTTACAAGATGTCATCCCAAATCCAATCGTACTGATGCCTTCTTCTTCCGAATAAGTCATTTCAAAAACCTCACAAAGTATGTGCATATACTTCATCAAAGCGAAAATCCGCTCTTTATAGGTCCCCCCCATTCCTGCCAAGAGGTACTCAACTGCTTTCGGTAGCGGAAATAGATTTCTGCCAAAATCCTCAAAAAAAAGACTTATCAACATGACTTGCTATGACTTTTTCCAAATCGATATATTGACCTAACCTAACCCTACCATCTGGATTGCTAAGCTCAGCACCAATATCTTCTATGACATCTATCACATCTTTTGGAAATTCCATGCTTTTTTTGAAGATCCATTCCTATTAGAAATCTTCGATAGTTATTGATTAGACCATCAACCAATACCACTGATATTGTTGCCTCCAAATTATCACTCCCATTTCATTGATTCAATTGTAACATATTGTCAATTAATTGAGACCTATAGTCATTCATTATAGTTCATGAATTCTGTATCCTTAGACTATAAAACATAAGGAGTGATTCAATTGAACAACAAACGTATGGCAGGCCTATCTATCATTGCCTATTTCATTTCACTATTCACAAGTCTTGGTATTACATTGGTTTACGGTATAGAACTAATACCAGAAGACATAAAAAATCAACTTAATAATCTATGGTTATATAAGACACCACATACTATAGAGTTGATTCTAGACATTAGTTCTTCACTCTTCCTCATACTATTTATCAGCTTGATAACTTTGATTATCTACAAGAAATCTCTGACTGCTTCCAAACCCTTTTTACCATCCTTTAGTCTGATTGTGGCCAATATCCTTATTATAAGTGGTGGAATTGTCTTAATTGTTCATGATATGGGTAACTTTGCTATCTCAGATATTGCTAGACTCTATGCTGGGTCTACTGACACCAGTTACCTAACTACCCTTGAAGTTACTGGCCAGTCAATGCTTTTTACCGCTAAATCTGGTGTGGCCATAGGTTCCGTACTCATTACCATTGGTTTCCTTTTCTTTTCAATCGAATTGATTAAATCAAACCACGTCCGATTTGCTTATTCTGGCATACTCGTAATCGGTATTGCTATTATAGCCAATATTGTCCCTGATACCAACCTTGCCTATGGCCTTTACATGCCATTTATGATTTGGCAATTAGTTCTTGGTATACACTTTACTTTGACAAAATCAGTGATCTGAATTTCTTTTCTGTTAAGATTTCATTGGTAACAAAACTGCCATCTTTATAGATGCTGTATGTTGTGAAGGGCGTTGGAGCTGTTTGAGCATCCTTGCTTGTCTCTAACTTAACCACTTTCATCTCTACAGCTTCTTCTTTGGCAACATCTTCAATAACCTTCACATACTTATCTGAATGAGGGCATTGATTGCTGTAATAAAGGACTATACCTTGGTCAGAGATTGTACCTGTTTTTACTTGTGGCTTGAATTTTGGTAAAACATCAATCTCACTGTTAAAGTCCAAATATAATAATTCAAAAAAATGGCTCGGCAGTGTCACATACTTTGAAGTCCATAGCTTTTAGGAATCCTGGATCAGAAAGAAATGGCTTTTTCTTAGAAGACGAAAGCACACATAATCCCGTCTTACCCTTGTCCTTGGCATCTTCAATACATGCTTCAAGTAAAGCCTTTCCATGGCCATGTCCCTTGAATCTACCAGACACCCAAAAGCAATTGATGTACATATATCCAGCTGCTTCTATTGGGGGGGCAAATGCCTTCTCAGCTGGTAAGTATTCAATAAAGACTTTGCCTCTCTCATCCAGTTTTTTGAAAACAAGGCCATCTTCAAAGCGTTCACGCATCCAGTCTTTCTTACTGCCCACACAATTTTCATTCTTCTTATCTGTGATGGCACAGCATATATGTTCATTGTGGATATTCTCTAATGTTACATCAATAATTGACATCCTTATCACCTCTGCTTAGTTCTTACCACCACTATACCACCCCCCCTAATATGACACAGTATGTCATGTTAAAATATTCTTAGCAATAATTGCATTACTTTTTGGACATTTTCTTCTTTTTAAGGTACCTTGGGGGGGTTCGTTTCTTTTGCTTTTGATTTGAGTCCGACTTTTTGTAGTCAGAAGCCTTTCTTTTACCAGATGAGCCTGATTTACTTGAATCTTGACTTTTTCTTGAGTCTTTGCCGCGTCTTGAATCTTGCTTTCGTCTTGAGCCCTGTTTTCCCTTAGGTCCATGTTTTCTTCTAGGTGATTGCCCACCTACATCTGAAGCTTCTTCTGTTTTGCTTGATGCCTCAGTCATTTCCCTAATTGTCTCAAGTTCGCTATCCGTCAAATCTCTATACTTTCCAACCATTATGCCTTTAGTGCTACATTCATGATTCGAACCCTTTTCAAGCTGACCACTGTATAGCCAAAATGTTGACACATCAAACGTATCTGACGGTTTAGCCCTTGAACCAATATGATTCTAAAGCTATTTTTTTTGAGCCTAGTAATCTTACAAGGTAACGTCACTGTATCATGTATTGGCACACCTTGAGCCATCTTACTTAAGAATCTATCATCAAAAGCTTTGTCCACTTTGACTATATATTCTTTCTCATGGTTGTTGCCAGCCCTTAAGATTGTATTTACGATATCGCCGTCATTGGTCAAAAAGATAAGACCTTCTGAATCTTTATCTAATCGCCCAATTGGGAATATTCTTTCTCTATGACCAATGTAATCAATTATATTGGTTGAATCCTTCTTATCCGTTGTACATGTGATGCCCACTGGTTTGTTGAATGCTATATAGACTTTCTTGCTTGAGGCCTTAATGGTCTTTGAACCTACCTTAACCACATCACCAGCTTCTACCTTGGTCCCTATAGTAGCACTGACACCATTCACTGTCACCTGATTGTCTTCTATCAAAGCGTCTGCTTCTCTTCTTGAGCAAAAGCCTGAATCACTGATATATTTATTTAATCTTCTCAAAATATTTATCCTTTAATCCTTCATTTTCCTATAAGCCTGCATTATGTTTTAAATTTCTTATGGCAGGCGACTTAATATTGCATAGCTAATGGTCGATACGACACCACCAAGGCTTGTACCCCCCCAGATTAAGTCAACAACTGTTATCTTAAGAGGCCAGTCCTTTAGTGTCGCAAGGTTTGTCAAATCATATGTGGCATAAGTTACAAAGCCAAACAACAAACCAGAAATAATGGCATGTCTAAAGCTTTCTTGTTCCAAAGCAGGGTGCAAAACAAAATACATAAGACCAATAATGAATATGCCATAAAACAAGAGTGCTGCAATCCAGTTTGGGCTATCACTCATGATGAAGCCAAGTTCCTTACGGTATAGATTCTTGCAATAAGACCAAGCCATACAATATCAATAACAAAAAAATGTTACAAGTGTGACTAGAAACATCTTCAAATAATACATAATAACCTCCTTACTTGCTCAGTAATTGGTAGTAAATGGACCCTTCATAATCTATGCCTTCTAGTTGAACAAACTCAATACGAAATTCTGGATAACCTGCTGCATATGCTGCTATCTCATAAGGTGAGAAATAGATTGTAATGCCTTCCCTATCAATGTGATAATTGGCATTCTTGTCGATGACTATGTTATCAACATCAAAATATGCGTCCTTGTCCTCAAGAGCCATGTCCTTCACAATAGCTGTAAGCATATCATACAAATCAATGGGTTCAACAGATCCTTCAGTCTCTTCAGTTGAGAGTTCACTTGGTGCTATAAGATCATCGAGTTCAAGGAATTTCCCTGTACTCATGTCAATCTGTAAGGTCTCACTATAATGATTAGGATGGGCTGCGCCAAATCCATACCAATAATAATACATGTTGATTTCAAGAACATCACCAATAATAGAATGGTCATGGCTAATGCTGTATTCTTCATAGATTTCTTCAATCTTTGTCTCAAGGTATAATTCTGGCTTATATAGATTGTCAAAATAGCGGTTAACCCCCCCAGCAAAACGATTGCCACCATCACCATCAATTATTTTTGGAATAGATACTTGGTTGAAACGCTTATCCATAAGATTGACAGATTCAAGGGTCAATCCATCTTTCAAAGCCACAATAGAGTCTGAAGCATCTGCTTCTACCCTCATAATGAGATTGCCTTCAATATCAATGACTATATAATCATTGTTGCCCATCCAGTCCATCATCAAAATAAGATAGTCATTGATTAATGATGCATTTTGATAGTTCAAAATAGCTTCTTTAACCACACCTGAAGAAGCCGAATCCATAAACTCAAACTCAACTTCATTGCCACTATAGTCAACTAGTTTCCCCCCCTCCAAATGGTCTGCTAAAAGTATTAATTCATCGGATAGAACATCTACTTCGAAGTAAACACCATCAATCACCTGTTCACCCCCCCTATAATCAACAACGACTACGTGATTCATTGTCTCATTATAGTTATCAAACTCTTGTACCAAGCCAAACAAGCCATAACCATAGTTGTAGATTCTCAGATCTTGCTCATAGTGAACCGTCATGGCCTCATCAACAATCTGATAAGTCCACTCATAATCCTCGGTCATACCTACGACTGCATAGCCATCTTTAAAGGTACTTGCATCATCATATATCGCTTCAACGTAAACTTCGCCATTACGTTTGTAACCATACTTCATCGATTCCTCATCAAGATAAGAGACAATAGCAGATTCATGTGCCAAAGCATCTACAAAGCTTGTTTGCTCGCTAAAACCAAAGGCTTTGGAAAGGTCCAGAGTGTTCATATCAAGAATCTGATAGGTCTCACCTTTACTGACAAGCAACTTGGAAGTGCCTTCTATATAAGTGATATAATCATACTCGTAATCTATGACCATCTCACCATCAACATCTGATAAACCAAACTTATAAGCAACATTTTCCCCCCCACCTTCTTCAATTAAGAGTAGCTGCCAAGCTCTTCGGGTATGACCTCAACCTGGCCTTCATTTGTCTCATCTGTCGAACTGTCATCATCACTTTGAGACTGATTTTCTGCTTCTGTAGAGATTGACTCATTCTTATCTTTATTAGTTTCATCTTCAGCTTTGTCCATTTGATCTGATGGAATACACCCACCTAAGAGTAAAATCACCAACAATAACCCTATATACTTTTTAACCAACATCCAATCTAACATCACTTCTAACTCCATTTCTATATTCTGATTGGACACAAGTTCATCCAAAGACAAAATTAATCATATTGTGCACCAACTTATCAGGTGTACTCTTATAGTAAACCAAATAATGTCAATGCACAATATGATCTCATAGATCCTTGATGTCCTCAAGGGATTTGATTAGGTAATCAGGCTTTATCTTTTGGAGTCCTAATTCAACATCAAGAGTCACTTGTCCACCTAGCAAAATCTTTGCTTTTGTTTTATCTCTAAAATAGTTAATCATTGCTTCTAATTCATTTAGGTATCTTTTTAAAGTAATGGATATGGCTATCACATCGATTTTATGTTCAAGAACCGTTGCCACAACCTCACTCCATGGTATGTCGCTGCCAAGAAAATAAGTTGAATAGCCTTTGGCCTTATACACTTCTGTCATCATCTTAAGGCCAATGTTGTGTTCTTCACTACTTGGTGTAATGAAAACGATGGACTTTCCTTTATCCTCTTTACCTGGCAAGTACTGTGCCAATAAGACAATTAGCTTCTCTATAATACGACTTACATGATGTTCAAATGCTATCGTAGCTTCACCTTTGTACCACATATCACCAATTAGGTACAAGGCTTTTTTTTAGAAAGCCTTCATAGATACTTATGACGTCATAACCACTTTTAGCAAGATCCATAACAATGGCAATTCCTTTGTCATCTTCCCCCCCTTTAACCAAAGCCATAACAAATGATTCAACCATCTGAGGAATGTTTTCTTGTTTGGTAGGCGAATCTTTTATAGGCCTGGTTCCAAGGAGATCGTCCATTGATATATCAAGGACATTTGATAGGCGTCTAAGTATTTCTTCATTGGGAAATCTACTGTTGGATTCATAATTTGCTATGCTTGTTTGCCCTACACCAAGTTGTAGGGCAAGGTCTTTTTGCTTAAATCCTTTTTCCTTACGGCGTTTCTTAAGGCTGGATCCGAAATTATCCACTAAGTCACCACTTTATTTTTTTCTTTCTAAGTGCCAAAGCACCTGTCATACTTGCAAGTCCCATAACAACGAATGGTATCATTCCAATATCGCCGGTTTTTGGAATCTCTTCATTGAATATGACTGCTTCAAGTGTAAAGTCTTCAGGGATTAGAACACTATCAATCACATGAACAACACCATTGGTCGCCGCAATATCTGCACTTACAATATTTGAAGGGTTCACCTTTGGAACACTGGCAATGTCAGTGCTCATAACTTTACCTGGAACTACGTGATATAAAAGAACACTAGATAGTTCAGGTTGTGCCATCAATTCTGCTGCTGTAATACCTAGTGCATCAAGTAAATCTGCAAAGGCTTGATTGGTTGGTGCAAAGACTGTGAATGGTCCATCACCTTGAAGGGTTGTGACTAGATTCTCTTGTTGAAGCAATGCAACCAACATAGAGAAGTCTTCATTGCCAAGGGCTACATCTACAATGTCCATATCTGTCATCATGTCGTCCATGGTTTCTTCCATACCATAATCAAGTTCAAATGTGGAAGGAACCAGTACAGAATCAATTACATGAATAACACCATTAGTGGCTTCTACATCAGGGCTGATTATGTTGCTTGAATTAACTTTAGCCCCCCCATTGGATAAATCAAATGTAACTTTCTCGCCAAGTAAAGTGTCCGCCATTAGGCCATCTGTCAAGTCACTGCTCATAACTTTACCTGCCACCACATGATATAACAATACGTCGGCTAGTTGTGGGTGTGCCAATAAATCAGCCGCCTCAATACCAAGGTCACTTAGTAAAGTTGCAAAAGCTTCATTGGTTGGTGCAAATACTGTCAGTGGTCCATCGCCTTGCAGTGCTGATACCAGACCAGCTTCACTGGCTGCTGCAACCAGAATTGAAAAGTCATCTATACCTGATGCCACATCGACTATATCACCTTCTGCTGCGTAAACTGTTGTTGTTGAAAATACCAATAATAATACCGCTACTATACTCATAATTTTTTTTCATATATGTGTGCCTCCTTATTTACATTGATTACTTGCTACTCATCTATAATATCACGTTACGTGATTAATGTAAAGGATTAATTGAGATTAATTCTCATTAACCTTGTTTACAACCACTATATGTGATATTATATCTATGAGGTGATTCCATGAAACTAATACTAAAAATAAGCATCTTCCTATTAATGATAGCTTCATTTACAATACTTGCTTATAGACTTTTGTCTGCAAGGCACTCAGATGCAACAGTTAGCAGCTATCAAACAACCAAGGCATCCATTGCTCTAGAAGCCACTACTAATGAAACTACAAGGTATATAGTAGAGAACACAGATATCACCATTGACAGCAAAAAAGAAACAGCACCCTTAATTATTAATAATAAGAATGCTGCACCATTATATGAAATACAATTAAATAAGAGTCGTCAATGGATTGATGACATAGACAATTACGTAGGCTGGGTACAAATACCACAAACTGAAATAGATTACCCCCCCATTGTCCGCTATAGAGACAACGAGTTTTATTTGGACAAAGATTATGAGATGAAACCAAGTCCCAAAGGCGCCATATTTATGGATTATCGCAATATTGGCAATGAGTTTGACAGCCATACAATCCTTTATGGTCACAATATGAGAGACGGCAGTATGTTTGCAGCACTAAACAATTACCTGGACTATGACTATTATACGGCCAATCCATCCATTTCTTTTGAAAACTTGTATGATGAATTCACTTATCAAATCATCTCGGTCTATTATGTCTCAGCCAATGACTACACCATTCCCTTTGACTTTGACCAAGATATCCTTAATAATCTAATAAATAAATCACTTTTTGACACAGGCTATAGTGCTACAGGTAATGAAAAGTTATTGACCTTGGCAACCTGTAACTACAATTATGACAATGGACGAATGATTGTTCATGCCGTAAGACTTTCAAAATAGTCTTTTAATGTTTTTTTTGCCATAGGTTGGCGCAACCATATCCATCGTCAGTACTGTAAGGAAAAATTCAATAGGACCATAGAACTTCTGACTAGTAAAATGAAACAATAACCATTTGGTCACCTTAGCCACAAAAGTTGGGATTCCAATGATTTTTTTCCCTTTTACCAAGAACTTTAAAAGCAATACTGGCGATTTCTCTTTGACTCAAAAGCTCTGGCCCCCCCCAACAGGGTATTGACCCTCACCTTTGTCCATTGTCATAACACAGTAGTTAGCCAAGTCTTCTCCATGTATGGGGGGGTTTGACCTATATTTGCCTTGGCCAAACAAATAGACCTTGCCCTTCTTAGCTAATTCGTAGATTTCTCTTATGTCACTGAAAAAACCACTTGGGCGCATAATAAGACCCTGTATATCAGATACAAGGAGTGCCTGTACAAACTTCTCCTTAGCATAACCTATCTTAATATCTGTAATCTGATCGCCCTTAAGGGCTGAGATATACATAAACTTTTCTACATTAGATTTAAGGGCCATGTTCAGAAGGTTCATATTGGCACCATAATCTACATCCATATACGTCATACCATCTTTTTGTCTTGTAATCCCCCCCACCGTAGACACTACATAATTCACCTTATCCATAATACCTTCTAAGCTATCTATGTCAGTTACATTGCCAACATAGACTTTTCGTATAAAGGCTGACAAATCTTCCAGTTTCTTTTCGTTCCTAACAATCACATCCACTTCATAACCCTTATCATGAAAGGCTTTAACTAAGTAACGGCCAAGGTAGCCTGTTGCCCCCCCGGCTACAAGGATAGTCTTTTTCATAGCTTTATAATTGACATTATTACCTATATCAGTCATGAGATACCTCCCTAACAGCAAAATGATCCACTGCAAAACTAAATGCTACTTTTATAATATATGCTCCATAGAGGGTTAGTAAATACAAAGGCAGCACATTCACAAACTGCAATAGCACCATCAACAATATCATCATAACAAGCCCTCCAATGACTCTCTGAGAAGGGTGTAATCTCATTTGGTTCACTATTAATGCGCCACCTATAGTCATTGCCCACACGATGAGGGAAATGACTAAGTAGTCACCGATTACCAAAGCTAATAAGATTGGTTGAACATGGATACCGATAAATACTAGTCGGCTTTTGTTACTATGGCTATACTGTTTGTTTGTTCCATAGGAGAAGTTGGCTACTACACCTCCGTATATATCTATCATCATTAATAGGATAAACAATAGCTGCCACAAACTCAGTATACTAAAATCATCTATTGATAAAAGTGATACAATCACAGTGCTGGCAATTGTAAATACACCAATCAACAATAAGTCGACTAGGGATGTATACTCTCCTAACAATTCGTGAAAAAATTTAGGTACTCTAATTATTCTCATATTGATATCCTCCTTTATCAACTGTCTAGTGCTCTGACAATCAATTCCTTTTGTAATAAAAAACGTTTCTTATAAGCTTCCATGTTATCACCAAGTAATTGGTGTAAGCCAAGACCATCGAATGAACCTATTATCAAACCAGCATATGTTCTGGCTGTGCCCTCATCAATTGCACTAGATGATTTGCTCAATAGCGCTTTTGCCAAAGTTGCCTCACTTAGCTCTAAGAACTCAGACATCATCTCTTTGTAAACTGGGTTGAACATAGCATCACTGTAGAAGGCCATGAACACTTTATTCATGTTCTCTGACATGCCCTCTGGACCAAAAGCCATTGCTTCAAAAGCCTCAAAGACAGATGCCACTGTTGTACCCCCCCTATAAGTCTCAAGTGGGGGGGACATCATCATAGCCATTACTGTCTCAAGAACTTTGACTGGTACATCACTGATTTTGTCAAAGTGATGAAAAACATTGCTCTTGCTAACACCTGCTCTTGTTGCCAATTTTGCAGCTGATAAGGACGAGAGTCCTTGTTCTGCTATCATATCAATGGCCGCTTCTATTATTTTGTTATAGGTTTCAACACCTTTTTCCTGTCGTTTATCATTCATATTGGAACCTCCTGTTAAGATTAGTATATCACTGACCGTTCGGTCAATAACAAATTATAAAAATGTTCCAGCCTGCTGTGATATCACTTACAAGCTAGAACATATGAATTTCAACGAAAAGCCACTACCAGATCAACCTAAGAATTATGAATAGCGCCGCTTAATTGCTTAAGTGCTTTCTCAAGAATCACTCTAGGACAAGCAATGTTAAAACGTTGGAAGCCCTTGCCCCCCCCGTGGCCAAACATTGTGCCCCCCCCATCCAGCCATAATCCAGCTTGATTGGCAATGAACTTATCCATCTCCTTGTGAGATTTATCTCTAAATAGTGCCACTTCTGAGAAATCAACCCATAAGAGATAGGTCCCTTCTGGTTTAACAATCTTGGCTTCTGGCATATGTGTCTCAAAATAAGATATGGCATAATCCAGATTTGCTTTTAGATAATCTTTTAGTTGAGCAAGCCATTCATGACCATATTCATATGCAGCCGCACATGACACCAAGCCCATTATATTGGGTTGAGAATAACCACTTCGTGTAATTTCCTTCTTAAATCTGTGTTTAAGTGGTCTATTAGCAATAAAAATGTTGGATATCTGAAGTGCAGCCAAGTTAAAAGTTTTACTTGGCGCTGTACAAGTAATCGTCATATCCTTATAGTCTTCTTTAAGGTCAGCAAAGACGTAATGGGTATGGCCTGGGTAGATAAAGTCTGCATGGATTTCATCTGAAACAACCAGAACATCGTGCTTCATGCAGATATCGCCCATCTGTATCAACTCTTCTTTTGTCCACACACGACCAACTGGGTTATGTGGGCTGCAAAGAATAAATAATTTTACATTACCTTCTACAATTTTGGTTTCAAAGTCTTCAAAGTCAATCTCATAACGACCATCTTTATAGACCAACTCATTCACAATAGTGTTACGCTTGTTGACTTCAATAGACTCTCTAAAGGGATAGTAGACAGGTTCTTGTATCAAGACCCCCCCTTCCCCCCCTTCTTCTGAATAAGCTCTAACAGCAGTTGTGACTGCATACACCACACCAGGTGTTTTCACAAGCCACTGTGGTTCAACCTTCCAGTCAAAATAGCGTAGAAACCATTTCTCTAGAATCTCAAAGTAGTCCTCACGGCTATCAGAGTAGCCAAATATACCATGTTGGCTTTTGTCAACTAATGCCTCAATGACCTCATTAGGTGCACTAAAATCCATATCTGCCACCCACAGAGGTAATATATCTTTTGGCATCCCCCCCCTTCGAACTGCAAAATCATATTTGAGGGAATCTGTATCATATCTGTCAATTACCTTATCAAAATCATAAGTCATAATCTGTCCTCTTTCCTTATCTTCCTAAATCACTTGCCAATATCAAACAACCACCTTAGAGCATCTGGTAATCGTTCCTTCCATTCATTCTCATTATGGATTGCACCTTCATAGACATCATACCTTAGTTGACTCTTTGCCATACCAGATGAAAGCAACACTTCATACAAGACATTACTGTCACCCACATAAAGTTGATTGAAATCATCATAAGTCGGATCACTTGTCTCATTGCTACCAATATCCATATAAATGCATTGATGTTTCTGGACCTTCACTACGTGCTCAAACAATGCTTCTTTGTTAAACCAAGCCGCCGTTGAGAATGCACCAATTTTTCCAAACACATGAGGGTACTCAATCCCAATATATAAGGATATATATGCACCCATAGATGACCCTATAATAGCGGTATTATCAACGCCTGTCAACGTTCTGTAAGTTCGGTCTATAAACGGCTTGAGGGTGTTGACAATATAGCTTCCATACATTGAACCTTGTCCACCTAGATGGCCCTCCAAATCCTTGAACCTGTTCATGGTCAATAGAAGTTTCGAATTCACCCAAGGGGGGGAATACTCATCAAAGCGGTGTTCCTTGCCATGGTCAATGCCAACTACAATGGCAAAATCCCCCCCCAGACCAGTGACGGCCCCCCCTTGAACATCCCATATAGCACCATATGAAGATGATTTTGGATCGTATAGATTCTGTGCGTCATGCATATAGATGACAGGGTATTTTTTTGCCAGATGTGTAATAATCTTCTGGTAAATATATTCTTAGATACCGCTCTCTACCAAGTTCTTCTATAAATACTTTTTTTATTTCGATTTTACCCATAAGTCCTTATCCTTTTACCTTTTGTCTTATGACTCTTTGTTCTTGTCTGGTTAATCTTTGTCTTTTGTCTTGTTTCTAGCAAGGGATAAACCACCAAAGCCTCCAATTACGGCAATATAGAAACCAAAGTCATACCACCATCCCGTATTATAACTTTCATAGACTCTGATGTCGCTGTTGAAAAATCCACGAATCAATGATATTGGGGGGGCAATCCATCCATGCCAAATGCCACTTAAGAAATTGGCGTGGTGATCATCTACATAAGAGCCATCACCTGGCATACAAGCTGACAATAATAGTAACATCACCATAATCAATAACATTACTAGCATATTTTTTTTCACTATTTTTTTCACTTTCATCAATAAATCTCCTCACTTTTCATCCTTTATCTGATATGATACCAATATGGGTATCCGTAATTAATAACTTTGCATAACTAGATTCATTATATCAAAGGAGGACCAAGATGCCAAAGAAGTATTGTGTTTTTCATAGAGGGATAAAGTCCTAAAGACAAAGAACAATGGGTACCATACTGAAAGTACAAAAGCAATTGACATAAGGAGTCTCACATGCTAGAAAAACTGTTAGCCAAATATACACCATTCAAAATCACATTATTATTTGCCCTTTTTAGCGTAATTATAGCTAATATTATCACTACAATCGTTATGTCTTTCATACATGATCCAGCCTTATTAATCGCTCATGGTGCTGCAACAATAACTTCTTTTCTTGCGGCCATCGCTTTAGCAGGGTTTTCAAGTAAACTTTTCTTCAAGATGATGGATGCTCGTTTTGAAGCTATAGAGAATTACAAAACAGATAGCCTTACAGGCCTTCATTCAAGGAAACCATTTATTGAAGACCTTGAAAAGTTAATTGAGGTATATTCAGATAGCAACCAGTCTTTTGCTCTCGTTATGATTGATCTTGATTATTTTAAGAAAGTGAATGACACATACGGCCACCTTGGTGGTGACGCCATCATGCAGGAAATAGGCAGAATTCTGCGTTCAGTTATAGGGACCAAAGGAATGATTGGCAGATTTGGTGGTGAAGAATTTATATTATCGCTACTGGATTACAATCAGTCAGACCTTAATATATTACTAGATACTCTACGGGCTTCACTTGATTCCAGTATCGAATATAGGCATCAAACCATAAAATTTAGTGCCAGCATCGGTTGCTATTATACCTCTAAGCCTTCTACTATCGATGAGCTTCTTCGTCTAGCTGACACTCAACTATACCTAGCCAAGGAAAATGGGCGTAACCGCTATGAGCTTCACATTGATTTATAAATTATGTTTGGTCCGATAACCAAGGGGGGGCGTCACACCATGAAGTCTTTTGAAAGTCTTGGCAAAATGGCTTTGATCGTGATAACCAAGTGACAGGGCAATCTCTGTTAGAGTCATATCCGTACTTGTCAAAAAGAAATCTGCTCGCTCCATCTTAAGCATGGTATGGTATTGGCCGATAGTTGAAGCCATGGTTTCTTTGAAAACCTTGATACAATGACTTCTTGATACCCCCCCAACCACATGGGCCACTTCATCTAGGGTCACTTGTCGGTTCAAATTAATGTATAGATGGTTGAGAATATGGTTAACAATGAGATTCTCAGTCTTACGATGTTTAAGAACAAAGAGCTTGAAATACTCGTCAATGACTTGACGCTCATATAGTTGAAGGGCACCAACAGAGTCTACTTGCCAAATAATGGTGATAATGAACTCTGTTTTTTTGTAGATAACTTCAGAGGGAAATCCGTCTTTGACAAATAGCCTAGTAAGCAAAGTCATTAACATAATCAGATTTAGCTTGAGATTCTCTAGGGATGTCTCCATCTTAAGGTCCCTCTCCTGCCACATAGCCACAAAGTCATTTACGGCCCCCCCAATATTTTGATGTTTAAAGTGAAAAAGAAAGGCTTCCTCGTCACTGTTTTTTAGTCGGTGGTTAAAGGTCATGAGTTGTCTCCTATTTTGGTTAACCGATACACTAGCAAGCTTATTTTACAACATATATGTCTATATTACAATAACTATAGTCGCCAACCTTGTTATATTAAATATAGATAAGGTGTCAAAACTACATAGCTGAACTTTCTACAATTATATGTATGCTTGGATGCTTCAACCGAGTACTACATATAGTTGTAGAATTAGAGAAACTTAGTTTTGACATCTTATCTATATAGACTCATTAATCAGGAGGTTACACATGATAACAAGAGGCGGATTATTCCATCAACCAAAAAGCAACTATTCTTATGGCTATGACGGCAACACACTTCATCTAAGGTTTAGAGCCCTAAAAGGCGAAGTAAAAAAAGCCTACTGCCGAATTGGCGACCCATTTGTATGGAAGAATGGCGGAGCTGGCGGTAACCTTGAGGCCTCAGGGGGGGCCAGTGGTTGGGAAAGTCATAACCTAACAATGATTAAAGAGGTCACCACCGAATACCATGACTATTTCTTCGTTGAAGTGAAAGGGTTGTCCAAACGTTCAAGGTATGCTTTCATCCTAGAAGATAAAGATGAAATGATTGTCTTTGGTGAACGACGGATCCTTAATCTAGACAAGGGCCTTGATGATCCTTATCTATCAGACCTTGGTAACTTCTATTGCTTCCCTTACTTAAATGAGATTGATGTTCTTAAGTCTCCTACTTGGGTAAAAAACACTGTATGGTATCAGATATTCCCTGACCGTTTTGCCAATGGTGACAAAGAAAATGACCCAGAAGGCACTTACAAATGGGGGGGGACAGAGCCCGACCACTGGGGGGGTTACCTTGGTGGCGATATCCAAGGAATCATTGACCACATGGATTATCTGGTTGACCTTGGTATCACAGGCATACATTTTTGTCCTCTGTTCAAAGGTGATAAGAACCACAAATACGAAACCACAGACTACATGCGCATTGACCCAGCCTTTGGCAGCAATGAACTCTTTAAGCAGTTCGTACAGATAGCCCATAGCAACGGAATCAAAGTCATGTTAGACGGTGTATTCAATCACGTGGGCATTAATCACCCATTCTTTCAAGATGTTGTCACAAATGGAGAAGACTCTCAGTACAAAGACTGGTTCTCCATCAAATCCTTCCCTATTAGAAGAGGGTCTTATGAGACATTTGCAACCGTGGATGACATGCCACGAGTAAACCTGGAATGCAAAGAGGCCATCGACTATTTTGTTGAAGTTGGACGTTACTGGATTGAAGAGTTTAACATTGATGGATGGCGCCTAGATGTGGCTAATGAAGTCACACATGATTTTTGGAAAAAGTTCCGCGAAGTTATTAAAGCCACCAATCCTGATGTGTATATTCTAGGAGAAGTTTGGCATGATGCTAACCCTTGGATTCAAGGAGACCAATACGACGCTGTTATGCACTACCCTCTAACGGATGCTTGTATTAGGTATTTTGCCAAAGGGGGGGTCATGGATACTGAGACTTTTATAGAAACCACCAACCGTTTGCTGGTCCATTATCAAAGAAATGCCATTGAGAATTCTTATAACATTCTTGATAGCCATGACACAAGCCGCTTCTTGTATGAAGCAGGTGGTGATGTAAGAAAGTTGCTTTTAGCTTACGCCTTCATATTCACTCACCCTGGATGCCCTTCTATCTATTATGGTGATGAGATTGGCTTAGATGGTGAAAAAGGCATGGGCAAAGAACTGCATAGACGATGTATGGTGTGGGACCAAAAGAAATGGAACCACCTTGTTCACGACAGAATCAAGTTGCTGATTCATATCCGTAAACAAAACAATGGTTCCATGGAAATCCCTATCAAGTGGCTTGATGTTGATGTAAAAGGTGTGCTAGCTTATACAAGAGGCAACCTCCTTGTTGTAATGAACACGACTAAGAAAGCTCATAGCATTGCTCTGCCAAAGTCACATCGTCATTACGACCTATTAACAGAAGATGGTTATTTAACTGACAATGGTGTATATGTAGAGGCTATGGATTACCTCATAGCTTCAACACCATCAGTGGCTTCAACACTTGAGCAATCTGCATCCTAAGACTTGAATGCAGGAATAATATAGTCATAAACAAGGTCAGTAGATAACTTAGCTTTATTGACCAATTTGGCCGTTATGGCCACGACCAGATCATACTCTGGTACAACGCAAATCATATTACCACCATAGCCTAATGCAAAATAGGTTGTGGTGGTTTTTTTTCTTTTTCACTGAGCCACCACAAGTAACCATAATTATTGTCATTGGACGCCACTGAAGTCTCACACCAATTCTTAGAGATAATCTGACGTCCATTCCATAGACCTTGATTTAGGTATAACTGGCCAAATAGTGCCATATCTCTTGCTGTTAACTTTAGGCCCCCCCAACCGCCAGCATTAATACCTTGTGGGTCTTTGACCCACCCTTTGACATTCTTACCAAAGACATCATCAAGACCATAAGCCTTCATATCATAATCATCAATTTGACTCATGCCTATTGGATCAAATAAATAGGTGTTGGCATAGTCTCTGGCTTTCATATTGGAAACCTTGGTCAAGATTGCAGACAGGAGATGGGTACTTGGTGTTGAGTACTGAAACTGTCCCATTTGACTCTTCACACCCATAAGACTAATGGTGTGTTTCACCCATCTTTTTGCCTGCGAATTCTATCAAGTGGTTCAAAAGGTCTTGCACCAAAGTTTTTAATTGAAAAGGCAAAGGGCGCCGTCATAGTCAGCAAGTGTTTAATGGTAACAGACTTTTTCATAAAGTCGTTTGCGGATACAGGGTACTTAGGAAAGAAATCAAGTACTTTCTGGTCTACACTATCTATTAAACCTTGGTCGATTGCGATACCAATTAAGGCGGACATGATTGTTTTGGTTACAGAAGCAACATTATTTGATTCTTCAGCTGTAGCGCCATTATAGTACTTCTCATGTACCCTTTGACCATCCCTAAGGACAACTATGCCATTGATGTTTTTGTAATCCTTCTGAATGACACTGTCTAAATCTGATAAGATGCCTTGCCTCATACTCATGGTAAGTACCTCCCTGTTACAGATGCCTTATTAGCCTTAATCATGCTGGGCGTTCCCTCTGCAATTACAAGACCGCCTTCTTCACCACCACCTGGGCCAAGTTCAATGAGCCAGTCACAGTAATCCAGAACCAAGACATCATGTTCTATAACAACAACTGAATTGCCTTTGGTGACAAGTTCATCCAAAAGTTCCATGAGTTTGGCAGTGTCATACATACTCAAACCTGTTGTGGGTTCATCAAGTACGTAGAGAATATGCCCCCCCTTTCTTCGTCTTCCAATCTCTTTAGCTAACTTTACCCTCTGAGCTTCACCACCACTAAGGGTTGATGTGGGTTGGCCAAGGGTCATGTAGCCCATGCCTATTCTATCAAGTACCTGAAGAATTCCAGTAATATTCTTCTTGCCCTCAAAAAAAATGTGATGGCTTCAGTTACACTCATCTCAAGCACTTGGTATATATTCTTATCTTTGTAAGTAATAGACAAAGATTCATCATTATACCTCTTGCCATGACACTCACTACATGTGGTCTCTATGTTTAGATTGCCGCCTAGCCATACAGATTCATAACCTTTGCCACCACACACTTGACATGCACCTTTGGAATTAAATGAGAAGTGTCCTGCAGTATAGGCAATTTCTTGTGCACTGGGTTGATTCGCAAACAACTTTCGAATCTTATCCCAAATACCAATATATGTGGCTGGATTAGAATTAGCATTGCGGCCAATTGGGGGGGCTTGTGTAACTTCTGAATACCCCCCCGCAATATGCTCATATCCAGTAAGATGATTATGACCACTTCTGCTTTCTGTCGAGCCAATGAAATGAGACCGTAAAGCACCAATCAATGTATCAGAAATAAGGGAACTTTTACCACTTCCAGAAACCCCCCCTGCAACGCCTACCAATATACCTAGTGGCAAAGAAACAGATATGTTCTTTAGGTTATTGGTTGTGATACCACTAAGGCCCAGACTCTTAAGCTTAAGAACCTCTTTATCTGATATTGACCTAGAAGAACTTGGCATTGGAATTTTACCAGAAAGATAACCACCCGTTACTGAGTCATCACAGTCTTTTAATCCCTCATAGTTCCCTTCATAGATGATATGACCTCCCTTTGTTCCTGCACCTGGACCAATATCTATCACATGGTCTGCCATCTCAATAACCTTTTTGTCGTGTTCAACAACCAGCACTGTATTGCCTGCTTCCTGAAGTTGCCTAATAGCTTTTATGAGTCCAAGTTTTTCCTCTTCGTGTAAGCCCACCGTTGGTTCATCAAGAACATAGATGAGTGAATCTAGCTCAGATTCCAGATGGTCGTTTAAGAAGACTCTTTGCATCTCACCACCACTTAGACTTGGCATGGTTCTATATAAGGTCAGGTGACCAAGCTTAGCTCTAATCATTCCATCAATCTTAATGCCTATCTCTTTGACCAATATCTTGCCCATAGGAGATAAGGTCACCTCATTGCTAATTTTGCCTATGTGCTTCTGAAGCTCAGTGATTGTCATAAGACCAATTTCACCAATGTGCCTGCCCAACAAATAGACACTTCGTGCATCTTCTCCAACCTTGTAGCCATGACACTCACTACATGTCACTTTGTAATAAACACCACTTGGATCTCGTCCTTCCTTACGAATTACACCGTTATAGAATCTTGATAGGCAAAAGCTGCGTTGCTCAGCATTGCCACTTGTTTGATGACCATAGAGGACATCAGCTTTGACTTCATCTGGCAAGTCAACAAAGGCTGTATCCATGTAATCTCCAAATAAACGCTCAACTAATCTCACAAAGCCCGATGATAAGTGAATAGAATCGAAGATGTCTTTAAGACTTGTTGATTCATCCGGTAGCAATTTATCCATATCGAATTCGTAATTATAACCGTGACCTGAACACTTGAAGCACATACCATTTGGATGGTTATGTGAGAAATAAGTCACTGGCAATGGTTCGTAATCATCATCACCAATAGGTTGACCCTCTCTTGCAAATAATAGGCTTAGAAGGTTCAACATCCCAGTTCTTGAACCAACCGTCGACCTAGGATTGCTCTGTCGTACCGTACTTTGCTTGACAGCAATGGTTGGACCAATGCCTTTGATGCTTTCATACTTGACGTCATCATCAAGTCCTGTGAGTATGCCTAGTGATTTTAAGTACTGTCGCCTTCCTTCTTCAAATATGATGTCAAACATAAGACTGGACTTACCTGAACCACTGACACCCGTTGCCACTGTAAGCTTGTTCTTGGGTATTTCAATGTCTATGTTTTTCAAATTGTGTAGCTTGGCACCTTTTACTTGTAATGTTTTCATGTTTTCACCCCCCCTATGTTATTTATGACTATGAAACTATGTAGTTATGACACCTTATCCTACTATGGGTACCCACAGTTCCATATCCGTGTCTTGGTTTGGACCAAATATGCATTCAAGAAATGGCTTGTCATCAATTGTATAACCAAGCGTCGGTATCCATTCACTCATCAGGCGTTTTCTTGCCTCTGATAAACCTGTAAATACAACCCACTTACCTGGTTCAATGGTCATCTCAGTCATCAAAGGCACCCCCCCATTATGATTCTTAGCAGCCATCTTATCGACATCACAACGAACACCTATTAAGTAATATAAGCTTTCATCTTCAATACTCGCTTTACGATATACACCTAACAAAGCATTCATTTGGCTATAAGACTCTTGACCCTTGATGTCACCCAAGACTTTTAGATGTCCTTGTTCACTCAGCTGTCCCCCCCAAAATTCTGGAACTGCCTCATGAGCCATATGACCATCTATAATTACCTGGTAACCAGTAATAGCAATTTCATCATTTACAGTCTCTAAACGATAGGACATACCCGCTTCACCTTTAACCGAAAACTCAAAAGACAACCTTGGGTAAGCACATAGTTTGCTACCTCCTTGCTTAGCCTGAGATGGGTTGATGCCATGTTGTTTTTTTTAAAAGCTCTTGAGAAGGCATCCGCTGATTCATAGCCATATTTGACGGCTATATCAATCATCTTCACATCACCTGATTGGATATCCAGAGCTGCATAGGTTAACCTTCGACGTCGTATGTATTCAGATAGTGTTACATCAGTCATATAAGAAAACATTCTAGACAGATGATACTCAGAGCAACATGCAATCTGTGCTGCTTTCTTATAATCAATCTCTCCATCCAAATGCCTTTCTATATAATCCAGCGCTTCCTCAAGTCTTCTAATCCAATCCACATTTGTTCCTTTCGCTATCCACTCTATAGGGATATTAAATTGTTTTACCGACATTCCTTGCACATATATGTCGGGTGTCCAGACATCATATAATTATGCCTGTCAATCTCTATAACTCATGCTAACATTCACTAAAACGATATTCAAGGTGATATCCTCAGCTATGTCTCAATAATCAGGTTCAGCATTAGTATATAGAGACAAAAAAATACTGCCAAAAGGCAGTATTTCAACAACATATTATCTCGCTTGATATTTTATTGCCTTCAATCGTTTCATAACATCATTCTTCATACCGAAGTAATCATGTAATGTTTGATACTCTTTATAAAGTTGATTGTATATATCAGTGTTATCTGTATTAGGTTCATAATACGACTCTTTGACTTTTGACATATTGCTTACAGCGTCTTTAAAATTATTGTAGCCTCCATTGTCCTCACCAGCTACAACAGCACCATAGATTGCTGACCCAAGGGCTACCGCTTGAGTTGAGTCACATACTTTGATTACTTTACCTGTAACGTCACTATATATTTGCATCAGTAGTGGGTTCTTAATTGAAATACCACCAGCTGCATAGAGTTCATTAATAGGGATGCCACCTTCTTCAAAGGTCTCGATGATCTTTCTAGTCCCATAGGCAGTTGCTTCTATTAACGCTCTATACATTTCCTCAGGCTTAGTCGTTAATGTAGCACCAAGCATTAGACCTGTTAGGTCTGCATCCACAAGAACAGACCTGTTACCATTCCACCAATCAAGAGCCAATAAGCCACTTTCACCAACACTTAAATCACCAGCTTTCTTAGTTAGGTAGTCATGAATATTAAGACCTTTATCCTTGGCATCATTGTGATACTCACTTGATACACAGTTCTTCACAAACCAATTAAAATGGTCTCCAACACAAGCTTGTCCTGCTTCATAACCAATGAAGCCTGGAATAATACCATCTTCCACTAGACCTGATATACCCGTCACTGGAACCTCATCTTTACCAATCATCATATGGCAAGTCGATGTTCCCATAATCATTAACATTTTCCCCCCCTCTTCAGATATGCCGGAAGCTGGTAGGGCAGAATGTGCATCTATGACAGCTACTGCTACAGATGTTCCTTCTTTGAGTCCTGTTAACTTGCTTCCATGCTCGTACACAGTACCTGCTTTACTTCCAAGTGGGTACACACCCCCCCCTCTTAGCTTACTGTCGACACAATGCTCAAGTTCTGGCATTAGTTCTTTAAGAAAGGCTTGACTTGGGTAGCCAGCTTTCTTGTGCCACATTCCTTTGTAGCCTGCCATACAGCTACTTCGTCTAAGTTTCCCAGTCAATTGCATAACAATCCAATCACCAGCTTCAACAAATTGGTCTGCTGCCTCATAGACCTCAGGCGCTTTGTCAATAATCTCCATTAGTTTTGGAAATAGCCATTCTGATGAGATTTTGCCGCCATAATAAGATAAGAATTCCTCTTCCTTCTTATAAGCCAAGGCATTAATTCGATCAGCATAAGGTTGGGCTGCATGGTGTTTCCATAATTTTACATAGGCATGAGGATTATCCTTAAACGCCTCTTCAAAACATAGGGGGGGCTTACCATTAGAATCTATTGGCAAAATTGTGCATGCAGTAAAGTCCACACCAACGCCAGTAATCTTATCTGCTTCAATATTAGTATCATCCATTACTCTCTTACATACATCCATAAGGACTTCAATATAGTCTTTTGGGTGTTGTAAGGCAAAATCAGGTTCTAACTTAATAATGCCATCAGGCATTGTTGTCTCCATTACACCATGATGATAAGACGCTTCTGCTATTGCTAGCTCTTCTCCCGTTACATTATCCACCAATATTGCGCGGCAGGATTGTGTTCCATAATCAATTCCAATACTATACATAGTCATTTCCTTTCATATTGCCTTGTTAAGTTATAGTAAACGATTACTGTGTTCATGTAAACGTTTACCTAATGTTACCATCGACACCCTTTTTTTGTCAATAATATCAGTCTATGATTTGTTTAACAGAATCACGAAACAGCAAATCAGTAGGTATTATCGTAGCACTTTTCGCTTCTGAATTTTTGCAATTTTCTAATCGCTCAATTAGTATATGACCTGCTTTTTCACCCATCATCCTGGCATTTTGTTCTACTACAGTTAACCTCGGTTCAATTAGCTGTGGTAGTGTAATATCTCCAAAAGACATTAAGGATATGTCCTCTGGTATCTTAAAGCCAAGTTCTCTGATAGCAATCATAGCGCCTTCTGTCATTAGGTTATTGGTCGAATAAATAAGGGTTGGCAAATCATCCATATTGTTAAGCAACATTCTTCTCACACTACTATAGGCCGCTTCTCTTGTGTAATCACCTTCTACACAATACCTAGAATCAAATTCTATACCATTTTCTTCCAGCGCGCTTCTGAAGCCATCATATCTGTCTGTGGCAGTACTAACATTCATATAGCCATTGACGATGCCAATTTTAGAATGTCCCATTCTGACACCATAGTCTGTTATCAAGTGTGATGCATTCTCATTATCTTCAACAACATAATCTACATTGAGCTCAGGTAAGACTGTATCAATCAACATTAATTCCAAGCCTTGTTCTAGCAGGTCATTTATAGGTTCAACTTTTGACTGACATGTTGCAAGAATGACAAAATCAACCCGCTTTTCATTCAGTGCGGAAAGTAATTTGATTTCCTTTTCTTCATCTTCTTCAGTGCTGCATACAGCCAATGTATAACCATAAGGCTAATGATTTTCTCAACACCTCTAGCAATCTCAACAAAATAAGGGTTGGCAATATCAGGTACAACTAGTCCCACCATATAAGTCTTGTTTGTTTTTAGACTCTTGGCAATGGCATTAGGTCTATAACCAACCTTCTTTACAGCACTCAAAACTTTATCGCTTGTTTCACTACTGACATATTGAGTTTTATTAAGTACTCTTGACACCGTTGCTATAGATACATTGGCTTCAGCAGCTACATCTTTTATTGTCGACATTATTACGCTCCATCATCATATACTTTGTGCCGATTATATCATGTAAACAGGCTGATTGTCATTAACGCAATTAAGTAAAAGCAAAAACACTCGTCAGAGCAAATATTCAATTCAGTGAATATTTACAATGAGAAGTGTCTATCTAAATTACCTCAAAATATTTCTTAACTCTGCAATTCTTATTCTAGTAAATCACATAAGCCGAAGTCTGACCAGGGATACTCATAGTCATAACCATAGATGAAACGGCATTCACTAGGTCGCCTTCTTTAACATCCTTTTGGTAGAATGTGTAAGCATCTGATGTATGAATAATTGTCTGAATACTTATGTCATCTGATGCCATATCCGTCGTTAGTGTAAGGCTTGTTGTACCTGACTCATCTCTGCGGATTTCTTTGATATAACCTGTGTGGATTGGGCTAGCAAAATCTACGAACTGGATTTGTCCACTGTCCACTGTAAGACCTTTGCCAATAATGTCTACGAAGAATTCTACTGGTACCAATGTTCTGTCGTTAACGATAACTGGCGCTGAACTCAACTCATGAGGTACCATTTTATTTCTGAAATATGCATTCTTACCTATTGAGATAGATGTCCACTGTGCACCTTGCCCAATCTCTACACTTCTTGTCTCATTGTTCCATGTAACTGTATAGCCCATGGCTTCTAGTGTTGCTCTTAGTGGTACCATTGTAATGCCATCAACCACTTGAACAGCAACATCAGCATTTATAACTTCTCCAGCATATGTTGCTGTTTCAGTCACTGTGTATAGTGTAGGGACTGCATTGTCATATAAGGTTGGTACAGCGTCCTCATTATATAGTGTTGGTACACCAACTTCATCAGTTGTCCCTTGGGTTGTTACCACTCCATCTTCTTCAATAATGATCGTTTCACCATTTTGGTAGGCCAAGATAGCAAAGGATTCTGCCACATCTTCGTCTCCAAATGCCCTTGCATTGTCAAATTGAATGGACGTGACGCCGTCTTTTAGTACTTTGAATGTCATTCGTTTAGTACTTGGTGCCCCCCCTGGCATCGCTTCTACTGGAGCTATGATTTCTTCACTTACAAATTCAACGATGTCAGTCTTCTTGATTAGGTAGTTCCATGTGTAGCCTGTTGAACCATTTTCTTCTACAATAATTGTAAATACATCTGATCCATCATGGTCAATCTCATAGGCTTTTACTTCTTCACTTATTAGTACAGGCATAATCGTTAATTCTGTTTTAACCTCTGCCATTGCACTCATACTTAGTGTCAATATTGCTACAATTACTATGCTTAGTATCCTTTTCATTTTCGTCCTCCTGAAAACTTTTTTTTATATGTATTTATTTATTTTCTTTGTGTGTTACATCTTATATGACGGACGAAAAAAACTAAGGTTCCCATTTTTTTTGAAATTCGTTAAAGTTTTTTTTCATGATGCGACTTCTTAATAGAATTCAACCTACTTAGTTAAGTCATAAGACATTACAACCTCACCATGTGAGATATCACCTGTCTCAACAAAGCCAACAGAAGCATAGAGGTTGCTGCCTCTTTCATTGCCAGGTACATAAGAAAGAAGCAATTTGTTTGCTTTACCATAAGGCATTGTTTTTACATATTCTATAGCTTTTAGCAAGGATGCTCTACCATAGCCTTTCCCTTGATACTTAACATCAATCATGAATCGCCACACTTCATAGATGTCCTCATCAATATCCTCATCCTGCTCTTCCTTTACATAGGACATCATAATGAAGCCAACCATTACATCATCATTGTAGATAGCGAAAGGTATTGGTGTAAGCTCATTATTAACTAAGGTCACATAAGCCTGGCCCAAACTAATTGAATTAGGGGGGGCCACAAACTTATCCATGCCTTCTCCTGCATCAAGTTTGACACATTCTCTGAACATCTTCCCTGTTATTTTTCTAAATTCTATCACTCTATCATCTCACTTTCCCGACTGGTGCCATATAGACAACAAATTCTTCCTCGCCATCAACACCAACTAGCTGGTCCATCAGCTCCTGATCATAAGCTGCAATACCACAAGTACCACTAGCGATGGATTCACAAGCCAAATATAGATTCTGACATATATGTCCTGCATCAAGAAGCATTGTTTTGTGGGCAGTTTCTTTATAGCGCCATTCACATCTGTAGGGAATACAAGCCCATACAAAGTTTACAGCACAAGACCCTGCAAACTTTTGACCTAATGTACCCTCAACAAATTTCTCTTCAATTTGGTCAAGTTTCTTAACAAAGACTAACTCATGGCTAAATGGCAAATAACGGTACAGACCTTTATCAAGACCTGCTACATCTATAACACCAAGATAAGTCTCAAATGGATGTCTTGCACCACCAGATGGCACAGTTCTCATGGAGAACTTTCCTTCTCTATAGGATTTGACACCTTGTGTTGCATAGAGCAAATAACTTAGCTCTTCTATAGTTAATGAGGCATCTGTGTACTTTCTATTACTAACTCTATCTACAATACCTTTATAGATTGGCGTATCTTCTAGGGTTGAACCTTCTTCAATTATCACATCCATTGAAGGTAATTTGATAATACTCATGCCTTCACTGACTTCTTTTGATAAACCTGGATAGGGTAATTTCTTACCTTGATCTGTTGTTCCATGGTCCCATCCTGCAAAATTTGACTTCATTAATTCTCTTTGAATTGCTACTTGATGATTATTGTCTTTCATGTGATCTCCATTATTCTTTGTTTTTGAACAGGGTTGCTTTGACACTTGTTTCAGTGCCATTTTTGATTTTCACAATATTAGGGTAATGCTTATGGACACTCATTCCAATGATTACTATAACTATGGCCAGTATACCAATAGTAAATTCATACATTAAAGTATGAATCAAAAATACTCCAAGAAGTACAAAAGTACCAAGGGCAATATAGTCTGTGATTAAAGTTGCAACAAAGATTGTCACAATACTAAGCAGTCCAAGCCTAACATCGATAGCTAGAAGTAAACCAACCAAAGAAGCTGTGCCTTTGCCACCTCTAAATTTCATATAGAAGGGAAAGTTATGGCCAATAATAACGAATAGTCCAGCCAAGTAAGCCAATAGTGCCACTTCGCCAAACAAAGCTCGTACCACCATAACTGCAAGGATTGTTTTGACAATATCAATCAATACAGTCACAAAACCAAATCTTTTACCAAAGACCATTGTGGCATTGGATGCGCCTGAATTGCCATTCCCCCCCAAGTCTCTTATATCTTGTTTTAATATGAATTTCCCAACCAAATAACCGGTCTGGAAACAACCAAATCCATAACCAATCACTATTGCTAACAAGTATTCCATTTATATGCTCCCTTGTATTTTTTTTCTATTTGATAATGTCTGCAATTTTCCTTAAAACCTCATCACCCGTCACATGGCCATAGCTATCATTGATTTGTTTGAAGTAATCTACATCCATCATTCCTATGGCAGCAGTCCTTGAACCTAATGTCATGCCTTTAATTACCGCTTCAGTCTTCTCCAATATGGCACGGTGATTATAGAGCGATGTTAGATCATCTATATCATCCTTCGCTTACGCTCATAATTCTCTACACATTAAAGTAGGCACTACATATGTAGTGCCTACTTCATTATACTGTATATTAAATTTTTTTTAAAGCGCAATAGGCTATTATAGTAGACCCTTTTTAATCTTAGGCATCATAGCTAGATAAGCAAGTATACTCATTACCAGTACAATACCGCAAGCCATCAAAGTGAAACCCCCCCATTTGGATGTTTGAGCCAGTACTTTATCTGTAGCAAGGTATGACCAATAGAAGGGAATCCAGTATACAGTCCATTGCCACTTTTCACTTACAAGCTCTGCCACTGCTACTGCACCTGCAAGAGGTACAAATAACATCTTAACCGAACCAGCAGCATCCATGAACGTCTGATTAACAATACCTTGAACAAAGCCAACAAGGATACTGATAACTGTTGAGACTGCCACAATCAGAGCCATCTGGCCCCCCCAATTAATACCACCAAAACCACAAATCAGTATCAAGGCCACCGATCCATACATAGGTAGGAAAGCACCTATCATACTTTTACCAAATAAATAACCACGCTTGGAGATTGGTGTTAGGTGAATAGACCTGATGGTCATATCATTACGTTCTTCGATGATGTTCATTGCAATAACCATACCACCCATAATAGATGTAAACATAATGGCTATATTCACTAACATTTTCTTTAATGGGGGGGGTACCGTTCTATTAAAGCTAAATATTGTGGCATTGGTATCCTCAAGTAGTATACCTTCTTCATAGAAAACTAGGTACAACTGAGTGAACTCTATATAATTTTCACTTTCGTTGCCTTGAACAACCAGCTCGTATTCTGAACCTTCTTTCACGATGCCAAAAACATCATCACGACGGTTGACCCTTTCATTAAGTGATTCACGATCTTTGTGCACACTCACTTTGGCAAAATCCTTATAATACTCAACCATATCTGGATTCTCACCTTCAATAAATGCAAGATTCAGTAAGGTATCGTTAATGCCTGGGGGGGCCAATAAATTAAAAACAATGGCCATAATAATAGGTATAAGAAGCATATAAAGGGCAAAGAAATCTCTGGTGTTGACTTTTAAATCTCTCAAAAACAAAATAAACATTTTACGAATCATCACGTTGCCTCCCTTCTATGCTGCCAGGTTCTTATTGAACCTGTAATTTGCGAATACGAATAGTATCATTCCTGCTATCAAGAATATCAATGCTGTGCTAGCAACATATACCATATCGCCACCTGTTATAACAATTTCCTTAAAACCTTGAATCAGTGGGTGTGTAGGAATAAGGGTAATCCATAATGGCTGCCAGCTTGGTGTAAAATAAGCTATAGCAGGTAACATCATCAATATCATAATGACATAGATTACGGCAAATGCTTTGGTCATATTGTCATAGAAACTTGATATAACAAGACCAAGAGATGAAGCAGCAAAGGATGAGGGAATTAATAGAACAAGCAACATCAAGTAGTTGGGACTACTGCCCATAACCGCTATAGTAATAGCAAAGGTTGTTACTATTGTCACTAGAGTCATTACTAGAATCTTACTCATCATATATTGCCAAACTTTTGATGCTGTTACTGCATAGGCCTTGATTATGCCTCATCTTTATCAATAAAAATGTAAGCAGCAATAATGAACATCCCCCCCATTAGAGCACCGTTGAAAGTTAACAGTGAAGGTACGGCCATTTCTCTTGAGTTTAGGGAATCATAATTACCAAGACTCTGAATGCCAACTTCATCAGCCAAGTCCCACAGATCTCTGACGTCTCTAATATGAATAATTCTATAGAGGTTCTTAAGACGTTCTGATTCATACCCCCCCTGAAGGTAATAATCATATTCGAAATCTTCAATTTCTGGGTTGAACTTTACCACAGCCGCTGCTGCAGGGCGGTCATCTTTTGTTAGAGTAATCAGCATTTGTTCATCTGGTAGAAGATGAATTCTTGAATCATCTGTTTCAGCCATGTCAACGGTTATTTTATCTTTGCCAAGCTTAAGCTGTGTCTTCTCAAGAACACCGTCTGTGTCATCTTCAAGAATAGCATCAATATAGTAGTCCTTAACTTCTTCTGGCATATTAAGGTATAAGTATTCATCATCACGAGAGACCATCTCTTCTGGAATCATAAACAAGAGAACAAAAATAATCAGGAATGCCATAACAAATTCTATGTAAAAATAGAAGCTTTTGGAAGCCAGCTTTAGTTCTTTGGTAAAGCTATACCATAATTTTTTTTCATTAGTTAAGCCCCCCCCTTCCAGTAACCTTGATAAAGATCTCTTCAAGGGTGGCCTCCTTTGTATGCATTGTTTGAATCTCATATTGACCAATGATGTCTTGTAGCTTCTTCTTATCTTCATCAAGAATTGTCGATAAGGATTCCGTCACGGTTTCACCGTCTTTTATATACTCAACTTCAACTAACTTGTCACCATACTGGAGCTTAAGGTTATGAGGTGAGTCAATTAACTTGATATCACCATCTACAATAAAGGCAACACGGTCACACAGCTCATCAGCAATATACATGTTATGGGTTGTAAGAAATACGGTAACCCCCCCTTCTTTATTCTTTTCTCTAATGATGTCTTTGATATCTGCTGCAATAGAGGGATCAAGTCCTGTTGTTGGTTCATCAAGAAACCATAAGGATGGTTTGTTAATCATAGATCTGGCAAAAGTCAGACGATGTTTCATTCCTTTAGAGAACTCACCTGCTTTAACATTAGCCTTATCCTTAAGCCCTACCATTTCAAGGAGGTCCATAGGTTCTAGAGTGTCTACATCAAATAATTTACGGTAAAAGTCAAGGTTCTCTTTTGCACTCATTTTGCTGTAGACGTTGGATTGCTCAAAGGACATGCCAATTTTGTTAAACATTTCATTCTTAATGTTCTTAACATTGTAACCTGCAACCTCTACATCACCATCTTGCAGTTGCAAGAGTCCCGTTAGTATGTTCTGAGTTGTTGATTTACCTGCACCAGATGGTCCGAGGAAACCAAATATTTCACCTTCTGTCACTTCAAAATTCACATTTTTGACTGCGTATGTGCCGTCCTTGTTGTACGAATGGTTTAACCCTTTTACTTTAATCATTGTCCTTCCTCCTTATAATAAGTTTTCTTGAAATGCTCTAAATATTTTCTAAATTCACTTGTAGTAACAGCTATATCAACTGGTGCACCTGCATTCAACTTTCCTATGTATTCATCACCAATCTTCTCCAAAGTATACTGAATGTTTTTCACAGCCATTGTGATGTCAATACCTTCTCTAAAAAGTGACTCATCAATATTGTGTTGATAATACATATCCAGGGGGGGTATTGGATGGTATTTCTCAATCAACTTCTTAACCCCCCCTTCATAATCAAGACCTGAATAGATGTTTTTTGAGAACTTGACCAAAGCAGGATACTCACTTACAACCTCAAGTTTAGTTCTAGTATCATGACTATACGTTTAATGATATCTCTTTCTTTGTAGCCAATTTTCTCTGAAATAGGCCCAGCCACCGACTTAAAGGCAAAATCAATCAAATAATCGTATAAGGCATCTTTGGACTTAAAATAATGGTACAACAAACCTTTTGAAATACCTGCTTCTTGTACAATTGTGTTGGTTGAAGCCTTCTTAAAGTTGTTATCACCAAACTCTTTCATGGCTGCATTAATCAGATTTTTTTTCTTCTCAGGGTCCATTTTTGCTAAAATATCTTCCAATATCTCACCTCAATCTTTTTGTCATATTGGATAAATGCTACAAGATTGTTGTTGCGACCGACCTGGTCACTGACCACATTGGTCTGTCTATAATATGAGTATACACCCACTGACCACATTGGTCAATAGTTTTTGCAAGTTTTCTTGCACATCCTAATTAGGTGACACATTCCACGTATTCTTAATACCAAAAAAAAGCCCTCAGCAGGAGCTGAAGGCTTAACGGTATCTAGTATGAAATCAATTTTTGAAATATTAGCGACGACCAATAATTCGTAATATCCGAAGAAATAGGTTGATAATGTCTATATACAGAGCTGCTGCACTGTCTACTGCATTGTCCACAGTTTTTGGAATACGATTGGCTCTTCCCCCCCAGTCATAGCCAATATAACCACAGAATATCAATGCAACAATCCAGTCAATAATGCCATAAGATTGCTTGAAGATAAACATAGCAGCAAGTTGAAATAGGATGACTGCGACTAAGGCAATGGTTAATGCCCCCCCGACAATTTTTTTGAAAAAAAGCTGGAAACATCATACCAAGCATCATCATTGTAAGGGTAACAATTCCAGTTGTTATGATTGCCTGAAGCACAAGCGCTGGTGCATATTGGCTTACCACAATATTGATAATGATTCCAAAAGGTACAACTATAAAGTTATAGCCAAGAAAACTCATGGCTGGATTGCTTGATTTCCTAATAATAGTCATACCAACAAAACATGAAATAAAATAGCCGATAATAAACATCCAAAACTGCAACATACTTGTAAATCTTACTTCAATGGTTGTTAACATCACATAGTTAACAAAAAAATCCCCCCCAACAAAGTACAGCACCAATGATTAGATTGTATAAGCGGTCACTTACAAGTGCACCCTCAGCAACTGTTCGTTTAAACACATTATTTTCCATAAATCCACTCTCCTTATTCTCATTTGCTCTTGTTCTCTTATTCCTCTTTTATCTTTTGTCTTTTCTTGTTTATCTTTTTATTTTGTCTCTTAGCTCCAATCAGAGAATGATTTTAGCCTATCAATTATTGGCAAATGTTGAGTACATTCCTCTTCACAGATACCACATTCTATACAGCGTTCTGCCATACCTTCTTTCCCAACAAGGACACCCCCCCAATTATATTCACCATGCATCATATCTTTCATCTGTTGATCCGTCTTGTGAAAAACGTGTTTCTCGTTATACACCAACATATAACTTGGAATTGGTATACCTTCTGGACATTTATCACAATAGCCACAACCTGTACATGCTTCATTCATTGATGCCCCCCCGACTTTTTCTTTTATCGCCTTAATCTTATCATCTGTAAATGGCTTTGCCTCATCTGCAATATTGCAAGCTATGTCTATATGGTCTTTGGTTGTAAAGCCATTCAGTGCCACTGTAATCTGTGGTGCAGAAATAACGAATCTCAGGGCCGCTTCTGTTGCTGTTTCATTCTCATCAGCCAAGAATGCTAACTCCTCTTCATGGGCAGGGATGGCTCCTCCACTTAGTGGGTTCATGGCAACGATACCATAACCCATATCATAGGCTGCTTGAACCCCCCCTTCCCACCTATAAGGGAAGTTAAGGATGTTTACACCAAGCAATATGCCATCAACTTTGCCATCATCAAGGATATGTTTAACTTCATTACCTGTTTGATGTGATGACAAGACGATGTGGTCAATAATACCTTCTTCTTTTGCCCTTTGAAGTCCCTCATACTGTCCGCCTGGCTTCATAGCAAGCTTATAATGATCCATATGCCTGATACACCATATATGATAGAAATTAATCTTCTCTACACCCATTCTGTCAATTGATTTTTTTGACGGCCTCATAGGCTTTGTCTGCTGTATCATATGTTGTTGGCATACCTTTTGTTGAGACATAGAACTGACCTGGCATGTCTTTAAATGCCTCACCAAATATTTCTTCACTTTTGTCGTTGCAATAGCCTGGTGCTGTATCAAAATAGTTGATTCCCTTAGCATTGGCATACCTTACAAGTTCTGCATTCTCTTCAATGGACTTGTCCATGTCAAATCGCATGCCTCCAAAACCAACGGCCGAAACTTTCTTCCCTGTTTTTCCATATTCCTTATATAACATTATATTCGCCTAACCTTCCATTCACTTTATCCTATAATCAATTGTAAAAACCTATACACTTCTTTATACTATAACCCCCCCAAAATCTCTACTTGTCATCCCCCCCATTAGCCCCCCCACACATAAAATATTCATATGACCTTTATCTTAACTACACCTATCTTGATGTTGCAATCAAACTTTGCTAAGATGGCACTATGATGATGATAAAGAATAAAACCATTCTTATAACAGGTGGAAGAGCGCCAGTGACACTTCACCTAATTAGATTACTCAAAAATAATGGATGCACAATTTTTCTAGCTGAAAGCTTATCTTTTAGCATAAGCTCTGTATCTAATTGTGTTAGTAAAGCCTATAGAGTTGCCTCACCAAGATTTCACTCAAATGCTTTCATTAGACAAATCAAAGCAATCGTTAAGTTCAATACTATAGACATAATCATACCTACATGTGAAGAAGTCTTTTACTTTTCAAAATATATATCCCAGTTTGAGGTCTATGTGATGTCTTCACTATGCCACTATCTGTAATGGATATGCTTCATAATAAATATAGATTCAATAAGTATATAGATAAGTTGAACCTTGACCATGTACATCAGCCCTATAGTGAACGTATTCATAAATCAAAAGACCATACATTAGAGTCTTCAATTGAATATTTCAAGAGAAATACCAATAGCCGAGGGGGGGTCATATGCAAACCAGAGTATTCACGGTTTGGTCAGGGCAATGATGACTCCCCCCCTTTAATTCTCCAATCCTTTGTTGAAGGCAATGAATACTGCCTCTTTGCTATCTGTCAAGACGGGCAGGTTGTCTCATTCACTGCCTACCCTTCGAATCTAAAATCTCAAAGTGTTACAATAGCTTTCGAACATTATGAAAGTGAACTTCTGCTAAATCTTACCAAAGAAATTACTGATAACTTACACTATACAGGCTTCATATCATTTGATGTAATTGTTAGAAGTGATGGTAGAGTCAGCTTTATTGAATGTAACCCCCCCAGACTGACTTCAGGTATTTTTCTATTCAATCCAATAAACATTAACTTTGATAGCAAAACAAATGGTGTCATCCATAAACCGGATGCCACCACCAAAGTATCACTAAAGCTTATTTTGTTTACGTCATTCTACCAAAAGCCGTTGGCAAAATTAAAAACATTTTTCACCACCAAGGACATTATCTATTCCAACAATGATATGAGACCATTTTTCTATCAGTTGTTCTCCTATAGCTATATGGTCTACAAGAGCATTAAAGCCAAAATGCCCTTATCAAAATTCTCGACCAATGACATTGAATTCAATGGGACAAAGCAGATATAGTGATAATCATGTGTTTCTATATGGTCTATAGCTTGTCATTTATGTGGCCCTATACCATTAAATATTGTATAAATATGATTCGTCATATTTCAAACCTTTACCTTTTGTAGACTATGCATTTATTATTAAGTAAACAATGCAATGAGTATAGGGGGGGCAACAATAACTGTCACAAGACCCGTAATGCCAATAGCCAAGCCACTCATTGAGCCTTCAACTTCACCCATCTCTAATGCCTTTGTTGTGCCGAGTGCATGAGATGAGGTACCGATGGCGATACCTTTTGCCACTGCATCATCAATCCTTAGAACTCTAAACACTGTTTCAGCAGTAATAGCTCCCGTTAGACCTGTGAAGATGATTGCCGCTACTGTTAATTCAGGTATACCACCTATTTGTTTAGAAAGTTCAATGCCAATGGGTGTGGTAATTGATTTTGGCACTAAAGAAAGTCCCAATGATGCATTAAGTCCGAAGGCCTTTGCCATCAATATAATTGAGGTAATGCCAACAACCGTTCCAACTGTAATTCCACCGATAATTGGCAATGCACTGCTTTTAAGCAACTTAATATTTTTGTACAAGGGTACTGCAAGTGCAACTGTTGCTGGACCAAGAAAGAAGGTTAAAATACTACCACCAGTGTTGTATTCATCCAAGGATATACCAAGTACTTTTAAAATGATGACAATAATGACCAGTGCTATAAGCAATGGGTTTAACAATGCAACCTTTGTCTTTTTATTGATGAATAGGCCAATTTCAAAGGCTATTAAAGAAATTAGAATACCAAATAATGGGCTTGTCGCTATAAAATTCATTTAATCCACCGCCTTAAGTACTTCACTGTGTAAGCTGTTGTTATCATGATTATTAAGGTTGATACGATAGAAATAAACAAAAGTATATGACCTGACTCTTTCAGAACATCAGTCAGTGCTATCAATCCTACACTGGCTGGAATAAAAAACAGTGCAAGGTGGGACAATAAAAACTGTGCGAAACTTTCAAGGTACTTTAGCTTAACCATACCTGACATTAACGCTAGTAAAAGTAACACCATTCCAATGATATTACCAGGAATTGGCACATTTACAACCTTGTTAAGAAACTCCCCCCCAACAAAGACAAATGCCATAATTATAATCACTTCTCTAACCAATTTCATTAATTTTCTTCCTCTAAATAATTTGACTTCTTCAGAATTAATTTGTTATCCTCTAAATCAGTTTGTCTTCCTCTAATTGTCTAACATGATCAATAACCGTCTCGTTTAGAGTATGGTAATTAATCTTTAGTTCATCAATGCTTTTCTTATTACTTGCTCTTAATGGATAGCCCACATTGTTTTTGACATATGCTCTTGTCAATCCTAACATTGGTGCTACGAGTACCACCACCCATTTTGGAACTACACGTTTTGGCACTTTATATTTGTTTGGCATTGCTTCACCAATAATTTCACCAATATTAATGAGACCACCAGCTTCATTGGCAATAATATACCTACCTTTAGCCTCTTGTGTAAATGCTGCAAGAACATGTCCTTTGGCTACATCTCTGACATCTGAGAAAATAAAAGGTAAATCAGGAGACCCTGAGCTTAGTTCACCTCTTAGAATTCGAAGTAAAGTCTTAATACTTGTTGAGTCCACTCTTTTGGTCAGAGATGGTCCCATAACAAATCCCGGATGTATGGTAACCAAATCCCAATCAGTGGCCTCTTCTGCCATTTCCCAACCAGCTTTTTCAGCCATTGTCTTTGAATAACTATATGCGCCATGTCTTGCCGACGAAGTAGTATTCCATATGGTTTCATCTAGGATATCCAGTCCTTGCTTCTTCATATCCATGTTATCACCATAGATAGCTGCCATTGAACTTGTTAGAACCACACGCTTGACAGAACCTGACTTATTCACTGACTCAAGAACATTCCTTGTGCCTCCAACTGCTGGTCTTATTAAAGACGCTTCCACATCACCATTGTCATCGAGAATAAATGGTGAAGCCGTATGCATAACAACATCGGCCCCCCCACTGACAGCTTCATCAAATGAACCTTTTTTTCATAAGGTCCGCTTCATAAACTACTAATTCACCTTCACAAATAGATTCAATATCCAGAAGATGTTGATATTTCTGGATATTGGCCTTGTCTCTAACAGTGATTCTTACGATATGGCCATCCTCAAGAAGGTCATTAACTATCCATGATGCAATATAACCTGTGGCACCTGTAACCGTTACAATACTCTTTCTCATAGTATCCTCCCTTTTCTCATATCTAGTTATAATCTACGACTTTTGTACTTGATTGACTATGGATATATAACGTCTACAAGACAAAGTGCATGACCCATTGCTTTATGGCCAACACTCTTAGAATCTCTTGTTTTAAATGCACGATTGATGTTGTCCATATGCCTTTGTCCTGAACCAATCTGTATTAATGTACCAACAATAATACGCTCCATATTAACAAGATAGCCATCTGCTGACAAGGTAATGATAACCTCGTTCTCTGTTTCAGCAACTTCCACCCTTTCAATGTTTTTGATTGGACTCTTCACTTTTGATTTTGTTGAAAAAGCTGTAAAATCATGTTCACCAACAAGCATATTGGCCGCTTCTTGCATCTTGGCAACATCCAAGACCTCTTTGATAGGATTCACGTATTGTCTCTCAAACAAAGCTCTAGTTGGTGCATCTTTTTTCCATAACCGGTATTCATAGACAATCTTATCCACATTATAGCGGCTATGAAATCTTTCATCCACAGCTTCAACAGACACACACACAACATCATCTGGTAAGAATGTCTCGATATAGTTATGAAGGCCCGGACCATCCTTTCGATTATCTGGTGCCACAAAATTGACTATTTGTCGTTTAGCATGAACACCTGCATCTGTATTAACAGCACTGATGATTTCAATATTGTTCTCATATAATTTTGTTAGAAGTGCTTCCAACTTATATTGTATGCTTTTCTCACCGCTTGACTTGGTCCTTCTAAAACCTTTGTATCTTCTACCATCATATGCGATGACCATTTTGTAATTTTGCATTTTTTTTCTCCTGTCTTATTTTTCTTAGCTTCATTATACATTGTTATCCATAGGCTTACAAACAATTATCATTTGCATTAGATGCACTTAGAGCGTAGAATTAATAGTATCTATACATAATTCAACTTGAGGTGATATTCTATGAATATATCAAATAAAAAAATTGCAAGCAACTGGGTTTACATTCTTATCATAATGATCACCGGTTTTCTATTCATCGGCTTATATATCATTATTAGTGGCGGACTCTTAACCAAGGATGCTTCCACATCTTTTTACAACTATAACCTTGATGATAAAAAGGAGCATGTTAAAAACGAAGTCCTTAACCGTCTAGACGAAATTGAATATGAGCGTGGCCATTTGATTAACGATAATCAAATCGTCTTACGCGACAAAATTCAGCTTGTTAGAAACCTTTTACTAGAGTCAGATATTACATCTCATCCTGATAGTGAACTTCATATACCACTGGCTATTGAGAAATATGAGGAAATCGTTGCCAATGATTCAGAATATTTATACTTTGCTATTAACCCTAGGGGGGGCATTATGATGCGCTCAGGTACTGACAACAATATTGTTGGTGTTAATTTGTATGATTCTAGGGATATAGATGGTGTTTATTATATTCAGGAAATCATCAAAGCAACTGAGACAACAGATGGCATCTTTGTTGACTACTATTGGCCAAAATCAAAAGACACTGAACCAATCAAGAAAACATCCTACTGCTTATATGTACCTGAATTTGATCTTATTATTGGCACAGGCGTCTACCACGATGACCTTCAATACGAATTACAGAATCGAATATATTCCAGATTACAAGAGTACTATAGCCATAAAGAAAACTACATTTTTGTGTCTGAGTTTGATTCTACAGCCAGAGTTTCTGGTAATCCGGATTTAATTGGTGAAAAGATGTCTGAAATTAAAGCCTTTGATGGTGCATCTATTCATCAACTGTTTATGGATAAGGTTAATGACACTGGTAAGGGATATGTCACTTACTCATTTTATAAGAAAAATGAAACTGTTTTATCCGAAAAAAAATATCTTATGTCCACGAACTTGAAGGTTGGGATGCTTATATTGGAATGGGCCTATATGTGGATAGCCTTAATGAAGAAGTAGGTAACTTTACCAACTTATTTACCAAACATTACTATAACCAAGCTTTATTTATTATCATTGGTTTAATTCTTATGGCGCTAGTTGTCTATGCCTTCTTCCAAAGAGGGGGGGCCTATATGCAGAAGATTTTTCTGCAACAAGGGGGGGACATTATTTTTAAGAAGTTATTTGATTTGTCCAATGAAGCCATTATAGTTGCTACCCAAGGTGGTGAACTATTATATCAAAATGATATAGCTCATAACCTATTCTACGGTGAAACACATAAATATATACTGGATGATACGTTGAATTTGGCTAATGTTGAAGACGATATTTATTTCTTCTCTACAGGAGATGACATAGATAACTTCGTTAAATATCGTAAGGAGTATGTGGTTTATAGAAATAATGATTGTAACATCTACATCATTCAGGACATAACTGCTGACTATATTCAAACCCATTCACTTGAGAAACTGGCCTACAACGATGAATTAACTGGCTTGCCCAACCGCCGTGCCCTTAATGAAGCCTACCTTAACATGTGCCAACAAATAACTAGCAATGATTCACTTGTTTTGGGAATGCTCGATATAGACTATTTCAAGAAAGTCAATGACACCTATGGACATACAACTGGTGACAAAGTCTCATCTTGCTTGCCTCAGTATTTAAGCAACGTCTAAGACACCACGACGGCTTTTATCGTTTTGGAGGTGAAGAATTTGTTGTTATGCTAAGAGACATTGATTTGGTTCATGCCAAGGAATTACTCATGGACATGAACAAAGTTTTTTTGTGAAAACGTTGAAAATGAACTTGGGTTCAAGGTCACATACAGTTGTGGTATTATATCAGTTAATCATAGCAATTGTGATGATACATTGACTAAGCAGATTTCCCTATCGGATGAACTCCTCTATAAAGCCAAACAGAATGGTCGTAACCGCATAGAAACATAATAAAGCGACAAAATTAAGACTTAATCATTCGATTAAGTCTTTTGTCTTATAAACAATAATAGAAATCGCTCTTATAATCGTTGTCATAATCGATGTTAAGATAAAGGTCTTGAAAATTATTGCTCCTCTAAACAAAACACTGATATCCTCATAGCCAACTGCATTAATAAAACGAACGGATAAGATTAATATATTTATTGCATATGATATTAATATCATTATTAGAGATATTTCTAAACGCTCCTTAGAATATTTAATAAACATGTAGCAAAATGATAGGAACATCAAACCAGTAAAAAAAGAATAATTCATTATTCTAGCAGCCACATTTGACTGACTATAGGTGAAATAAGTATGAATCACCACAAATACTCCAAGGCCGATTGCATAAAACTTACTGTTAATCTTAATTGAAATCATGTCCAATATACCATGAAGAATCTTATATCCACCATAAACATTTAGAATATTCCCAAGTATAATGGTTAGAAAAAGGGGGGGAATTATACCCCCCCTCAACTGAATCAGTAATATCCCTGTGGCCAAACTACAATGACCGATAATTATTGAGGCACATAGGATTTCTTATAGATTGGCTTTAGAATAATAAAAACACCCATCAATGCGTAGTTAGTTAAAACAAGGGTCAAATTCAAAGTTCGTTCACTTACATAGTCAAGAAATTCCATAATTCACCTCATGTATATAATATTAGTGATACAAGAAAAATAGAAATAAACCCAATAATCATAAAGCCAAGGATTTTTGAATAACCTTTTGGACTGACCTCATCTTTGCTATCCATCTTTCGAATCATAGGGTAAAGTCTCCAAAAAAAATGACAGAATGGATAAAATCATCACAATGACCGCGTAGAGTCTTGTCTCAGTTGACCCTGAAAAGATAATAACAATGAGCAAACCAATGAATATTAACTTGGAACCCGCCACCCAATTTACCAAATACTTGACCAGTTGGTGGACTTCTTCGTCTGCTTTAGATTTCTCCCAAGCATTAAATACGCCAATACCATTGCCTTTTTTTGAACCAGGTACAAAATACAGTGTTGCCACATTCATTGATTCTAGCAGTATAAATATGATGATTGCTATCGTTAAGCTATCCATGTTTGCCTCTTTTCTATGCCGTCATATACACTTATTCTCTTTTTCTCTCATGACTTTGTTGTTTTTCTATTTATAATTATTGTTACGTTGTCTATATTTGTTAGGTGATATGCCAACATGTTTCTTGAAGAACCTTGAAAAATGAAACTCATCTGAAAAACGATATTCATAGGCAATATCCTTAATGGTCTTATGTGTCGTTAATAGCTGTTCCTGTGCTACTTGTATCAACTTTCCATCAATATAACTTTTCAAAGTCATGCCGGTAGAGTTCCTAAAACCCTTAGACAGGGTCGACGGATTCATACCCAGGTGTTTGGCAATCTCTTTAATTCTAAGGTCAGCAAAACAATTCTTTTTAATATATTCATAGACAGGTGCATATTGTCCTTTTAGTTTAACATGGTCAATTAGACTCTCTGCAAAGGGTTCAACGAATCTGCCAATGTGACTATAAAGTAGTCCCTTGCTGGTGATGATATCACTGACCAGAGAACGTCTGGCATTGTCAATTAATCCTTGAACCTCCGACACTTTTATTGGTCCTGTCACGCAATACTTGTAACCATCAAATAAATCATGTCCCGCCAATAACTCAATTCTAAAATGAACGTAAAACATCTCAAGTGTATTATCACAGACATAATTAAATGTTTGCCCAATTGGCACTAGATAGACTTTACCACCAACAATTGGTACTTCATTAGATTCATTATAGATTTTGCCACTGCCATCAATCACAAAATAAATTCTGTTAAAGGGTGAGGCTAAATCATAGAATTGCCAATCTTGCCCAGCATTTAGATAGCCATGTTCAAGAATTGTCAACTTTACGTTATTCATAATATCATTAAATGACTCAAATTCTCTGTTATCCATCCTAAATCATCATGTCCCTTTCATTTTCAGCCATGGTACACAGCCTCTTCCCCCCCTATTATAATGGTGTTACATAAGTTAATCAACTTTTTGCCGGCAAACAAAAACATTGATTATTGGAGGTTTTACAATGAACCATTTAGAACGATTCTATGCAACACTAAACCGAGAGCCTGTAGACAGGCCTGCAACTTGGCTTGGATTACCAGATGAGCTGGCGCTTGACGCTTTATACAAACACTTTGATGTTAAATCAGTAGACGAACTAAAAATGAAAATAGATGATGATATCTATACTGTTGAACTTCCTTATCACTCTGAGACAAGTGATGCAATCTACGCGGCATTTGATTTTGCCAAAGACCATCACGAAGCAGAGGTCAAAGGGGGGGCTGCAGAAGACAGATCACTAACTGAAGCTGGTTATTTTGAAAACATTACTGATCCTGCCAAAGTTGAGGATTTCGACTGGCCAGATCCAAGTAAATATATTGACAAAGAAGAATGTAAACGACTTGTAGACAATGCTCCTGAAGGCTATCCTGTTATGGGTGTACTATGGTCTGCACATTTTCAAGATACCTGTGCCGCTTTTGGTATGGAACAAGCCATGATGAAGATGATCTTAGAACCTGACATGTATCAGGCAGTTATTGACAGAATCTTAGATTTCTATCTACAGGCCAATGAAATATTCTACAAAGCAACCGAAGGAAAGCTACATGCTGTCCTTATTGGTAACGACCTTGGAAGTCAATGTTCACTAATGTTGTCACCTGATCTTATCCGTAAGTTTGTATTACCAGGTACAAAGAAATTAGTTGAACAGGCTAAAAGCTATGGTCTAAAAGTCATTCACCATTCATGTGGGGGGGCAATCGCTGATATCATTCCAGACCTTATCGAAAGTGGTGTAGATGTTATTCACCCAATTCAAGCCCTTGCAACAGGTATGGAACCAGATAAACTAAAAGCAAACCATGGAAAAGATGTTGCATTTTGTGGTGGCGTTGACGCTCAGAACCTTCTTGTTAATGGTAAGCCTGAAGAAGTTGCTGCCAAAGTTAAGGAACTTAAGGAAATATTCCCAACTGGCCTAATTATTTCACCAAGCCACGAAGCAATCCTTCCTGACATCCCACCTGCTAACATTGAGAGCCTTTTCAAAGTAGCTAACGCACTATAATTTATAGATAATAACACATATATTGCGCCTTGTTAAAGATAGAAGGCTGTATCAGAATTTGATATTCTGATACAGCCCTTCTACTTAGTCTACATTATAACTTGGATATTGGAATCCACAAGACTATCTTCATTGGATCCACTCAAAAAAACTTTATACCTTATGCTATAATTAACACTATCATCTTTGTAATACTTATGAAAATAATAGAATTTTGGAGGTTACAGTGGAATTCAATAAACCAATAAGCAAATTAATTAAGGAACGTTATTCTGTTAGAACCTACAGCGATAAAGCTTTAAATTCAAAGGTCAAAGAGCAATTGACTACTGCCATGGACGCGCTAAAAACGGATATGTTTCATTTTGAACTGGTCGAATTAAAGCTTGACGACGGAGCGCGAATTGGAACTTATGGCATCATCAAAGGCGCTTCCTACTATATCTTTGGTATGATGAAAAAAAGAGTATGTATCTGACCCATCTACAGCTGTGGAATTTGGTTATAGGTTCGAGCAACTCATACTAAAAGCTACAGATATGGGCCTTGGCACCTGTTGGATGGCAGGCACCTTTAAGACCTGTGATTTAACAGATAAGGTTGCTCTATCAGATACAGAGCAAATTGTAATGATATCTCCAATAGGTTATGCCAAAAGTGCTAGAGGGTTTGAACGTTTTATGCGGGTAGCCATTAATGCAGACAAAAGAAAACCATGGGAATCACTTTTCTATTCAGAGGACTTTGAACATCCTCTCACACGAGCTGACGCTAAAGTCTATGATGAGGCCTTGGAAATGGTACGTCTTGGTCCATCTGCCTCAAACAAACAGCCTTGGCGTATAATCCTTAGGGATGAAAGAGTAGACTTTTACCTCCCTGATGATATGGTAGGAATGAAAGAAGGACGATATAGCACAGCCTATAATGATATTGGCATAGCACCTATCACTTTGAGGCAACACTGGCTATGTCAAACATCACTGGGACTTGGACAAGACTACCACTGGATAATCCTATTGGGTATTCTTATGTTTGTAGTTGGGTAAAAGACTAATCAAAGCGGCTTCTGTATCCACACCTTTGACATAGTGGTTCCACAATCTTACATTCTTCAAAACCTTTAACCATTGTCATAGCTCTCTCTGATGTGACAATGGACTCAAAATTCTCCTCAAATATATTGCCAAGAACGGTATCACCTTCACAGTCTAGACAACAAGGGACAACATCTCCATTTACAAGGATGCCAATCTGCTGTCTAAGGCCATAGCAAGTTCCAGTTTCATTAATGACGTCAAGAGACATATCTGGCCACTGGAAAACCAGATTCTTACTAAGGTATACTTGGGGGGGCAATATCTTTATTCCTTTGCCTTTTTGGATTGTCTCAAATATATCCTTATCAACTTCTAGGGCTGAGGTAATCTCATCTAGGGCTTTAGCATTCATAGATCCTTGATTATGGCCATTAATATCCTTCTCATAATTCCACAACCTAAGTTCAAATATGATGTCTGTTTCTATACGCCCTTTATTCACCATAGCCATAATAGGGTCAAGATAAGCTTTCATATCCTTATGATGGTCAAGGTTTTCTTGACTCTGAAGAGAAAAGGAAATCTGTCTTAGAGCCTTACTAGACAGCAATATGTCACTGACCTGATCAATTGTCGTACCATTGGTGGTTAAGTTCACTTTCAAACCTTTTTCATAGCAAAGCAACAACATCTTAGATAAGTCAGGGTGCAGTGTTGGCTCCCCCCCTTTTATATGAAAATAAACATAGGAACCATGGCCGTCAATCTTATTAATAACCTCTTCAAATTCCTCATAAGCCATAAACTTCTGTGGCCTTTTAGTCTCCGGACAGAAGCTACAAGTTAGGTTACAGCAATTGGTAATTTCTATATAAATTCTTTTAAATGTCTTCATCAATACAACCTCGCTTCCCCCCCTCAATAATAGCACAAATCAAAATACTAATATATGATATACTTTAAAAAAAGACTTTCTATTATTAGAGGTGACGCCTTATGATTGATGTTAAGAATCTAACCCATATATACCCAAGTGGCAAAGGCATATTTGATGTCTCTTTTTCTGTTGAAGAAGGTGAATTCTTTGGCTATCTTGGACCTAATGGCGCAGGTAAGACAACAACCCTAAGACATCTGATGGGTTTTGCCACACCTAGCAAAGGTCATGCTACAATTGCTGGCATTAATTGTCAAAAGGATGCCCACAAGTTGCAGAATGATGTTGGTTATTTGGCAGGAGAAATGACTTTTTCAAATCACATGAGTGGTGATGAATTCTTAGACCTAATCCAAGGCATGCGTGGTAAGAAAAATGGGCATCGGCGTCAGCAATTGCTTAAGGATTTCGAGCTTGATGTCAATGGAAAAATCAAGAAAATGTCCAAAGGCATGAAACAAAAATTAGGCATTGTCACAGCCTTTATGCACGACCCTTCTATCTATATCCTTGATGAACCAACCAGTGGTCTTGACCCACTGATGCAAAAAGTATTTATGGCCTTAATTGAAGATGAGAAGAAAAGAGGCAAGACAATCATAATGTCCTCTCATATCATTGAAGAGGTCAGCTTAAGCTGTCACCGTGCTGGCATTATTAGAGATGGTTATTTGGTTGAAACGACAGATATTACGTCCTTAAACCAAATGAGTGATTCTGGTTATGAAGTTGTTTTTGGCAATGAAAGGGATATAGAAAAAGTTGGTGGTGGTGGGTTTGATTATAAGATAATCAATGACTTAACCTATTATATCAAGGCAAGTTATCCCTATGACAAACTTTTTGAACTTCTATCCACCTGTGATGTGAAGTCACTTAAACCTAAACAAAATACACTAGAAGATGTCTTCCTCAAATACTATCATAAGGAAGGTGACAACAATGATTAAGAGTTTACTAAAACACAACATCAAATCAAACTTAGGACTTTTCCTCTTTGTTAGCGGACTTATGCTGATTTATACAAGTATGAGTATTGCCACTTATGATCCTGATAATATTGATACCTTGCTAATGATGATGAGTGCACTACCAGAAGGTCTTATTACTGCAATGGGGGGGTTCGATGGTATGACATCGGAATTAGTGAATTTTCTAGGCGCCTTCTTATATGGCTTTATCTTACTTGTCTTCCCATTATTCTATACCGTTACAGTTGCTATACGTTTGATTGCTGGTCCTGTGGACACTGGATTTATGGCCTTCTTGCTGGCTACACCTCATAAACGCTCAACAATTATATTAAATCAAGCCTTATTTCACATCATTTCCACTATAGGCTCATGGTCATTCAAATTCTTGCACTATTAATACTGTCATCCATAATGTATCCTGGCTCACTTGGCCTAATATCCTTTATCATGCTGAACCTAGTCACATGTATGGTGGTCTTATTGTCTGCTAGTATCAGCTTCTTAGCTTCTTCTATCTTCAGTGACTCAAGAAGGGCTATCATCCTTGCAGCTGGTATTCCAATCTTTGCATTCCTTATCCATATGGTTAGTGGAATTGGTGAGGCCTATGAGAATTTTAAATACCTGACTTATTATGCATTTGTTGTACCAAAGAGAATCGTTGTTGATTATGGCTATGGAACTAAGACCTCACTTTGCTTAGTCTTAATAAGCCTAATCATCTATTCCCTTAGTATAAAGATTTTTAGTAAAAAAAATCTAAACATCTAAATTCCAGATGTCTAGCTTCCAGCATTTAATTATTTTAGCTAAAACTACTTTCCAAGGGATTTCAAACTTGGAATAAGAAGAATCAAGGTCACAACAACCCCCCCTAAGAAATCTGCAACAGGCGTGGCCATCCATACTCCTGTCAATCCCATGAACTTGGGTAGTATAAATACCAACGGCATTAGAAATACGAATTGTCTAAGAGAGCCAAGAATAAGGGCTTGTTTAGATTTGGCTGTGGCCTGAAAATAACCTGTCCCATAGATGTTGATTGGTCCCATGGAAGTGACTGCTCCAATACCACCATAATGCCCAGGAAAATAATATTGATATAGACTTTTGCATAGTTAAAAACACTGCCCTTGGCACCTAACAAAAATAAAAGGCTATCCCTGTTGGCATAGCTATAATAATCATCACTAAAGCCCGTGATGACACCCATACTTAATGTATTGGTAAAGAGATGGTCTGTAACACCCTCTAAGCAAAGATAAACTCATCAATAACTTTGGCAATACCATCTTCATCGTTTGAAGCTGTAACATAGTCTGCTTTAGCTTTGACTGCATCTTCTGCATTGCCCATTGCTACACCTAATCCGGCATATTCAATCATCGACAAATCATTAAGACCATCACCAAAAGCAATCATTTCACTTTGTTTGATGTTATGACTTTCACCAATAATTGCCATAGCTTCTGCTTTAGATACGCCACCATCAAAGAACTCTAGAAAGTATGGTCTTGAAGTGCAATAGTTCATACTTTCGTTGACTTTACCTTCAAGTTTGGTCATGAAGGCATTGGTTCCTTCAACTGTGTCATACCATAGGACTTTAGTTATACCCGCATCAATCAATGCATCATAATCTTCGATTAAAATTGCATCCGTTTTTGCTATCTTCTCATAATCTTTAGCCTTTTCATCCAACCTGTTCACATATAATTTGTTGCATGACCAGACGATTAGAGTCACATCTTCTTTAAGTCCTAGATCTATTGCTTGTTTGGCGTCTTCTTTCTTCAGATTCCTACTGAAAGTAATCTCCTTAGAGACAGCTTCTGCAATTACTGCGCCATTGTATGTGATGACTGGCGCATCTAATTCTAATTTCTCTATTAAGTGAAGCACACCTTGGACTGGCCGTCCAGTGCTCAGCGTTACCATAACACCTTTCGCTTTGGCTTTATCCAAGGCTTCTATCGTTTTGTCTGATATTGTGCCATCACTCTTTAGCAATGTACCATCAATATCCAGTGCAATCAGTTTGTACATCATAGTCCTCTTTTCATTCATGTCCTGTCACAATCTTCCCAAATCGTTGCCCTCATTCTACCACAATTTCATGAATAATTCATTACTCTCTCAACTGTAAATAAATCAATGTAAAACTTGACAATAACTGAACGTTCGTTTATTATAGAATTAAGAGAAGGTGGATATGACATGAGAAAGAAAGATGATGAGAAACAAAATGCCATTAAAAGGGCAGTTGTTAAAATAGTTCTGGAAGAAGGCATGCACGGGGGGGCATCTATCTCCAAGATTGCCAAAGCTGCTGGTGTTTCACCAGCCACTGTCTATATCTATTATGACAACAAAGATGTAATGCTTAGGGATATCTACTATGAGTATGCTGAAGGTCTATTCAGCTATTTGCTTAACCAAGTAACTGATTCAGACGATGCCAAATCATTTGTGGACATCATTGTTCGTGAATACTACAACTATATGATTGACCATGAAGAGGTCTATCATTTTGTTGAACAGTTTGGCTCATGTCCATCACTGAACCAAGGATGTATGGCTCTAAAAGGACCAGAACTACTTAACAAACGAATCTACACTTTCAAGGAAACTGGTTTGTTCAATAATTATGATAACAGTAATATCTGGGCTATGTTGCTCTATCCTGTCAAAGGCATTGCATCTAAGACATGTGATATGGCAACAAGCAAAGATGAACGACTCAATGAATTGATTGATATGATTCAACAGACACTGATCAAAGACTAAAGCGAGTTGCCACTCGCTTTTATACGACATCTATAATAAACGAATATTCATTTATTATCTGAGAGGATGGTTTTTATGATAATACCAATTTATGATATGCTCCTATTGCCGGGTATGAATTACCCACTAACTATAAAACATATTGATAGGGAGTCCCTTGAAAAACTTGTGAAATCAGGTGAACAACTAGTGGCCCTCCCACTTAAGCATCAGGTCAAATCCACACCAACAACAGATGATTTTTACAAAATTGGTGCCATATTAAAACCAGGTGCTATTAGCGAAACCCGTCATGGACTGCAATTGATGGTCAAAGTATCTGACTTTGCACAAGTCACCAATGTAGTTAAAGAAGACCATGGGCTAGCCGGAGAAATTATGACAGTCAATGACGGCCTTGACCTTGATGAACAACAACGCAAGGAAATGCTAAGCTTTATTAAGGAATTGGCAGCTGAGACAGGCAAATTGATAAAGATGCCTAACACAGAAGAAGTTATGAAAACCATCAACGACTATCAAGACATTAACCGCTTAATGGGCTTTATGGCTCAGTTCTTAAACCTTAGTGTCTCTGAGAAGTATTTACTTATGGAAACCAATTCCCTTAAGGAACGTGCTCTTCATTTCATTGATTTCCACCATAGATTCCATGAATCAATGAAATTACAAGTAGAGATGGCGGAACACTTCTCTGAAAAAGCCAATAAGAATTACCGCGAACAGGCCCTTAGAGAGCAGCTTAGGCTCATACAAGAAGAGTTAAATGAAGTTAGCCCCCCCGATGGTGACGGCAAGAAGAAGGATTACAAAACCAGAGTTGAAGAGGCCAATCTTCCAGAAGAAGTCGAATCTGTTGTTATGGAAGAACTGTCCAAGCTTGAGAGTCAAAACCCTCAAAGCTCAGACTACAACGTTATTAGAAACTATATAGACTTTATATTAGAATTACCGTGGTCGGCTTCTGAGGAATCAAGTATATCCATCACAGAAGCCAGAAGAGTGCTTAATGAACATCACTATGGCCTTGATAAAGTAAAAGATCGAATCATTCAACATCTTGCAGTGATGCAACTTAAGAAAGAGAAAAAAAGGTTCTATCGTATTGCTTGTTGGTCCTCCTGGAACTGGTAAAACCAGTCTAGGTAAAAGCATTGCTACTGCTATGAACCGTGAATACGTTCGTATTAGTCTAGGTGGTATTAGAGACGAAGCGCAAATTAGAGGTCACAGACGTACCTACGTTGGCGCTCTACCTGGTAGAATCCTTAAAGCAATGAAAGACGCAGGCACTATGAATCCTGTTATGGTACTTGATGAAGTAGACAAACTCATGGTTGGCTATAGCGGTGATCCAGCCAGCGCTTTGCTTGAAGTCCTTGACCCAGAGCAAAACAATACCTTTACTGATAACTATTTGGATATACCTTATGACCTATCCAATGTCATGTTTATCACAACAGCCAACAGCATTGATAGCATTCCAAGGCCACTACTTGACCGTATGGAAGTGATACAAATATCCAGTTACACAGCTATGGAGAAGTTCCATATTGCTAAGAACCATCTGGTTGCCAAATCACTAGAAGAACATGGACTTACCAATGATGACTTTGCTATCGAAGATGATGCCCTAGCTCGCATTATTAGTGACTTCACAATGGAGGCTGGTGTCCGAGGCCTTAAGAAGCAACTGGATAAACTATCAAGGGTGACTGCTGAGAAAGTGGTTACAGATGCTGCCGAAAAACCTTTTGTCATTACTTCGGATTCCCTTGATGATCATCTTGGCAGAAAGGTATCTCGTCATGAGAAAGCCCAAGACCATAACCCACCTGGTGTTGTGACTGGTCTTGCTTGGACCCCCCTGTAGGCGGTGAAATCCTATTCATCGAATCAACAGACATTCCTGGCAAAGGTGGTATTACTTTAACCGGTAAATTAGGTGAAGTTATGCAAGAGTCAGCTAAGATAGCCCTAAGCTTGCTTAAGTCCAGACTACCAATCAATGCTGTATCCTTCAAGGCTAAAGACATTCACATTCATGTACCATCTGGTGCTGTGCCAAAAGATGGACCATCTGCAGGTATTGCCTTATTTACTTCCTTGGCCTCACTGGTCACAGGCATTCCGGTTAGTGGTAAGCTAGCAATGACTGGAGAAGTATCACTGCGAGGTGCTGTTATGCCAATCGGTGGCCTCAAAGAGAAACTAATTGCAGCAAGAAGAGCTGGCATTACCAAAGCTTTGATTCCAATTGATAACGAAGTAGACCTAAAAGACGTACCTGATGAAGTCAAGAATTCAATGGAGATAATTCCCGTTGAGACCATCGAGGATGTGCTAAAAGAAACTCTCCACATTCAGTTGCCTAAAGCCCATACAGTCTCATGGCTTAACCAAGAAGACAAAGGTGACTACTTGTTACCATAAGTAATAACCCCCCCTTTATACAAATATCATTTAATCAAAAAGAGTCCACCTAGCTTTTCAACACTCTCTGCTAGGTGGGCTCTTATATATTGTCTTACACAATCTCAAGAAGTATCTGAGCTATACTTGGATCAAACTGTTTGCCTGATTCCTCTTTGATGATATCCATGGCTTTCTCTTTAGACATTGCCATTCTATTAAGAAAATATATAATCATAAGGGTTGTTTTCGCAAAACTTCATTAATTTCACTCTTTTTTTCAATGGTATCTCCTGCTTTATCAAAAACACTAATATAGGACTTATAATCCTTTGTTCTAAAGCAACTTAAGGGAAAATCTGACCCAAACAATATTCTATCTAAGTAAAAATCATCCTCAGACAAATCAATAAACTTATCATAATCTGAAACTTCATGGCCAAGGCAAGACATATCTGCATAGATTTTCACCTTATCATACTGCTTCATATAGTCTTGAATTAGAAGAAACCACTGGTCATCTTTTGTTTTATCATCAAGGCCAAAGTGAGCAAAACAAATCTTCAGACCTGGGTATCTTTCGAATACTGGTTTCCAACGTTTTGGACTTGTCAAGGCTTTGGATATGTCTTCGGTCTCAGTCCCTGCTTCGTTGTTGCCACAATGGGTCATAATTGGTATGTTGTTCTCCACACATTTCTTGTAAAAATAGTCCATGATTGCTTGTCCCTCTTCATCATCTGGCCATGGATCAAATCCAAGCGGTGGATAAACTTTGAAACCTGCATATATATGGATGCCTGAGAAATCTTTTTCACATAAGATCTCTTCTCTGTAATAAGTGGAATTATCTGGAAATCTTTTGATGTGGTCAGAAACAATCTGCTTACGTTCTACTGGATTAAGGCTAAGCCCATCAAAATGCCTTTCAAAAAGTTGCTTTAATGTATCTACACTAACCAAGTCATGCATCTCAATTCCCCCCCTAAAGGATAGAACTCAAGCAATTGGTGTTTGGAATGATCATAATAGTCTTTGACCCCCCCTTTGAACAAATCAAATTCTTGTTCACCAATTGATTTATTCTTTGGCTCATAGACAGGCAGTTGAACTTTAAGACTTTCTTCTAACTGAGTTTTATTCTTTATGCCAAATGGATTGCCAATGTAATTCTTTTCTCCGCTAAAATCCATCATAAGTGGGGGGGTAAGGGCTACTTTATCATAATGACGCTCAAAGACCTCAATCGATGATTGCCTAGACACCCTACCTATATCATATGTTTGAGTCCTGTTACGCTCAATAAGCTCCTTCTCAATTTGCAAAAAAATAGCTACCAATATCATAATCCATTACAAATAAGAGATTCATAACTTTGCTTATGTCATTAATTAACTGAGTGGATTTCTTCAATAGATTTTGGGCAAGAAGCAAGCATAAACTAACAACTATAATGACCGGTACAATAAGCCATAATAAAGAATGCTCTGACCTTGTAACTAACCACCCAGTTAAGTAATAAGCTACTACCACAAAGGATAGGATTGTAAGTGACAATATAATCGTCATCCAGAGTCGTCTGTGAATCCAGACATTTCTAATGATTCGATGCATCATGGAATCTTGGTTGCCTGATTTATGTTCCAGCCCAAACCTAGACAAGATTCTATAAATCATTGCACCAATGCTGGGATGTGACAAATTATATGCATGCATATGAGCATCATAAAAAAAACATGCGTTTTGTGACTTTCACGCTCTACCATACTCTACTCCCAATAATGATATCTCTATTTCTATTGTATAAGGTAACTTACATTTTTATATAAAAAAATGAGGTCGCACAGATATCCTCTGAGCTCACCCCCCCACTGCCTATATTGTATCATAACTAATACTAGGAGTACCACAAGACATTTGACAGATTGATCTTTTTTTGTTAATAATAGTCACATGGGTGATTAATATACAGGGTATTTAACTTGTTTCACATTAACAGTTAGACGAATGTAGGAGGTAACAATGAAAGAGAACATTATAATTCAAATCCATGGTGGAGAAAAAGAAATAAGCCACATCAAGAATATGGCGAAAAACGCATGGAAAGCTGCTGGCAACCTAGTCAAAGATATCAAATCACTTGATTTTTATATCAAGCCCCCCCATGAGAACAAATGTTATTATCTCATTAATAATGATTTCAGTGGTGACGTTGATTTGATTTAGTTGACAAGAATTAGGGATGAATTGAATAATCATGGCTATAACTTTAAAGAGCAGACTAAGGTGATTCCTTAGCCTGCTCTTATTATTTATCTCTAAATAGCTTGTGATAATGTTCCACTAATATAGATTAATCACTGCCATAAACTCAAGTGTTTCATCACCTGTGTTTTCAATAGAATGTGCTGCACCATCCCTAGTTAAGATTGCATCACCTACATTGACCTCAACTGGAACACAATCATCGATAACTGTACCTTTGCCTTTTAAAATATAATAGACCTCTTCTTCACTTTCATGTATGTGGGTGCCAACTGAAGCACCTGGCTCTAGACTTAACTTAGCGCACAAACGGCTGTTGCCTTTGAGCTCGTCCTTCTTATAAATATGGGTAATCTTCACATCACCTTTGCCATCCCTCATTTTGTTTCTAATTTCACTGACCATTTCCGATTCTCTTCTTACCATGATTTCTCCTTCCTTAACCTATACGCTTTACTTATGCAAAACGACTTTTCATATATGCATACCTAAACAATACTAGAATAAGGAGCAAATTTCCACCAATAACATAGATATTTTCATTAGTGACGCTTAATGTCTGGATATCTTTTAGTAAATAGTTGACCTGCTGTGAATAGGTAAACCTTGAAACAGCTTCAATTGTTTTGTTAAACATTGCTATCATTGGAAGAAAAGAGAAAAATATCATAACCGGTACCACAATGGAGGTGGCCGCCATTTGATTCTTACTTCCAACCCCCCCTATAACAGCCCCCCCAAGAAGAGTGGATAATAGAATCCCTGTTGCCATTACAAGAACAAACAAAAGTAACTTACTACCTGTATAACCTGCTGTAAGCCCAAAACTCAAAGAGCCAATCATACATGCAACTAATACATACATGCCAACACCAATTAAATATTCATAAGCTCTAACATTGGACATGATTAACATTCGAAGGGTGTGTTTCTCTTTTTCTTCAGCTATGACAGTGGCCATTCCAGTTAATGGTGCCATACCAATATACATAGTTGCAAACAACATCACGAAATAATTCTCTTCAAGCCCCCCCTCTATCTGCACTGAGGCTTCCATAATGATTGCTAGAACCGGAAACATAACGAATTGTATAAGTATGGCTTTGTTCTTCAAAGTATCTTTTACTTGTTTCCAAAAAAATAGCTTTTATTTTTCTGATATGCATTAGTCGAACCTCCTTCCAGTTAACTCTACAAAAACGGATTCTAAGTTTGGTTCTGTTGAGTGAATGGTTTTGACCATATCTCTCTTAAAATAGCCACTAATCTCTTCTGCAGAATCTGCAGCATTTGCCAAGGATATCCTATCACCATCTTTTAGGAATAAGTCGACCCTATTTTGGTGATTGTAGCGTTGGCATATTATATTTGGCGGTCCATATTCAACGATTTCTCCCATATGTAGCAAGCCAACATGGTCGCAAAGTTTGGTGGCTTCAACCATATTATGGGTTGTTAGAAAAATGGTTACACCCTCTCCTTTGACTTCCATTAGTAACTTGTGAATCTCAAGAACTGTTGCAGGATCTAAGCCACTTGTTGGTTCATCAAGAAATAAAATAGATGGCTGATGAACAATAGCCCTTGCCAGTGCAAGTCTTTGTCGCATACCTTTTGATAGATTTATACCAAGGGTTTTTCTTGCTTCATAAAGGCCAACACGTTTTAAGACACTATCAATTCTGTCCTTTTTTATACCATAGATTTTGGTGAACAAGTGCAGATTATCATAACAATTTAATCTATCATAAATTCCTACCGTATCAAGTACCATACCAAATGCTTCATAGTCAACTAGGGCCAAGTCTCTTGTGTCTTTACCAAACACCTTTGCTTCCCCCCCACCATTTTGCACAAGCTGCCCCCCCGTGAGGATCTTGAGAAGTGTGGTTTTTCCTGCACCTGTTGGACCAAGAAGGCCAAATATTTCACCTTTTTTTTAATCTCTAGATTGATTCCCTTTAATACATCTACTGTGTCAAAACTATGAGATATTCCACATATATCAATACTATTTATCATGACTTTCCTCCTTCAACTGTGCTTTAAGCAAAGCAAGTCCTTCCCGCATTTGCTTATTTTCTAGTTTCTCTTTCCAGTAGACAATTCCAACACTTATTGCAAAGCTTCCAAAGAAGAAAGCAAAAAAACATCAACCAAGGAAGAATGCTATTCATAGGAAACCAGTGAAAAAAATGAATAAAGAAACTCATACCTATTATGATTGAAGTTAACATCAAGGCTGTTCTTTTACCACTTGATCCCTTTTTAATGAGTTTGTCAGTAAAAAAATATATATTGTAGTCCAGTAATCATAAATGATACACCCAAAAATTGAAGCAAAAGAGCCGTACTTAGACCCTCATTTCCAAGTTGAAACATAGTGGAATATACCCTAACATCTTCTCCTACTATCAAACTGATTACGATTAACATAACCACTGTTATACCATATAGTAAAAAAAACACTTCCTAAAAAAATCGAATACTGTTTCTCTTTTACCCATCACTTTACCCCCCCCAGTCTTTTTTTGAATTCATCTGCATACTGCCTTGAAACAATCAGCTTTTCATTGTTATCAAGTGTCACAAGAATCCTTCTATCAAAGTCAGCTGCAAGAGAACTCACATTGCTCAAATTAAGAATACACGACCTGCTAATACGTAAAAAGCCTACATCTGCCAAACGTTCTTCAAGTTCATATAATTTGAGGCGGGTTTCATATACGCCATCAAATGTGTATAAGAATAAGTTCTTATCAACTGTCTCAGCATACAATATTTGCTCTGTGTCCAGAACATAAGACTCATTGTCCTTCATACCAATTATTTGCTGGTTCATAATTCTAAGTAGAGCAATAATCTTATCAATCTCAGGCGTCAATTTCTGACAAGTGATTGTTAATTCTGTCTCACTGATACTTTCATCTGTATTGATTCTTATCTTCATTCTCCCATTCCTCCATAAACCCATACTACCAATAAACTTTTACTACTTCAATAGAATTAACCTTAGTTGCCAATAACCGAGTATCAGTTGCCAAATTTCCTAATGAATTCTATACTATTCTTATAAACTAATGGGGGGGAGAATCACTATGATCAAAGAACGTTTTTACGTGAAACTAAATAGACTGGCTAGATTTATATCGCTCTACAAAGAAGACCGCATCGTCCACAATTTCAGAACTATGGACGAATTTATGCCTTATAGAACCATAAAAAAAAGTCAGGAACCACTGACTTTTGAGGAAAACCCTAAGCCATTGCCTGATAGCTTTGACTATGAAGGTGAGACTGTTGATATTAAGGCATTTCTAAAGAAGACTTGGACAACAGGTTTCTTAGTGATCAAAGATGATCAAATACTGGTAGAGAACTACTATCTGGGTAATACAAAAGACACCTTGAACATATCATGGTCCATGGGTAAATCAGTGGTATCTGCACTTGTTGGTGTCGCTATTGACGAAGGTCTATTAGAAGGCATTGATATTGTTGTTTCTGATTTGGTGCCAGAACTTAAAGGCAGTGGCTATGAGGGTGTTAGTCTTAAGAACGTTTTACAGATGTCCTCAGGTGTGGCCTTTGATGAAGACTACAAGAAGTTCTCCAGTGACATCAACAGAATGGGGGGGAGAGTCATATCACTAGGCAGACCTATCAATAAATTTGCCGCTTCATTACAAGCTGAGTTAGAACAGGGTACTTACCTTAGATATGTCAGTATGGATACCCAGGTACTTGCTATGGTACTGAATAAAGTCATTCCCTCAACCTTATCTGTATATTTGGAAGAACATATATGGCAGAAAGTAGGTATGGAAGGTGACGGCAAGTGGCTTATTGACCACGAAGAAAATGAACTGGCCTTTGGTACCCTTAATTGCACACTAAGGGATTATGGCCGCTTCGGATGGCTGTATGCTATGAATGGCAAGCTAAAGGACAAACAGATTATCCCTGAGCAATGGGTTTACGACTCAACACATCCTGATGCATCACATCTTATGCCAGGTGATAAAGATAATTCCAATACACGAATGGGCTATGGCTATCAGTGGTGGCTTCCAGCCAATTATAAGAATGACTTCATGGGTCTTGGCATCTATGGTCAACATATCTATGTTAACCCAGATAATCGATGTGTTGTTGTTAAGTTGTCAGCTAACCCTAACTGGACAACATCCTGTGAGTGCAACAAGATTACAACGGCACTATGTCAGCATCTTGCTGCTACTTTGTAGTATTGATTTTCACATCTTCTATAACCATCTTAATATAGTGGAAGTCTCCGTCTGGATAATGCCAGACAGCATGGCCTTTATTCCCTATGTAATAGTCACCAACTGATTCATAAGAGGACATAGGGGGGGTTGACCACGGATGGCTTTCATAGTTACCTTTTGAATCAACTGACAAGCGGTCATTCGAAACAAAATTCTCAAGCATTGAGTCTTTACTAAATGTTAAGATGGCACTGACCATATGACCGTGTTTGGTCAGTGTTCCTTTAACACGCCTGTCATCTATAGTCTCCCATTGTATTCCTTCCTCTAATAAAGCACCTGGCGCCATAATGCATAAGTCATTGAAATAAGTCACTGTTTCTGCCCTATGCATGGACTCTCCTGAATAATCAACGACCTTAAACAAGTCAAGAATCTTGATTCTCATCATAGCATCTTCTGAGTGGTAAAAGTGTATTCCACTAATTGGAATGCCTTTGAACTTCATGGTGATGTGGAATAGTCGTTTGCCTGAATCAATAAAGGTATACTGTTCAACTTTTACTGGAGCATAGTCCTTATCTTTATCAAGCTTCATTTCACCTGACATCGCTGCTTTGAAGTACTTAACCTTAGGCTTACCTACAACCCCCCCAACCTTAATCAAATACGCTTGTAGAAGTCTTGGTAAGTCTTCAAGGTCACTAGCTGATATAGGGCCGAATCCCAACTCTTTTCTTTTAGATAATTCTGCCTTTACTTCATTCACAAATTGTTTTCTAGTACCATATAACCATTTAGACAACTCAATCACTCCCCCCCTTCATATTCTCAATATTACTTTGCACTTTATTCAGTACACCTAGAAATGTTACCAATTCGCCATCCTCACATTTATCATAGAGCTTATTCATTTCACTATCGTCGGATGAAGCCCGACCTTTCCAATAAAGGTTTGCTTTTTGTGTCAACTTCAATCGTTTTTTTTCTCTTGTCATTAGCATCATTTAATATCACCACATAGCCTTCTTTTTCTAATTTGAGGGCTAGTTGTTTGACATTCTGATATGAGCTGCTACTCTTGCTTGCTACATCTTTCAGTGTTGGATACCTATCTCCAAATGTATTAATCACTATCATTAGAAACATTTGCTTGGCGGTTAGTTGATCTTTACTAAGCAATTGATCTAGATAAGCCTGAAGGCTATTGGATGTCTTAAACAACATGCCAAATATCTCTTTTTCATAATCTCTACGTTTCATTATTGCCTCCTAATTACAAAGTGCATAATATGTTATGCATTAAATATATAATATATTATGTATTTTGTCAAGTTAACCCTATAATCCAAGTCCTTTTATGCCGATATTAGTACTACCACTATATAACTTAGGAGGTCCTATGAAGAAAACTATCATCATTCTTATTGCTTCTGGATTAATTCCAGTCGTCATGAAGCCCTCAAAGAACAGATGTTGCGGGTCAATAGAGACCCACGAATGGCTGACTTATTCAAACAATACTGGACTATCTGGAATGAAGAGAATCCTGATGTGACTGTTTTATTTAACATGGTAGAAGAACCCAATGATTATGGGGGGGATTTTGGGCTCAAATATCATTATGATAATCTTGATGCACCTAAGTGGAATATGATCAGGGATTAATGGATTAAGCATAATCGATGCCTATCTGATATAATGCCATTAGATAGTATAAGGAGGCCACACAATGCAGTTCACACTTATTCGTCATGCCAGTCACATCCTGGAATACAATGGAAAGAAATTATTGGTCGACCCCCCCGTCTTTGCTGATAAGGGTGCTATGTTCTCTATGCCAAAGGGAAGAGTCAAAGAAAAGAATCCCTTATTACCCCCCCTTCCATTCAAATTGGATTTCATAGATTCTATAGATGCAGTTCTCATAACCCATACACATTTTGACCACTTTGATGATAAGGCAAAAGAAATGCTTCCTAAGCACTTGCCTATTATTTGCCGTTCCAATGATGTCAAAGATATCAGCAGGGCTGGTTTCACCAATATAGTTCCAATTGATGACACACAGATACTTTTTGATAAAATCCAAATCAGAACTGTAGGTGGCAAGCATGGTTCTGGTCTTGTTGGCTATCTTATGGGTAAAACAACGGGATTTATCTTAAGTGATGTATCTGATTATTCAACGGAACCAACGACCTACATTACAGGTGATTCCATCTGGTGTGATGAGGTTGCAAAAACCCTCATAGAAAATAATCCTGAATTAATCATCGCCTTTGTAGGTGCAGCACGCCTCCCCCCCATTGGAAACCATATTACAATGTCAACAAGTGACATTCACAATCTCGCCACCAAATCAAATGATGCAAGGATTATTGCCATTCACATGAATGCTTGGAACCACTGTTTCCTAACAAAAGAAGACCTTAAGTGCTTTATCAAGGACAAGGACTATCATAATAGGATACACATTCCTGATGAAGGTGATTTAGTACACGTCTAAGAACTTCATCCTGATTTGAATTAGTCTCTGACCTATCATATAATGAGTATATCAATCTAATACACAACGATGGGAGAGCAAAATGAAACGTCAAGACTTAATGCATCTAAGAAACATTGGCATCATGGCTCATATCGATGCTGGCAAAACAACAACTACAGAGCGTATTCTCTACTATACTGGCTTAACACACAAAGTTGGAGAAGTCCATGATGGTAATGCGACCATGGATTGGATGTCTCAGGAACAAGAACGAGGTATTACCATCACTTCTGCTGCGACAAGCTGTTTCTGGAAAGACCATCAACTCAATATTATTGATACCCCCCCAGGTCACGTTGACTTCACTGTTGAAGTTGAGCGATGTCTGAGGATTCTTGATGGTGCCATATTCTTATTGGATGCAAAAGAAGGTGTTGAAGCTCAGACCAAAGTTGTTTGCCATCAAGCAGACCACTACCGAGTACCTAGATTGATTTTTATTAACAAAATGGATACCGTCGGTGCTGATTTTAGGCGCTCAGTTGAGACTGTAGAAAAAGAACTTGGCGGCCATCCTGTACCTATACAGATTCCAATTGGCTCAGAGAAGGCATTCGAGGGGGGGGTTATCTCCTTAATCACCATGAAAGCTTATTACAATACAGGTAAATTAGGCGAAGATATAGAAGAAAAAGAAATACCTATTGACTATATGGACGCTGCTGAACATGGGAGAAAACATTTACTTGAAGCCATTGCTGAAGAGAATGACGACCTACTTGAGCTCTATCTAGAAGGTGATGAGATACCTAATGAACTCATTAATCAAACCATCCGAAAAGCAACCCTAGCTAATAGCATGATTCCTGTCTTATGTGGCTCTGCCTTCAAAAACAAAGGGGGGGTACAACTACTCCTTGATGCTGTTGTCAATTATTTGCCTGCACCAACAGACCGTCCTACAATTACTGGAAGCTCTCTCTCAGGTGAAGAAATAATTAGAAAAGCAAACGCATCCGAACCCTTTGCAGGACTTATTTTTAAGATTATGTCAGACCCTTTTGTTGGACGTTTATCTTATATACGAGTCTATTCTGGGAGTATCCAAACTGGCAAGTCCATTCTCAACGCGTCCAAAAACAAAAAAGTACGACCAAGCAAAATCCTTCAAATGCACGCCAATCATAGGAAAGAGATTACTCAGGCCCAAGCAGGTGATATCGTTGCAACGGTTGGAATGAAGTTTATTGGTACAGGAGATACATTATCTGACATCAATCATCCCATCCACCTTGAGTCCATTGATTTCCCTGAACCTGTTATTTCAAGGGCCTTAGAACCTAAGAAGCCAGGAGATTATGATAAGATGCGAAACGCCCTTGACCAGTTATCTGAAGAAGACCCAACTCTGTCATCCTATACAGATAAGGACACTGGACAAACAATAATCTCAGGTATGGGTGAGTTACACCTTGAGATTATCATTGACCGACTTACCAAGGAATTTGGTGTTGTTGTCAACTCAGGTAAGCCACAAGTTACCTACAAGGAGTCTATTTTCAATCCTGTTACAGTTGACTATAAGCTAACCAATGTGTCAGGTGCTCAAGCATTATATGCCTATGTGAAATTAGAGGCAAAACCAAGAGAAAGAGGCAGTGGTCATCATATTCACTCAAGTGTTGATACAAAAAAAATACCCAAAAGAATTTGTGGAAGCTGCTATTGAAGGTATCACACAATCACTAATCTCCGGCCACATCAGTGGGTATGAAGTTATAGATGTTGATATTGAAATTAAGGAAATAGACTACCTTGAAGATCAATCCACGTTGATTGCTTTCAAAACCTGTGCTGCCTATGCACTAACTGAAGCCCTCAAAGATGGTGAATCCAAACTCTTAGAGCCTTTTTTTCACAGTCAATGTTCATGCCCCCCCAGAAAACTATATAGGTGATGTCATGGAAGATATAAAGAAACGTAAAGGCAATATCTCGGATATAGAAATATTGCCTAAGAGTCATAAAGTTGTCGCCACAGTGCCATTATCAAAACTATTTGGCTATGCAACTGACATTCGTTCACTAACGCGCGGTAATGGTCATTACACAATGCTTTTTAGCCATTATGATTTGGTAATGCCATGAGATATAGAGTACAAACTCAACAACACCCTCTGGAATAACTGCAACACCAAAGTTCATGCCTTTACCAGCTCTCTTTTCCTTCTTCAACACCAATTTTTGAAATACCATTCCTAAGCTAATAAATAATTCTTATCAATTGCATCCTCATATTAATTAATGTATAATTTCTTTACAGGACCATTTAATTAATAATTTTGTTCATTTTGTAAACGCCTATCCCTATCTTTTACTCACTCACCATGCTAAAATTAGATATTGATAAAAAAATAACAAAAACAAAGGAGAATAATTATGAAAAAAACTACTATCACTTGTCCTAATCCTTGGTTTACTCACAGTACTTATGTCTGCCTGTAAATCAGCTGAAACTACTACTGAAGAAACAACTACTGAGGAAGTAGCTACTGAGGAAAAGAAGGATGAAGCAGCAACGGACAGTAATGAAGAGGTTGATGCTGTTACAACGGCATCTATAGTCACAGATGGCGATGCCTTAATCAGCGGATTGAGTACAGAAGGTACTTGGATTGTTGCCACTCTCAATGATATTGAGCTTTCTGCTGAGCTGATTGTTGATGGTGAATTCACACATAGAGAAGCACTTGACAGAAAGCTTGCACTCTATACTCAAGATGAAGATCGCAATATCACAGCACAATTTACATTGACTACACCTAAGTTAATTGTGAAGTCACCCAATTTCCGTATAACAGGCGGAACTGTTAAAGGTGATGTATATGTAGAAGCCAATGGTTTCAAACTTGACAAAGCATCAACTGTTGATGGTGATATCTATTTTGCTTCCAAAGAACAACTAGACACATTTGTTGCCACTGAAACATCTGCTGTAACTGGTAAGTTAGTTGTAGCTGACGTTGATGTTGTAACAACAGCTTCCATCGTTACAGATGTTAACAGCTTAGTAAACGGCTTAAGTGCTGATGGTACTTGGATTGTTGCAGTATTGAACAACATGTCAACAAAAGCAGACATTCTGGTAGATGGTCAATTTGTTCATAGAGATGAACCTGCTCGTAAACTTGCTTTATATACTCAAGATGAAGAGAGAAACATTACAGCTTCCTTCACCCTTGAAGCACCAAAGTTAATCGTAAAAAGTGAAAACTTCAAGATTCAGGGTGGTACATTTAAAGGTGATGTCTACGTTGAAGCTAATGGTTTCAGAATTCAAAAAGGATCTGTAGATGGTAATGTATATTTTGCAAGCCAAGAGTATATGGATTCCATGATTGAAGATGAAACTGGTTCTGTAACAGGGGGGGAAATCGCTGTTCAGTAATACATATATCAAGGGGGGGCATCTCATCTTTGAGGTGCCTTTTATTATAGGAAAGAAGGCAACAGATGTTCATGAAGAGATTACTACCATTGTGTTTATGTATAATACTTTGTTGTGGCTGTATCAGCGAAAGCAGTAGTGAATCCTCAGAACTGATATCAAGAACAGAATATGTTCTTGGAACAGTTGTGACGATTAAACTGTTAGAAAACGGATCCGAGGAAATATTGGATCTGGCTTTTGACCGCCTAGAAGAAATTGATGCCTTGATGTCTGTCAGCGTTGAAAGCAGTGACATATCCATACTCAACAGAGAATACCAAGCCGTAGTAAGCGATGATACACTTCATGTCATCAAAGCAGGTATCGATTTTGGTCATTTATCCAAAGGAAAGTTTGATATAACCTTAGGGCCAGTTATTGATTTATGGAAAATTGGTACAGAAGAAAGGAATATACCTGATTCAACTGAGCTAAACAAGAAACTGGCCTATGTGGACTACAAAAAGATAGAGATTCATGATAATCATCTTATTAGGATTCCTGAGCTATCCAGTATAGACCTTGGAGGTATTGCAAAAGGCTATGCAGCAGATCAGGTTGGTCAACTACTTGTGGATATTGGTGTGACAAAAGCTATCATCAATCTTGGTGGGAATATCAAGGTCATTGGCAGTAAAGCTAAGGACACGCCATTCAATATTGGTATACAGAGTCCTGATGAGCTCAGGAATGATTATCTTGGCATTATCGAGGCGACTGACCGCACTATTGTCACCAGTGGTGACTATGAGCGCTACTTCATTGAAAACGGTATCCGTTATCACCATATCTTTGACGCCAAGACGGGTTATCCTTACTCAACCGATGTTGCGGCAGTGACTGTTATTACTGAGAACTCTATGAATGCTGATGCTCTTTCAACCATTCTATTCATGATGACTATCAATGACGGCCTTGAACTCATCCAATCACTACCCGATGTGGAATGCATTTATATAACGAAAAATTTGAACCTCTATTTTTCATCTGATGAACTCAAGAACCAATTCACCTTAACTAACTTTGATTACACGATACAATAAGGAGATAGAATGAACAAACAAATCAATATTGTCATTCTTGGCGCAGGTTATGGTGGAATCCTATCTGCAAAAAAACTGTCCAAGAAATACCGTAAACAAGATAATGTAACCATAACAATCATTGATAAGAATGCCTATCATACTATGCTAACTGAACTGCACGAAGTTGCAGCAGACAGAGCACCTGAAGAGTCCATACGTATCGACTTGGATAAGGTATTCTATGGAAGAAAAATCAATGTTATTCTAGATGAAATCAATGACATCGATTTTGACAATAAGCAACTAACAGGTCTTAAAAGTGTATACCAATATGACTATCTTGTTCTTGGAACTGGTTCTAAACCAACCTTTTTCGGCTGCAAAGGGGGGGCGGAGGAAAACGCTTTGACCTTATGGTCCTACGAAGATGCGCTTAAGATAAAATATCGTATCCTTGAGGCTTTTGAAAAGGCAAGTGTTGCTAAAACACCTAAAGAACGCGAGCATTTCCTTACCTTTGTTGTCATAGGATGTGGCTTCACTGGAATTGAAATGATTGGTGAACTAGCTGAATGGAAAGAAGAACTTTGCTTCAACTTCAATATCCCTGAGGAAGAAGTCAAGATGTATGTTGTGGACCTGCTTCCCAAAGTACTCCCTTATTTCGACGAGAAGCTAATAGTAAAAACAGAAAAACGATTGACCAAACTTGGTGTTGAGATACTGACAGGCAGCAATATTATCGAGGTCCAAGAAAATGCTGTCATTATTGAGAATAAGGATCCAATCCATACCTATACAACCATCTGGACTGCAGGTGTTGAGAGTAGTGGTATTCTCATGCATACTGAAGACAGTAGCATTCAGAAGGGTCCAAGAAACCGGGTTCAAACCGATGCCTACCTCAGATCGGTGAGTCACGACAATGTATTTGTTGTTGGTGACAATATTCACTATATTCCAGAAAATCATGAAAAACCTGTCCCTCAGATGGTTGAAAATGCTGAGTTATCAGCAAGATTGGTTGTCAAAAACATTATTGCAACCATTGAAAATACAGAATTGCACCAATACAAACCAACCTTCCATGGTGCTATGGTCTGTATTGGTGGTAAATACGGAGTCGCACAAGTCGGAGGTAAAAAGAAGCAATTTGTCTATTCAGGCTTCATTGCCATGTTAATCAAACATGTGGTTAACATGATTTACTTCTTGGATGTACTCGGTTTCCACAAAGTATGGACATACATGATGTATGAGTTCTTCCATGTCAACAATAGACGCAGTTTCTTGGGTGGTCATTTCTCAAAACGCTCCCCCCCTAATTTTTGGTTAGTGCCCCCCCTTCGAATTTTTGTTGGAGCAAAATGGTTATCAGAAGGATTGCTCAAATTGCCAAAGATACTCAAAGATCCATCCGACATATTTCTAATGCCTTCCAAAGTCGACGTATCAGCTGCTTCTGAAGTTGTCGAGGAAGCAACAGAAATTGTTGAACTTGCTGCTGATGCCGGTCTTGTGGATAAAGTTTTACATTACATTGAACTCTTTTCTACTTGGGATGGTGCACTACCTGTTCCTGAATTCATTTGGAATATTTATGAATGGGGGGGAACTGATATGGTGTTTTACCAAGCAACAGGTGAATTCACCGCCCTAGCAGGTGTTTTCCAAACAATTATGGTCGTTGGCGAAATCTTAATCGGCCTTGCCCTCATCGGTGGATTATTCACTATGTTGGCATCGATTGCATCCGTCATCATGGGTGCTATGATATGGGTGTCAGGTACTGCCCCCCCACTTGAAATGCTATGGTTTATGGCAGCAGGCGTAGCATTGATTGCTGGTAGCGGAAGCACTTTTGGTCTAGACTATTATGTCCTCCCATTCCTAAAAAAACATTGGATGAAGCTAAAACTTGTCCGCAAGTGGTACTTATATTCTTAGAAACATATATTAGACAGGTAACTAGTTTGCCTGTCTAATATCAACTTTTCCAATAGATAGATGGTGACAATGTGACAAATTCTTTAATACAAGATGAAAAGATACTTGATCAACTAGAAAAAGTTCAACGCAATATGTCAAAACAAACGAAATCCGCTGATGCCTATCTAAATGGGTCTCTAGATTATCTTCTCACAACTGGGGGGGGTAAGATGCTTAGGCCCTTGCTTCTACTTATAGGAAGTAAAATGGGGGGGAGAATATCGGAAAAAAAAGAGCAAGATTTAATCAATATAGCAACAGCAATTGAGACTATGCATCTGGCCACCCTCGTCCACGATGATATTATTGACCAGGCTAATTTAAGAAGAGGCAAACCTTCTATCCAATCCAAATATGGTCCTGCATATGCCGTATATATAGCGATTATCTCCTTAGTCAATGCTTTTTGATGTTGACTAATTTAAAACTCAAAACCGATCATGCCATTAAGTTAGCCAAAGTTGTGCAGCGAATCTGTATCGGGGGGGATATGAAACAGTACAATAATAGATATAATCTAGCCATAAGCCCAATGCAATACATCAAAATCGTATCTGGAAAAACAGCTGCTCTTATATCGGCAGCCCTTAGTTCTGGTGCGTATTTTGCCAAATCCAAAGAAGAGCATGTGAAATTGCTTGGACGTATCGGATATGAAATAGGCATGACATTCCAACTGGTTGACGACTTGTTGGATTATGAAGGTGATCCAAGCATTGTCGGCAAAGACCTTCAGGCAGATATCACCAGAGGTTATTATAGTATGCCTGTTATCTATGCTCTACAATCTGAAAATAAGTATTCTGAACCTATATACGATTTGCTATCCAAAGAAATCAATGAAGAAAGTCTCAAAACTGTCCTATCCTTAATCAGGCAATCCGGTGCACTTGATATGACAAAAAAACCTTGCAATAAGGTATAATGAAAGAGCCACTAATCTCATTCATCTATTACCTGATGGAGAGACAAAAACACTGCTTCTGGAGCTGTTACCTCATTTACTGAATCGTATCTTGTAGTAATGCTTCAATGTTGATAGGAGTCCTAGATGGAAAAAAAAGACCCTTTCCAACTATTATTGGTTAATTACACTTTTATTGTGCCTTATAGCATTCTTTACTCAAGGTTGCTTTGACCAGACACCAATCTATCAACCTGGCACTTACTTTAACGAATCTGAAGGTTATTATAGTACATTACTGGTTCAAGTTACCGTTAACGCCTACAATATTGAGGACATTGTCATATTAGAACACGAAGAACCTGAAATCCTTGCTGATGTTGTCTTTAAGAAATTACCTCCAAAAATCATTAAAAAGAATGCAACTGACATTGATGTTGTATCTGGTGCAACCTATACAAGCGAAGCTCTTCTAGACGCAGTTGAACAAGCACTAGCTAAAGCTAAGGAGGACTACCAATGACATTACAGCTCAAGACTTTCCTTATGCTTTTTATTCTCATCATCTTGATTGTAGGAGGGATTTCCATTGTATATACCAAGCAGAACACGGCCTCACTTGAATCTCAACTAAAAAAATGCAGCAATGGATATGGCAACAACACTTTCTTACTCCCAAGATATACAGGTGACTCTATCAAAGAAGGAGCATTCACGGATTATACAAGACCAAATGCTTGCCTTGATGCAGGAAACTAGATACCAATACATTATTGTAATGGATATGGATAGCATTCAATATTCCTACCCTTATGAAAGTGGACTTCATAAGCCCTACAAAGCAAATGGTGAAGCTGATGTCCTCAATAAAGGAATGGCATACGTATCTATAGACAGCAATGAATTGATTTCAGCAATACGTGCCTTTGTACCTATATATTATGAGAATGAACAAGTTGGTGCGGTATTAGTCGGATTACTGACAACCGAAGCTAAAGAAGAAAATCGTGTTCATGTCATAATCATGGAAATCACCTTGATTTTTGGTGTACTAATCGGCATGATTATGGCCATACTCTTTTCCATTCATATCAAGAAGTCCACTTTCGGTCTAGAGCCAAAAGAAATTGCCATATTGATGACTGAAAAGGACATGATTTTTCAGAATATTGAACGCGGGATTATGGCTGTCAATAGGGATCAAACTATCACTCTGTTCAACAAAAAAAGCTCAAGATTTACTGAATGTTCAATCTTCACGAGAAAAAAAATCTCTATGATATCTCCCCCCCTTATCTGTCAAAACTTGTATCAACCATTGCGACGAAAGGATCCCTCCAATATCATGAATCATGCATTCTTGAAAAAGGTAATGACATACTTCTTAATATTTGTGCAATAAAAGACAGTAACATGGCTATCAGTGGTCATGTGATAAGTATGGAGAATTTGACTGAAGCTAGACGTCTCGCCGAAGAGTTGACAGATTATCAAGAAATAATTGATATACTAAGAGCCCAGAATCATGAGTTTATGAATAAACTTCAAACCATATCCGGTCTTATCCAATTAGATCATTACGAGAAGGCTTTAGATTACATCGATGGTCAAGTAGCCAAGAACCATCTTTTTAACACCCAAATGAAAATCGCTATTAAAAATCCTACAATTATGGCCATAATCTTAGCCAAGTATGAACTAATGAACGAGAAAAAAAATTGCCTTTACCATTGACATGGAATCCAATGTATGTGATATACCTTCAACAATAACTGTTGAAGATATCTGTACAATCATTGGCAACTTGATAGATAACAGCGTAGACGCTGTCCAATTTATTACTGATGCTGAAATTCATCTTTTTATTGAATCAACATTGGATGCCCTTGAAATTGAAATTAGCAATAACGGACCTTATCTGGAAGCATCACCTGAGGAGGTCTTCTCCAAAGGTTATACAACGAAAGGTGACGGTCGTGGATATGGTCTCTATCTGGTTCATCAGATTATCACTTACAGTAAAGGTGACATTTATTGGCAAAACGGAGAAGGTGAGGTGACTTGGTTTGTTAAACTCTAATAGCCGAATACTTATTGTTGAAGACGAAGTCATGGTTACAGATATAATGAGAGAATTCCTAGAAAAAAATCAACCCTGAGTTTGCTGTCAGAATATCAACTACAATACAATCTGCAAAAGATATATTGGATAATCAATCTTTTGATATTATATTGCTTGATGTCTTTTTGCCTGATGGCGTCGGTATTGAGCTGATGAAATGGTTACGAAAAAAAAGAAATCGATGTTGATGTCATCATGTTGACCGCCGACAGAAGGTCCTCAACTCTAGAAACAAGCAAAAGATATGGTGCTATTGATTACATCCTCAAACCCTTTAAGTTTGATCGTTTCAAAGAATCCATTCTGCAATACGAAAAAAAAGAAGCAACTCTTGAATAGCCAGTACGAAATCGGACAAAGCACTGCTGATCATATACTCTCGTACAAAATCCATCACACCAAATGGCAAAATCAGACTTACATTAAGATTATAGACTATCTCCAATCACACCCCCCCGATGACTGTTTCACATCATCGGAACTTGCCAAAGAACTTGGCATATCCAGAATAACTGCAAGGAAATATCTTGAGGGTATGGAGCTTGAAGGCAGTGTTCATCTGGAAATGTCTTATGGTAATGTTGGCAGACCCAAAAATACGTATCGATATGAAAGGAAGTAATATGAAACTCAGTTCATTTCTTAAACTTGTTGAAATTCAAACAAAAGCAGCAAGCATCATGCCATTTCTACTAGGTGCTAGCTATACCTATTACAGATATCAGACCTTCCTACCTGTGAACTTGCTGATTTTCTTCATTAGTCTTATATCTATCGACATGGCTACAACTGCCCTCAACAATTATATGGATTATAAAAGGGCTAAACGCAAAGAAGGATATAATTACGAAGTCCACAACGCCATCGTTCGTGATGGTTTATCTGAAACGAAGGTGCTGACAACTATCGGCTTGTTACTTGCTATTACCATCATAGCAGGCCTCACACTTGTCATACGTACAGACCTTATTATTTTGATTGTTGGTATGTTGGCATTCGGTCTTGGCGTTCTCTACTCTTTTGGTCCTTTGCCTATATCAGGAACCCCCCCTTTTGGCGAATTGGTATCTGGTATCATGATGGGAGGATTCATTTTCTTCATCACTATTTATAGCCAGATATTTGACCTTGGCATCATTCACTTCACATTGATTGACTGGCAACTCAATGTAGAAATGAACATACTTGAATTGTTTGCCATTGCTTTTACATCTATGCCATTGATTCTTCTTATAGCCAATATCATGCTGACCAACAATATATGTGATATGAAGGATGACTACGAGAACCATCGATATACTCTGCCCTTTTTTATTGGGAAAAGTAATAGCCTCATTCTCTTTTCTCTTATCCATTATCTAACTTATGGATTTATACTAGTTAGTATATTTTTAGGTTTTCTTCCTCTTGTTTCATTGATCGTCTTTATAACATTGATTCCCGTATCACAGGGCATCAAAGCTTTTAAGCAAGAACAAAAGAAATCATCCACTTTTATTATTTCCGTTAAGCATTTTTTTTGCTAATCAGTGGTTTTTACCTTTTGACTTTGCTCATTCATATTGGAATAAGTTCCTGGGTATAGATACTGGGCTTTCAGTCTCCCTCTCTTCTCTACTATTGCTTTGTTCAGACGTCACATTATCTTCAGTGCTATCGCCTTGTTCAGGCACCACATCCTCTTCACTTCCATCTACTGCCCCCCCTTGAGCATCAGCAACATTAGCCATATCATCTGATGTGACTGTTAGTTCCATGAATTTCTTATGGGTAAAAACTCAGTGTCTGTAAAATATGGTTGATTGTATGTAAG